>Ga0180220_1000301_pt1 | contig 62891 bp, 46 predicted proteins | sample eDN5th37CBELigBY_FD_151335 | JGI IMG/M metagenome (GOLD analysis project Ga0180220, IMG submission 151335) | Enriched backyard soil microbial communities from Emeryville, California, USA - eDNA 5th pass 37_C BE-Lig BY (version 2) (version 2) | ecosystem: Environmental > Terrestrial > Soil >...
GCCCGAGATCCTCCGGCGCCACCGTGAGCACGACGAACGTGGAGGTCCCCTGGCGCTCCTCGACCCGGACCTCGTCCGGCTCGTCCACGAGCGCCCGGGCGACGTATTCCACGAGGTCGCGCACGGGGATCGTCAGGCCGCCGGCGCGGCCTTGTGGCGCTTGATGAGGTTCTTCACGGTGACCGAGGGGACCGCGCCGACCTTCAGCCACTTCTCGAGCTTCGCCTCGTCGAAGGAGACCTTCGAGCCGGCGGGATCGTAGGAGCCGATCTGCTCCAGGAACTTCCCGTCGCGGGGGCTGCGCGAGTCCGTGGCGACGATGTGGTAGTAGGGCGCCTTCTTCGCGCCGGCGCGGCTGAGCCGCAGGTGGACCGCCATGTTCTTGACCCTCTCGGCGCCTCCCGGGGCGCACGACCATTGACGCGCGAGGATCGAGACAACCTCGCGAAAGCGGGGGCTTTTACCCAGACGTCTCGCCGCCTGTCAAGCCCGCGGCACCCGCCGGGCCGCCGGGGAGGCGGTCAGGGGATCACGGTGGGCGCGGCCCCGAAGAGGACCTTCAAGTCCTCGTCGGTGAAAAAGATTCCGCCGCCCACGAACGCGTCCCGCCCGGCGCGGAGGCGGCCGGTCACCGCCTCGAACGCCGCCGGGTTCATGAGGTCGTCCACGCCGGCCGTGACGAAGAGGTGCTGGAGGAAGATCAGGTTGGCGTACGCCTTCAGCCGCGGGAACTCGGTCTCGGGGTTGGCGAAGTCGAAGAGGTCGAGCTTGAAGGAGAGGCGATCCTCCAGGAAGTGCAGGTCCATCCCCGCGCCGCCCGTGGACTCGATCAGGCCGAAGCGGAAGGTCGCGAAGCCGTAGCGCTTGGCGACCTCCGCCGAGAAGAGGAGGACGTCGGTGGTGGTCCGCACCTCCTGGTTGGCGGCCTCCACCTGGCCCGGGGGGCTGCGGATCACGGTCTCGCGGCTGACGTAGCCCAAGGGATCGTCCACCACCTGGAAGAGGAAGAACTTGTCGGGCGCGGGGATGAGCCGCAGGTCGACGTAGAGCTTCGCCGACTCGGCCCGGAAGAGGTACTCGGAGCGCAGCCCCAGCTCCACCTGAAGCACCGCCAGGCGGTGTACGTAGTCGGTGGTGGAGGTGACCGCCGAGTCGATCCGCTCCCCGAGCTCCCTGTCGGAGACGAGCTTGCCCAGCGCGCCCTCCCCCCGGTCGATCCGTGCGGTGATCGACTCGAGGTTGGCGAGGGTGCGATTGAGGTTGTCGAGGCTCCCCTGGATCCCCTCGGCCCCGGCCCTCAGCTCGCCCTCGTGCTCGCCGATGATGCTCCGGATCGACGCCACCACGTCCCGCGCCTGCTCGGTGATCACCCGCACGTTGGAGATGATCTCGGAGAAGTCGTCCTGGTGCTCCGTGGTGACCGCCCGCACCTGGGAGGTGATGACGTCGATGTTCTCCAGGGCCCGCTCGAGCTGGCCCGAGGAGCGGGAGATCGTCTCCTCCAGGGTCACCGAGACGTCGGCGAGGTTCTGCACGATCTGGCGGATCGTCCCCTCCTCTCCCTCGATGAGATCGCGCACCGACCGGGTGACGGTCTTGATGTCCCCCGCCACCTCCCCGAGGGTGTCGAAGAGCTGCTCCATCCCGACCGCTTCCTGCACGTTCTCGATCTCGCTCCCCGAGGGGAGCGGCTCGGTGAAGCGATTCGTCCCGGGGATGCGCTCCGGGTTTCCAGGGGCGACGTCGAGGAGGTAGTCCCCCAGGATCGAGGAGCTGCGCTTCGACACCGTCGCGTTCGGGTAGATGGGGATGTCCCTGTCGATGGCGAAGTCCACCCGGGCCTCGCCGCCGACGAGGCCGATGGAGACGACCGTCCCCACCTCCACGCCGGCCACGCGTACCATCGACTTGGGGGCGAGGCCCGAGGCGTCGCGGAAGAGGGCCCAGTACTGGTTCGCGCTTTCGGCAGAGACCTTCTCTCGGATCAGCGAGAAGAAGATCACGAAGGCCGCGATCGCCAGCACCACCAGGATGCCCACCTTCACCGGTGTCACGACGTTGCGCAAGGGATCCCCAAGCTAGGAACGGCGAAACCAGGTCTGCAAGAATGCGCGCACGTGTGGATGGGTCGTGTGCCGAAGTTGCTCGGGGGTGGAGTGCTCGACGATGCGGCCCTCGTAGAGCACCGCCACGAAGTCGGCGATGCGCAGGGCGCTGCCGATGTCGTGGCTGATCACGATGCTGGTGACGCCCAGCTCTCGGCGGGCGTCCTCGATCATGTCGTTCACCGAGTCGGTGGTGATGGGATCCAGGCCGGTGGTCGGCTCGTCGTAGAGGACGATCTTCGGATCCCGCGCCACCGCCCGCGCGAGGGCCACGCGCTTGCGCATGCCGCCCGAGAGCTCCGCCGGATCGAGCTGCGCCGCCTTCTCCAGGCCGACCAGGGCCAGCTTCGCCTCCACGATCGCTCGGATCTCCTCGTCGGTGCGCCCCTCCCGGTGCTCGATCAGCGGGAAGGCCACGTTCTCGAAGACGGTCATCGAGTCGAAGAGGGCGGAGCTCTGGAAGACCATGCCGAACTTGCGGCGGAAGCGGTTCAGCTCCCGGGCCGAGAGGCGGCAGATGTCCACTCCGTCGACGTAGACCGTGCCGGAGTCCGGCTGGAGGAGGCCGATGATGTGCTTGAGCAGGACGGACTTTCCCGACCCGGAGCTCCCCAGGATCACCACGGTGGTCCCCTCCTCCACCGTGAGGTTCACGCCGCGGAGGACCTCGTTGTCTCCGAACGCCTTGTGGAGGTCCTGGACCTCGATCATCGCCGCCATGGCTCAGGCGTCCTGCCACCACCCCAGCATCAGGGACGTGAGGGCGTAGTCGAGGACGAAGATCAGGACCGAACTCGTCACCACGGCCTTGGTGGTGGCGATCCCCACGCCCTTGGCCCCCCCGGTCGCGGTGAAGCCCTTGTAACAGCAGCTGACGGCGATGGTGAGGCCGAAGGCCGCCGCCTTGATCAGCCCGCCGAAGACGTCGGCGAGGTCCACCCAGAGGTGGACCCGGCTCCAGAACTCCGCCGGGCCGATGTCCTGGAGGCCGACCGCGACCAGGTAGGCTCCGAAGAGCCCCACCACGTCGAAGATCATGGTGAGCAGCGGCACCGTGACCAGGGCGGCCAGGACCCGCGGCACCAGGAGGTAGTGGAACGGGTTCACCGCCATGGTCGCCAGCGCGTCGATCTGCTCGGTGACGCGCATGGAGCCGAGCTCGGTGGCGATGGCGGAGCCAGCCCGCCCCGTGACCATCAGGCCGGTGAGGGCGGGCGCGAGCTCGCGGGTGAGGGAGAGGGCCACCGCCGCGCCGACCAGCGACTCGGAGTTGAAGAGCTCGAAGGCGATGGTGGTCTGCATGCTGAACACGCCGCCGGTGAACGCGGCGGTGATCACCACGACCGCGATGGATCCGGTGCCGATCGCCTCGCAGGCGGCGAGGAAGTTCCGGACGCGGTACGGCGGGCGAAAGGCCTGGGCGAGGATCTCGAAGCCGAAGATCGTCAGGCCGCCGAGGTCGGAGAGCGCGTCGAGGGTCGCCTGTCCCAGGCCCCCCAGCGCCCACTCGGCGGCGCGCTTCCCCCCGGCGAACCAGGCGATCGTCCGTGCCAAGGGCCTTCCCCTTCGGCCCCGGCTCGATCAGCCGACGAAGATCCGGGGCACCCGCGGCCCGATGCCGCAGAAGATCTCGTAGTGGATCGTGCCGCACGCCCGGGCCAGCTCCTCCGCCCGGATCTCGTCGTCGCCCTGTGCGCCGACGAGCACGGCCTCGTCGCCGACGTCCACGCCGGCGACGTCGGTCACGTCGACCATGATCTGATCCATGGTCACGGTGCCCGCGATCGGCACCCGCGCGCCGCGCAGGAGCACGACGCCGCAGTCGGAGAGCCGACGATCGTACCCGTCGGCGTACCCCACCGGGAGCGAGGCGATCCGCGACGGCCGCGCCGCCACCCACCGGGAGCCGTAGGAGATCGGCGTGCCGGCGCGCACGTCCTTCACGTGGGTGACCCGGGTGGTCCAGCGGAGCACGGGGCGCAGGTCGATCCGATCCCGGAAGTCGTCGGAGGGGTGGGCGCCGTAGAGGAGGATCCCCGGCCGGACGAGGGTGCCGCGGGCATCCGGCCGGGAGAGGAGCCCGGCGCTGTTGGCGACGTGAAGCCAGCGAGGTTCGCCCGCGCGATCGCGCACCAGGGACACCGCGTCCCGCCACGCCCGGATCTGGCGATCGGTGAGGGGATGCCCGTCCAAGTCGGCGGTGGCCAGGTGGGTCGCGACGCCCTCGAGCTTCACGCCCAGCCGAACGGCGGCGTCCAGGAAGTCGGAGAGATCCTCGGGGCGGATTCCCACGCGGCCCATGCCGGTGTCGACCTTCAGGTGGGCGACGGCGGGGATGCCCAGCGCCCGCGACGCGGCGGCCAGCCCCTCCAGGTGGTCCTGGCGGAAGACCAGCGGGGTGAGCGCCTCCGCCAGCAGCAGGTCGAACCTTCCGGCGAAGGCGCCGTCCACCACGAGGATCGGGGTGCGGATGCCGGCGGCGCGCAGCTCCAGCCCCTCTTCGACGAGCCCCACCCCGAGGAAGGTGACGCCCTCGTCGGCGAGCACCCGCGCGCAGGCCAGCGCGCCGTGGCCGTAGGCGTCCGCCTTCACCACCGCGAGGATCCCCGCCCCGCCCGCCAGCGCGCGCACCTGGCGGAAGTTGTGGGCGAGCGCCCCCCGGTCGATGGTCACGACCGTCGGACGCAGCGGGCTCCCATCCCAGGCGGGTCTCGGCGAAGCGGCGGCCTCGGACTGTCGCGACATCGTCTTCCTTCCGGTTTCGGAGAGGTGGCGTACCGCCCCCCGGGGCGGCCCGTCAAGGAGCCGCCGGGCCGGCGAGCGGCCATCCCTTCCGCCGCTTGTGGACCACCGGCGCCCCGAGGCGATGGCGCGCGGATCGCCGAGACGCACGTTGCCGTCGCGGGACCGATCCCTTATCGTGCGCGCCCTTCTCGAGACGGAGTGATCGGTGAGTGAACACAGGGTCGGAGGCGACGTCGACGCGTACTGCACCAAATGCAGGATGATGCTCGGCCACACGATCGTCGCCATGGTCGGCGATCGGATCGCGCGGGTGCGCTGCAACACCTGCATGGGCGACCACGCGTTCCGGGCGAACCCGCCCGGCACCAAGAAGGAGAGGAGCCGAGGCGAAGGGGCCCGGGCGCCGGCGCGGGCGAGGGTGGAGACCCTGCCGTTCGAGGCGATCTTCGAGGGGCGCGACGCCGCCGCCGCCCGCCGCTACTCGCCGAGGGAGCGATACGTCGAGGGCGACGTCCTCGAACATCCGACCTTCGGACTGGGCCTCGTCACCGCCGTCCGCGAGGACAAGATCGACGCGACGTTCAAACCAGGGGTGAAGACGCTGATCCACGGGCTGGCGGGGCCCGCGTCCTTCGAGAAGCCGCCGCGGGCCGGGACGTCCGCGCCGCCCCCCGCCGACAAGCCGCCCGCCGGCGAGGCGCCGGGCCTCCACGCCGTGCGCTCCGACCCGCCCACCGAGCTCCCCGGCGGCGACGACTGATCGGCGCCGCGGGTCCCGGGCCTACCGACGAGCCCGAGCGCCCTTCGGCGCGAGGACCTCCTCGTAGAGCCGGTCGAACCCCCGGGACATCACCTCGATCCCCAGGTTGCGCTCGGCGAAGCGGCGGGCCTCCCGGCCGAGGGAGCGGGCGAGCTCCGGATCGGAGAGGATGCGAGCCACGGCGTCCGCGATCCGCTCGGGCGATCGCGCGGGCACGAGCATGCCGCGGGATCGACCGTCGACGAGCTCGGGGGTCCCGCCCACCGCGGTCGCGACGATCGGAAGCCGCGCGGCCATCCCCTCGATCACCGAGTTGGAGAGGCCCTCGGCGCGGCTCGACGACACCAGCACGTGGCTGCGGGCGAGGATCGCGGGGACGTCCGCCCGATGCCCCAACAGGTGGACCCGATCCGCGACGCCGAGCCGCCTCGCGCAGTCCTCGATCACCTTCCTCTTCTCGCCCTCGCCCACGAGGAGGAGGTGGAGCGACGGGAACGCCGAGGCGAGGCTCGCCAGGGCGCGCACCGTGTCCTCCTGCCCCTTGATCGGGTGGAGGTTGGCGATGGTGGTGATCACCTTCGCGCCCGGGGGGATGGGCAGCGGCTCGTCCAGGGGCCGATCGGCGCAGGCGTCGAAGCGGGCGAGATCGATCCCGTTGTTGACCAGCGCGACCTTCGCCGGATCGATGCGCTCCTCCTCCACGAGCTGGCGGGTGATCGCCATCGCGTTCACCTGCACCCGGTCGGCCGCCCGGGTGGCGAGGGCGAGGACGAGCCGACGGGCGGAGCCGTGCCAGTGGGCGAGGTCGAGCCGGCTCACGATCACCTTCGCGCCGGCGATCCGCGCCGCCGGAACGGCGAGGAGGTTGGTGTAGAAGTCCTGCGCGTGGACGAGCTTCACGTCGCGGCTGCGCATCCACGCGGCGAGGCGGGCCACGATCCACGCCGTGGTGGGGTGGGCGAACGACGGCCCCAGCGGGAACGCCACTGGCTCGATCCCCTCGGCCCGCAGCGCCTCGACGTGGCGGCCCGAAACCTGGAGCGCCGCCACCAGCGGCCGGAAGCGGTCGCGGTCGGTGGTGCGGACCCGCTCGACGAACTGCCCCTCGGCGCCGCCGACCCCCAGGATGTTCACGAGGTGGAGGACGTTCGTCGGCTTCATCCCAGGACCTCCGGGCGCAGGTCGATCGGTCGCCCGCGGGCCTCGCGGTCCCAACGCTCGATTCGCTGGGCGGCGGTCGCCATCCCCAGGAGCAGGAAGAGAAAGAAGCTCAGGGTGAAACCCGCGAACATCTGGCAGACGAGGTAGCCGCCTCCCGCCGCCAGGATCCCCCGGGATTCGATCCGCACCGAGGAGTGGGTGTCGGAGGCGATCCACGCCCCGCGCAGGCAGGCGAAGAGCAGCGCGAGGAACGCGGCGAGGGTAGGGATCCCCAGCTCCGCCGCCACCTCCAGGAAGAGGTTGTGCGCCACGTAGGGGTGCGGCCCGGCGTCGTCCGGGGCGTAGCTCGCCCACGCCGACGTGAACGCCGCCGCGCCGACGCCCGTGAGGGGCCGCCGCTCCAGGATGTTGCCGGCGGTGCGCCAGGCGTCGATGCGGCCCTGGGCCGAGACGTCCTCCTCGTACGACGCGATCGACTCCGTTCGCTCCCAGAATCGGGAGGGTGCCAGGGCGAGGAGGAGGACCACCACCGTGCCCGCCACCGCGAACGATCGGGCCCGGTTCCCCCGCCCCGCCAGCACGAAGGCGACGAGGGCCACGCCCAGACCCAGCGCCGCCCCGCGGCTGTAGGTGACGATCACCGCCCACACCTGCAGGCCGAAGAGCGCGAGCGCCACGCCCCGGGCGAGGGGGCTTCGCAGCCGACTGCGCAGCGAGAGCAGCAGCATCGACGAGATCACCACCGCCATCGCCAGGCGGTTGGGATCGTAGAAGGTTCCGAGCCACCTCGCCCGGTATCCCTCGAGCAGATCGACGCCGTTCAGCGAGTTGTACACCGCGTAATAGGACGGGACGCAGCCGGCGAGGGCGATCGCCCACGCCACCTTGCGCAGGCGGGCGGGCGAGTCGAGGAGGCTCGCCGCCGACACGTAGACGAGCCCCATCTTCAGCGCCTCACCGCCCGCCCAGCGGCTCGACGCCGGATCCACGCTCCAGAGCTGGGAGAGCGCCGCCGCGGCGACGAAGATCGCGAGGCCCGCGGCGCGCCAGCCGCCGGCGGTGGGAGCGGCGCCGCCGAGGAACCAGCGCAGCGCCAGCCCTCCGGCCATCAGCCCGGCGGTGAGGACGCCGACGCGAAGCTCCCCCAGCGCGGGGAAGAGGTGCTGGGGGAGCGCCCAGATGGTGATCGCGAAGACGCCCACCCCCAGGGCGCCCGCCTTCGCGGCGAAGGAGGTGGAGCGGTTCGCGAACGGCGCGAGGGTCTGCCCCGCGATCCAGGTCTTCGGCGTCGTCCCTTCGGTTCCCGGCATGCTCCGCGGCGCTCGCGCGCCCCCCTCCCGAATCCGGCGCGCGCGAACGCCTTCCCCGGCTCCCGCGTCACCCGGAGGCCGGCACTCCTCTCCCTTGCGCCTGCCGTGCCGCACCGCCCTGCCCTGGCCCGTCGTCGGCGCCGGCGCGGAAACCCCTCGAAAAACGTCCGGGCGATCGCTCCGCCGCTGGCGGACGCGGGCCCGCGCCCGGCGCCGAGATCCGCCCGAAGTGGGAACTCGGCTGCCTGCCCTGGGCGCACGGCTTCCCACCGCGTAGGGGCCGTTCCCCGCGGTTTTTCCACGCCGAAGCAGGCGGCCGCCGGGCAGGCGTCGGCTCGGAGCACGTGGGCCCGGGGGGGAAGAGGCAACTCCCCGATGGGGTTGGAGCGCCCGAAGCACGGACTGCAAGCGCCGGGCGCCTCCCCTTGGGGTGTTCCGCGCAGGAGGCTCCCCCTTGTTCAGACCCACCCTCGCGGCAGCCACCGGGATCGTCCTGGCGGCGAGCGCCGCCTCCGCCGCCACCGGCTCCCCCGCGGTGACGGCGACCCACACCCTCGTCAAGCTCCAGCCGACGGACGCCCCGCCGGCGGAGACCACCGCCCGCATCGGCGCCGCGGCCAACGAGATGGAGGGCTTCCAGGCCGTCGTCTCCGGCGGCGCCTCCGGCGTCTCCGGCGTGTCGGCGACCGTCACCGACCTCGTCGGGCCTACGACCATCCCCGCGTCGCAGGTGGTGCTCTACCGGCAGGGCTACATGGACATCCGCGAGCCCTCCGACGCCAACGGCATGCGCGGCCTCGTGCCCGACGCCCTCATCCCCGACGTCGATCCCTTCGTGGGCGAGAAGCGCAACGCCTTCCCCTTCGACGTCCCCGCTGGGCAGATCCGCGCCCTCTGGGTCGACGTCCACGTCCCGCCGGGGACCCCAGCGGGCACCTACCGGGGATCCCTCGAGGTGACGGGCTCGGGCCTGAACGCCTCGCTGCCCATCGAGCTCGAGGTCTTCGGCTTCGAGCTCCCCTCGACGCCCAGCTACGCCACCGCCTTCGGCCTGGCCTGGAACGGCACCTGCCAGGGCCACTTCGGCGAGCCGTGGTGCAATGGCGACGACGAGACGTTCGATCGGCTGCGGCAGCTCTACGGGATCGCCGGCCTCGACAACCGCATCTCGTTCTCGGCGGTGGTCGGCGCCCCGGTGCCGGGGAGTGGCGGCAACCTCGACTTCTCGCGGTACGACCGCACCTACGGACCCTTGCTCGACGGCAGCGCCGACACCCGCCTCTCCGGTGCGGCGCTGCGCGCGGTCGAGGTGTGGCAGCGCAACCCCGACGCCGCCGACTACGCGGCGTGGGCGCGCCACTTCAAGGACAAGGGCTGGTTCGACAAGCTCTTCGACTACACCTGCGACGAGCCGCCCCTCACCTGCCAGTGGAGCGACATCGGCCCCAGGCAGGCGAAGGTCCACGCCGGCGATCCGGCGCTGAAGAGCCTGGTCACCACCACCATCGCCCACCTCGAGAACCACGGCCTCTACGAGTCCACCGACATCATCGTGCCCGTGGTGAACTTCGTGGAGGGCAAGAACGGCGACTACGCCGGCGATCAGTCGGCCCGGTACCGGCAGGCCGCGAAGGAGGGCAAGACCGTCTGGATCTACTCCTCGTGCATGAGCCACGGCTGCGGCAACACCGTGAGCGGCGAGTACGGAGGCGATCCGGATCTCGCCGGCTGGCCCAGCCTCGTCATCGACCACTCGGCGCTGCGCAACCGGGCCATGCCCTGGGTCGCCTACCGCTACGGCTTCACCGGCGAGCTCTACTGGGACTCGGCCTACACTTTCGTCACCAAGCGCGATCCCTGGGTCGATCAGTACGACTTCACCGGGAACGGCGACGGCACCCTGCTCTACCCCGGTCGGCCGGACAAGATCGGCGGGCAGACCCACATCCCGGTCGAGTCCATCCGCCTCAAGGAGGTCCGCGACGGCGTGGAGGACTACGAGTACCTCGTCATCCTCGACGCCTTCGATCGCCCTGCGGCGGACGCCGCGGCGAGGAAGCTCTTCCCCCACGCGTGGAGCGCGGATGACATCACCCCGGAGCAGATCCTCTCCACCCGCCGCGAGATCGCATCGCAGATCTCGCAGAAGCTCGCGCAGTCCGGCGGCAACGTCCCCCCTTCCGAGCTTCGCCCCGAGGGAGGCGGCATCTCCACCGGCTCCGGCGGCGGAGGCGGCGAGGCGGGCGGTTGCAGCGCCGCGGGCGGCGCCTCCGGCGGCCTCGCCCTCCTCGCGGCCGCGCCCTTCCTGGCGCGGCGCCGCCGGCACGACTGACCGAGGTCGACCTGCGCAGAGCGTACGAGGGTGCCGGACCAAGAGGGTCGGCGCCCTCGTCGTTTCGAGCGCCCTGCCCTTCGCGAACAGGGCATTCCTCCAGGCCAATCGGCCGACGATGTGACCACAATCCTGCCGCCAGGAACCGGAGCTCCACGCCGCTTACTCGAGCTCCTCGATGGCGACGACGCGGACGTCGCCCTGGATCCCGGCCTCCTTCAGGCCCTTGCGGATCGCCTTCTGGTCGCCGACCAGGACGATGGCGAACGGCTGGGCGAAGAACCAATCCTTCGCCACGCGGTCGACCTGCGGGCGTTCGGGCGCGAGGAGGTTGTGGCGGTAGGTCTCCACCCAGTCGTCGGGGAGCCCGTAGAGCCGCGCCTCCGCCAGCGCCGACGCGATCTGATCGTTGGTCTCGAGGCGCAGCGGGTAGAGGCCGGCGAGGTAGCTCTTGGAGCGGGCGATCTCCTCGTTCGAGAAGCCCTCCTCCCGGGCCCGCTCCGCCTCGGTGATCGCCACCCGGAGCAGCTCGCCGATGGTCTCGTTCCGCGTGAAGGACTTGAAGGTGTAGAAGCCCGCCCCCCGAAGCTGCAACAGGCGGGTCCCCACCGAGTAGGAGAGGCCGCGGTCGACCCGGATCTCATCCACCAGCCGGCTGGTGAACCCGCCGCCGAACGCGCCATTGGCCACCACCGCCGGGAAGTAGTCCGGATCGGTCCTGCGCGTGAAGGCGGCGCCCACGAAGCGCACCTGGGCCTGGGTGGCCCCTGCCTTGTGCACGATCAGGATCCGGTTGCGGCGGGGGGCCCATGCCTGCGGGATCTCGGGTGCCGGCGCCGCCTTGGTCTTCCACCCGCCGAAGTGCTTCTTCGCCAGGCGGAGCACGGCCTGCGGCTCCACGTCCCCCACCACGAAGAGGGTGGCCTTCGAAGGCGCATAGCGGGACGCGTGGAACTCGCGTACCTGGGCGAGCTGGAAGGTGGAGACCGACCTGCGGGTGCCGCCCGCCGGGTTCGCATACGGATGCTCCTCCGGCAGGAGCGCGCCGAGCATGGCGCGATCGGCCACGGTGCCGGGATCGTCGAGCGCCTGGGCGAGGAAGGCGATCACCCGCTTCTTGTGGGTGCGGAACTCCCCTTCCGGGAACGACGGATGCAGCGCCACGTCGGCCACCAGGTCGATGGCCAGCGGCAGGTGCTCGCTGGTGACGCCCGCGGAGATGGCGGTGGCGTCGGGCCCCGCGCCGGTGTCGAGCCGGCCGCCCACGAATTCGATGGCCCCGTCGATCTCTTCGGCGGTGCGGCCGAGGGTACCGCGGCGGAGGAGGCCCGCCGTGAACGAGGCCAGCCCCGCCTTCCCCGGCGGGTCCTCGGCGGAGCCCGTCTCGATGAGGAGCTCGATGCTCACCAGCGGCAGCTCGTGCCGGGGCGCGATCACGACCCGCATCGCGTTGTCCAGAACGTGGGTCTCGTGGGCGGGAAGCCGCACCGGGGCGAAGTCGGCGGCGGCGATCTGGGGGAGCAGGTTCATGGTGAGCGCCAGGATCGACGCGGCGGCGAAGGCGCCGCAACGTCTTCGGGTGGAGTGCGAGGCCCCTCTCCTCGGGGGACCCCTGCGGAGGGAAGCGAGAGGCCTCTCGTGCAAGGCGTGGACCCCTCCTCCCTCACTTCTTCTTGGGCTTCTCGGGCGACGCGGCGGTGGGGATCAGGGTGGCCACCGAGCGGTTCCTCGGCACGAAGTACGCCGCCGCCACCCGCTTCGCGTCGGCGCTCGTCACCCGCTCCCAGCGCTCCAGGGTCCGCGTGGTCTCGCGCCAGTCGCCCAAGAGGAGCTCGTAGTGGCCGATGGCGTGGGCGCGGCCGTTGTGGGTGGAGATCTCCTCGAGGAAGTGCGCCCGCAGGCCGTTCTTGGCCTTCCGCAGCTCGCGGTCGGGGATCCCCTCCTTCGCGATGCGGCCCAGCTCCTCGTAGATCACGGCCTCCACCCGCAGCGGATCCCCGCCGGGGGGCAGCTCGGCGAAGATCACGAAGGACGACGGGTCGATCCGCCAGCCGAAGTCCACCGAGACGTGGGTGGCCAGCTCCTCCTCGTAGACCAGGCGCTTCACCAGCCGCGATGACTCGCCCACCGCCAGCACCCCCTGCACCACGTCGAGGACGAAGGTGTCGGGATCCCGCGCGGCGGTCACCTTGAAGCCGACCATCACCGAGGGCGCCTGGCTCGGATACTCCACGAAGACCCGCCGCTCCCCGTTCGGCTCGGGCTCCGAGTTCACCACCTCCGGCACCGGCGGCCCCGCCGGGATGTCGCCGTAGTGGCGCTCGATCATCTCGAGGGTCGCCTTCGGATCCAGATCGCCCACCGCCACGATCGTGGCGTTGTTCGGGGCGTAGTAGGTGCGGAAGAAGGCGAGCGCGTCCTCGCGGCGGATCGCGTCGAGATCGCCCATCCAGCCGATCACCGGCCAACGGTAGGGATGCGCCTTCCAGATGGCGGCGGAGAGCGCCTCGTCGAGCATGCCGGGGACGTCGTTGTCCACCCGGAAGCGGCGCTCCTCCTTCACCACCTCGCGCTCGCTCGCCAGGGTCTGGGGCGTGATCGCCAGGGCCCGCATCCGGTCCGACTCGAGGTCGATCACCGTCTCCAGGGCGTTCGAGGCGAAGTCCTCGTAGTACGCCGTCACGTCGTTCGACGTGTACGCGTTCGAGGTCCCCCCCGCGCTCTCCAGCACGCGATCGAACTCCTTCGGCCCGTACTTGGCGGCGCCGTTGAACATCATGTGCTCGAAGAGGTGCGCGATCCCGGTGATCCCCGGCCGCTCGTTGCGCGAGCCCGCCCGGAAGAAGGTGTAGTAGCTCACCGTCGGCACCGACCGGCTCTCGACGAGGCGCACCTTCAGCCCGTTGGCGAGCTCGTGCTCCACCACGGCGAAGACGCTGGGGTCGAGGTCGCGCCTGGGGGGTGCCTTCGGCGCGCGGCCCTTCGGCGCGGCGGTCTTCGATGCGGCAGACGACTTCGGCGGCACGGATGCTCCTTGGGCGAAGGCGCCCACCGGGACCAGCACCGCGAGCACCAGCGCGAGGGCGAGCGTCACGGCTCCTCCCGGAAAAGGCATGGGAAGGTAGGCAGGCGCCGGGATGCCGTCAAGCCGCTCCCGGCCCCTGCACCACGGGCCCTACGGGCGCTGCGCCCGACGACCGGCGCCACCTTCAGATCCGCTCGATGCGGGCCGCCTTCAGGCAGTGATCGAGCCAGAGGTTGGCGAGCTTCTCCTGCACCGTGTTGGTGCGCAGCCGCGACGCCAGGAACGGGAAGTCCACCTCGTCCAGCGGCTGGTCCTGGTTCATGCAGGAGAAGACGATCCGCTCCTTGCCGTCGGGGCCCACCTGCCGCTGCAGGCACTGGGCGCAGATCTCCTTCATCATGCACTGCATGGGCGAGTTGATGGAGCCGATGGCCCGGTGGCTCTCCTTGAGGTACGGCGCCAACCCCTCCTTCCGGAGCGCCTTCACCGCCGCCATCATCCGGTCGGAGCCGATGGCGATGATCCGGTCCACGTCCTTCATCGGCACGAGCTGCTCGCCCAGCTCCCCTCTCGCGTAGGCCATCATCGCCTGGCAGATGTTGCCGACGAAGGCGCGATCCTGCGGCCGGCGCGGGGCGATGGCGGGATCGCGATCGGTGGCCCAGATCACCTGGTCGGTGGCCGCCTCGATCTCGTCCCGCTTGAACACGTCCTCGGGGTTCCGGTACCCGGCGAAGTAGAGCACCCGGTTGCCGTTCTCCCGCAACGCCTTGGCGATGGAGAAGAGCACGGCGTTGCCGAGGCCGCCGCCGGCGAGGAGCACGCTCTCGCCCGTGGGGATCTCGGTGGGCGTGCCGGTGGGGCCCATGCACACCACCTCCTCGCCCGGGCGCAGCGCCGCCACCATTCGGGACGAGCTCCCCATCTCCAGCACGATCAGCGACAGGAGGCCCTGCTCCTTGTCGACCCACGCGCCGGTGAGGGCGAGGCCCTCGGTGAGGAGGCGGGTGCCGAGCACCACGGGTGCCCGGCTCTCGAAGGCCTGCAGCCGATAGAACTGGCCGGGCTCGAAGTGGCGCGCCGCCAGCGGGGCCCGCACCACCACCTCGACGATGGTCGGCGTGAGCCGGTTCACCTCGACCACCCGGGCGCGGAGCGCGTCGTCGATGCGGTCCCGGAAGGCGCGCCAGGCGTGGTCGCGCAGGGGCTGCTCGTCGGGCCGAAGCGCCGCGATCTCGCGGGCGAAGAGGTCCACCACGAAGCGGTGGCCGTCCTTGGCGGAGGCCATTGCCTTCACCACCGAGCCCGCGTACTGGGGGTGGTTGTCGCCATAGAAGGACACGCAGCGGGTGCCGTCCGGCGAAAGGTAGGAGGTGAAGAAGCCCGCGTCCTGGGTGAGATCGCGGTGGGGCTCGGCGGGTGTGAGCTCGATGGTGCCGTCCTCCCGGCGCACGGCGGTATGCCCCTGGAAGTACTGGTTCCACCGATCGAGCTGGAAGGAGCCCTGGTACTCGCGCTCGTAGGTGACGTTGGGGGCGGTGCCGGCCGCCACGCAGACGGTGCGCGCCGGCAGCTCGACGATCTCGCCGGTGCCCTGCCACCTTCCGTCCACCTGCCGCTGCCGCTCGAAGCGGACCGCCTTCACCGCGCCGTTGCCGTCGTCCACCGCCTCGCGGGAATCCATGCACTCCACGAAGCGGATCCCCTCCTCGAGGCCCTTCTCCACCTCCTCGTGGTTGAGGCGGTATGCCGGGGAGTCCTGGAGACGCTTGCGGTACACGAGGCTGACGCCGCCCCACGACTGCACCAGCCCGACCAAGTCGGGCGCCTCGCCCGCTGCGGCGGCGCGGGCGCGCTCGGCGCGCACGGCACGGCCGTGCTCGAGGAACTCGGCGAGGATCTCCCGCTCCTCGGCGTCGAAGCCGGCGAGCATGGCGGGGCCCAGCTCCTCCCCCAGCTCCTCATACCGGTGGAGGATCTTCTCCACCTGGATCGGGTAGTAGGCCGCGAGCTCGGTGGCGGTGTCCACGCCGGTGAGGCCGCCGCCGATCACGATCGCGGGCAGCCGCACCTGGAGCGACGCGAGCGAGTCCCGCTTGAAGGCGCCGGTGAGCTGCAGCGCCATCAGGAAGTCGGACGCCTGGCGGATGCCGCGCAGCAGGCCGTTCTTCATCCGCACCAGGGTGGGCCGCCCCGCCCCGGCGGCGATCGCCACGTGGTCGAAGCCCTGGGCCCACGCGTCGTCCAGGGTGAGGGTGCCGCCGAAGCGCACGCCGCCGTAAGCCGCGAAGCGCTCCCGCCGGGCGAGGTTCACGTAGAGCGCGGTGAGGAAGTTCTTGTCCCAGCGGACGGTGATCCCGTACTCCGACACGCCGCCGAAGCCGTTGACGATGCGCTGGTCCAGCTCCTCGCAGAGCGTGGAGAAGTCGCGGACGGGCTCGCGCAGGAAGCGTTCGGGGAGCGGCTCCAGCTTGAGGCCGTCCACCGCCACCACGCCGAAGCCCTCGTTGATGAGGTGGTGCGCCAGGGTGTAGCCCGCCGGGCCCAGCCCCACCACCAGCACCTTCTTCCCGTTGAACGGCAGCTCGTAGGGCCGCCGCACGTTCACCGGGTTCCACCGGGTGAGCAGGGACCAGATCTCGAAGCCCCACGGCATCGAGAGCACCTGGCGCAGGTTGGAGGTCTCCACCAGCGGCGTGTTCACCGGATCCTGCGTCTGGAAGACGCAGGCCTTCATGCAGTCGTTGCAGATCCGGTGTCCCGTGCCCGGCGACATCGGGTTGTTGATCGAGATCATCGCCAGCGCCGCGATGGCGTCGCCGCGGTTCGCGAGGTCGTGCTGCTCGGAGATGTGCTCGTCCAGGGGGCAGCCGTGCAGGTCGATGCCGAGGGGGTTCTTCTTGAAGCCGCCGCTCTTGTCGGGGAGCCCCTTGGAGCAGGAGTCCTTCGAGCGCTCGTGGCAGATCAGGCAGTAGTCCGCCTCGGCGCGGACCTGCCGCGCGGTGGCCCCGGCGTCGGTGAGGGCGAAGCCGTCCCGCCGGCGCAGGTGCGGGGAGGCCATGGCCTCCGGCATCTCCGGCTGCGGATGGCCGAGCTGGACCAGATCCTCGTACACGGTCTTCTTCGGGATCCGGTAGGTCGACCAGCCGCGGATCGCCTCCCGACCCTCCGGGTGGAGCGAGCGCGCGTAGCACCAGCGATCGAGGAGCGTGAGCGCGTTGCGCACCACCTGGCCGTCGCCCTCCACGCCCTCGGCGTCGGCGCCGCCGTCGAGGAGCGACGAGAGCGCGTCGTTCGCCCGGGCGGCGGCCCGGATCGCGCGGCTCCTCGCGGCGTACGCCGGCGGGATCTGCTCCGCCGCCGGGGCGGGCCGGCGGTCGCAGAGCTTCTGCGCGTCCATGAGCTCGCAGACCGCGACGGCGAGGGCCCGCTCGGGGTCGGCCGCCTCGAGCGCGCCGGGGGCGATCGCGGCGAGGAGCGCCCGGGCGGCCTGGTCGAGCGCGGGGTACTCCTCGGCGCCGGGCCGATCGGGCGCGCCGCGGCGGAACACCCGCCGGGTCATGAACTCGCCCTTGAACCGGAAGACCGGGCCCTCGGCCCCCGCTGCCTCGCGGGAGGCGAGGCGCTCGGCCTCCACCCCGAAGAGCCTGGCCACGAAGGCGGAGAGGTGCTCCGCCACCGCCATCTCGATCTCGGAGGCCGCGGGGCCCGGGTCGAGGGGCTGCAGGCGGTGGGCCTCGAAGCGAGCGGCGAGCTCGGGGTCGGCCGCCTGAAGCGCCTCCAGGAAGGCGGCGTGCAGGCGCGCGAGGCCGGAAGGGGAATGGAGATCGGCGTAGGAGAAACCCGGGATGCCCAGCGTCGGGCTCCCGGCGTCGTCACGGCGTGCGACCGGGGCAGTCATCGAGTCTCGTCAATCGCGAGGGCGAATGGACGGGCGACCCCTCGCGCGCTGAAAAAATCGGGGCGAACAAGGACCCGATGTTCCCGTGAAACGGGCCGCGTATATAACGGCCCGCGCCGCCGAATCAACCCGGGATCGCCCCTTCGATCCGACCCGGTGGACGCCGGGCGAACGGAGGGAGGGCTGCGCCGCCCGAGGGGGCGCGCGGCGCAGCCGCCGGCGATCCCGCCGCGGCCGGGGCCGCCGTCACCGAAGGGCTGCACATGGCGCGGCCGCCGGGAACATCGTCACCGAGGGGCCGCGCCCTACGCGGCCTCGACGCATCCGGGTCAGTTCCCCGCCGGGCGGAAGACGAAGGGATAGGTGATCGTCGCGATGCCCCCGCCCTTCGGCGGCGGGAACTGCCACCCGCGCACCCGGGAGACGATGCAGCGCTCCACCTTCGCGTTGTTCATGGTGGTGGAGGCGAGCTGGGCGTTCGACACGGTGCCGTTGCCGGTGATGATCCACTTCACCTGGATCCGGCCGCCGAGCTTCGGGTTGCGGATCAGCTCGTTCTCGAAGCAGTAGCGGAGCTGGGAGTGGTGCTGCTGCACCACCCGGCGGACGAGCTCGCGGTCGTAGCCGACCACCACCACCGAGCTGGTGTCGATGGTCACCTCGGAGCTGGCCTTCTTGCCCAGGCCGGCGCCCGCGCCCTTGCCGTAGTCGCCGATGCCGCCGCCCCGCCCCTTGGTGCCGATGGCGCCGACGCCGACCGTCTGTCCCTCGCCTCCGCCGCCGACGCCCGTGCCCCGCAGGCCCAGGCCGCCGAAGCCGTGGGCGTCGCCGACGCTCGCGCCGGTGATCCCGCCGATGGCGCCCTTGAGATCGCCCCCTAGGCCGCCTTTGCCGAAGATGGTGGAGAGGCCGCTGTTGGACCCGGAGCCCAGCATGGCGAGCAGGCCCTGGTTCTTCACGATCTCCTTGTCGTCGGGCTGGATCGCCCGGGGCGCCGAGCGGGTGTTCCGCACCGGCGCGTCCCGCCGACCCGCCTTCCCCTCCTGGCCCGGCGCCTGGACGGTGGCCTCCTTGCCCGGCGCCTTGAGGTCGATCTTGTCGAGGAACGGGTTCTTCCGCTGCTCGGGCGGGGTGAGGAGGAGGCGGGTGAACCGGGCCTGGTTGGTGAAGAGGTCGTCGGCGGTGACGTCCACCTCCCTGCCCTGGTTCCCGAAGGTGATGATGCTCCCCATGAAGAACGCGAACACGATGAGGAGCAGGTTGATGAAGGTGTAGTCGATGCGCTGGGCCAGGGGGACGAAGACCTTCCGCGCCTTGGGCCGGTAGCAGAGCTCGGCGCGGATGTTCCCGAGGTCGAGCCACGCCGCCGCGTCCGGCGGGAGCTCGACCTCGGCGATCGCCTCGCCCACCGTGCGGGCCCGCCTCGCCCTGGCGATGTCGATGAGCCGCTCCGCCTTGCCCCCGCGGATGAGCTCGCCCTCCATGGACGGGCCGAAGCGGAGGTGCCAGGCGCCTTCCACCTTCTCCACCAGCGGAAAGGGATCCGCCGGGAGGTTCGCCGCCTGGAGATCGAAGGTGGCGCCCTTCTCGGCGCCCACGGTGATCCTCTCCTCTTCTTCGAAGCTGGCGGCGCCGAGCTGTTGATCGCCCCAGAAGAAGCGCACCTCCAGCGCCAGGGAGCGGTGCGAGCGATCCGCAGGCCAGGGCACGGGGCGGTTCGCGGCTGCCGCCGGGCCGACGCCCAGGGGAAGGTCGCTGCGCGGCGCCTCGGCGCCGGCAGCCTGCTGCGCGGACGAAGGATCGGCGTCCACCGACGCCGCGTCGGGCGGGGACGAAGCGCCCGCCTCGCCCTGCGCGACCGCGGCCTGCTGCGGCGCGGATGCGGCGCCCTCCGCCGCCGTCCCGCCGCCTGCGGCCCGGTCGGGCGAGGTCGTGGCCTGCTGGGCCGCGGATGCGGCGCCAGCCGGCGTGGCCGCCGGGGCGGCCGATGCCGCCGCTTGCTGCGCCGCGGGTGCGACGCCCTCCGTCGCAACCCCCGCCGCCGGGGCGGCGGACGCCTGGACGGTCGCGCCCGCTTCCTGGGCGGCGGCCGCCGAAGCAGCGGACGCTCCGGCCTTCGCGGCCTCGGCGGGGAGCGGATGATCCGAGGCGGGGCCGACCAGGACCTCCACCCTCGTGTCGCCCATCACCACCGAATCGCCCGAGGAGAGCGACACCCGGCTGATGCGCCTCCCGTTCACCCAGGTCCCCTCGACGGAGCCCATGTCGGTGACGGAGATCCCGTCCTCGGCCACCTGGATCACCGCGTGGATCCGCGAGACCCGGGGATCGTCGATGGGCAGGTGCGCCGTCGCCATCCTGCCGATCTTGACGAGGTCGCGGGTGAACTCCCTCGTCTCCACGACGACGCCGTCTCGATACACGCGCAGGGTGAGCGGAATGGCCATTTCTTCCTCGGGTCTCGTTACAGCTCGCCTACCGACTCGAGCACCTGATCGCGAAACGACTCGCGCACCCGCACCAGGTTCGAGTGCGTCACCCGGCGCTTGGCGTCGACCAGCTCGCCGTCAGGCCTGGTGAGGTCGCCCTCGATGGTGTCCTCATCGAAGTCGAGGACGGTGTTCTTCTCGTACTCGATGATCTCCTCCGCCCCCGCCGCGGTGGAGGTGGCCAGGAGGAGCGCGGTGAGGGTGGTGGCGACGAGTCTCATGGGCCTCTCTTCGTTTTAGACTATTTTCAGAGCCTGTCGAGATCCCTGCCCCTGGACGTTAGAAATCGTCGATCGGCTCGTCCGGATCGAAGGTCCCGCCGGGAGCCGGCGCCACGGGGGGCGCCGCCTTCGCGGGGGCGGGAACGGCGGCGGGTGGCGCCCGCTCCTCGTCCGGGTCGGCGTCGTCCCGGGACGCGGCCTCGGCGGCCTTGGCGCGCTCCGCAGCGGCGGCGGCCTCCTCCACCTCCCGCTTCGCCGCCGCCTCGGCCTCCGCCTTCGCGGCCTCCTCCGCCAGGCGGGCCTCCTCGCGCAGGTGCACGAGCTGCTCGGCCTCCCGAAGGAGCGCGAAGACGGGGTGGCTCCCCGGGAGGTTGATGGCGCTCCCGGAGAGGAAGCGGCGGTACCAGGGGATCGCCTCCTCGGGCTGATCCTTGCCCCGGTGGTAGACGTAGGCGATGGAGAACGCGGGCCTCGCGTCGTGCTCGTCGAGCGCCTGCGCCTTCTCGAAGGCCGCGAGGGCCTCGTCGATCTGCCCGAGCCCGTGGAGGGCGGTGCCGAGGTTGAGGTGGGCCGCGGCGCTATGGGGCTCGGCCCGGACGAGCTGGCCGTAGAGCTTCGCCGCCTGCTCGTAGTCGTGGCGATGGAGCGCGTCGCTCGCCACCTCGGCGAGGGCCGGCACGTAGCCGGCGTCCACCTCGAGGGACTTGCGAAAGAGCGCGGCGGCGCCGGCGGCGTCGCCCTTCTTGCGAAGGACCTGCCCGAGGAGGAAGGGGATCTCCGGATCCCGCTCGTCGATCCGCTGGGCCCGCAGCGCCACCAGCCTGGCCACCTCCCAGTCGCCTCGGGCCTCGTGCACCCGGAGCATCACCTTCAGCGCGGCGATGTTCTTGGGATCCCGCAGCAACGCGTCGCGGGAGTGCTCCAGGGCCCGCTCCCTGTCGCCGCCCGTCAGGAAGAGCCCGGCGAGGCGCGCCCTGGCGCCGGCGTGCTCCGGCGACACCCGCAGGATCGCCTTGTACTGCTCGCCGGCGCCCACCTCGTCGCCGGCGGCCTCCAGGAGCAGGCCGAGATTCTCGTACGCCACGAAGAGCGTGGGCTTGGCCGCGATCGCCCGGCGGTAGGCGTTCATCGCCCGCTCCGGGTTGCCGCGGCGCTCCTCGATCACGCCCAGGTCGAACCACGCCTCGGCGAGGTGATCGTCCTCCTCCAGCGCCGACTCGAACTTGCCGGCGAGGAAGTCCCAATCGACCACGCCGAGCTCGACGCCCTCCTCGTAGGCCCGGACGGCGTCCTCGAAGCGGCGCTTGGCGATCGGCGAGCTCTCCCTCGGCCCCGTCGTCCCCGGCCCGGCCGCGGTCGTCGCCTGGCAGCCCGCCAGCATCGCGACGGCGAGGATCGACGCAGCGAGGGCCATGCCCCTCTCGTCAAAGCAGATCTTCATCTTCTTCCTCGACCGATCGGGTCAGCGTCTCGCGTCCGGGTGCGTCTTTCCCGCGGGGCGCGGACGGAGGCGCGCGCCTCGCCTGGGGGAGCCGCTCGTCCACCACCGACGGGACGATGACGTCCTTGGGGGGCGCGGGCGGGAGGGGCTGGATCCCGAAGAGGAGCCCGTGGCCCCGGCCCCGCTCGCCGAGCTTCACCTCCGCGACCTCGCCGAGCAGCGGCGGGAACCGGGCGGGGGCCCACTCCTCCAGGTACCCCCGGGCCCTGCGGGCGCACTCGTCGTCCAGCGAGAGCTCGAGGCTCTTCTCCACCGCCATCGCCAGGGCCTCCTGGGACTTGACCTCGACGGGGTGCGCCTGCTCGGCGAGGGCGTCGCGGTACAGGTCGAGCTGCGCCTCGGTGAGGCCGCGGGGGATCGGCGCGTCGTACAGCGCCTGGGCGAACTCGTGGTAGGCCTCGCCGATGCGGGTGAGCGCGCAGATCGCGGGGCCGGGCACCTTCAGCCCCACCGTCTCGGTGTAGCGCTTCTCCACCTCCAGGAGGGCCGCGCCCTTGGCCCGGAGGCGCTCGGCCATCACCGCCTCGGGGAGGCGGAGCTTGATCTTCGCGAACTCGCGGTAGATCGGCTCCGAGAGGAGGAGGTGCGCCCTGGCCACGCCCTCGAGCGCGCCGCCGGGCTCGGGCCCGAGCGACGCCTTCGCCTTGGAGGGCATGCGCCGCCACGCGTCCCAGATCCTCTCGTAGTTCTTCAGGGCGGGCCACCGCTGGCCCCGCTTCTCCTGGATCCGCGCGGTGCGGTACCAGGCGAGGATCTTCTTGGCGGGGCTGCGACCGTACTGCCTCTCGTAGGCCTCGAGCTGCCGCTGGGCCGCGCCGTAGTCGCCGGACTTCTCCAGCAGGTCGACGATCGAGAGGAAGACCGCCTCGGCGTCGGCGCTCTTCGGCCACAGCTCGAGATACTTCTCGCGGTTGCGCCTCGCCGCCCGGGTGTCGCCCAGCGCCTCCCGGAAGATCCCGGCGTTGAAGAGCGCGTCCCGCGCCTTCTGGTCCTCGTAGACCGCGCCCGTGGCCGGGGCCGCCGGCGCCGCCCTCCTCCCCCTCCTCCTGGCGGGAGCCGGCGCCCGCTGCCGCTCGAAGCCGGCGGCGTACGCCTCGTACCCCTCGGCGGCCTTGGTGAACTCGCCGATCTCCTCGTACACCGAGGCGTTCATGAAGATCGCCAGTGGCGCCATCTTCGACTGGGGGTAGTCGCGCACCAGCCGCGCCCGGGTGGCGATCGCCTGCTCGATGCGCCCGGCCTTGTAATAGTCCACCGACGCGTTGAAGAGCGCCTCGCCCGCGAGCTCGCTGCGGGGCCACTCGGTGACGAACGCGATGTAGCGATCGGCCGCGTCCGCGAAGCGCTCCTCCTTCTCGAGGAGGGCCACGAGCTTGAACGAGTTGCGCTCGATGATCCGCTCGAGCTCCACCTTGAACTCGCCCCTGGCGAGCTGCTTCTCGGCGTGGAAGCGCTTGGCCCACTCGTCGATCTTCTCGTAGTCGTCCAGCAGGTTGAACACGTCGAGCACCAGGTTGGCGCTGTACTCGGCGAGCTCGTGCCGGGGGTGCTGGAGCGCGATCTCCGCGAACCGCTCCACCGCCTTCTCGAAGTGGTTGTAGCGGTAGAGGATCTGGGCGGCCCGGTAGGCGATCTCGACCCGCTTCTTCCCCTCGGGCACGTACTTCAGGTAGTCCTCGCAGGCCTTCACCAGGCGCTGCTTCGCCGGGGGGATGGGGAGCTCCACGTGGGGATCGGCGTCCGGCGGGATCGGCTCGTCGCCCATCCGCTTCACCACCTCCTCGTTCGCGAAGATCGCGCCCTCGATCGCGGGGACCATCCACTTGCCGGGCTTCTCGCCCCGCTCGATCCGCTCGGCGTCGATCTGCACCACCTTGTCGTAGGCGTCGGCGGCGAAGTCGTAGTTGCGGAGCTGATCGAAGAGGAGCTCCGCGTGGTAGAAGCGCAGGCTGTACGCCTTCTCGGTGTCGGGGAAGATCGCGAAGTAGTCGGCGTAGACCTCGCTCGCGAAGTGGTAAGTCTCCTCGTCACGGCTCTTCTTGCCCTCGTTGTGCCAGACCACCGCGAGGTTCGAGAGGGTGCGCTCGGCGAGCTTCTCCGCGGCGACGAGCTGCGCCCGATCCTCGTCGGAGAGCTCCTGCCCGCTCTGCTTCACGTCCTGGAAGACCTGGACGAGCAGGCGGGCCTGCTCCACCGTGATCCGCTTGTTGCCCACGCGCATCACCGCGTCGACGATGCGGGCCTGGAAGAACGGCGCCTCGGGCGAAAGCGGGCGCTCGCGGACGAGCAGGCGGTAGATGAGCACCGCCTCCTTGTCCTTGCCGTCGTCGTAATAGAGGCCCGCCAGCCCCTTGAGCATCGACCACCAGTTCTCGTCGCCGCCGACCGCCTGCATCACCGCCTTGGCGGTGGAGGGATCGCCGTAGCGGGAGAAGGCGAGGACGAAGTCCTTGCGCGCCTCGCGAACCAGCGCGGACTTGTTGTCGCCCGCGACGTTGGTGGCGAGCTCGCCGTAGAAGACGGTGGCCTTGAACTTGTCGGCGGCGCCCGCGAAGTCGCCCAGGTTGTAGAGGCACCAGCCCTGCTTGTAGATGGCGAAGCCGTACACGCGCGACTCGGTGAAGCTTGCCGCCTTCATGTAGGCCTCGAGGGCCTTCTCGAGCTTTTCGGCCTTCCCCTCCGAGTTGTTGAAGTACCACTCGCCGAAGGCGAGCCACGCGTCCGGGACGAAGGGCGACTGGGGGAACCTCGTGATCAGCGTCTTGTAGGCGCCGAGGGCCTCCTCCTCCTCCCCCGCCTCCCAGAGGTTGTGCCCGAGGTAGAAGAGGACCTCGTCCACCCGCTCGTAGTCGGGGAACTGCGCGATCAACTCCTTGTACCGGCGGATCGCCTGGCCCTGGAACTTGCCGCTCGCCGCCCGGTAGGTCTCCTGATCCCGCTGGGCAGCCTGGATGCACGCGTCGTCCTTGGCGTCGCGGCAGCGGGCGATGCGATCGTCCTGGCGGTTGGCCTCGAAGAACCAGTAGCGCGACTCCTCCCAGGAGAGCTCCGCCAGTCGGAAGAGGATGTCGGGCTTCTCCTTCGGATCCTGGTTGAGCTCCGCCATCTGCTCCAGGGTTCGCATCAGCTCGGCACGCTTCTCCTTGAGCTGGAGCTCCACCGTGAAGCGGAAGGCGTCGTACCCCAGGGTGGGCTTCGCCTCCTCCGGCTTGGGCGCCTTCTCGCGGGTGATGTCGCCGGCGAGGTCCACGGTAGGGCCGCCGGAGTCCGCCTTCTTGCCCAGGTCCGGCGCCTTCCCGCCGGGCGTGGCGGCCCCCGCGAGGGCGGGGCCGAGGAGGAGCGCCGCCCCGAGCGCCAGCCAGGCCGTGCCGGCGGCGGGGGGCCGCAGGCGGGCGCCGGGCGCGACTTCGAGGAGTCCCTTTCGTTCCGCGGGCGCCGGATCGCTGCCCGCTCTGGCCGCTCGCATCTCGTTCCTCATCGGGCCTTGCAGCCCTTGGTGAGCGTGTACTGGTAGGTGCCGAGCTCGTCTCGCCAGTACTCCCCCTCGTACGGCCAGTAGACGTGCTCGTCGTCCACCGCGGTGGAATACTTGTAGTTCTCGATCGGCGACACGCGGCGCCCCTCGCTGAGCGACGCCTCCAGCATGTCCTTCTCCCGGGTGCCGATCTCCGCCTTGATGGCCAGGGCCCGGTAGTTCAGCGAGGCGAGCTCCTTGCGCTCCTTCTCCAGCTTGCGCTTGGCGTAGAAGCCCGCCTTGCGCTGCAGCTCCGCCCGCTGGGCCCCGAGGTCCTCCCCCAGCGCCTTGGCGAGCCCCGAGAACCGGAAGAGGTCCCGCCGGGCGGCGATCCCGTCCAGCTCGCTCTCCAGCTCGAGGATCGAGTCATTGAGATGCTTGAGCTCCTTGTCGGAGAGCGCGAGCTTGAGGATGCCCTGGAGCATGCGGTTGGTCTCGCCGGCCTTCTCCTCCTTCTGCAGATCCGCGAGCACGCCGTAGTAGTCGGCGGGCGTGGAGTACGGCCGGGCGAGGATCTTCTCCAGCTCGACGTACAGCGGGTAATAGCGGGCCCGGAACTCGTCGACGATCTCGTTCGCCTCGGGGTACCGGCAGTTCTCGTAGTAGATCACCGCCTGCAGCACGAGCGCCTCCGGGAAGTACTCGTCCCGGAAGAAGGGCGACTGCAGCGTGATCATGTTGCCCAGCGCCTGCTCGTACTCCCCCATGCGGAAGTGCGCCCACGACGACTCGTAGAGCGACTGCAGCCACTGGTCGCTGCCCCGGGCAATCCGGCCGTAATAGAACGACGCGTGCCGGTTCTGGGCGTGCTCGAAGTGGATGCGGGCGAGCTGCATGAAGGCCTGCTCGCGCAGGCGGGCGTCTAGGAACCTCGCCCGCCGCGGGTTCAGGGTCCGCACCACGTCCTTGAACGCCTCGAGGGATGGCGTGAACTTTCCGTTCACATAAAGCGTGAGGCCGTCCAGGTACCGGGCCTTGGGGTAGAAGCGCGACTCCGGCGGCACCATCGCCAGCAGCCGGCGGGTCTCGTCGAAGCTCTTGGCCGCGTCGGCGAGGTAGGCGTCGCGATTCTCGGGCTCCGCCTCCCCGGCGTCGAGGAGGGCCTTGCCCCGCACGAAGCTGTACTTGGCGAGCAGGTACCGGTACTCGTCCCGGTACTTCTCGGGGAAGCTCGCCCCCGCGTACCGCGCGATCTCGTCCAGCACCACGGTCTGGTTGGTCGCCTTGTGGGCGATGAAGAAGAGCCACTCGAGGCTGGTGGCGAAGTAGGGATGGGTCTCGCCCTTGGCGAGGATGCGTTTGAAGACCGAGAGCGCCGAATGATACATGCCCAGCCGGTAGAGCGACTTGCCCAGCAGGTACTCCGCCTGCGGGTACTGATCGACGGCGCCCGGATCCTGCAGGATCTCGTGGAAGCCGAGGGCGGCGGACTCGAAGCTCCCCTCCCGGAACAGCCTCGTGGCCGCGTCGAGCTTCTGGCGGTCGGAGGTCTTCCCCTCCACGTCCAGCCCCTCGAAGGTGAGGACGGGCGGAGGCGCCGGCGCCTCCTGCGGCGCGGGGACCTGCTTCTTCCCGGCGCTGCGCCGGGCGGGGGGCTTCTTCTTCGGCGCCTGCCTCGGCGCCTGCTTCGGCGGAGGCTTCAGCTTCTTCGGCGGCGACTTGGGGGCCTCCTCGTCTTCCGAGAGGTCGAGGCCTTCGAAGGAGAACTGGGCCAGCGCCCGGGCCGGCCCGCCGGCGATCATCGCCGCCGCCATCAGGGCGAGGATCCAAGTCTTCATTCGCCACCCTGTCCGAGGAAGAAGGAGAGCCCCACGTGGAAGAGGAGCTGGTTCTGCGTGCTCGTCTCGATGCCGGACTTGCCCTGCAGCTCGAGGCGGTAGAGCACGTCGCGCAGCTCGAGGCGCAGGGCCGCGTACCGGGACAGCACGTAGCGCTGCCCCACCCCGAGGTGGATCTCCGGCGTCATCTTCTCCTCGACGTCGAATCCCTGGGGCGGCGCGATCCGCGTCTGCACCACGCCGGCGCCCGCGAGGAAGTAGGTGTCGAAGTGCAGCACGCTCTCGGCCAGCACCGAGATCTTTCCGTAGAGCGGCGCCCAGGAGACGTCGAGGCCGCCGATCATCCCGAAGTCGCCGGGAGCGCGGGCGAGGTCGCCCTTGGTGGGCGTCCGGCAGTCCTGGCCGCTGGAGTTGCAGCGGGACACCGCGCCCGAAGGCGTGGAGGTGGCGTAGCCGGCGCTCAGGCCGATCATCCACGTCTCGCCGACGTGGTAGCCGTACTGCAGCCCGGCCACGTACTTGGAGTAGAACGGGTCGCCGAGCGAGATCCCCACCATCGGAGAGAGCTCGTGGCGTCCCTTCTTCAGGAAGAGGTTCCCGGAGACGGGCCGGATCCGCTCGTCCAGGTCCAGGTTGGTCGGCGGCGCCACCTTGCTGGCCGCGAGGGCGTCGGCGGCGGCCTCGGCGACGGCGTCCTCGTCGGCCCCGGCCGAGAGGGGGCAAAGCAGGAGGACGCCGGCGACGAGCGACGCGAGGGTTCGCAGGGAAGAGCGAGCGACGCGCATCACCGAGCCTCGTAGGTGAAGGAGGGAGGGATCCAGAAGGAGAGGCCCACGTTCAGGGTGAGCACCTTCTGGATCTCGGAGATCTGCCGATCCTGGGGGCGGTCCGCGTAGAGGAGCTGCTTCACCCAGAACTCGAAGGCCATCCAGTCGGCCAGGGCGAACCGCTGCCCGACCCCGACGTCGACCGCCGGGTGGACCCCATCGTCCACGGGGGCGCCGGAGGTCTGCGACCACGCGACCCCCACCCCGGTGACCAGGAAGAGGTCGTACTGCACGATGGTGTTGAACCAGGCGAGCTTCCCGTAGATGGGCGTCCACAGGAAGTCGACGCCGGCGGTCCAGTCGAGCTTCGAGGAGAGGAGGAGCGACTTCAGCTCGCGCTTGGCGATGCGGACGCTCTCGTTCTGGGAGATCCCGAATTTCTCGTAGTGGAACGAGAGCGCGATGGAGTCCGCAAGGTGGTAGTTCGCCGCGATCCCGCCGCCCACCTTCGTGTAGAAGGCGTCGTTCAGCGACATCGCGAAGCTGGGGACCAGCTCCAGGCGGCGCCGCTTGAGGAAGTGCTTGCGCTGCACCGCCTTGACCCGGTCCTCGCGGGAGACCTCCTCGGCCTGGGTGGCTTCCGGGATCTTTCCGCCCAGCCGCTCGGCGAGCTCCTCGGCGGAGACGGGAGGCGGGTCGCGAGGGAGCGCCGCGTCCTCCGCGTCGTCGGTCAGGTCCAGGCCCAACCCTTCGGCCCCGGCCGGCAGGGCCCCGAGGCAGACGAGCGCGGCGACGATGAGGGCTGACTTGAGCAAGAGCGGCCTCCCGGGGCGGATCGGGCAGGATGCCTGGCGCCCATAGCCCCGCGGAAGCCCTGCCTCAATCGGTCCAAGGTGAAAAATCTTCAATGGCCGGATGCTACAGCGGACGATCCTGGTGGGCAATAAATGTGGCCGGCCCCCGGAACCCGCGACGCCCCCCGCTCCCGCACCCGTCCGTCGGCCAAAAAGCCTCGCACTTCCACATACATCCGCTTTCTTGAGCCGGCGCGCGTCCCCGTGCTACCGCTTGGGGCATGCACGCCGTCCTCCGCACCGCCTCCCGCGTCGCGCTGGCCTCCACCGCCGTCCTCCTGCTCACCGCCGGCTCCTGCGTGGACACCGACATCGGCGCCCCCTGCCAGATCCAGAAGGATCGCTTCGATCCCCGGCTGCCGGGCTGCGCGGACGCCGAGCCCGATCAGGCGGACACCCGCCCCGAGTGCTTCCACCCCAACATCGCGGACTTCGAGGACAAGGGCGAGGAGAAGGACTTCATCTCCTTCGGCGCGGCGGAGTGCGACAACCTCACCTGCGTCCGCTCCCGCGGAGAGCCCCTCCCCGAGACCGAGGCGGCCCCCAACGGCTTCTGCTCCGGCGAGTGCATCAACGACGACGACTGCGCGTCCGACCTCGGCGACTTCACCTGCCGTTCGCTGGTGTTCGACGATGAGTTCCTGCACTACCTGCAGGACACGCTCTCACCCGAGGAATACGAGCGCTACCTCGGCCGGATCCAGAACGCCAAGTTCTGCACGAGGAGGTAGCGGCGGCTTCGCGGGGGATCCGCTACCTGCGGGAGGGTCCCAGGCTGAGGAGCCGCTCCGCCAGCGCGGGGCCGAAGTTCTCGACGAGCAGGCGCTCCATGGCCTCCTCCATCCGCTGCCGCTCCTCGTCCGAGTCGTAGACGAAGCGGATCCCCATCCCGGGCTCGGGCCCGTCCGAGCGGGCCCACACCACCTCGCCCACGAGCTCGAAGGAGGTGGGCGGGCTCGGCACCGAGAGCGTGAAGCGGAAGAGCGTCCCCACCTCGAGCGGCCGATCGGTGTCGATGAAGGTGCCGCCGCGGGAGATGTTGCGGGTGTAGTCGGCGAGGAAGCTGTTGGTGCGCCGGTAGTTCACCGCGAGGCGGATGGGCATCCGCTGGTGCCTGCGCTTCTCCTCCTGCGGCGATGGAACGGCCTCGGCGCCGGTTCGATCGATTCGCAGTTCGTCGCCCATCTCGGCCTGCCCCCCCGATCGCCTCGCCGGCCGGGAGGCCGCACGAGTTCCGCGTCCAGCATACACGACGAGCGCTCGCTTGCCAGCCGGGCCGACCGCCGTGCGTGCAGGATTCTTCGCCCACGATCGCGCCTTCGGTGCGAGAGTGTGGGCCGATGGAGCAGGGTCCCGTCAGCGTCCGGATCGCCGCCCTGACGAAGCGGCGGGGGGTGCGCCAGGCGATGATCGCTGCGGGGGCGGCGGGGGTCGCGACGCCCCTGCTCGTGCCGCTGGCGCGGGTGCCGGGCTACGAGTCGGCGCTCGCCGCGAACCTCGCGGTGGCGATCCTCGGGGGGGCCTTCGGCGTCGCGGCGGTGCGGCAGGAGCGCGATCCGGCCGGCGCCTTCGACCCCGGCCCCTCGGGGACGACGGCCGCGCTGCGATCGACCGCGGCGGCCTCCGCCCTCGCCGCCCTGGCGATCGCGCCCTTCCTCCTCGCTTCCCTGGCAGTGGGGCTCGCCGGGACCGCGTGCTCGGTGACCGCGGGCCTCGCCTGGTACGCGGTCCTCCCCCTGCCCTCCGCCATCCTCGCCGCGTCCCTGGGGGTCCTCTGCGGCGCGGCCTCCGCGCGCCCCTGCGTCCCCGGCCTGCTCTACGCCGCGGTCGCCGCCGGCTCCCTCCTCCTCTCGCTGTGGCCGGTGGCGTTCGGGCCGCAGTCCTTCGTCTACGATCACCTCGCCGGCTTCCTGCCCGGCCCCCTGTACGACGAGGTGGTGCGGATCCGACCTCCACTCCTCGTGTTCCGATCCATCACCTTGGCCTGGTCGGGGGCGGTGGTCGGCGCCGCGGCCCTCTGCTGGAGGGGCGGGCGCCTCGGCCTCCCCCGGGCGCGGCCCGGCGCGATCGCCCTCCTCGCCGCCTCGGTGGCGCTGGCGATCGTCGGCGGCGTCCGCCGCAGCGAGGACGGGTGGCAGCAGAGCGCCGCGAGCCTCGAGCGGATCCTGGGCGCCCGCACCGAGGGAAGGCGCTGCTCGGTGGTGCACCCCCGCGAGAAGAATCGCCGGGCGCTCGCCCTCTTCGTGGACGAGTGCGACGCCCGGGTGGAGGAGCTGGAGCGGTTCTTCGGCGTGGAGGCGCCGCGCATCGAGGTGTTCCTCTACCGGAGCAAGCGCGAGAAGGGCCGGCTGGTGGGCGCGTCGGGCACGCAGTTCGCCAAGCCCTGGCTCGGACAGATCCACGTCGACGCCCGCGGCTTCCCCCACCCCATCCTCAAGCACGAGCTCGCCCACGTGGTGACGGCCCCCCTCGGCCGCCTCCCGTTCCGGGTCCCCGCCGCGCTCCTGGGCCTCCTGCCGATCCAGGGCCTCGTGGAGGGCGCCGCCGTGGCCGCGGACTGGCCCGCGGGCGAGCTCTCCGTCCACGAGGAGGCCAAGGCCCTGCGCGCCATGGGCCTCGCGCCTCGCTTGGATCGCATCCTCTCGGCCACGGGCTTCTGGTCGGAGGCCGCCCGGCGGGCATACACCTACGCCGGCTCCTTCGTGCGCTGGCTGGTCGACACCCGCGGCCCCCGGGCGTTCGCGTCCGTCTACCGCGACGGCGACTTCGAGGCGGCCTACGGCGCGCCGCTGCACCGGCTGGTGGAGGAATGGGAGACGTTCCTGGACGGGCTCCCCCTGCCGGAGCGCGCCCGCGTCCTCGCCGAGCGGCGCTTCCGCAGGCCCGCGATCTTCCGCCGCCCCTGCGCGCGGGAGGTGGCCGACCTGTCGGCCGAGGCCGCCGCCGCCCTCTCCGCCGGCGACCACGAGCGCGCGGCCGAGATCTACTCCAAGTGTTACACGCTGGTTCCCGGGGATCCCGCCTACCTGCGGGCGCAGGCCTCCGCGTGGGCGCGCGCCGGCGAGCCCGCGAGGATCGAGGCGCTCCTCGGCGCCCTGGATGGGCACCGCGCCCGCAGCGACGCCCTCGCCGCGTCGATGCACGCCCTCCTCGGCGACGCGCTCGCGGCGCAGGGGAGGCTCGAGGACGCCCGCGCCGCGTACGACCTCGCCCGATCGCTGGAGGCCGACGAGGGCGCCCTCCGATCGCTGGCGGTGAAGCTCGAGGCGATCGGCGACGCCGATCGGGCCCGGGCGGTGCTCCCCTTCCTCGAGACCGGATCCGACGCGCGGCTCTTCGCCGTGCGGGAGTGGCTCGCCGCGCACCCCGACTACGCCACCGGGTGGTACCTCGTGGGGCGGCGCCTCCAGCAGCGCGGCGAGCCCGAAGCCGCCGTCTCGGCGCTGGACCGGGCCCTGGCGGGATCGCTCCCGGAAGCCCTCGTCTTCGAGGCGGAGCGCTTGCGCGCGGTGGCGCTGATGGAGGCGGGACGCCCCCGGGAGGCATGCCGGGCCCTCGAGCCCCTCGCCGCCGCAGCCGACCCCCACCGGCGCGCGATCGCCCTCGACCTCCTGATCCTCTGCCGACACGCCCGGTAGCTCGCCTTCGGCGCCGCCGGCGGTAGGATGGACGCTTCCGTGTCCACGACCTCCTCCCTGCAGGAAAGCCTGCGGCGCGCCCTGCGCCTCGAGCCGGGCGAAGGGCGACGCACCGCCCTCGCCTCCGCCTACCAGCTCGCCTTCGTGGCGACGGTGGTGGTGGTGAAGAGCGCGGCCGGCGCGGTGGTGGTGGCGAGGCTGCCGGCGTCAGCGCTGCCACCCCTCTACATCGCCAGCGCGCTGATCACCGGGCTGTCGGCCTGGATGTCGGCGCGCTTCGATCGCGGCGGGACCCGCCACCCCGCCGGCCCGGGCCTCCTCGTCGCCGGCGCGCTCCTCGGGCTCCTCGCCCTCGCCGCCCGGGCCGACGCCGTCGCCGCCATCGTCGGCATGTACCTCTTCGGCGAGGCCTTCGCGACGCTGGTGGCCATCCGGTTCTGGGGCGCGGCGTCGGAGCTCTTCGATCCCCGCGCCGGCCGGCGGATCTTCGGCCTCCTCGGCGGCGCGGGCATGGCGGGATCGATCGCCGCCGGGCTCTTCACCCAGCTCGCCGGCGAGCGCCTCGGGGCGATGGGGCTGGTGCCGGTGGCGCTCGCGCTGATGGTCGCCTGCCTCGGCGCCGCCTTCGGCCTGCGCCGCGAGACGCGGGCCGGCGCACCCGCCCCGCCGCCCGCGGATCGAGGCGCCCGCCGCGAGGACGTGCGCGCGCTCCTGCGCCGCGATCGCTACCCGCGCATGCTCGCCGCGCTGATGGTGCTGCTCTCGGCGCTCACCGCGCTCGCGGACTACGTCTTCCGGATCGCCGCCCACGATGCCACGGCCGGCGACGAGGCGAGGCTCACCTCGCTCTTCGGCGCCCTGAACCTCTGGGCGGGGATCATCGCGGTGGTCTTCCAGTTCGCCGCCGCCGGCAGGATCCTCGAACGCTTCGGCGTCTTCCGCTACCTGCTCGTCACGCCGGTCGGGTCGGCGCTCGCTGCGGCAGGCGGCCTGGTGGTCCCGGGGCTCGCCCCCGCGTTCGCGCTGCGCCTGATCGAGCAGACCGGCAGCACCTCCCTCAACCCGGCCGCCTTCCAGCTCCTCTACGGGCCGATCCCCGAGGCGCTTCGGCCCCACGTGCGCTCGTTCGTGGACGGCTTCGTGAAGAAGGTGGGCTTCGCCGCCGGCGGCGCCCTGCTCCTCCTCCTCGGCGGCTTCGCGGGGCGCGAGGTGCTGGTGGCGGCGGTGGTGGCCGTGGTGGCGCTCTTCGCCCTGGCCCTCGCGGCGACGCGCCGCCTCTACGTCGGCGCGGTGGAGCGGCGCGTCTCCCGCCTGGTGGGCGTGCAGGATCGCTACGTCGCCACCCACGAGACGCGCACCCTGCTCCGCGGCGTCCTCCACGAGGGCGACGTCGACAAGCTCCTCGCCTCGCTCTCGATCCTGAGCGAGGATCCCCGCTGGGACCCGCTCCCCCACCTGCCCCGCCTCCTGGTCCACCCGGATCTCCGGGTGCGCCGCTCCGCCGTCCTCCTCGCCGTCGAGCGAAACCGGCCAGCCGTCGCCCCGCTCCTCGAGCGGCTCTTCGAGCGGGACGTCCCCGAGATCCGCTACGAGGTGGCGCTCGCGCTGGGCCGCCTCGCTCCCGCCCGGGCGCGGGCGCTGCTCGCCCCCTGGATCGGCGGGAGGGAGCTCCCCCTCGCGGCGGCGGCCCTCGCCGCCCTCGTCCCGAGCGAGGCGAGGGGTGGCCCCGCCACCAGCGCCCTCGAGGCCTGGCTCGGCGATCCCGGGGCGAGCGTCCCCGAGCGGATCGAGCTCGCTCGCGCCCTGGGGCGGATGGGCGCCTCGCCGTTCGCGTCCGAGCTGGGGAGGCTGATGGACGACGCCGACCCCGAGGTGCGGCGCGCGACGTGCGTGGCCGCAGCGAAGGTGCGCGCGCCCGACCTGTTGCCCCTCCTCTGCGAGCGGCTGGGCGACCTCGCCGCGCGGCGGGAGGCCGGCGGCGCCCTGGTGGCGTACGGCGACGAGGCGGTGCCCCGCCTGGCGGCGATCCTCGACGGCGACGGCCCGCTGGGCCCGCGCCTCGAGGTCCCTCGGCTGCTGCGGCAGATCGGCACCCAGGCCGCCGCCGACGCACTCCTCGCCGCCCGCGCGAACGTCCACCCCCACCTGCGCCATCGGATCGTCCGCAGCCTCTCGCTCCTCCACCACGAGCGGCCCGATCTCGAGGTCGATCTCGCCCGGCTGCAGGAGGCCCTCGAGGGCCGGATCCGCGCCTACCGGCACCAGCTCTCCGTCTGGCACGACCTGCGCGCGGCCCTCCCGCCGCGCTCGTTCCTCTTGCGCGCGCTGGACGATCGCATGCAGCAGAACCTCGAGGTGGCCTTCCGCCTGCTCCACCTGCGGCACCGCGGCGCGGCGCCCTCCGCCGGCTGGCGCAAGTTCACCAGCGGCGACGCCAAGGATCGGGCCTTCGCCCTGGAGCTGGTGGAGAACATCGACGGCGGCGGCCTCGAGCGGCAGCTCCTTCCGCTGCTCGAGCGCTGGCATCGCCTGCCCCCGGGGCCGGGCGCCGGCGCCGGGAGGCCGGACCGCGCGCCGGAGCGGCTGGCGGAGCTGGCCGCCAGCGCCGACGAGGAGCTCGCCGCCATCGCGGCGATGACCGCCCAGCAGCACGGCTTCGCAGGGCCGTCGCCGGATCGAGACGAGGAGGGACGAATGGACGAGGCGGTGATCGAGCGGATGTTCTTCCTGGAGGGGACCCCGGCCTTCTCCCGCTGCGACGTGGACGACCTCGCGGCGCTGGCGAACGTGGCGAAGGAGCGAACGTTCGACGCGGGGGAGGCCGTCTTCCGCGAGGGAGAGGAAGGGGACGCCATCTTCCTGGTGGTGGACGGGCGGATCGATCTCGTCCGCGGCGAGCGCGTCGCCCTCACGGTGGGGCCGCGCGGCTGCCTCGGCGAGACCTGCCTGCTCGAGGGCGCGGCGCGCCCCGCCACCGCGATCGCGGCGGGAGCGCCCGCGCGGCTCCTCGTCCTCGATCGGCAGGTGCTCCTCGAGCTCGTCGCCGACCGGCCGGAGCTCCTCCGCAGCCTCTTCGCGTCGGCGTCGGCCCACCTCCACGCCCTGATCGAGGGGGGGTCCCCCGGCGCGGACGACGGGCGCGCCACCGGCTGACCGGCGGGAAGCCGCGCCGCCTCTGGGCGCCGCCGCGCGGGGTCGCGCGCGCCCGCGAAGGTCCACGGCCGATCGCCCCACCCGCCGCCCTAGCGGTCTCCCGGTTCCCCCGGCAGCGCCCCCCGGAAAACGAAGACGCCGGCCCACGCGCTCGAGGCGTGGCCGGCGTCCCGTGGGCCGATCCGCGGCGGCGGCGCGCTACCGGATCAGGTTGGTGGCCTCGGACTCCCAGACCTGCGCGTAGTTCCGCTCCCGCGCGGCGAGGAGGCGCTGCTTGACCTCCTCGATCTTCGCGGTGAGCTCCTCGCGCGGCATCTTCTGGGTGCGCCACTGGGTGAGGGCCTTCGCGTAGGCCTGGAGGCCGTCCGCCCACTCCTTCTTCTGGAAGTGGATCTCCGCGATCTGCACGTGCACGGGCGGGTTGAACTCCCGGGCGATGAGGGCGGTCTCGAGGACCTTCTGCGCCTCCTCGAACTTCTTCTGCTTCTCGGCGGCCGCCGACTCCGACGCGCCCTGGGCCACCAGGATGCTGCCCTTGGCGAGGTAGGCGTCGGCGTTGGTCTGGTTCTCCTCGATCGCCTTGTCGTACTTGGCGATCGCCTCGTCGAGCTTGCCCAGCGCCCGGAGGACGTGGCCGTACTTCAGGTAGTACTGGTCGTCCTTCTTGAGGGGGTACTTGTCGAGGTAGGTCACCGCCCGGTCGGAGTCGCCGGTCGAGGCGAGGGCCACGGCGGCGTCGAAGTAGAACGCGGCCACCCACTCGTCGGCGGCGATCGCCTTGTCGAAGTCGGCCACGGCCTGGGCGTCGCCCTTGAGCGCGAGGGCCCGGGCCTTCACCGCGTACGCCCACGCGAAGGCGGGGTCGGCCTGGGCGGCCTCGGTGGCGGAGGCGATCGCCTCGTCCACCTTCTGCTCGTAGAGGCGCAGCTCCGCCTGGGCCACCAGGGCGCGGGCCTTCAGCGCCGGGGTGAGGTCGGTCGCCTTCAAGGCGCGCTCGATCGCGTCGGTGGCCTCCTTGATCTGCTCGTTGCGCATCAGCCGGGCGCGGGCGGCGCCGAGCTGGCAGCCGTAGTGGTCGGAGTTCGCGGCCAGGCCCTTCTGGAAGTACGCCAGCGCGTTGGCGCCGTCGCCCTCCTCGAGGTAGCTCTCGCCGATGAGCTGCGCGAAGCGCGCGTTGCGCCAGTCGGCGTCGATCGCGAGCTTGAACGCGCGCCGGGCGTCCTCGAGCTTCCCCTGCGCCCGCTGCGCCTGACCGAAGGCGGCCAGGATCCGAGGACCGCCGCCGCCCTTCTCGATCACCTCGGTGCGGAGGAAGGCCTCCGCGCCCGCGGCGTCGCCGTCGAAGGTCATCAGCAGGGCCTTGGCGGCGTACTGCTCCGCGATGCCCGGGTTGGCCTTCATCGCCTTGGCGACGAACTCCTCGGCGGCGGCCTTGCGCTCGGAGAGGTGGTTCTCGCCCCAGAGGATCGCCTCCAGCTCCGCGAGGGCGGCGATGCTGTAGCCGTGGGAGGAGTCGTACTTCTCGAGGACCTCTCTGAGCTTGGCCTCGGCCTCCGCGTAGTCGGCGGGGTTGTCTCGGAGGAGGAGGTTCTTGGCCTCCGCCGCGGTCTTGTTGGCGGCCTTCGAGTTCTCGGTCTTGTTGTAGTACCAGTAGAAACCGCCGGCGAGGACGATGGCGACGATCAGAACGTCGCGGATCATCTTCACGCCGCTCTGGTTGCTCGTCGGCCCGCTGCGGGAAACCTTGTCGCTCATGCATCCTCCGACACGTCGGTCGCCAGGAAAATCGGGTGTTTGTGAGCAGGCCTGCATAGCAAGCCCCGAAAGTGGGGTCAAGGTAGCACGGTTGCCCGGCGCGCGGTTCGCCGGCGGGCCCGATCCGGGGAATTCGTTGACAGTCGGCCGGTTTCTGGGCAGTAAACCGGGCCTCCGCTGCCCGTTCGCGAAAGGATTCCACCCTCGTGACGCGTCTCGCTCTCCCGCTGCTCGCGCTCCTCGCGGCGACGGCCTGCACGACGAAGTACATCGGCAACTCCCGGATCGAGGACACCGCCGAGAACCGGGCGATCCTCCGGGTGGTGGAGCAGTACCGCCGCGCCATGGACGACAAGGACGTGCTGCGGATCCTGGAGCTCTGCACCGACGACTTCTTCGAGGATCCCGGCACCCCCGGGGATCCGTCGGACGACTACGACAAGGTCGGCCTGCGCACGAGGCTGGAGGCCACCTTCTCCAAGGTGGAGGAGCAGCGCCTGCGGATCGACGTGCGCAAGATCCAGGTCGTCGACGACGGCAAGCGCGCCTTCGTCGAGTACCGCTACGATCTCCGCTACCGCCTCAACCTCCCCAACGCGAGCGAGTGGCGGGACGCGACCGATCTCGCCCGCATCTCGATGCGGCGCGAGGAGGGCACCTGGAAGATCACGGGAGGGCTCTGAGCCGCATGGCCGATCCGATGGCGCCGACCGTCCTGGTGGTGGACGACGAGCTCGCCAACCTCGACTCCGTCGCGCGGATCTTCGACAAGGAGGCGTTCCAGGTCCTCTCCGCCTCGAGCGGCGAGGAGGCGGTCGTCCTCCTGCAGAAGCACCGCGTCGACGTCGTCGTCACCGACCTGATGATGCCGGGGCTCTCGGGCGTGGACCTGCTCCGCGCCTGCCGCACTCTCGCCCCGGACGCCGAGGTGGTGCTGATGACGGCCCACGGCACGGTGGAGACCGCGGTGGAGGCGATGAAGGAGGGGGCGTACGACTTCCTCACCAAGCCCCTCAAGCGCCACCACCTGGTCAAGAGCGTGCGCAAGGCCCTCGAGAAGCAGGCGCTGGTGCAGGAGAACCGGCGGCTGCGGGCGCGGGTCCAGCAGCTCTCCAAGCCGGGCGGGCTCGTGGGGCAGTCGCCCGCCTTCCGCGCCACCATGGACATCGTCCGGCAAGCGGCGCCCTCCTCCGCGACCATCCTCCTCCTCGGCGAGAGCGGCACGGGCAAGGAGCTGGTGGCCCGCGCCATCCACGATCTCTCCCAGCGCGCCGACGGGCCCTTCGTCCCCATCAACTGCGCGGCGATCCCCGAGTCGATCCTGGAGAGCGAGCTCTTCGGCTACGAGCGCGGCGCCTTCACCGGCGCGGTCGGCCGCAAGGAGGGCCGCTTCGAGCGGGCGCACGGCGGCACCCTCTTCCTGGACGAGGTGGGCGAGATGAGCCCCTCGGTCCAGGTGAAGCTCCTCCGCGCGATCCAGGAGGGCGAGATCGAGCGCCTCGGCGGCACCCAGCCGGTGAAGGTCGACGTCCGCCTCGTCGCCGCCACCAACCGCGACCTCGCCCAGGACGTGAAGGAGGGGCGGTTCCGCGAGGACCTCTACTACCGCCTCAACGTGGTGCGCATCGGCCTGCCGCCCCTGGCCGAGCGCCACGGGGACGTCCCCATCCTCGCCGACCACTTCCTGCGGACGTTCTGCGAGAAGCACGGGAGGTCGTTCACGGGCTTCACCAAGGCGGCGATGGAGGCCATGGAGCGGCACGGCTGGCCCGGGAACGTGCGGGAGCTCGAGAACGCGGTCGAGCGGGCGGTGGTCCTCGCCCGCGGCGACGCCATCGAGCTGGGGGATCTGCCGGAGACGGTTCGGGGCGGCACCGGCGACCGCGCGGGCAACCGGGCGATCCTCATCCCCATCGGCACCCCCATGGCCGAGATCGAGATGCGGGTGATCCACGAGACCCTCCGGGTGACGGGGGGAGACAAGACCCTCGCCGCCCAGCTCCTGGGGATCGCCACCCGGACGATCTACCGGAAGCTCGATCGGGAGAAGACCGAGGGGGCGTGAGGCCGGGCGCGCCCCGCCCCCTCGACCGGACGGATCCCGCCCGGGCCGCCGGCCGCCTCCCCTCCCGGTCCCGGCCGCCCCGGTCCTTCTCCATCCGCGACGTGCCCCGGCGCTCCGCGGTCCTTGCGGCGAGTCGCCACCTGGACCGCGGGGTCGCCCCGGAAGCGTCGGCTTGTCAGCGGGTCGCATCGGCCGTTCGCCCGATTGTCAGATTGTCACGGACCCGCCCCTCCCCCCGGGCGAGGCCCCGAAGAATGGGCGCGCGTTCCGCCAGGTTTCCTCCCGAAACCCGCTCCAGGCCGGGTCCCGGCGAGGGACCGAGCGGATGGCATGGGGCTTGCTTGAGAGGGGTCGGGATCCCATGGAGCTGCTCTTCCGCAAATACTTCTGGTCGATCGATCTGGCGTTCCTGGCGCTCTCCGCCCTGCTGTGCGCGAGCGCCGTCAACGCCTGGGTCGGCGCGAAGCTGACGCCGGAGCTCGACCTCCAGGCATCGGCGCCGCCGCCCCGGCCGCCGGCGGCGGTGGGCCCCGCCCGGCTCTCCGCCGAGAAGACCGCGAAGGTCCTCGGGATCGAGCTGCCCAAGGAGGTCCCGGTGGCGGTCCCCATGGAGCCGGTCTTCGATCCGAACGCCGATCCCGTCCGCACCACGCTCCGGGTCACGCTCATCGGCACCATGGTCGCCAACCGGCCGGAGTGGTCGCTCGCCACCATCCGCGACGACAACGCCCGTGAGACCGGCGCGTACTTCCCCGGCGACACCATCCTCGGCGCCGAGATCCTCGAGATCGAGCGCATGCGGGTCATCATCCGCAACCAGGGGCGCAAGGAGTACATCGCCATGGGCGAGGGCGGGCCGCCTCCCGCGCCGGTGGCGCCGGTCGCCACCTCCGCCCCGCCCGCTCGCGATCGCGGCGATTCGGCGGAGGTCCAGAAGCTGGACGAAAACAACTACGTGATCTCGCGGGATGAGCTGGACAAGCAGCTCTCCAACCTCAACTCCATCGCGACACAGGCCCGGATCGTCCCGTCGTTCAAGAACGGCGTGGCGAACGGGTTCAAGCTCTTCTCGATCCGGCCGGGGTCGATCTACTCGAAGATCGGCATCAAGAACGGCGACGTGATCCGCAGGATCAATGGATACGAGATCAACAGCCCGGACAAGGCCCTCGAAGTCTACGCCAAGCTCAAGGAGAGCTCGAACATCGAGATCGAGGGCGAGCGGGGGGGCCGGCCCTTCAACTACAAGTACCAGATCCAGTAACGGCGCACCGAGCCCTCGAGCGGCACCTCGATCTCGACCGCAGCAGGAACCACGATGCAGATCCTCCGCACCGCCGCCTCCACATCCACCATCGCAGCCCTGCTGCTCGCGGCGGTCCCCGCCCTCGCCCAGGTGCCCGTGCGCCCGGCCCCCTCCAAGCAGGCGGATCGCAGCCGCCTCCGCCAGGCGACCCCGGCGCAGCTTCCGGAGCGGGCGCTGCCGCCGTCGCCGCGCCCCGTCCCCTCGCGCCCCGCGCAGCAGCAGAACCAGGCGCCCGCGAACCAGGGCGGCCAGAACGACAACGCCGCCCGCGAGAGGCTGCGGCAGGCCTCGCAGCGCCGGGGAAAGTTCCAGCTCGATTTCAACAAGGCGGACATCGCGGACGTCGTGCAGACGATCTCCGACTTCACGGGGAAGCTCTTCATCGTCCCCGAGAACATCCGCGGGAAGATCACCATCGTCGGTCCCGAGGACGGCTCCGGCCTGGTGACGGCGGACGAGGCGTACGCCGCGTTCCTCGCCGGCCTCGAGGCGAACAACTGGACCGTGTACCCGGTCGGCAAGTACCTGAAGCTGGTCGAGAAGCGCGGCGCCGCCACGAGCAACACCTGGACCTACATCGACCCGAGCTCTCCGATCCCGGACGACGAGCGGGTGGTGACCAAGGTGATCCGGCTGCACTACGTCGACACGGACACCGTTTCGAACCCGCTGAAGCAGCTCATGTCGAAGGACGCTTCGCTGATCCCGATGCCGCCCGACACGCTGATCGTCACCGAGGTGGCGCTCAACCTGCGCCGCATCGAGAAGATCCTGGCCGCCCTCGACCAGCCCGGCGGCGGCGACGAGCTGCGGCTGATCCAGATCGACTACGCCACCGCCGCCGAGATCTCCGAGAAGCTGCTGCAGATCTTCGACGCGAGCGGCCCCGGCGGGAGGCCCGGCGGCGGGAGGCCGGCGGGCGGGAGGGCGGTCTCGCCCAGGCCCGCCAGGAGCGGCCAGGCGGCAGCGCAGGCCGCCGAGGCGGAGGCCGGGGGCGAGCAGAGCGCGCCCAGCATCACCCGGGTGATCCCCGACGAGCGCACCAACAAGCTGATCGTCATCGCCAACAGCAAAGCGTTCGAGCAGATCGAGAACATCATCCGCCAGCTCGACGTCCCCACCGGCGAGACCGGCCGCGTCAACGTCTACTACCTGGAGAACGCCAACGCCGAGGACCTCTCGGCCACGCTCCAGTCCCTCACCCAGGGCGGCGCGCCCCAGACGTCCGGCCGCAGCGGCCCCCAGTCGCGCCGCAGCGCCGCCGCCGCCGAGCGCGCGGCGGCCCAGGGCGTCCAGGCGGCGGAGCTCTTCTCCGGCGAGGTGAAGATCTCCGCCGACAAGGCGACCAACTCGCTGGTGATCGTCGCGTCCGCCCAGGACTACAAGAACCTGGTCCGGGTGATCGAGAAGCTCGACATCCCGCGGCGGCAGGTCTTCGTCGAAGCGGTGATCATGGAGGTCAACCTCCGCAACAACAACGACTTCGGGGTGAGCTGGCACGGCGGCGCCACCACCGACACCGACAACGGCGTCGCCCCCATCGTCTTCGGCTCGCAGCTCGGCTCGGCCTCGTCGCTCAACCTCTCCAGCCTGGTGTCGATGGGCGGCTTCCTGGCCGGCATGCAGGGCCCGCCGATCCCGGCGGCGGCGGAGCTGGGCGTCGCCCTCCCCTCCTTCGGCGTGGTGATGCACGCCATGACCCGCAACTCCGACGTGAACGTGCTCTCCACGCCGCACATCCTCACCTCGGACAACGAGGAGGCGGAGATCACCGTCGGGCAGAACGTGCCCTTCCAGGCGGGCTACGCGCCGCAGGGGATCTCGAACCTCCTCACCGGGACCGGGACCGGCGTCAACAACAACAACCTGCTCGCCGGCGCGCTCGGCAGCGGCTTCGGCCTCGGCTCGCTCTACGCGCCCATCCAGCGGCAGAACGTCGAGCTCAAGCTCAAGATCAAGCCGCAGATCAACGAGAGCAACTTCATCCGCATGACGGTGGAGGAGCAGACCGAGGAGATCGCGGAGCAGGATCCCGTCCTCGGCCCCACCACCTCCAAGCGCACGGCGAAGACGGTGGTGGTGGCGCAGGATCAGACCACGGTGGTGATCGGCGGCCTCATCCAGGAGCGCACCATCAAGTCGGTGCAGAAGACGCCGATCCTGGGCGACATCCCCGTGCTCGGCTGGCTGTTCCGGGACAACTCGACCACCAAGACCAAGACGAACCTCCTCCTCTTCCTCACGCCCTACATCATCCGGGACCAGTCGGACTTCCGCCGCATCTTCGAGCGGAAGATGAAGGAGCGGGAGGAGTTCCTCGCCGCGTTCTACGGGACCAGCGCCGAGTACGAGGTGCCGATCGACTTCGCCCGCAAGGCGGGGCCCGCGGCGACTTTGAACCGCGACGTGCACTGGGAGATGCAGAAGCTCGAGAACGGCGGCCCCGGCGCCCCCGGCGAGAGCCGGATCGTCCCCAGCAGCCGCCCGGGGCGCATCAACGAGGACGTGTTCTTCGACGACGAGGAGGCCGAGCTGCCGGACGCCTCGCCGGACGCCTACGAGGCGCCCGAGGCACCCGACGCGCCCGAGGCCCCCGAGGCGCCCGAGGCACCCGTTCCGCCGGAGGCTCCCTCGAGCCCCGGCGAGGCGCCCGAGATCCCCGAGGAGGCGCTCCCGGGCCCGGGCCCCGGAGGCGACGAGGCCGAGTAGCCGAAGGGGGCGAGGGAGGATCGGGGCGGGCAGGCGCCCGCCCGCCGCGGTTGGCGCGGGGAAGGGAGCCTGCCGACCCCGCCGTTGGAGAACGAGTGGAGAGGTCGGGCCACCCCGGGCCCGACGGGTTTCGGCTCCTCGAGCCGGCATCGGGAAGACGAGCGAATGGCGATCGAAGGTCTGCCAGTGACGATGGAGGGCACCCGCCCCGAGGAGGCGCCGGCGGCGTCTCTCTGCGGCCGCCCCCTGGGCGAGATCCTCCGGGAGACGGCGGGGCTCTCCGCGGAGAAGCTCACCGAGGCCCTCGGTCGACAGGCCGAGCACGGCGGCCGCCTGGGGGAGATCCTGGTGGGGATGAAGGCGGTGACCGAGGACCAGGTCCTGCGGGCGCTGGCCCTCCAGCTCGATCTCCCTTTCCTGGAGGAGATCGACGAGCGCGCCCTCGATCCCGAGCTGGTCCGCCGCATCCCCATCAACTTCGCCAAGCAGTTCAAGGTGATCCCCCTCGCTCGCCGCGGCCGCATCGTGGAGATCGCCGTCGCCGACCCGCTGGACACGGCGGTCCTCGATCAGGCGCGCCTCTCCCTGCAGGGGAGCCTGTCGCCGATGGTGGCCTCGACCCAGACCATCGTCGACGCGATCAACTCGGTCTTCGAGAAGCTCTCCCACGAGAGCGACGCCCTCGGCGAGAACCTCGACGACGAGGACAACGACACCCTCGCCCAGGAGGTGGAGGAGGCCCCCGACCTCATCGACTCCGGCGACGACGAGGCGCCGATCATCCGCTTCGTCAACTGGCTGCTGAAGCGCGCGGTGAAGGAGCGGGCCAGCGACATCCACATCGAGCCCTTCGAGAAGGAGCTCGTGGTCCGGTTCCGCGTCGACGGCGTGCTCAAGGAGGTCACCAAGCCCTCCAAGCGCTTCCAGAAGGCGATCACCTCCCGCATCAAGATCATGGGCAACCTGAACATCGCCGAGACGCGGTTGCCCCAGGACGGTCGCATCCGGATCAAGATCGCCGGCAAGGAGGTCGACATCCGCCTCTCGACCGTGCCCACCGCCTGGGGCGAGAGCTCGGTGATGCGTCTGCTCGACAAGAGCAACGTGCTCCTCAACCTCGAGGACATCGGCTTCGAGCGGGAGCAGCTCGAGATCATCGATCAGCTCATCACCCGCTCCCACGGGATCATGCTGGTCACCGGCCCCACCGGCTCCGGCAAGACCACCACGCTCTACGCGGCGCTCAACAAGATCAACCAGCCCGACCTGAAGATCCTCACCGCCGAGGATCCGGTCGAGTACCAGATGAAGGGCGTGAACCAGGTGGCCGTGCAGTCGAAGATCGGCCTCACCTTCGCCTCCGCGCTGCGCTCCTTCCTCCGGCAGGATCCCGACGTGATCCTCGTCGGCGAGATCCGCGATCTGGAGACGGCGGAGATCGCCATCCAGGCGTCCCTCACCGGCCACCTGGTGCTCTCCACCATCCACACCAACGACGCCCCCAGCGCCATCACCCGCCTCGCCGACATGGGCGTGGAGCCGTTCCTCATCGCCTCGTCGCTGATGGGGTCGATGGCGCAGCGGCTCGTGCGCACGCTCTGCAAGCACTGCAAGCAGCCCTACGAGCCCACCAAGGAGGAGCTGGAGGAGGTGGGCATCACCCCGGAGATCATGGCGAAGCACGGCACCGGCGTGCTCATGCGGGCGGTGGGCTGCGTGGAGTGCAACGGCCTCGGCTACCACGGCCGCACCGGGATCTACGAGCTGATGCTGATCGACGACGAGATCCGCCAGATGATCCTGAAGAACGTCGACTCCAACACGATCAAGAAGTACGCGATCGAGGCCGGGATGATGCCGCTGCGCCAGCACGGCGCCGTCAAGGTCGCCCGCGGAACCACCTCCGCCGCCGAAGTCCTCCGCGTCGTCCAGGACGACGTGGTCCTGTAGGTGAAACCGTGCCGGTCTTCGAGTTCAAGGGCTACAACGACGCCGGCAAGGCGGTCACCGGCATCCGGGACGCCGAGAACGCCAAGGTCCTGCGCGCCGTGCTGCGGCGTGACGGGATCTTCCTCACCGAGGTCACCGCCGAGCGGGCGGCCGCCGGCGGGCAGTCGGCGATCGGCACCGCCCGGAACCTCAAGCTCCTCCAGTTCCTCGTCGGCCGGATCAAGACCGACGACGTCGCCATCCTCACCCGGCAGCTCGCCACCCTGCTCCACGCCGGGATCCCGCTGGTGGAGGCCCTCACCGCCCTCATCGACCAGGTGGAGCACGATCGCCTCAAGACGATCGTCTCCCAGGTGAAGGAGCGCGTGAACGAGGGCGCCTCCCTCGCCGACGCGCTGGCGGAGCACCCCAAGGCCTTCTCGAACCTCTACGTGAACATGGTCCGCTCGGGCGAGCACTCCGGGGCCCTGGACGTGGTCCTCACCCGCCTCGCGGACTTCACCGAGGGGCAGGCGCGGCTCCGCTCCAAGATCCTGGGCACCATGATGTACCCGGCGATCATGATGGTGATCGGCCTGCTCATCGTGGTGGTCCTCCTCACGGTGGTGGTGCCCAAGATCGCCAAGATGTTCGAGGACATGCAGGCGACGCTGCCGCTGATCACCCGAATCCTGATCGGCTCGGCGAACTTCGCCACCCAGTACTGGTGGCTGCTCTTGCTCCTCGCCCTGCTCTCCGGGTGGATCTTCGTGAAGTGGCGAGCGACCCCGGCCGGCACCGCCAAGGTCGACGCCCTCCTCCTGCGGATGCCGGTGTTCGGCCCGCTGATCCGCATGCTGGCGATCGCCCGGTTCTCCCGCACCCTCTCCACGCTGCTCAAGAGCGGCGTGCCCCTGCTCACCTCCATGGGGATCGTGAAGGCGCTGGTGACCAACACGGTGCTCTCCGGCGTCATCGAGGACGCCAGGGAGTCGATCCGCGAGGGCGAGTCCATCGCCGGCCCGCTCAAGCGCAGCGGCCAGTTCCCGCCGATCGTCTACCACATGATCTCGATCGGCGAGCGGTCCGGCCAGCTAGAGGAGATGCTCGCCAACGTGGCGTCGGCCTACGACTCCCAGGTGGAGACGAGGATCGGCGCCCTCACCAGTCTGCTGGAGCCGGTGATGATCGTGATGATGGGCGGCGTGGTCGCCTTCATCGTGTTCTCGATCCTCATGCCGATCCTGCAGATGAACACGCTGGTGAACTAGCCATGAGCGAATCTCGGTTCGAGAGGGGATTGCGCGCGGTGGCCTGGGCGGCCCTCGCCCTCACCGTGGCGACGCTCCTGACGATCGGGGCGCTGACGCGGCCGCCGGTCGCCGAAGAGGCCGAGGACGGATTGCAGACGATCTCCACCGCGAGGGTGGAAGGGACGACGGAGGAAGAACGATGACGAACTTTCTGAGGAAGAGGCTGGCCGCCGCCGGGAGCGCCAAGGGCGGCGCCCGCGGCATGACGCTGATCGAGATCATGGTGGTGGTCTTCATCCTGGGGCTCATCGCCACGGTGATCGCCGTCAACGTCGGCGGGGTGTCCGACAGCGCCAAGGTCGAGACCGCCAAGCTGGACATCAAGGGCTTCGAGCAGGCGCTCGACCTCTACATGCTCAAGAAGGGCAGCTACCCGAGCGCGAGCGAGGGCCTGAACGTCCTCTACACCGAGGGGATCCTCAAGGGCTCGCTGAAGAAGGATCCCTGGGGCCGCGACTACGTCTACCTCTACCCGGGGCAGCGGAACCCCAAGGGCTACGACCTCTACTCGTACGGCTCCAGCGGCAGCGGCACGGAGACGCTGATCACGGGGTCCAACTGATTGTCGCCCCCCGCCGCCAACGCGAGGGGCTTCACGCTCCTCGAGCTGCTCGTCGTGATCGGCCTCGTGGTCGCCCTCGCGATGGCGGTGGTGCCCTCCATCGAGGGCGTGATGGGGGTGAGGACCCGCGAGGAGGTGGGGAAGATCGCCGGATCCATCCGAGCCATGTACGGCGAGGCGGCGCTCTCCGGCAGCACCTGCCGGCTCGTCTTCGATCTGGACGAGTCGTCCTGGTGGCCCGAGTGCGGCCCGGGGCGGGTGCGCATCGCCCGCAAGGAGGAGAGCCTGCGCGGCGCCCGCGTCGAGGAGGAGGAGAGGGACCTCGCCGTCTCCGACGAGGAGAAGGCGGCGCGGGATCAGGTCGAGGCGCGCAAAACCTTCTCCAGCCACCAGACGCTCCTCGCGCCGGTGCGGCGGCTCCCCCAGGGCACCTTCTTCGACGGGATCTGGACCCAGCACCAGACGGAGGTCTACACGGCGGGCAAGGCGTTCCTGTACTTCTTCCCCCACGGCCAGACCGAGCGCGCCTACATCTGGGTGGGCCACGGCGACGACGTCTACACCGTGGTGGTGGATCCGATGACGGGCCGGGCCAGGGTCGCGCCGGAGAGGCTGCGGGTCCCCGATCGGGAGATGCGGGAATGAAGGGCTCGCGCCGCTCCTCCGGCTTCACCCTCCTCGAGGTGATGGTGGCCCTCGCCATCCTGGCGCTGGCGCTCACCGCCATCGTCGGGATCAACGGCAACGCCATCCGCTCCCACGGCTACGCCAAGCGGGTGACGGTGGCGACCATGCTCGCCCGCTCCAAGATGGCGGACATCGAGTCGAAGTACGTCGAGGAGGGCTTCACCTCGGAGTTCGATCAGGTGATGGAGGGGAACTTCGAGGAGGAGGGCTGGAGCGACTACCGGTGGAAGGCCGAGATCGTCAAGCCGGACATCGACGCCGCCAACGCCACCGCGCTCGTGGAGATGCTGGTCGAGAAGCTGGTGGGCGACATGTCGTCGCTCGGCTCCGAGACCAGCTCGGGCGCGCCGATCCCGACCCCCGACATGAGCGGCCTCGCCGCGACCTACAGGCCGGTGATCGAGGGCCAGGTCACCACGCTGGTCGAGACCATGAAGCAGGCGGTGCGCGAGGTGCGCCTCACCGTCTCGTGGCAGGAGGGCGCGCACACGGACTCGTTCGACGTGGTGACGCACCTGGTGGTGCTCGCCCCCGCCGGGCAGGAGCGCGGCGAGTCGAACGATCCCGCGTTGGACGGCGCGCGTGACCGGCTCGAGCCGCCGGGCGGGAACGTCCCCGGGGAGGTGAAGTAGCCATGCGGGCCCGCGGCTTCACGCTCATGGAGGTGATGATCGCCCTGGCGATCGTGACGGTGATGGCGGCGCTGGTCTACGGCTCGTTCAGCCCCGCCTACCAGGCGAAGCAGGAGGTGGAGGCGCAGGCCGAGCGCTACCATGGCCTGCGGCTGGCGCTGGGGCGGATGGCGCGGGAGATCGGCATGGCCTACATCTCCGATCGCTACGACGCCAAGCGCTTCCGCGAGAGGCCCACCCACTTCGTTGCGCAGCACTCCGGACAGCGCGACACCCTCCGCTTCACCACCTTCGGCCACGTCCGGCTCTACGAGGACGCCAAGGAGAGCGACCAGGCGGTCGTCGAGTACCGGGTCGACCGCCACCCCGAGGATCCCAAGGTGAACGCCCTCATCCGGCGGGAGAAGACGGTGATCGACGATCGCCCGGAGGACGGCGGGACGGAGACCGTCCTGGCGACGGGCATCGACGGGCTGAACTTCGAGTTCTGGGACGTGAAGAAGAAGGACTGGGTCACCGACTGGGACACCACCGACCGCGCGTATTCCACCCACCTGCCCCAGCGGGTGCGGATCACGGTCCACGCCAAGGGGGACGACGGCAGGGACAAGAAGTACGTCACGCAGGCGATGATCGCGCTGCAGTACCCGCTCAAGTGATGAGGATCTTCACCGACCAGGCAAGGGGCTTGGGCCCCGCTCGCCGGCAGGCCAGAGGCGCCACCCCTGCGCGCGGCGCCGGGGAGCGCCCGCGGCGCGGCGGAGCCGAGAGCTCCCGGGGCATGGCGCTCATCCTGGTGGTGTCGTCGATCGCGGTGCTCACCGCGGTGGCGGTGGACTTCGCCTACAACACCCAGGTGGACACGCGGCTGGCGGCGAACGCCCGGGACGAGCTGCGCGCCTACTACCTCGCCCGCTCCGCCACCAACTTCTCGCGGCTGCTGCTCTCGTTCCAGCACCAGCTCGACAGCCAGTCCACCGCGATGCGCTCGCAGCTCGGCGACGTCGCCAACCAGGTCCCCGGCCTCGGCGCGCTCGCGGGGATGACCAACCTTCGCCTCTGGGACGCCCTCCCGATCGAGTCGGCGGCGATCACGGGCTTCATCGAGGCCGCCGCGGGGACCGAAGACAAGGAGGAGCCGCCCCTGCCCACCGTGGCGCCCATGCCCGGCGAGGCGGTCCCGGCCTCCGGACTCGCCCGGTTCGGCTCGTTCGAGGGCGGCTTCTCCACCCGGATCGAGGACGAGGAGGCCAAGGTCAACCTCAACAAGCTCGACAACCCGGGCCAGCGCGGCTCCATCGCGGGTCAGCAGTTCCTGCTGCTCATCGGCGAACCCCGCTGGAACTTCCTCTTCGACGAGGAGACCTCGCATCGGGAGCGCTACCTGCGCGAGGACCTCCTCGTCCACCTGCGGGACTGGATCGACTCCGACGAGGTGGAGACCTCGCTGAACCCGATCAACCCCATGGAGCTCTTCGTCGACGGCTTCGGCGACGAGAAGGCTCCGTACACCCGGTATCCCCAGCGCTACGAGCCGAAGAACGCCAGGTTCGACTCCCTCGAGGAAGTGTACCTGGTCGCGGGGATCACCGACCGCTTCATGGCCGCGTTCGGAGACCGGCTCACGGTCTATCCCGACATCAACTCACGGCTGAACGTGAACACCTCGGATCCGCTGCAGCTCTACATGCTCATCCAGGCGGCGGCGCAGGATCCCGCGAACCCCATGCTCCAGAACCCGATCGTGATCGAGTCGATCGTGGAGCAGATCGCCCTGGTGCGGATGCTCGGGCCCATGATGGGGATCACGGTGGAGCAGTTCGTGACGATCCTGGAGGCGGCCGGGATCGCGGTGCGCCCCGAAATCAAGCACAGCGCCGCGACGAACGACTTCCTCGGGGACAAGAGCGAGACTTTCAAGATCACGGCGATCGGGCAGGCCGGGAACGTCACCAAGAAGCTCGTCACCGTGCTGCGGTACGACGAGGGGCTCGGTCGCCTGCTCTATTACCAGGAGGAGTAGCTTGGCCCAGAGAATCATCGGCATCGACATGGGGCCTGCATCGATCGGCGCCGTCGCCCTCGAGGGCGGGCTGCGGGGCTACGAAGTCGTCTCGTGCGCCCGCGTGGCGATCGATCCGCTCCCGTCGCCTCCCGCCTCCCCCGAGGAGCGCGGCGAGGGCGAGGGCAAGGAGGCCGCGGCCCCCGCCGAGAGCGGCGGCGCCCCCGCCGAGGACGACGGCCTCGCCCGCGCCTTCACCGAGCTGGTGGAGAAGATCGGCGTCGCGAGGTCCGACGTGGTGGCGGTGTCCCTCTCGGGGGACCAGGCGGCGACGCCCATCGTCACCCTCCCGTTCGCCGAGTCGAAGAAGATCGACGCCACCCTGGGCTTCGAGGTGGAGAACCTGCTCCCCTTCGATCTCGAGGAGGCGATCTTCGACTACCAGGTCCTCTCCCAGAAGCCGGGGCAGACCGAGCTCCTGGTCGGTGTGGCCCGCGGCGACGAGGTCGGCTCGCTCCTCGCCCGGCTGCAGGCGAACGGGATCGACCCCAGGGTGGTCACCCTGCCCGCCCTCGCCACCTTCTCGCTCCTCTCGGATCTCCTCGCCCGGGAGAAGGCGCCCGCCGACGCGGTGGAGGGACTCCTGGACATCGGCCCAGACCGCACCCTCCTCGCGATCGGTCGCGGCGCGAGCAGCGAGCGCGGCCACCCGGCACTGGTGTTCTCCCGGTCGATGGGCGGGGCGGATCCGGAGGCCCTCCAGCTCGCCATCCGGGAGGTGCGCCAGAGCCTCTTCTCCGCCCAGGCTCGCACCCGCCTGCCGCTGCGACGGCTGCGGGTGGCGGGCGAGTTCGCGGCCCTCGACGGCCTCTGCGAGAGGCTGGAGCGCGAGCTCGGCGTCCCCGTGGAGCGCCTCGAGAAGCTGCCGGGAGATGCGCAGGGCAGGATCCCGCCCGAGCTGCAGGGGCCGCTCGCCCACGCCTTCGGCCTCGCCCTGCGGGGCATGGCCCGGGGAAGGAGCGTCAACCTGCGCAAGGGGCCCTTCGCGTTCAAGGGCGACCTCGACTTCCTCAAGGGCAAGGTGGGCCGCCTCGTGGCGTTCGCGGCGGTGCTGGTCCTCCTCGTGGCCGGGAACGTGTGGATGCGCACGAACACCCTGCGCGCGGAGGAGGAGGCCCTGGATCGGGCGCTCTGCGAGCAGACCCAGAAGGTGCTCGGCACCTGCGAGACGGACTTCAACCTCGCGCTGTCGAAGCTCCAGGGCGGCGACACCAAGGCTTCGCAGATCCCCACCGCGTCCGCGCTCGAGGTCTTCGGCGTGGTCACCGACGTCCTGCCCGGCATCGAGCTGCGCATGGACGAGATCGACGCCACCCTCGAGCGGCTCCGGGTGCGCGGCACCGTCGACTCCTTCGACGCGGTGGATCAGGTGGTCGCGGCGATGAAGAAGTCGCGATGCGTCGGCGACGTGCGGCCGGGGCGGGTGCAGAAGAACCGCGACGAGAAGATCGAGTTCACGTTGGATGCGCTCTACGTCTGCGGTCAGGGCGCGCAGGGTTGACCATGGCCAGGATTCCGTTCCACTCCACGATCGACCGGGCGAGGGAGAGCTGGGCCTCCCTGAGCCTGCGCGAGCGCCGCATGCTCACGATCCTCTTCGCCGCCTTCGTGGTGGCGGCGATCGCGATGGGCTTCGGCTCCATGCGCAAGGACATCGCGGCGCGGCAGGCGCGCATCGCCGAGAAGCAGATGCAGATCCAGAAGGTCGCCGTCCTCGCCGCCGGCTACCGCGAGGCCGAGCTGGCCCGCAGCCGGATCGAGGCCCGGATCCGCGGCAAGCCCGTGCGGCTCTTCTCCTACCTCGAGGACATCTCGAACCGGCAGAACCTCGCCCTCGGCGACATGCAGGATCGGGGGACCGACTCGGCCGGCGAGGGGATCGAGCGGTCCACGGTGGAGCTGAGCTTCGCGCAGATCGAGCTGCGGAAGCTCGTCGAATTCCTCAACGAGATCGAGAAGAGCTCGCACCTCGTCAAGGTGGAGAAGCTGCGGGTCCGCCATCGCAACGACGACCCGGATCTCCTGGACGTCAACCTCACGGTCTCGACGTACAACCTGAAATCATGAAGCTCATCGAGAAGATCCGCGGCAAGCGTCGGTGGAAGTGGACCGGGTACTCCCTCTTCTTCAGCGTGGTGTTCTACGCGGCGCTGTACCTCACCTTCCCCTACGACGCCCTCCGCGATCGCGTGGCCGACGTGGTCCGGGATCGCACCGGCAAGCAGATCACGATCGGCGAGGTCCGGCTGGCGGGCTTCAACGGGATCCGCCTCCACGACGTCCGGCTCGGCGGCGAGGAGAGCGCCGCGGGGGCCGCCGCCCGATCGGCGGCCGCCCGGAAGGCGGACGTCGAACCCGGGAAGGAGCTCGAGGGCGCGACGGAAGCGGATCGCCAGCGGATCGACGAGCTCGCCAAGAGGATCGAGTCGCTCGAGCACGACGAGGGCGCCGCCGACGAGCGGCGCAAGATGGAGCTCGAGCTGGCCGACCTGCGGGCGAAGCTGGGCGAATCGAGCATGCGGGAGGCGAAGGGCGGCGGGGGAGACGCGGCGTCCGCGCCAGAGCAGTCGGGCCCGCCGAGCGGGATCCAGCTCGACTCCTTGACGGCCAGGGTCGATCTCCTCGCGGCGCTCCGCGGGAGCCAGGGGCTCTCGTTCGACGCCCGCGCCTGGGGCGGCAGGATCCAGGGCAAGGTCTCCTTCGGCGAGGACTCCCGGCGGATCGCCGTCCACGCCAAGGACCTCGTCCTGGAGCAGAGCCCGATCCTCGCCCTCTCGGGCTTGGACCTGGAGGGAACGCTGGAGAGCCTCGACCTCGAGCTCGCCGCGGAGGGCGCGGACTTCACCACCGCCGCCGGCCGGCTCGTCGTCAAGGGCGACTCGCTCGTGCTTCGAGGCGGCGAGGTGCAGCAGTTCGAGCTGCCCAAGGTCGACCTCGGGATCCTCGACGGTCGGGTGGAGGTGCTGGACGGCAGGGCGGACACCGACGGCTTCGAGATCCGCGGCCCCGACCTGGAGGCGAAGGTAAACGCCACCATCCGCATCGCCCCCGACTTCGGCGCCTCCACCCTCACCGGGAAGCTGCAGATCAAGCCGTCGGAGGACTGGTGGAACCGCAACGAGATGCTGAAGACGGCGGCGAACTTCGCCATGCCCGCGTCCGGGGACGGCTGGCGCTCCCTGAACCTCCACGGCCAGCTCCGCCGCCCCGGGTTCCGGCCGTAGGCCACGGCGAGACCCCTCGCCCTCCACCGGGACGCGACCGCTGCAGCCCCAGGGATCCCTCCGCAGGGAGCCCCGCACAACCCCACACCGCGGCCTACGTCGGTGTCTTGTGTGACCTGCACAAGCCGTGTTACCCAAGCGTTGTCTCTCGAGGACAAGGGGGCAACGTTGGCCGAGCTGGTCTTCCTGCGGCGGGGTGAGGAGATGATGCGTGTCCTGCTGGACGGACACGCGATGGTGCTCGGGAGGGGGTCGACGGCGGACATCGCCGTGCCGCACCCGGAGGTTTCTCGCAGGCAGGCGCTCATCGAGCGAAGGGGGGAACGGTTCGTCGCCATCGATCTCTCGGGGCGGGGGATCCGGCTCGACGGCGCGGAGGTGGCCGAAGGCCCGCTGGACGACGGCTCCGAGCTGGTGCTGGGAGACTACCTGGCGGTCTTCCGCCTCCAGTCGACGTCGACCCACGCGGAGACCCGCTCCGGCGGCGAGTTCACCCAGGATGCCGGGAACACCAGGCGGGTGAACGTCCCGGTCAACCTCCGGATCCGCTCGGCCTCCGGCGAGCGGACCCGTCCCCTCGAGGGGGAGCTGGTGATCGGCACCGACTCCGGCTGCGACCTCATGCTGGACGACGCCTTCGCCTCGGGCGTGCACTGCCGGTTGATCCTCGACGGCGGCCGCATCCAGCTCTTCGACCTGGGCTCCACCAACGGCACCTGGGTCAACGGGCTGCGGGTGGGGCACGCCGAGCTGGCCCTGGGCTCCACCGTGCGGATCGGCGAGACGGAGATCTCCGTGGAGCCCGTCGACCGAGAGAGCGACAACGTCTTCGAGGGAATCGTCTCGGGCGCCGCGTGCATGCGGGAGGTCTTCGACCTCGTCGACCGGGTGGCGCCCTCCTCCGCCGCCGTCACCATCCTCGGCGAGACCGGCACCGGCAAGGAGCTGATCGCCCGGGCGATCCACGCCAGGAGCGAGCGGAACAAGGGTCCCTTCGTCCCCGTCAACTGCGCAGCGATCTCCCGGGAGCTCATCGAGAGCGAGCTCTTCGGCCACGAGAAGGGGGCGTTCACCGGCGCCCTCGCGGCGCGCAAGGGGGCGTTCGAGGAGGCGTCGGGGGGCACCATCTTCCTCGACGAGATCGGGGAACTCTCCGCCGACCTCCAGGCGAAGCTCCTGCGCACCCTCGAGCTCGGCGAGGTGAAGCGCGTCGGATCCTCGCGGCCGTTCCGGGTGGACGCCCGGGTGGTCGCCGCCACCCACCGGGACCTGCGGGCGATGGTGAAGACCGGCGCCTTCCGTGAAGATCTCTATTACAGGCTTGCGGTGATCCGGGTGGAGCTGCCGCCCCTGCGCCGGCGGCCCGGGGACGTCCCGCTGCTGGTGGACCGGCTCGCCCGGGCGTTCGCGCCCAGGGGCGGCATGCCCGGCTTCACCCCGGAGGCGATGCGGCGGCTCGAGGCGCACCCCTGGCCCGGAAACGTGCGCGAGCTCAAGAACGTCCTGGCGAGGGCGCTCCTCCTGCGCCGCGGCGCCGCCATCGGGCCGGACGACCTCTCCTTCGACGAGACCGGCGCGGAGGTGGTGGCGTCCGTCCCCACCACGGACGAGGAGAACGAGATCGTACGCCTCCCGGGCAAGACCCTCCACCAGATCGAGCTGGAGGCCACCCTGAAGGCGCTGCGGCGGCACAAGGGCAACCGCCGCGCCGCCGCCCGCGAGCTCGACATGGCCCGTTCGACCATGCAGCTCCGCGCCAAGGAGCTCGGCGTGCCGCCCCCCTCGAACGACGCCGATGCGTGACGCGACCGCCCCGACGGGCACTCAGCGGCGGGCGCGGGCCTCGTGGAGGACGACGGTCTTCAGGCTCGCCATGATCAGGTGCACGTCCCGCTCCACGGTGGGCGGCGCGCTGGCGGGCCAGGTGCCCAGCAGCACGTAGAGCCTGCCGCCGTTGCCGGTGATCCCCACGCTGCCGAGGATCGTGTCCCCCATCGTGAAGCGGAAGGCCGAGCCCTTGCGCGTCGGCTCGGGGACGGTGGTCTCGAAGCCCGGCTTGCTCCGCAGCCCCACCGCCAGCCGCTCCGCGAACTCCTGGGCCGGGGCGACGTCCGGCGCCACCTGGACCACCACCTGCGCCCCGGTGGCGAGGTGCAGCACGATCACCGGCACGACGATGCCCTCCGGCGCATCGTGCCCCGGCGTGAACTCCCACTCGTCCCCGGGGGGCCGCTCGATCTCGAAGCCCAGATCGCTGTCGACCCACCGCGTGGGTCCCGGCGCGGTGCGACGCTCCTCTTCCGGCGGGGTGGTGGCCGACGCCTCCAGCGGCGCCCGGGCCACCCGCTCCTCGCCGCCGCTCACCGGCGCCGGGCGGGGTGCCGTGGCGCAGGCCGCGAACACCAACGCCAGCCATGGGGTCCGTCGCATCGCCCCTCCGCTTCGAAGGAGCGATGGACGCCCCCGCTGATCCCAAGGGTCGTCACCTGGGGGCCGGCGGGCAAGCGACGGCGCGCCACCCGAACGGCCGGCCCTCGCCGGCCCCGGGGTCGAGCCTACTCGCCCCGGGGTTCGACGGCGCGGGGCATGCGCTCGGCGATCGTGGCCAGCACCTTCGCCGTCAGCCCCTCGACGGGTACGAGCTCCACGTCGCCGCCGTCGCGCAGCTTCCACTCCACCGCGCCCTGGGCCAGCGCCTTCTTCCCCACGGCGATCCGGATCGGCAGCCCCACCAGATCGGCGTCCTTGAACTTGACGCCGGGGCGCTCGTCGCGATCGTCGAAGAGCACCTCGACGCCGGCGTCGACCAGGGCCCGATACAGCCCCTCCGCCTCGCGGACCACGTCCGGATCGCCCATCTGCAGCGCGACCAGCGCCACCTGGTAGGGCGCGATGGACATGGGCCAGCGAATGCCGTGCTCGTCGTGGTGCAGCTCGATCGCCGCCGCCATGATCCGCTCCACGCCGATGCCGTAGGAGCCCATGACGATCGGCGTGGACTTCCCGTCCGCCCCGAGGACGCTCGCGCCCATGGTCTCCGAGTAGCGCGTGCCGAGCTTGAAGATGTGGCCGACCTCCAGCCCCTTCCACACCTCGATCTCGCCGGGGCACGCGGGGCAGCCCTCCGCCGCCTGCACCGTGCGCAGATCCACGAGCTTGCCGTGGGCCAGATCGCGGTCGACGTCGACGCCCTTCAGGTGGAAGCCGTCCTCGTTGGCGCCCGTGACCATGTCGCGGCGCCCGGCGAGGCTGGCGTCCACGTACAGCTCCTTGCCCTCCGTCCCCACCCCGCCCAGGGATCCGGGCCTGGCGCCGAGCAGCGCCACGATCTCGTCGGGGTGCGCGGGCCGCACCTCCTGCGCCCCCGTCGCCGTCTGGAGCTTGGCCTCGTTGAGCTCCTGATCGCCTCGGACCACGGCGATCACGGGCCTGCCGTCGGCCACGTACACCAGGGTCTTGAGCTGGCGCTTCGCCTCCACGTGGAAGGGCGGCCGCTCCAGATCCTCGATGGTGCGCACGCCGGGCGTCGCGAACTTCCCGGGGACCGGGAGTCCCTCGCCGTCGGCGATGCGCACCACCCGGCTCGTCGCCTTCTCCACGTTGGCGGCGTACTCGCAGGAGGGGCAATAGGCGATGTGGTCCTCGCCGGCGTCGGTGCGGACCATGAACTCGGTGGACTGGCTGCCGCCCATCGCGCCCGAGTGGGCGTCCACCGCGGCGAAGCGGAGGCCGCAGCGCGAGTAGATCCGGTGGTAGGCCACCCGGTGCTTCTCGAAGGACTCGTCGAGGCCGGCGGCGTCGACGTCGAAGGAGTAGGAGTCCTTCATCGTGAACTGCCGGACCCGCAGGAGGCCCGACTTGGGCCGGGGTTCGTCGCGGAACTTGGTCTGGATCTGGTACCAGATCTGCGGAAGCTCCCTGTAGGATCGAATCTCACTTCGGGCGATGACGGTGAAGATCTCCTCGTGGGTCATCCCCAGGCAGTAGTCGCCGCCCTTCCGATCCTTGAGGCGGAACATGTTGTCGCCCATCACCTCCCAGCGGCCGGACTCCTTCCACACCTCCGCCGGGTGGAGCGCGGGCAGGAAGAACTCCTGGCCGCCGATGGCGTCCATCTCCTCGCGGATGATGCGCTCGATCTTTCTCAGGCTGCGCTGGGCGAGCGGCAGGTAGGAGTAGATGCCCGCGCCGAGCTGGCGCACGAGGCCCGCGCGCAGGAGGAGCTGGTGGGAGACCACCTGGGCGTCGGAGGGGACTTCCTTCAGGGTCGGGATGAAGGCTCTGGAGAGTCGCATGTCGTCTTTGCTTTGGGTGAGAGGGATCAGCCCTCGGGGACCACGGGGAGCTTGCCGCCCTTCTCGGCGACGAAGTTCTTGACCTCCTCCACCAGGGCACGCTCGAGCTCGTCGGCGGCGAAGCGCCTCACGATCTTCCCCTTCTTGAAGAGGAGGCCCACGTTGTTGTGCCCGTAGGCGACGCCGATGTCCGCCTCGCGGGCCTCGCCGGGTCCGTTGACCTCGCAGCCCATCACCGCCACGTGGACGTCCTCGGAGATCCCGGCCAGCGCCTTCTCGATGCGCTCGGTGGCGGAGATCATGTCGACCGAGCAGCGACCGCAGGTGGGGCAGGACACCAGGGTGAGGCCGCCCTCCCGCAGCCCCAGGGACTTGAGGAGCTGCACGCCGACCTTCACCTCCTCCGTGGGATCGGCGGTGAGGGACACGCGCAGGGTGTCGCCGATGCCCTCGGCGAGGAGGATGCCGATACCGGCCGCGCTCTTCACCGAGCCCTGGAGCAGCGTCCCCGCCTCGGTGACGCCGAGGTGAAGCGGGTAGTCGAAGGTGCGGGCGGCGAGGCGGTAGGCGCGGACCATCGTGGGCACGTCCGAGGCCTTGAGCGACACCTTGACGTCGAAGAAGTCCTCGTCCTCGAGCATCCGGATGTGCCGCACGGCGCTCTCGACCATCGCCTCCGGCGCCGGGTAGCCCCACCTCTCGAGGAGGTCCTTCTCCAGGGATCCGCCGTTGACGCCGATGCGGATGGGGATGCCCCGCTCGCGGGCGGCGCGGGCGACTTCGCGGACGCGGCGCTGCCCCCCGATGTTGCCGGGGTTCACCCGGACGCCGGCGACGCCCGCCTCGATGGCGCGCAGGGCGAGGTGGAAGTTGAAGTGGATGTCGGCGACGACGGGGATGGAGACGGACCTGGCGATGTCGGCGAGGTTGTCGGCGGCCGCGTCGTCGGGCACCGCAACCCGGACGACGTCGCAGCCCGCGGCCTGGAGGACGCGACACTGCTCGATCGTGGCCCATTTGTCGCGGGTGTCCGCCGTGGTCATCGACTGGACCGAGATCGGCGCGCCGCCGCCGACCGCGAGCTTTCCGAGCATGATCCGGCGGCTCTTGCGGCGCTCCGCCAGCGGCTTGCTGCTCTCGCTCCCGACTCCGCTCATCTGCCCTTCACCTCGATCGAAGAGGGCCGGTCGCGCGCGCGGGAGCGCCCCCGCCACTCGGGAGCGCTCTCGTCGGCACGGCCCGGCCCTCCGACTAGCACTTTTTCGCCCCGCGCGCCCGCGGCGCGGCAGGCGGCTCGCCTACGGGGGAGGCGGTCCGCGGAGGCCTCAGCCGCCGGCCGCCGCCTCGGCCGGGGCCTTGCCGAGCCGCACCAGCTCGGCGTCGATCGCCCGCTTGAACTCCTCGAAGGGGAGCGCGCCGGAGAGCATCTTGCCGTTGATGAAGAAGGCGGGGGTGCCGGTGACGCCGGCATCCTGCCCGTCCGCCATGTTCTTCTTCACCAGCTCGGCCATCTTGCCGCCGTCCAGGCACTCGTCGAACTTCGCCTCGTCCACGCCCACCTCCTTCGCGTAGCCCTTCAGCGCCGGGACGTCGAGGGCCCGCTGGTTGGCGAACATCTGGTCGTGCATCTCCCAGAACTTGCCCTGCTCGGCGGCGCAATGCCCGGCCTCGGCGGCCTTCTGCGCCTTGTCGTGGAACGGGAGCGGGAAGTCGCGGAAGACGAGGCGGACCTGGTCCTCATAGGTGTCGAGGACCTGGGTGAGCGTGGGGTTGACCCTGCTGCAGAACGGGCACTGGAAGTCCGAGAACGCCACGATGGTCACCGGGGCGTCCGCGGGGCCCTTGCTGGGGCCCGTCGCCGCCACCTCGACCGTCGGCGCCGGCCGCGCCAGGGTCATCACCACGCCGGCGTCCTTCTTGAGCCGATCGAAGAAGGCCATGATCGCCTTCTGCTGCTTCTCGGCCTGCAGGTACTCCCGGATCCGATCCTGGATCATCTCGAAGGGCGGGAGCCCGGGCTGACCGGCGCCGCCCGCCTTCGCGCTCTCGGCGTCGTAGAAGGCGCGGATCTCCTCCTCGGTGGCCGGGGGCACCTTGCCCTCGACCTCGGCCTTGAGGATGTCCTCCTCGCTCATGCCTCGCTTCTTCGCCTCGGCCTCCATCAGCTCCTTGACGACGAGGCCCTCGAGAGAGGATTCGCGCAGGCCGTACTTCTCGTCCTGGTACTTGCGCTCGAGCAGGACGAGGTCGCGCTTGATGGTCTCGTCGAGCTCGGCGAGGGTGATCTTGCGATCGCCGAACGTGGCGACCACGGTGTCGGCGTCCTCGGCCGCCGCCGCGCGCGTCGTGCCGGCTGCGGTCGAGGTGTTGCTGCAGCCGGTAGCGACGGCGAGCAGCACCGCGGCCAGGGGAACGAGCAGGCGATTCATGGTATCTCCAAACGGGCCGACGAGCGCCCAAAAGGCGGTGGATCCTGGGGGTTAACGACTGCACGGTCAAGGGAAATGCCCGGCCGGCGTCCCGTCGGCCACCGACCGTTCGCCGCGGTTTGATCCGGCGGGTCCGCGCCAACCAGGGTACATTCCCCCGCATGTCGAATCCCAATGCAATCAAGCGGGTGGTGTCCGGCGTCCAGCCGTCGGGCACGCTCCACCTCGGCAACTACTTCGGCGCCATCTCCCAGCACCTCGAGCTGCAGCACGAGTTCCCGGGGGAGGCGTACTTCTTCATCGCCAACTACCACGCGCTCACCACCATCCACGACGGCGATCGCCTCCGCGAGCTCACCTTCGACGTGGCCCTCGACTACCTGGCGTTGGGCCTCGATCCCGAGAAGGCGATCTTCTTCCGACAGAGCGACGTCCCGGAGGTCCACGAGCTCGCGTGGTTCCTCGCCTCGGTGACCCCCGTGAGCCTCCTGGAGAAGGGCGTCTCCTACAAGGACAAGGTCGCCAGGGGGATCCCGGCGAGCGCGGGGCTCCTCACCTACCCGCTCCTCATGGCCGCGGACATCCTCGTCCACCGGGCCACCCTGGTGCCAGTGGGCGAGGACCAGGTGCAGCACGTGGAGTTCGCCCGGGACATGGCGGGGTTCTTCGCCAACGCCTACGCCGGAGGGCAACCGATCCTCGGGATGCCCACCGTGCGCTTCTCCCCGGGCCGGAAGGTCCCCGGCGTCGACGGTCAGAAGATGTCGAAGAGCTACGGCAACGCCATCGGGATCTTCGAGGAGGGCAAGGCCCTGGAGAAGAAGGTGATGGGGATCAAGACCTCCTCCGTCCCCCTGGGCCAACCCCTCGATCCCACCGGCGACACCGTCTTCACCCTGTATCAGCTCGTCGCACCGCCCGCCGACGTGGCCGAGATGGAGGAGGCGTATCGCTCGGGAGCGATCGGCTTCGGCCAGGCGAAGAAGCGCCTCCTCGCGGCGCTGGACGCGCACTTCGAGAAGCCGCGGGCACGGCGCAAGGAGCTCCAGCGCAACCCCGACGAGGTCGAGGCGATGCTGCGCGCCGGGGCCGAGAAGGCTCGCGCCAGCGCCCGGGAGACCCTCGACGCGTGCCGCCGGGTCGTCGGCGTCTGACCGCCCGGGGAGGCCGCGTCGCGATCCCTACCTTCTCGGGGATGGCCCCCTTCGCCCCGGAGCGCGCGATGCACGAACCCTGGCCCGACCTCCCCTTCCACGCCTGGAAGCCGACCTTCGAGACGCTCCACCGCTGCTGCCAGATCATCGGCAAGGTCCAGCTCGCCTGCACGACGCTGGTGAACCACTGGTGGAACGTCGCCTTCCTGGTCGACGCCAGGGGGATGCACACCCAGCCGATGCGCTGGGGCGACGAGACCTTCGAGGTCCAGCTCGACCTCGTCGACCACCGCTGGATCGTCCGCACCTCCGGCGGCCGCTCGTCGTCCGTCCCCCTCTACGCCAGGCCGGTGGCCGAGTTCCGGGAGGAGTTCTTCCACACCCTCGGGGCCCTGGGCATCCACGTGGAGATCGACGATCGCCCCACCGAGATCCCGGGCCCCGTCGTCCCCTTCCGGGAGGATCGGGAGCACGCCTCCTACGATCCGGACGCCACGAGCGCCTGGCATCGGATCCTGCTCTCGTCGCAGCGGGTCTTCGAGGACTTCCGCGGGCGCTTCGTGGGCAAGTCCAGCCCGGTGCTCTTCTACTGGGGGTCGTTCGACCTCGCGGTCACCCGGTTCTCGGGGAGGCCCGCGCCGCCCCTCCCCGACGCCGACTCGATCCTCCGCGAGGGCCACTCCCACGAGAGCTGCAGCGCAGGGCTGTGGCCGGGCACCGACGCGCTGGGCGGGCCCCTCTACTACTCGTACACGGTGCCGGCACCGCCGGGGTACGAGGCCGCTCCGGTGGAGCCCGACGAGGCGCGATTCGATCCCGACCTGGGCGAGTTCATCCTCCCCTACGACGTGGTCCGCCGATCGGCGCGGCCGCGGGAGACCCTCCTGCGATTCCTGCAGAGCACCTACGAGGCGGGCGCGGACGCGGCGGGATGGGATCGGGCGAGCCTCGAGCGGCAGGAGCGGAGGGCGCCCGTGGAGGAGGCGGAGGCGCCGTCGCTCCACTGAGTTCCCGGAACGGCGGGGACGATCGAATTCGACCGGGATCCGGGGCGCGGGCCGACGCCCGAGTCAGGCGACCTTCTCGACCACGCTCCAGGCCGGGAGCCGGATGTCGAGGCGCTCGAGCTCGCGCTCCTCGCCGACCTCCACGATCTCGTGGCAGGTTGCGTCCGCCAGGACCTGGGTCACCAGCCTGTGGTTCAGCATGTGGCCCGACTTGTGCGCCACCAGGTGCCCGATCACGGGCATGCCCAGGAGCGAGACGTCCCCGATGGAGTCGAGGATCTTGTGGCGGACGAACTCGTCCGGGAAGCGGAGGCCGTCCGGGTTCAGGATGCTGAAGTCGTCGATGACGATCGCGTTCTCGATGGACCCGCCCTTGGCGAGGCCCATCTTCTTCATCATCTCCACCTCTCGGTAGAAGCCGAAGGTGCGGGCCCGGCAGATCTCCCGGTCGAAGACGCGGTCGCTGAAGTCCATCCGGTACGACTGGTTCGAGATCAGCGGGTGATCG
>Ga0180220_1000302_pt1 | contig 62871 bp, 65 predicted proteins | sample eDN5th37CBELigBY_FD_151335 | JGI IMG/M metagenome (GOLD analysis project Ga0180220, IMG submission 151335) | Enriched backyard soil microbial communities from Emeryville, California, USA - eDNA 5th pass 37_C BE-Lig BY (version 2) (version 2) | ecosystem: Environmental > Terrestrial > Soil >...
GGGCGATCCAGATCCTCGGCGGCAACGGCTACACGCGCGAGTTCCCGGTGGAGCGCTTCCACCGCGACGCCAAGATCTACACGATCTTCGAGGGCACCTCCGAGATCCAGCGGCTGGTCATCTCCCGGGCCATCTCGGGCATGCACATCCGTTGACGGTTGGCGCGTAGACGCTCGATGATGCAGCGACGCCCATGGTGCGGTGCGTCATCCTGAGCGCCGGACGCATGGATTCGAGAGTGATGGGAAGCTCGGAGGGGATGCCTCTGGCCACGCCGAAGCCCAAGACCTTGGCGGTCGATCTGCCGCCGGTGCCCGAGTCCGCGCGTCGCGCGCGCCGGGCCCTGGTGGCCGGTGGGCTGGACCCCGACCTCGACCACACCGTGTCGCTGCTCGTCGCCGAGCTGGTGACGAACAGCGTCCGCCACGCGTCGCGCGGCGGCGTGCGGGTGGAGGCGACGATGGTCGAGGGCTACGCGCGCGTCGAGGTCATCGACAACGGTCCCGCGTTCGACCCGGAGATCCGCCACACGGTCAACGGCTTCGGCCTGCGTCTCGTCGACAAGCTCGCGTCCCGCTGGGGCGTGACGCGCGAGGAGGACGGCAACCGCGTGTGGTTCGAGGTCGACCGGCGCCGCCGCCGGTTCGACCGCGAGCGCCCGCGCTGATGCCGCGCCGCCGCTCCCGGGAGGTCGTGGGACACTGTGTGGTCAGACCCTGGAACCGGGAGCTTGAGAAATCGTGTCCGAAAACTCCTTTGGCGCCCGCGACACCCTGCGCGTCGGTGATCGCGAGCTCGAGTACTACCGCCTCGACGCGCTCCAGTCGCGCTACGACATCGCGCGGCTGCCGTTCTCGCTGAAGATCCTGCTCGAGAACCTCCTGCGCACCGAGGGCAACGGCTCGGTGACGAAGGAGGACGTCGAGAAGATCGCCCGCTGGGACGCCAAGGCCGATCCGACCGAGGAGATCGCGTTCTCGCCCGCGCGCGTGCTCCTGCAGGACTTCACCGGCGTGCCGTGCGTCGTCGACCTCGCCGCGATGCGCGACGCGATGGCCGAGCTCGGCGGCGACCCGGCCAAGATCAACCCGCTCGTGCCCGTCGAGCTGGTCATCGACCACTCCGTCCAGGTCGACTCCTTCGGGCTGCCGGACTCGTTCCGCATCAACGCCGAACGCGAGTTCGAGCGCAACCGCGAGCGGTACGCGTTCCTGCGCTGGGGCCAGCAGGCGTTCGAGAACTTCGCCGCGGTCCCGCCGGACACCGGCATCGTCCACCAGGTCAACATCGAGTACCTGGCCCGCGTCGTCTTCGAGCAGGACGGGGTCGCGTTCCCCGACACGCTCGTCGGCACCGACTCGCACACCACGATGGTCAACGGCCTGGGCGTGCTCGGCTGGGGCGTCGGCGGCATCGAGGCCGAGGCCGCGATGCTCGGCCAGCCGGTCTCGATGCTGCTGCCGCAGGTCGTCGGCTTCAAGCTGTCGGGCAAGCTGGCCGAGGGGGCGACCGCCACCGACCTCGTCCTCACGGTCACGCAGATGCTGCGCCACAAGGGCGTCGTCGGCCGCTTCGTCGAGTTCTTCGGCCCCGGCGTGCAGACGCTGCCGATCGCCGACCGCGCCACGCTCGGCAACATGTCGCCGGAGTTCGGCTCGACCGCCGCGATCTTCCCGATCGACGCGGAGACGATCCGCTACCTCGAGTTCACCGGGCGCCCGCCCGAGCAGCTCGAGCTCGTCGAGGCCTACGCGCGCGCCCAGGGCCTGTGGCTCGACGCCGACAGCGAGGAGCCGGTCTACAGCGACACGCTCGAGCTGGACCTCGGCGACGTCGAGCCGTCGATCGCCGGCCCGCGCCGGCCGCAGGACCGCGTGCCGCTGCGCGACTCGCGCGAGGGCTTCCGCGAGGCGCTCAACGAGCACGTGCCCGAGTGCACGCTGCAGGACGAGGCGGTCGAAGAGACGTTCCCCGCGTCCGACCCGGTGGCGATCAACCCCGAGGACGCCGACGTCGAGCTCGACTACCCGCGCGCGGAGCCGGCCAGCACGGCCACCGTGCAGCAGAGCGCCGTCGACGTGACGCTCGCCGACGGCACCCGCACCAAGCTGCGTCACGGCGACGTCGTCATCGCGGCGATCACGTCGTGCACGAACACGAGCAACCCGTCGGTCATGCTCGGCGCCGGCCTGCTGGCCAAGAAGGCGGTCGAGAAGGGCCTGCAGCGCAAGCCGTGGGTCAAGACGTCGCTGGCCCCGGGCTCGAAGGTCGTCACCGAGTACTACGAGCGCTCGGGCCTGAACGAGTACCTCGACGAGCTCGGGTTCAACCTCGTCGGCTACGGCTGCACGACGTGCATCGGCAACTCCGGCCCGCTGCCGGAGGAGATCTCGGCCGCCGTCCACGAGAACGACCTCGCGGTCGTGTCCGTCCTGTCGGGCAACCGCAACTTCGAGGGGCGCATCAACCCCGACGTGAAGATGAACTACCTCGCGTCGCCGCCGCTCGTCGTCGCCTACGCGCTGGCCGGGACGATGGACATCGACCTCTACGACGACCCGCTCGGCCAGGACCGGGACGGCAACGACGTCTTCCTGCGCGACATCTGGCCCACCGAGCAGGAGGTCGCCGAGACCATCGAGCACGCCGTCCAGGCGGACATGTTCCGCAAGAGCTACGGCGAGGTCTTCGAGGGCGACGAGCGCTGGCGCTCGCTCGACGTGCCCTCCGGCGACCGCTTCGCGTGGGATCCCGACTCGACGTACGTGCGCCAGCCGCCGTTCTTCGAGGGCCTGCCGGCCGAGCCGGCGCCCCTGGAGGACATCCACGGCGCGCGCGTGCTCGCCAAGCTCGGCGACTCGGTGACCACCGACCACATCTCGCCGGCCGGCTCGATCAAGAAGGACAGCCCCGCCGGGCGCTACCTCCAGGAGCACGGCGTCACGCCGAAGGACTTCAACTCCTACGGCTCGCGCCGCGGCAACCACGAGGTGATGATGCGCGGCACGTTCGCCAACATCCGCCTGCGCAACCAGATCGCGCCGGGCACGGAGGGCGGCGTGACGCGCAAGCTGCCCGAGGGCGAGGAGATGTCGATCTTCGACGCCGCGATGCGCTACGCCGAGGAGGGCGTCCCGCTCGTCGTGCTCGGCGGCCAGGAGTACGGCTCGGGCTCGTCGCGCGACTGGGCGGCCAAGGGCACGAACCTGCTCGGGGTGCGCGCGGTGATCGCCGAGTCCTTCGAGCGCATCCACCGCTCCAACCTGATCGGGATGGGCGTGCTGCCGCTCCAGTTCCGCGAGGGCGAGAACGCCGAGTCGCTCGGGCTCACCGGCGAGGAGGTCTTCGAGATCACCGGCGTGGCCGAGAAGCTCAACGCCGGCGAGGCGCCGCCGCGCGAGGTGACCGTGAAGGCCGGCGACAAGCGGTTCACGGCGCTGGTGCGCATCGACACGCCCAAGGAGGCGCAGTACATGCGCCACGGCGGCATCCTGCCGTTCGTGCTGCGCCAGCTCTTGGGGTAACGCCGGCCCTACGCCGCTTGGCGGCGCGCCGCCAGGCGGATCGCGTCGAACAGCTCGGGGAGGTCGGTCTCCTTGCCGACCACTCCCCGGGCGCCGGCGGCCAGCGCCTCGCCGTGCAGGCTGCGGTCGACCGTGGCCGAGATGAGCAGCACCTCGGGCGCGGCCGGCTCGCGGCGCAGGAGGCGGCAGAGGTCCAGCCCGTCGTGCGGGCCCAGGTGCACGTCGAGGAGCACGAGGTCCGGCCGCGTGCGCCGCACGAGGGCCAGCGCGTCGTGCGGGCCGACGGCGCCGCCGACGACGACCATGCCGGGCTCCGCGCGGAGGACCGCCTCCATGCCGGCGCGCACCACCGGGTGGTCGTCGACGACGAGGACGCGGATCACGCCGCGGATTCTCCCAGGCGACCCCGGGCGCCCGGGGTACGGCTACCCCCCGGCTCTGCGCAGTTTCCCGCAAGCGGTCTACGGCGGCGCCCCGATTCTCCGCGCGCTCGAGAGGGCCAATGTTCTCACCATGAGAACGCTTCTTTCCAAGATCACCTCGGCCCGTCCGGTCGCGATGGGCCTGGCCGTCGGCCTCGTCATCGCGGGGATCGGCGCTGTCATCGGCGGCAGCTACGCCAACCAGGTCGTCCACGACCAGCTCGCGCCGCAGAACATCTACTTCCCCGCCAGCGCGGAGGAGGGGCTTCCCGAGAACCTCAGCCAGTACGCCGGGCAGAAGGTCGACACCGGTGCTGAGGCCAAGGCCTACGCCGAGGACTACATCGGCCTGCACCTGCAGGAGATGGCCGGCGGCAAGACCTACTCCGAGGTCAGCACGCTGTCGCGGGAGAACCCCGACGACGAGGAGCTGGCCGGTCAGCGCATGAGCCTCTTCATGGGCGAGACCCTCAAGGGCCTGCTGCTCAACGCGTGGGGCTGGAGCGTCGTCGGCACCGTCGCCACCGTCGCCGGCTGGACCCTGATCGGGCTGGGCGCCGTCCTGTTCGCCCTCCCGCTGGCCGCCGTCCTGCTGGGCCGTCGCGAGGAGAAGACCGACCGGGTGCCGGCCACCGCCGCCCCCGCGTCCGGCGCCTGATCCCTCAGTCGGCCAGCACGCGCTCCGCGATCGCGCGGAAGAAGTCCCGCCGGGTGATGACCCCCATCACCCGGCGGTCGTCGTCCAGGACCGGGATCACCGAGACCCGATGATGGAGGTAGATCTCGGCCAGCTCGGCGTCGGAGAAGTCCGCTCCGACGTCGACGTGCTCGGTGAACGTGTGCCGGGTCACGGGGTCGTCGAGGCAGGCGCGCCGGCGGTTGAGGTCGTCGTCCAGCGCCCGGCGGATGAAGTGCGCGCCCTTCAGCTCGCCGAGGTAGCCGGGGAAGATCGCGGTGATGAACTCGCGCTCGCCGAAGATGCCGGCGAAGCGGCCGCGGCCGTCGGCCACCGGGAGCGCGGTGACCTGCGCGTCGAGCATCTTGCGCACGGCGTCGCGGACGCTGTCCTCGCTCGACAGGACCGGGACCTCGCGCAGCAGCGGGCCGACGGATTGACCGGTCACAGGTAGCGCACCCCCAGGTAGGCGGTCGACAGCAGCAGCGAGACGAGCACGATCGGCGCGCCGGCCTTCAGGAACGGCACGAACCCGATCGGCCGCCCGGCGCGCTCGGCCATCCCGGCCGCCGCCACGTTGGCCGCCGCGGAGATCAGGAGCAGGTTGCCGCCGAAGCACGCGCCCATCGCCAGCGCCCACCAATACGCGTTGTCGCCCGCGTTGTCCAGGTGGAGTTGCTCGACGACCGGGATCATCGCGGCGGTGAACGGGATGTTGTCGACGATGCCGGAGGCGATCCCCGACGTCCACAGGATCCCGACCAGCTCGGCGGTGCGGTCGCCGCCGGTCACCTCCGCCACGCCGTCGGCGACGTCCTCCATGAACCCGGTGTGCTCCAGCGCGCCGACCATCACGAACAGCGACAGGAAGAAGAACAGCGTCGGCCACTCGATCCCCGACAGCGCGCCGGTCAGCGGCTGGCGGCTGACGACGAGCATGAGCGTGGCGCCCACGAGCGCGACCGTCGCCGGCTCCAGGTGGAGCTGCTTGTGGAAGAAGAAGGCGACGATCGTCAGCAGCAGGACGGGGACCGTGCGGCGCGCCTCGTCGGGGTCCTCGATCGAGCGGCGGGCGTCGAGCTCCATCACGCGCTCGTGGGCCTCGGGCGCGACCTGCAGCCGTTTGCGATAGCCCAGGTACAGCAGGCCGGTGGCGACGACGAGCACGACGAACGCGATCGGCGCGAGGTTGCCGATGAACTGGCCGAACGTGAGGTCGGTGGCGCCGGCGATCAGGATGTTCGGCGGGTCGCCGATGAGCGTCGCGGTGCCGCCGATGTTCGACGCCATCACCTCGATGATGATCAGCGGCACCGGGTCGACGTCGAGCGCGTCGGCCAGCAGGAACGTGATCGGCACCATCAGCAGGACCGTCGTGAGGTTGTCCAGGAACGCCGACAGCACACCCGTCGACAGCGCCAGCGCGATCACGACCTTCAGCGGCTGCCCGCCGGAGAGCTGCGCGGCCCGGATCGCCAGGAACGTGTAGATCCCGGTCGTCTCGGTCAGGCGGACGATCAGCATCATCCCCGCCAGCAGGCCGAGCGTGTTCCAGTCGATCGCCTCGATGGCGACCTCCTGGTCGATCGTCTGCGTGATGAGCAGCAGCGCGGCGCCGACCATCGCCACCTTCGTGCGGTCGACCCGCTCGGTGGCGATGACGGCCAGCGCGCCGGCGAAGATCGCGATCGCGAAGGCCATGTGCGGGGCGCGACGATAGCGGGCGTCCGCGAACTAGTCTTCGACCGCATGTCGACACCTGCGCTGCTCCGTGACCTGCTGACGACGGCCGGGCCGTCGGGCTACGAGCGCCCGGCCGCCGAGGTGTGGCGCGAGGCGGCGCGCGAGTTCACCGCCGACGTGCGCGGCGACGTCGTCGGCTCCAGCGTCGCCGTCGTCAGCGGCACGGGCCCCGCGCCGCTCGTCGCGATCGTCGGCCACATCGACGAGATCGGCCTCGTCGTCACCCACGTCGACGACGAGGGGATGCTGTGGTTCACCAACGTCGGCGGCTGGGACCCGGTGATCCTCGTCGGCCAGCGCGTCGAGGTCCACACGCGCGACGGCGCGATCCCGGGCGTGGTCGGAAAGAAGCCCATCCACCTGCTCAAGCCCGACGACCGCAAGAAGGTGCCGGAGCTGACCGACCTGCACATCGACGTCGGGGCCAAGGACGGCGACGAGGCGCGCGCGCTCGTGCGCGTCGGCGACGTCGCGGTCATCGCCGGCGAGCCGGTCGACCTGCCCAACGGCCGGGTCGCCTCGCGCGCGCTCGACAACCGGCTCGGCTGCTACGTGGCGCTCGAGACCGCCCGGCGCGTGGCCGCCGCCGACGGGGCGGAGGCCGACGTCGCCGCCGTCGCGGTCGCGCAGGAGGAGACGACGTTCGGCGGGTCGACGACGACCGCCTACTCGCTGGAGCCGCAGGTCGCGATCGCCGTCGACGTGACGCACGCGACCGACGCGCCCGGGATCGCGGTGCGCGAGCTGGGCAAGCACCCGCTCGGCAGCGGCGCGGTGATCTCGCGCGGCCCGATCGTGCACCCGCGCGTGTTCGAGCTGCTGCACGAGACGGCGGTGAACGAGGGCATCCCGTTCACGATCGAGTCCCACTACGGCCGCGGGACGCACACCGACGCCGACGCGATCCACGTCTCGCGCGGCGGCGTGGCCACCGGGCTCGTCTCGATCCCCCTGCGCTACATGCACTCGCCGGTCGAGATGTGCCAGCTCGACGACGTGGAGGCGGCGATCGCGCTGCTGGCCGCGTTCGCGCAGCGCCTCACCGCCGAGACCGACTTCCGACGCTAGGAGCCCGACCGTGGCCGATCGCCTGCTGCTCCTCTTCGACATCGACGGGACGCTGCTGGACCGGGCCACCGCCGAGCACGCCGCGGCGCTGCACGAGGCGATGCACCAGGTCTACGGCGTCGACACGACCTCCACCCGCGTGCCCGCCGCCGGGCGCACCGACCTGGAGATCGCGCGCGAGACGCTGCTGGTGCTCGGCCTGTCGGCCGCGCGGATCGAGGAGGGCTTCGCGGACCTGCGCGCGGCGGCGGCCGAGGCCTACGCGCGCCTCGTGCCCGACGACCTGAGCACGACCGTGATGCCGGGCATGCGCGACCTGCTCGAGCGGCTCGCCGCGCGCGACGACGCGATCCTGTCGCTCGTCACCGGCAACCTCGAGGCGATCGCGCGGCTGAAGCTGAACGCCGCCGGCCTCGGCGGCTTCTTCGCCTCCGGCCAGGGCGGCTTCGGATCCGACAGCGTCGACCGCACCGACCTGCCGCCGATCGCGCGGCGGCGCGCCGGCACCCGCGAGCGCCCGCACCCGCGCGAGCGGACGCTCGTGATCGGCGACACCCCGCTCGACATCGCCTGCGCCCGCGCCGACGGGCTCGCCGTCCTCGCGCTCGCCACCGGCCCGCATCCGGCGGCGGACGTCGCCGACGCCGACGCCGTGCTCACCGACGCGCACGCGCTCGGCGTCGAATTGGACCGCCGCCTGGCCTGAACCGCAGTAGGTTCGAGGCCATGCGAGTAGGAATTCTGACCGGAGGGGGCGACTGCCCCGGACTGAACGGCGTGATCCGCGCCGTGGTGCGCCGCGCGCACGGCTACGGCGACGGCGTCGTGGGCTTCCGCGACGGCTGGCGCGGGCCGCTGGAGAACGACGTGGTGCCGCTGCCGCTCGACGCGGTCCGCGGCATCCTGCCGCGCGGCGGCACGATCCTGGGCTCGTCGCGGACGAACCCGCTCAAGCGCGAGGACGGGATCGACCGGGTGCGCCAGGCGCTCGCCGACCACTCGCTCGACGGGCTCATCGCGATCGGCGGCGAGGACACGCTCGGCGCCGCGGCCAAGCTGCACGAGGCGGGCGTGAACGTCATCGGCGTGCCCAAGACGATCGACAACGACCTCGGCGGCACGGACCGCACGTTCGGCTTCGACACCGCCGTGCAGGTTGCCACCGAGGCGATCGACCGCCTGCACACGACGGCGGAGTCCCACAAGCGCATCCTCATCCTCGAGGTGATGGGCCGCCACGCGGGCTGGATCGCGCTGCACTCCGGCCTGGCCGGCGGCGCGGACGTGATCCTCGTGCCCGAGCGGCCGTTCGACGTCGACGACGTCTGCAAGCGCCTGGAGCGGCGGTTCTCGCACGGGCGCCACTTCGCGATCGTCGTCGTCTCCGAGGGCGCGCTGCCCGTCGGCGGCGACATCGAGACCTTCGGCGGCCAGACTGACGAGTTCGGCCACGTGCGCCTGGGCGGCATCGGCCAGCGGCTCGAGCGCGAGATCGAGGAGCGCACGGGCTACGAGACGCGCACCACGGTCCTCGGCCACATCCAGCGCGGCGGCACCCCGACGGCCTTCGACCGCGTCCTGGCCACGCGCTTCGGCGTGCACGCGATGGAGGCGGCGCACGAGGGGACGTGGGGGATGATGACCTCGCTGCGGGCCAACCGGATCGAGCTGGTGCCGCTGGTCGAGGCGGTCAAGGAGCTGCGCACGCTCACCGACGAGGACCTGCGCGAGGCGGAGTGGCTGCTCGACTGACGCGGGCTGCTTGACGAGAAAACTAATGGTGTTAGTCTTCTGGCTATGTCCGCTAGCCAGAAGCTCACCCGCGTGACGCAGTTCGGCGCGATCAACGCCTACCTCGTCGGCGAGGACGACGGCCTGACCCTCGTCGACGCCGGGATGCCCGGGATGCACCGCCGCGTCCTCGCCGCCGCCGAGCGCCTCGGCCCGCCGATCGTGCGCATCGTGCTCACGCACGCCCACGGCGACCACATCGGGGCGCTCGACGCGCTCGCGCGGCGCCTGCCCGACGCCGAGGTCGCGATCTCCGAGCGCGAGGCGCCGCTGCTCGCCAAGGACCGCTCGCTGCGCGACGGCGAGCCGGCCGCGAAGCTGCGCGGCTCCTACCCGGGCGCGAAGACCCGGCCCGGGCGGCTGCTCCAGGCCGGCGACCGGGTCGGCTCGCTCGAGGTCGTCGCCGCCCCCGGCCACACGCCCGGCCAGATCGCGCTCCTCGACGTGCGCGACCGCACGCTGCTGTGCGCCGACGCGTTCTCCACGCTCGGCGGCGTCGCGACGACGGCGCGGCCCAACCCGCGCTTCCCGCTCCCCGGACTGGCCACCTGGCACCGGCCGACCGCGCTTGCGACCGCGCGCGCCCTGCGCGCGCTCGAGCCGGCGCGGCTGGCGCCGGGGCACGGGCGGGTGGTCGAGGACCCGCTGGCCGCGATGGACGCCGCGATCGCGCGGGGGGCCCGCTGATGGCGCGCCGCGGGCTCGACGCCGACCAGGTCGTCGACGCCGCCTGCGACCTGGCCGACGCGGAGGGCCTCGAGGCCGTGACGCTCGCGCGGGTCGCGTCCGCGCTCGGCGTGCGGACGCCGTCGCTGTACAACCACGTCGCCGGCCTCGACGGGCTGCGCCGCGGCGTCGCGCTGCGCGGCGTGCGCGAGCTCACCGCCGCGCTGCGCGAGGCCGCGGTCGGGCGCGCCGGGGCCGACGCGGTGCGGGCGATCGCCCACGCCCAGCGCGACTACGCGCGCGCCCATCCCGGCCGCTACGCGGCCAGCGTGGCCGCCGCCCCCGCCGACGACGAGGAGTGGGTGGCCGCGGCCGCCGAGGCCGTGGACGTGATCCTCGCCGCGATGCGCGGCCTGGAGCTCTCCGGCGACGACGCCGTCCACGCCGTGCGGGCGCTGCGGAGCGCCGTGCACGGGTTCGCCGCGCTCGAGGCGGCCGGCGGCTTCGGGATGCCGATCGACGTCGACGCGTCGTTCGAACGGCTCGTCGACGTGATGGCGTCCGGGCTGGCCGGCGCGGCCGCGCCCTGAGCGGGCGCTACGCCAGGGCCCAGAGCGCGTCGGTGCCCATCGGGATCCGCCGCGCGACCGCGGAGAGCTGCTCGGCGGCCTCCTCGGGGGACAGCTCGCACACCGCGGCGACCTCGACCGTCGCCAGCGGCTCGCCGGCCCACTCCAGCAGCGCGCCGACCGACTCCGGGCGCGGGCGGCGCGGGACGTCGGGCAGCAGGTTGGCCAGCGCCACCTCGTAGACCGCGAACGGCTGGAAGCCCGGGATCGTCGCGGCGACGTCGGCCTCGCGGATGCGCTCGATCTCGTAGGACGGGCACGTGTAGCGGCGCCCGCCCTCCCAGCCGGCGAGCTTGTGGTCGAGCACGCGTGCGGCCGGCGTCGGGTTGCGCGCGGCGGCGGCGTCCTCCTCGAGCGTGTCGCGGACCGCCGGCTCGGCCATCCAGGCGACGACCGCGTCGGGGTCGAGGCCGGCGTCGCGGGCGGCGTCGACGATCGTCTGGTCCTCGTCGAGGACCTGCGCGTGCCCGAGATGGCGCAGGCGCAGCGCGCGCAGCATCGCGCCCTCGCGCTCGGGCGCGTTCAGGCGGGCCGCGACGACCGCCGTGCACGCCGGCAGCGTGGCGGCCATGCGCGGGCGCTCGCGGGTGTCGATCGGCATCCCGTGCTCGCCGGCGAGGCGGGCAAACGCCGCGGACTGCTTGGCGGGGGTGAACCCCTTGTCGACGTACTCCTGCGGCGTGCGCGCGAGGACGACCATCCGCCGCCGCCAGGCGACGTCGTGGTCGGCGTACAGCCACAGGATCCGCCAGCGATGCGGCTCGGCGGAGAAGGCGAAGGGACAGCCGGGGTCGGTGAACTCGGTGATCTCGATCGACATGAGCCCCGGAACGCTACCCGGGACATGACGCGGCCACGCCTGGCATCCTGGGAGGACCATGAGCTCACCCGCCCGACGTCCGTCCTACACCCCGCGGCGCAAGCGCGAGCAGCGCGCCTACATGGCCACGATGGTCGGCGGCACCGCCGCGCTCGTCACGGTCGTGACCGGCCTGCTGGCGCTGATCACGTCGTTCACGTGGACGATCCCGATCCTGGCCGCGATCGTCACGGTCGTCTGCTTCCTGGTGTTCCGCGGCGCCGTCCGGCGCTGATCCGCCGGGCGTGGGCTCGTTCATTCGTCCACGCCCATTCAGTTTCGCTCCCGCGCGCGCGATGGAGGACCAATGGTCCGTCATCGGGTTGTCGTCGGCGCGGTGGTCGCCGCCCTCGCGGTCGCCGCATGCGTCACGGCGCTGAGCTGGGCCGGACGGCCCGATCACGCAGGTCCTCCGCCGCACGCCGGTCCTCCGCCGCACGCCAACGCGCCCGATCACGCCGGGCCGCCCGACCACGCCGGCCCGAAGCAGAACCCCGGGGCCGGTCAGGCGGACGCGTCGGAGCAGGCCGCCGGGGCCGAGGAGAGCGGCGCGCCCGGGCAGTCGGGCACCGCCCCGGGCCAGTCGGGGACCGCCCCGGGCCAGTCGGGCAGCGCGCCGGGCCAGTCGGGCAGCGCGCCGGGCCAGCCCGGTCAGTCGTCCGGCGGCAACCCCGTGGCCGGCTCCGGCAGCCAGGCCGACGCAGGCGCCGACACCGCGCTGCCGGTCGGCGATCCGCTGCCCGAGGCCGAGGGCCCGCCCGTGCTGGCCGAGGCCGCGCTGGCGCGCCCCGCGCGCGGCACCGTCCTCGTCCGCCTCCCCGGCTCCGGCGAGCTCGCGCCGCTGGAGACGCTGTCGGTCGTCCCCGTCGGCGCGCTCGTCGACGCGCGCCAGGGGCGGCTCGTGCTGCGCACCGCGCTGCCCGGCGGCGGCGAGCAGGCGATCACCGTCGGCGAGGGCCAGTTCACGCTGCGCCAGGGCCGCAACGGCATGACGAGCCTGCTGCTGCAGGGCGGCGACTTCTCGACCTGCCCGTCGGCGGGCAGCCGCTCGGCGACGCCGAAGGCCAGCGCGGCCCGGGCCAGGAAGCGCGGCAAGTCCTCGGAGGTCCGGCGGCTGTTCACGAAGGACGACAAGGGCAAGTTCCGCACCCACGGCGCCAACAGCGTCGCGACCGTGCGGGGCACCGAGTGGCTCACGATCGACCGCTGCGACGGCACGCTGACGGTCGTCCGCGAGGGCCGCGTCGTCGTCCGCGACCAGGGCCGCGACCGCACGGTCGTCGTGCGCGCCGGCGAGCGCCACCTCGCCCGTGCGACCTCCTAGCCGCCGCCTCGCGACCCTCGTCGCCGCCGCCGTCGTCGCGACCGGCGCCACCCTCGTCGCCGAGGCCTCTGGGCTGCTGGACCGCACGGAGGCCGAGACGGTCGCGCTGCGCCAGCACCTGCTGCCCGCCGACCCGCCGTCCGACGTGGCGGTCGTCGGCATCGACGAGGACACGTTCGCCGAGCTCGGCCGCTCCTGGCCGTTCCCGCGGCGCCTGCACGCGCGCGTCATCGACCGGCTGCGCGAGGCGGGTGCGCGGACGATCGTCTACGACATCCAGTTCACGGAGCCGACCCGGCCGGCGCAGGACATGGCGCTGTACCGCGCGCTGGAGCGCACGCCGGGCACCGTGCTCGCGACCGGCGAGAGCGACGCGCAGGGGCGCACGAACGTCCTCGGCGGCGACGACAACCTCGCCGCGGTCGGCGCCCGCGCCGGCGCCTCGAACGTCGACGTCGGCGACGGCGGCCGGGTGAGCCGCTACCGCACCCACGTCGGCCTGCTGCCCACGCTGCCGATCGTCGCGGTCGAGGCGGCCACCGGCCGCCCGCCCCCGGCGAGCGCGTTCGACGACGGGCGCGCGTGGATCGACGTGCGCGGGCCCGCGCGCACGATCCCGACGCTGTCGTTCTCCGACGTCCTGCGCGGCCGCTTCGACCCGTCGCGCGTCGCCGGGCGGATCGTGGTCGTGGGCGCGACCGCGGCGACGTTCCAGGACTACCACGAGACCCCGGCGGGCGAGATGACCGGCGCCGAGCTCCAGGCCAACGCGATCTGGACCGCGCTGCACGCCAACCCGCGCCGCGACGCGCCCGCCTGGGTCACGCCGGTCGCGATCGCCGTGGCGGCGTCGGCCGCGCCGCTGCTGGCGATCGCCGCGCCGCTGTGGCTCACCGCGCTCGCGGCGCTCGCGCTGGCCGCGGCGTGGGCGCTGGCCGCGCAGTGGGCGTTCGCGCGCGGCGTCGTGCTGCCGGTGGCGGGCCCGCTCGTCGGCGCGGCCGCCGGGCTGCTCGCCGCCGTCGTCGGGGGCTACGTGCTCGCCCGCCGCGACGGGCGCCGCGCCGCGCGGCGCGCCGCCGAGCTCGACGAGGCGGTCCGCCGGCGCACCCGCGAGCTGCGCGACACCCAGCTCGAGATCCTGCAGCGCCTGGGGCGCGCCGCCGAGATGCGCGACGACGAGACCGGCGCCCACATCCAGCGCATCGCCGCGCTCGTGCGCGACGTCGCGCGCCGGCTCGGGCTGCCCGAGCCCGAGGTCGAGCTGCTCGAGCACGCCAGCACCCTGCACGACGTGGGCAAGGTCGGCATCCCCGACCGCATCCTGCTCAAACCGGGGCCGCTCGACGACGTCGAGCGGGCCGAGATGCAGCACCACACGACGCTCGGCGGCGACATCCTCTCCGGGTCGGACTCGGCGGTCGTGCAGATGGCCGAGCAGATCGCGCGCACCCACCACGAGCGGTGGGATGGCACCGGCTACCCCGCCGGCCTGCGCGGCGAGGAGATCCCGCTGGCCGGGCGCATCTGCGCGGTCTGCGACGTCTTCGACGCCCTGGTCTCCGAGCGCCGCTACAAGGCCGCCTGGCCGCTGGAGCAGGCGCTCGAGACGATCGCCGAGGGCAGCGGCAGCCAGTTCGACCCGCGCGTCGTCGAGGCGCTGCTCGCGGTGGTGGGCGACGCCGGCCCGCCCGCCGTCTACCCGCCGCCCGCGCTCGTCCAGGTCTCGCCGGCCGACACGCGCTCGTAGCCGATCCACAGCGCGTTCATCGTCGTCGCGACGAGCTGCTCGCGCGGGACCTCCGGGTGGTCGACCCACCACAGCGCCAGGCCCTGCATCGTCACCCGGAACACCTCCCACACGAGGAGCCGCCCGGCGGGCGACCCGCCGGTCGCCTGCATCGCCGGCTCGGTCTGCAGGCGCGGGATCATGTGGTCGCGGCTGGCCGTCTCGACCTCGCGGTGGATCGCGTCGACCTCCGGGTCGCCCGTCGCGCCGCGAAACAGCACGCGCGACGCGAACGGGTGCGCCTCGACGTAGGCGAACCAGGCCTCGACCGCTCGGCCCAGGCGCTCCCCGGCCGGCGCGTCGGCGCCGAAGTGCTCGATCCAGATGGCCTGCAGGTCGGCGAAGTGGCGCTCGAGCAGGCGGCGGTACAGCGCCTGCTTGGACGGGAAGTGGTCGTAGACGACCGGCACCGACACGCCCGCGCGGCGGGCGATCTCGCTCATGCCGGCGCCGTGATAGCCGCGCTCGGCCACGACCTCGGTGGCCGCCAGCTCGATGAGCTCGCGGCGCTCGGCGGCCGGCAGGCGGCGGCGGGGTCGGGTGGGCTCGCTTGACAACCTAGTGATCGCTAGGTAGCGTCGGTCGCGCAACCTAACCGGGAGTAGGTTACCGATGGTCCTCTCCATCCACCTCACGCCGGCGAGCGCCCCCGCCGCGTTCGCCCGCCTCCGCCGCCGGCCCCGTCCCGCCGACGGCCTGATCTGGTCGATCACGACGATCACCGCGCCGCTGGGCGCCGGCCCGGCGCCCGCCGTCGACGGCAACGCGCTCGTCGCCGCCTGGCGCGACGACGCCGCGCTCGACGCGTTCCTCGACGCCGACCCGCTCGCCGCGGACCTGGCCGGCGGCTGGGACGCGCGCCTGGAGCCGCTGCGCGCCTACGGCGAGCTGCCGGAGCTGCCCGGGCTCGGCCGTCCCGAGCGGCCGGCCGAGCCCGGCGAACCCGTCGTCGTGCTCACGCTCGGGCGCACGAAGCTGCACCGGCTGGGGCCGTTCCTGCGCGCCAGCGCGCCGGCCGAGCGCGCCGCCGCGACCCACCCCGACGTGCTGCTGTCGAGCGCGCTCGCCCGCCCGGCCCGGTTCGTGGGGACGTTCTCGCTGTGGCGCAGCGCCGAGGCGATGCGCGCCTACGCGACCGGTCCCGGCGGCCCGCACGCGCGGGCGATGGCCGCCAACGCGCAGCGCCCGTTCCACCGCCGGCAGCTCTTCGCGCGCTTCCGGCCGACGCGGACCGGCGGCGCGTGGCGGGGCGTCGCCGACCCGCTGACCGCCGGCGTGCCGGTCGCGGCCTAGCTGCGGGTCAGCTTCTTGTAGGCGATGCGATGGGGCCGGTCGGCCTCGTCGCCCAGCAGCTCGCGGCGATGCTCCTCGTAGGCCTCGAAGTTGCCCTCGAACCACGTCACCTGCGAGTCGCCCTCGAACGCGAGGACGTGCGTGGCGACGCGGTCCAGGAACCAGCGGTCGTGGGAGATGACCACCGCGCAGCCGGCGAAGTCGAGCAGCGCCTCCTCGAGCGCGCGCAGCGTGTCGACGTCGAGGTCGTTCGTCGGCTCGTCGAGCAGCAGCAGGTTGCCGCCCTCCTTGAGGAGCTTGGCCAGGTGCACCCGGTTGCGCTCGCCGCCGGAGAGGTTGCCGACCTTCGCCTGCTGGCTGGAGCCCTTGAAGTTGAACGAGGAGCAGTAGGCGCGCGAGTTCATCTTGCGCTCGCCGACCTGGATCTGCTCGTCGCCGCCGGAGATCTCCTCCCAGACGGTCTTGTCGGGGTCCAGCGCGTCGCGCGACTGGTCGACGTAGGCCATCTGCACGGTGTCGCCGATCGTGAGCGTGCCGCCGTCGGGCTGCTCCTGGCCGGTGATCATGCGGAAGAGCGTCGTCTTGCCGGCGCCGTTGGGGCCGATCACGCCGACGATGCCGCCGCGGGGCAGGTCGAAGCTGAGGTCGTCGATCAGCAGGCGGTCGCCGAAGCCCTTGCGCAGGTTCTCGGCGCGCACGACCACGTCGCCCAGGCGCGGACCGGCCGGGATGTGGATCTGGACCTGGTCGAGCTGGACGTTGCGCTCCTGGGCCAGCAGCGCCTCGTAGTTGTTCAGGCGCGCCTTGGCCTTCTTGCGCCGGCCCTTGGGGTTCTGGCGCACCCACTCCAGCTCGGCGGCGATCGTCTTCTGGCGCGCCTTGTCGCTCTTCTCCTCCTGGGCCAGGCGGGCCTGCTTCTGCTCCAGCCACGAGGAGTAGTTGCCCTCGAACGGCAGGCCGCGGCCGCGGTCGAGCTCGAGGATCCAGCCGGCGACGTTGTCGAGGAAGTAGCGATCGTGGGTGACCGCGACGATCGTGCCCGGGTACTCGGCCAGGTGGCGCTCCAGCCAGGCGACCGACTCGGCGTCGAGGTGGTTGGTGGGCTCGTCGAGCAGCAGCAGGTCGGGACGGCGCAGCAGCAGCCGGCACAGCGCGACGCGACGGCGCTCGCCGCCGGAGAGCCGGGAGACGTCCGCGTCGGGCGGCGGCAGGCGCAGCGCGTCCATCGCCTGCTCGAGCTGGCTGTCGAGGTCCCAGGCGTTGCGGGCGTCGATCTCGGCCTGCAGGCGCGCGAACTCGTCCGCGGTCTCGTCGGAGTAGTTCATCGCGAGCTCGTTGAAGCGCTCCAGCAGCGCCTTCGTCTCGGCGACGCCGTCCTCGACGTTGCCCTTGACGTCCTTGGACTCGTCGAGCTGCGGCTCCTGCTCGAGCAGCCCGACGCTGGCGCCGGGCGCGAGCTGCGCGTCGCCGCGGAACTCGGTGTCGCGGCCGGCCATGATCTTCAGCAGCGACGACTTGCCGGTGCCGTTGAGGCCGAGCACGCCGATCTTGGCGCCCGGCAGGAACGCCAGCGTGACGTCCTTGACGACCGTCTTGTCCGGAGGGAACTCCTTCGTCAGACGGTGCATCGTGAAGATGTACTGGTGGCTGCTCATGCAGCCCCTCAGGCTAGCCCGCCGACTGCAGCGTGCGGTGCTCGACGTCCGCGCCGTCGTGGGCGATCAGCACGTCGTGGGTCAGCGCGGGCGGGAACAGCCCGTGGTCGACCACGCCGACCGCCGCCGCCAGTCGCGCGGCGAGCGCCGCGGGATCGCCGACCTCGCCGCGGTAGTCGGCGATCACGCCGTTGTCGGGGCTCGGCGGCCAGCCGGCGCGGATCTCCACCGGCCCCAGCTCCCGCAGGCGGCGCAGGGTGGCGGCCAGGCCGAACGACAGCAGCTCGAGCGGCACCGGGGCGTGGAGCGCGTCGACGAGCTTGTTGTCGCCGACGATGACGACGAACCGGTGCGCCGCGGCCGCCACGGCCTTCTCGCGCGTGTGCGCGCCGCCGCCGCCCTTGACGATCCAGCCCTCGGGCGTGACCTGGTCGGCGCCGTCGATGGCGATGTCGAGCTCCTCCAGCGTGTCGAAGGACTCGACGGGCAGCCCGAGCGCGCTCGCCTGCTTGGCCGTCTCCACCGAGGTGGCCACGCAGCGCAGGTCGCGCAGGCCGCGCGCGGCGAGCGCCGGCAGCAGGTAGGCGACGGTCGAGCCGGTGCCCAGGCCCACCCGCATCCCGTCCTGCACGAGCTGGGCGGCGGCCTCGGCGGCGGCCTTCTTGACGGGGTCGATCGGGTGCATGGCGCGAACGTATCGCGTGAGGTGGCGGCGGTACCCTGCAGAGGGTGAGTGCGGTCTTCGACATCGAGCAGGCGATCCTGCTGCTGGAGCTCGAGCCGCCGTTCGGGAAGCGGGAGGTGCAGCTCGCCCGTCGCCGTCTGGCGAAGGTCTGGCACCCCGACCTCGCGCCGCCCGGCAAGCAGTTCGAGCACGAGCGCCACCTGAAGGCGATCAACCTCGCCGCCGACCAGCTCGAGCAGCTCGCGGAGGGCTCGCGCGGCGGGAAGGTGTCGCGCAACGCGGTGAAGGTCAACGCGGCCGCCGCCCGCGCCGCGCGCGCCGAGGAGGGCCGCCGCGCCTACGAGCGCGAGCAGGCCGCCCGCGCCGCCGCGGCCGAGCGCGAGAAGCACGACCCGTTCGGCGACCGCACGCCCGACCACTCGGTCGTGCACCGCTACGCGCGCTGCGTCTCCTACCCGGAGTGGGGCGTGGGCACGGTCAGCGGCATCTACTTCACCGGCGACGGCGACAACGTCCAGCAGTGGGCGCGCGTGAAGTTCGCGCCCGGCGTGCGGACGGTCCCGGCCGGCTCGCTGCAGTTCGTCGACTTCTCCAAGCCCGACCCCGGCGCCGAGCGCGTGCAGCGGTTCATGACCGCCGCCCAGCACGCGATGGCCGAGGGCGACTTCCCGCTGGCCGCCCAGCGCCTCATCTACGCGCGCGACGCCGAGCCCACCAACGCGGCCGTGCTGCGGCTGATGACGCTCGCCTTCTGGCAGGGCGGCGACCTGCCCGCGGCCGGGCGGGCGATGCGCGACTGGGCCCGCGTCGAGGGCGACCGCCCGACCCCGCACCGCTTCGCCGCGCGCATCTACGAGGACATGGGCGCGATCGACCTCGCCGCGGAGGCGGCCGAGCGCGCCGCCGACCGCGCGCCCTCCGACGGCGACGCCTGGGAGCGGCTCGGCCGCCTGCGCCTGCGCCTGGGCGACCGCGAGGCGGCGATCGACGCGCTGGAGACCGCCCGCCGGCTGGAGCCGACCGTCAACGGCCTGCTCGACCTGGCGCTGGCGCTGCAGCTCGCCGGCGACGTGGGCGGCGAGGTCTCAGCGTGCGAGCAGGCCACGATCCTGGGTCCCGAGGACCCGGCGGCGTGGAGTCGCTTCGCGCACGCGCTCGCGCGGACCGACCGCGTGCGCGAATGTCTGCAGGCGTGCGATCGCGCGCTCGAGCTCGGGCCGGATCCCGAGGTCGCCGACCTCGCGGAGCGGATGCGCAGCGCGCTGCCGCGCGAGCTGCACGCGGCCTGACGCGCGCGTCGCCGTGGCCCGGATCGGGGCATCCCTCGTCGTGCTCGCGCTGCTCGTCGCCGGCTGCGGCGGCGACGGCGGCAACCAGCCCGCGGGCGCGGCGACCGGCACGACCTACCGGTCCTCGCTGAGCGCCTCCAACGGCGAGGAGCTCGAGCGCGACGCCGACCGCTCGGCCGAGGGCGTCGAGGGCGCCTCGGTCTGCACGCTGCTCCCGGCGCGCGAGGTGCGGCGGATCGTCGACCGGCCCGACCTGCGCGCCCGCCGCAACGACTCGCTCGACCTCTCCCAGTGCCGCTACGGCCACGGCCGCGCGGTCGTGCGGGTGATGCTCGACGGCGCCGCCGACGCCACCCGCCGCTACTTCAACCAGCTCTCCGAGGCCTACCAGAAGTTCAACACGATCCCGAGCCTGCGCGCCCGCGACGTCCCCGGCGTCGGCGACGACGACACCTACGGCGGGGTCGGCGCCTACTGGACCCGCGGGCGCCTGCAGCTCGTCGCCTTCCACGCCGAGCGCATCGCGCGCGTCATGGTCAACGTCCCCGGTCAGACCACCGCCGAGGCCCGGCGCGAGGCCATCGCGCTCACCGAGCGCCTGTTCGCGCGCGTGCCCGCCGCGCGCGACGGCTGACCCGGGCCGCCATCCGCCGCCCGCGGTACGGTCCCGAACGATGCGCCTGATCGTCGCCCGCTGCGAGGTGCGCTACTCGGGCCGGCTCGCCGGCCGTGCTGCCCGACGCGCTCCGGCTGATCATGATCAAGTCCGACGGCTCGGTGATGGTCCACGCCGACACCGGCGGCTACAAGCCGCAGAGCTGAACATTGGCCGACGGCCGAGCAGCGGCAGGCCTCTCGTCCTGACAGTAAGCTCTGGTGAGTGCGTCTCGAGCGTTTCTCGATTCAGAACTACCGAAGTATCACGAAGGCCGAGAAGCTGCCGCTCGGCGATCTCACTGTCCTTGTCGGCCCAAACAACGAGGGCAAGTCAAACATCCTCCAAGCGCTCGTCGTCGGCATGGAGGAGCTCTCCTCGCCTACGTCGTCGGCGCCTCGCCGCCGAGTTCTGGGACGGGGGCGCCCCAGGGACGAGGGGTACTTCTGGGAACGGGACTACCCGCAGGCCCTACAGGCGACAGATCCGAATGGCCGGTCGATCATGGATTTCGACTTCTCGCTTACGCCCGAGGAGGTCGACGAATTCCATACGGCAGTCGGCAGTCGGCTCAACGGGCTTCTGCCGCTGCGACTCAGTTTCGGCTCGGGCCGCCCGATTTTCACTGTCCGAAAGCAGCGTCACTCAGCGGCTCTATCCGCGAAGCGCGACGAGATAGCGGGGTTTGTCGCTGAGCGGGTTCAAGTTCAGTACGTGCCTGCCGTCCGTACCGCCGAGAAGGCCTCGGAAATCGTTCGGACGATGGTTCGCAGTGAACTGCGAGCCGCGGCGCGCGAGGACGAGTATGCTGCCGCACTCGATCGCTTGCGAGAGTTGCAGAGGCCTGTCTTGGAGTCATTGTCGGCGGCGATCACTGAGAGGGTTCAGAGCGTACTCCCCGATGTGCGTGCGATTTCGGTGGAGCTTGCCGGGGATGAGCGCGCACTGCTTCTTGAGCGGCCGCATGTGATCGTTGACGATGGGATCCCAACCGACTTGGAGTTCAAGGGAGACGGCGTCCAGAGTCTTGCTGCGCTGTCGTTGATTCAGCACTACTCGAGTGCTACCGCAAGGGCGAAAGAGTTCATTCTCGCGGTGGAGGAGCCTGAGGCTCACCTCCATCCGAAAGCGATCCACGCGCTGCGTGCAGTTATCCGTGAAACATCCGAACGGCAGCAGGTTGTTGTAACCACCCACTCTCCGCTGTTTGTCAACCGCCTAGAGATCGCGCGCAACATTATTGTGGAGCGGCGTCGAGCTCGCCCTGCTTCCAGCGTCCAAGAGCTTCGCGAAATTCTCGGCGTGCGTGCTTCGGACAACCTGGAGAGTGCGGAAGTCGTTCTAGTAGTCGAAGGACATGAGGACGAGACGGCGCTTCGACCTCTCCTGGCTGCTCGGTCGGTGACGCTGGCCCGTGCCATGGGCGAGGGCACTGTCACGGTCTACGCCCTGCACGGCGGAGGCAACCTGAGCTATGTTCTCACGCAGCTGCGGGACTCGCTTGCATCGGTCCATGCGTTCCTGGATGCCGACGAAGCAGGGAATCGCGCCGCGGCTGCCGCCACGCAGGAAGGCCTGCTCGACGTATGCGACCAGACGTTCGCGATGTGTCCCGGGCGACGAGAATCCGAGTTCGAGGACCTGGTTGACCCGGACGTGTATCGCGATCCGGTGTTGGCGAAGTTTGGTGTCGAGGTCGATACGAAACTTGGTCGCCGCGGACGTCGGATGGGCAAGTGGTCGAGTCGTATGGGCCTGGTGTTTCAGGCGTGTGGACAGCGCTTCGATGATCGGGTGCTGAGCGAGCTCAAGCGCGTCGTTGCCGAGGCGGTCGCAGGAGCGCCGCAACACGCGATCAAGCAAGACTGCGAGTCGGTCATCGCGACCCTGGTTTGCGCTCTTGAACGCAAGCTGGACGATCGCCGTGCGTAGCACGCGAGCCAGACAAGGCCCGCCCCGTCCGCGCCAGGCTGGGTTAGGCGCGTCGCCTCACGACTCTGTTCGTCATCAAGTAAGTGAGGCTGTTGTCCCTCAGACGATGCCCGATCAGCTCGGGAACGTCGGACGTTCTTGTTATCCATAGGCGCGAAGGATCGCGCGAACCTCATCAACGAACCGATTAAGGTCTGAATCATTCCGGCATGCGCGGTCGAGGTCGATAGCTCGCGCTATGTCCTGGCCGTACTCGGACCCCCCGGCCGGCGGATCGATTCCGCCTTCTAGGAAAGCCTCTCGAAGGAGACGCTTATAGCGATCCTTCTCGCACTTACGTTCTGGGAGACTTGGCTGCGGTCCGTCGGCATCAATCGCTCGGTTCACCGCTTGCCCGTCGGCCAAGTACCAGACCTCAACGTGGGGGTTCGGTACGGCACAGGCAACCTGCCCTCCGAACCCCTCGCGTCTAGTGATGTCCAAGATGATTTTCCGCACCGCCTGCGTGCCCTTGCAGTTCCCATCGATAGCGACTACGAGGAGTTCAGCAAATCTCTCGCGGCCGCGCGAAAGGTCTCGAACATACTTGCGTAGTGACGTCAGTACCGCGCCACTTCCGCCTAGTGCATTGCGGAGCTCAATGTCGACGGCTACGTCTTCTTCTGTTGCGAGTCGGGAAACCAGCTCGACCAGGAATGACGCATGGGCGGCGTCCTCAACGAACACAGCAATCCTCATCCGCCGAAGTCCCCGCGAACCACTCGCTCACGAAAGGGCGTCTCATCGTCAAGTGCGTTCTCGATTGCGCGCGGCGCAAACAAGCCCGTCTCTTCGAACGCTTCGAACCGTGTGTCGCGCGCGTCACGGTAACACCGAAGAAGTAGTGCGGGCTTGTCCAGAAAGAACTCGGGAAGTACCGGCGAATGGGTGTTAATCAGCAACTGCGTGTGGCCCCGCTCCGAGATCCCCGACAAGAGGTTCGCGACGAGCGATAGGCGACGCGGGTGCACTCCGTTCTCGGGCTCTTCATATCCGACCAGCGAGACGGGCTCAATTGGGTTCGCGATAGCTAAGAGACCGAGAACTCTCAACGTACCTTCCGAAATCAGGCGAGCCGACACCCTCATGCCTTGCTCCCTCACGATCAGCCGCACGAAGCCTTCCGTCGTGCGCTCCACGTCGAGATCGTCGATCGTCGGGATTACTTGGCGGAGGGCCTTTGCAATCGCCTGAAACTGTTTCGGGTTGTGCGCTTTGAGAGAGTTGAAGAATGGCGCGATGTCGTGACCGCGTGGATCGAGCGATTCGACTTCTCGAACGGGCGTCTCGTCTCGCATCGCGGTGGGCTCGATGTAATAGAACCGCCAGCGGGACAATTCTTCCCGAAATGCTGTGATGTGTGGGTAGTGGGGCGGGTAGAGGCTCTTAGAGACGATGGTCCGGTCTTGCCCAATGTCCTCATAAGTTGGGTGGGCCTGCTTCTCCATTCGGAGATGGATCCGGTTCCCTTGCTTCTCGAGGAACGGGCTACGGGATTGACGCGGTTCGCCGTCTGCTCGCAGGGCGCGCAGGGACTCGTCCATGATGCGCAGGTGCCCGCTGGCGGTCATTACCTCAACGGTTAGCGCGTAGCGGAGCCACTTCTCCGTTACCGACGGTCGACGACCGGACGCTTCGGCGTCGGGCAGACCTTCTCTGGCGCGCCGAATCTGCTGCTCCACCGACGCCACAACATCGTCGTCCAGTCGAACGTCGACCTCGATGCTGAACCTTGCGGATCTGGAAGCTAGGACGTCCTCAATCCCGTGTTCCCCGAACGTGAATGCTTCAAGGGGTGCGCCGCGGTGCGACTTGAAGGCCGCGTCTAGGTTCTGTTCCGTCACCATTCGCGACAAGAGCGAGAGCGCATCGAACAGGTTGCTCTTGCCTGCCGTGTTGGCTCCGAATACGACGGTCATTTGGCTGAGCGGGAGGTCGACGTCCCGCAGGCTCTTGTAGCCACGAATCCGTACTCTGGTCAGCATTCTTCTATCCGTCTCGCAGCGCTGGGCATCCGTTAGAGGGCCTACGATCGACGACCATGCGCCTGATCGTCGCACGATGTGCGGTCGACTACAGCGGCCGGCTGACAACCCATCTGCCTGAGGCAGTGCGCTTGATCATGATCAAGGCGGATGGCGGTGTGTCTATCTGGCACGACGGAGGCTCCAGTCACAAGCCCCAGAACTGGATGACGCCGCCGACGGTCATCGAGGAGTCGCAGGACGCGATCGTCGTGCGCAAGGTCAAGGGCGAGGACCGCCTGGACATCGCGATCAGCGAGATCGTCTCCGACGTCACCCACGACATGGGCGAGGCGGCCGCGCTGGAGAAGGACGGGGTCGAGCGCGACCTGCAGGAACTGCTGGCCGAGCAGCCGCACTGGTGTGGCGAGGGGCTGCGGCTGGTGCGCCGCGAGTGGCCGACCGACATCGGCCCCGTCGACCTGATGTGCCGCGACGCCGACGACGAGTGGATCGCCGTCGAGATCAAGCGGATCGCGACGATCGAGGCGGTCGAGCAGCTCACCCGCTACCTCGAGCGCATCCGCCTCGACCCGGCGCTCGGCTCCTGCCGCGGCGTCCTGGCCGCGCAGTCGATCAAGCCGCAGGCGCGCACGCTGGCCGAGGCGCGCGGGATCGCGTGCGTCGAGGTCGACCTGGCGGTGCTGCGCGGCGAGCGCGAGCCCGAGCTGACGCTGTTCGGCTGAGCGGCGGCGCGCCCGCGAGGTGGCCCGTCCGGCGACGCGGTGTGGACCGACGGGCGCTTTGCCGCCCGCCGCGGCGCTGGCACCCTGCGCTCATGTCCAGCCAGCGTCCCCCGCAGATCGTGGCATTTGGCGGCGGCGGCTTCTCGATGGAGGCCGGCAACCCGCTGCTCGACGACTACGTGCTGTCCCTGACCGGGGTCGAACGGCCACGGGTCTGCTTCCTGCCGACCGCCAGCGGCGACGCCGACCACTACATCACGCGCTTCTACCGCGCGTTCAGCGGCCGCGCGCTCGCCACGCACGTGTCGCTGTTCCGCGAGGAGCGCGGCGAGGACCGGCCGTTCGCCGAGCGGCTCCTCGAGCAGGACCTGATCTACGTCGGCGGCGGGAGCGTGAGCAGCCTGCTGGGGACCTGGCGCGCGCACGGCGTCGACGAGGTCCTCGCGGAGGCGTGGGAGCGGGGGATCGTCCTGTGCGGGCTGAGCGCCGGCTCGCTGTGCTGGTTCGCCGACATCGTCAGCAAGTTCAACGGCCCGCCGCGGCGCGTCGCCGGGCTCGGCCTGCTCCCGTACTCCAACGCCGTCCACTACGACTCCGACCCGCAGCGGCGCACCTCGTACCATCGCCTCATGACCGAGGGGATGCTCGACGGCTACGCGGCGGCGGACGGCGCCGCGCTGCACTTCGTCGGCCGCGACCTCGAGCGGGTCGTCAGCTCGCGCCCGGAGGCGCGCGCCTACCGCGTCGCGTGGCAGCGCGGCCGGGTGGTGGAGACCGAGCTCGAGACGCGCTACCTCGGAGCCACCCAGCCGTCCTCGACGGCCGTTGCCGCCTGAGCGGCGCCCGCGCCGCATCTTCGCCATGGGCGGGGGTGGCTTCACGATGGAGCCCGAGAACCCCGCGCTGGACCACTTCCTGCTGACGCTCCTGGAGCCGCGCGAGCCGCGCCTGCTGTTCCTGCCGACGGCCAGCGGCGACCCGCGCGAGCAGCTCCACCGCTTCCACGCCTGCTACGACGGCACCGGCTGCACCACGACGGTGCTGTCGCTGTTCCGGCTCAACGAGCACGCGGTCGACCTCGAGGAGCTGGTCCTCTCGCAGGACCTCGTCTACGTCGGCGGCGGCTCGATCCGCAACATGCTCGCGATCTGGCGCGAGCACGGGCTCGACCGGCTGCTGCGCGAGGCCTACGCGCAGGGCACGGTCCTGGCCGGGCTGAGCGCCGGCGCGATGTGCTGGTTCACCGGGGGCATCACGAAGTCCGGCGGCGCGCCCGCGCCGGTGCGCGGGCTGGGCCTGCTGCCCGACTCGCTGTCGGTCCATCGCGACGGCGAGCCCGACCGCCTGCCCGTCTACCGCGAGGCGGTGCGCAGCGGCGAGCTGCCGCCCGGCTGGGCCGCCGACGACGGCGTCGGGCTGCTGTTCGAGGACGAGACGCTCGTGCGCGCGGTGTCGTCGCGGCACGGGGTCGGCGCGGCGCGCATCGAGCCCGACGGGACCGAGACCGAGCTCGCGGTCACCGAGCTCCCGCGCGAGCCCGACCCGCATCTGCGGCCGGTCCCGCACGACATCGCCGAGTTCCGCGCGCTCAGGCGGGCTCGAGGCTGAGCACGACCTGCAGCGCGAACAGCTCGGGCCGGGCGCGCACGGCGGCGGGGCGAAGGCGTCCCAGCGCGGGCAGCCGGCCCTCGAGCGGCAGCGGCGCGCCGGCGAAGCGCTCCTCGACCACGCGGAAGCCGGCGTCGCGGGCGAGCGCGTGGGCGCCGGCGCGGGTGAACCAGCGCAGGTGCGTGCGGTCGAACAGCCCGTGGTCGGCGCGCGGGAAGCGCCCGAGCAGCAGCTCGCGGCGGCCCGTCCAGTGGGCGATGTTGGGGATCGAGACGATCGCGCGGCCCGCGGCGAGCGCCTGGCGCAGGACCGGCTCGGGCTCGCGCAGGTGCTCGAGCACGTCGACGAACAGCACGACGTCGAAGGCCGACGCGTCGAGCGCGACCTCCTCGACGTCGAACTCCAGGACGGAGATCCCGCGCTCGCGCGCGACGGCGGCGGCGCGCGCGTCGGGCTCCACCCCGACGACCGCGCAGCCGCGGCGCGCGAGCTCCACGTCGAGGTAGCCCTCGGCGCAGCCGACGTCGAGCACGCGCAGGCCGGGCGGCACGAGGTCGAGCACGTGGCGGTGGGCCTCCGACAGCCCGTGCGCCTCGACGAGCGCGCCGTACGGCGAGACCGCCCCGGTCACGCCTCGCCCCACAGGGTCACGACGAGCGAGCGCGGCCCGCCGTGGTCGCGGTGCTCGCACAGGTACACGCCCTGCCAGGTGCCGACGGCCAGGCGCCCGTCGCGCACGGGCAGCAGCAGGTCGCTGCCGGTCAGCGACGACTTGATGTGCGAGGGCATGTCGTCGGGGCCCTCCAGCGTGTGCGTCCAGTACGGGGCGTCCTCGGGCACCGCGCGGTCGAACCACGAGCGGAAGTCGCGCCGCACGTCGGGGCTGGCGTTCTCGTTCAGCGTCAGCGACGCCGACGTGTGGCGCAGGAACAGGTGCGCCATGCCGATGCGCAGCTCGCGCAGCTGCGGCACCTGCCCGAGCACCTCGTCGGTCACGAGGTGGAAGCCGCGCGGCCGCGGCCGCAGCTCGACGAGCTCCTGGTGCCACATCGCCTGCAGGCTAACCGCCGAGCCGGGCGACGCGCATGTCGACCCGCTCCCCGCGGAACGGGACGTCCTCGGCCTCCAGGCGCTCCCGCTGGCGCTCGCCCTTGGCCAGCGAGCCGTCGGCGCGCACGACTCGCCACCAGGGCAGGTCCGGGTCGTCGCTGCGCGACAGCACCTGGCCGGCGAAGCGCGGCGCGCCCGGCGACAGGTCCGAGTACGCGCGCACGAAGCCGGGCGGGATCTCGCGGACCCGGGCCAGCACCTGCTCGGCGCGCGCGGACATGGCCCGACGCTACATCAGGTTCGGCGTGTGCAGCTCGGAGAGGTACCGGGCGGTCGCCGGGTCGAAGCCGGCCGCGCGCAACCGCCGCTGGCGGTTGTCGTGCATCGTCACGAGCAGCGCCCGCACCGCGGCGGCCGCCTCCGACACCTCGGCCGGCTGGCGCGAGCGCGCGCTCATGAGCGTCAGCGCCTCGCTGAGCAGCGGGCTGATCCCCGACAGGCTCGTGAGCTTGGCCGCGCGGGCCTCGGCGGCGGCGACGAGCGCGGCCGCCGCGTCCGGGTCGCCGGCGATGCGCCGGCGCACGTGCGCGATGCCGAAGTGGACGTGGCGGCGCTCGTCGCGGTGGGCGAGGCGGGCGGCGGTCGCGGTCGCCGCGTCGGGCGCATGGCGCTCGACGAAGCGCAGCAGGTCCAGGAACGTCCCCTCGCCGAGCACGTTCAGCAGCAGCGCCGCGTTGCTGAAGTCGTGCTCCTCCAGCAGCGTGTGCAGCGACAGCTCGGTCGAGGCGAGCGCGTGGCTGCGCACGCCGCCGGCGACCGCGCGCTTCGTGAACACCTCGAGGTGACGCGCCTCGTCGTGCACGTGGCTGGCCAGCCACAGCAGCACCTCGGCGTACTGGGGATTGACCTGCGGCAGGAACCGGGCCGGCACGTAGAACGCCGCGTACTCGTTCTGGGCGATGTACGTCATCACCTGGCTGACCGCGCGCTCGACGTCGTCCGGCAGGCCGGCGGCCGCCTCCCACGGGACGTCCTCGGTGGCGTCCCACTGCTCGCGCGCGGCGATCTCGGCCAGCAGCGCCAGCTCGCGCGCCCACAGCCGGTCGCGCTCGCTCAGCGCCCAGTGGTACGGCGTCCCACCCACCCCGCCGGGCTCGGCGATCGCGCCGAGCGGGACGAGCCCGCCGGCGGGCGGGGCGTGCGCCGGCGCCGGGCCGGTGGCCGCGCGGACCTCGTCGAGCCCGAGCCGGCCGTCGGCGCCCAGCGGCTCGGCGCGCGGCGGCGCCTCGTCGCCCAGGACGCGGCGCGTGCCAGCGCGGCGGATCGTCACGCGCTGGGCGCCCCGCCCGCCGGACGCGGCCTGGTCGACGAGCTCGTGCCCGGCCAGCCGCGTCCAGGCGGCCAGCTCGTGGGCGATGCCCGGCGAGCCGACCTGGACCTCGAGGTGCTCGCCGGCCGCCACGCCCTCCAGGGCGGCGGCGACGAGCACCTCGAGGCCGGCGCCGAGCTCGAGCTCGTCGGCGACCACCCGGCGCGGCGTCATGGCAGATGGCCCTGCGCGAGCATCGCCGCGGTCAGGTCGGCATAGCCCGACTTGTCCGCGCGCAGCCAGCGCTTGACCCCCTCCAGGTCCATCTCGGTCCGCACCGACGGGTCGTCGTAGCTCATCGTCAGCAGCGTCTGCGCCCACGCGCGGCCGCCCTCGAACGAGGGCAGCGCGGTGAAGTTGCAGTGGTAGTAGGTCGGGCTGCGCCAGGCGATCTCCAGCCCGTCGGTCTCCTGCGGCGCGGTGGTGCGCAGCAGCGCCCAGGTGGCGTCGCCGATCGCGCCCGCGTCGGCCCGGCCCTCGCGCAGGGCCCGCAGCACGTGCAGCTCCGAGTCGCCGGTGTCGCCGTGCTTGCCGAGGTCGGTGTCGAAGCGGACGAGCTCGCACTCGCTCGCCGCGTCGAGCCCCTCCTGCGCCAGGTAGTGCAGGGGCAGGATCGCGGCGTGCCCGGAGTCGCGGCTGCCGAGCGCGAGCCGCGTGCCGGCCAGCTCGCCGGGATGCCCGAACGCCTCGCCGCGGCGCGTGACGATGACGGTCGCGAAGTCGGCGTCGACGTCGCGCATCGCCAGGACCTGCGCGTCGCCGCCGATGCGCTCCTCGGCCGCGACGTAGGCGGTGTTCGTGTTCCACGCGATGTCGACCTCGCCGGCCAGCAGCGCGTCGACGAGCCGCTCGTAGTTGGAGTAGAGGACGTAGTCGGTGGGCGTGCCCGCGCGCTCGAACCAGGGCAGGAAGCCCTCCCAGATCGTGACGATGCGCGGGTGGTAGGCGACGCAGCCCACCAGGACGGGGAGCTTGGTCATCGGGAACCCCCTGCGGTCGTGAGAAGGAGCCTCTGGCGAGTGCTCGCCCGGAGCCCGAGCCCCGCGCTCATGGCACCGGGAGGCCCGCGAGGGCCTTGCCGATCCACGTCTTCAGCACCGCGTTCGTCGGCGCCATCACGATGCCGGCGCGGGCGTCGCGCAGGTGGCGCTCGATCGGCAGCGCCGGCGTGTAGCCCTGGCCGCCGGTCACCTCGAGCGCGGTCTGGGTCACCCTGGCCGCCGCCTCGGTCGCCGCGACCTTCGCCTCCATGATCGCCACGAGCGCGGCCTCGTCGCCGGCCTCGCCCAGGCGGGCGGCCTCGTCGACGGCCAGCCGCGCGCCGCGCGCGGCGACGTCCATGTCGGCGATCGCGTGCTGGATCGTCGGCAGCTCGGCCAGCGTGCCGCCGTCGGGGTAGCGGCGGTCGCGCACGTGGGCGACGGCGGCGTCGACGGCGGCGCGGGCGATGCCGGCGTTGACGGCGGCCAGGCCGACGAGGAACACCGGCGCGACCGCGCCGAAGACCAGGTCGCCGCCCCCGCCGGGCGGGCCGATGCGCGCGGCGCGGTCGATGTCGACGCCGTCGAGCTGCATCGCGACGCTCGAGTTGCCGGCCATGCCGAGCCCCGTCCAGGCGCCGTCGAACGTCATCCCCGGCTGGTCGCCGCGCAGGAGGTAGATCTCGCTCGTGCCCGCCTCCTCGCCGGCCAGCAGCACGAGGTACGCGGACGCGTGCCCGCCGGAGGTGACGAAGCTCTTGCGCCCGTTCACGCGCACGCCGCCGTTGTGCGGCGCGGCCTGCAGCTCGGGCGCGTAGAAGTGCGCGCCGGTGCCGCGCTCGCTGAACGCCAGCGTGCCGAGCGCGCGGCCGGCGGCCATGTCGGCGAGCGTCTCCCGGGCGCGATCGCCGCCGCCGGCGGCGATCGTGGCCGCGGTGACGGAGTGCATGAGGAAGACCATGCCGCTCGAGGCGCAGGCGGCGCCGAGCGTCGCGCACGCCTGCGCGAGGGCGGTCAGCGACCCGCCGGCGCCGCCCGCCTCGGGCGGCACGAGCAGGCCCCAGGCGCCGCGCTGGGCGAGGGCGTCGAGGGTCGGCTGGGGGAAGGCGCGCTCGCGGTCGACGCGTGCGGCATCCTCGCGGGCGACGCCGTCTGCGATGGCGGCCACCCCCTCGAGAACGTCGGACAGTGCTGGTGGCACCGGTCTCTCCTCCGGTCCGGCGTTGGTGGAAGTGAGACGCAGCGTGGCGCGTGCGCGCCGGCGTGCCCAGGGACGACACCTCCCGCGGGCGGGGGCGCGACGGTGGCGATCCTCTACGCTCGGATCGGTGGGGCGCCAGGGCACGTACTCGATCGTCGCGCGCGATCCCGACACGCTGGAGCTCGGCGTCGCCGTGCACTCGCACTGGTTCGCGGTCGGCGCGGTCGTGCCGTACGCGCGGCCCGGCGTCGGCGCCGTCGCGGTCCAGTCGGTGCCGGACCCGGACACCGGCGCGGCCGTCCTCGGCGTCCTGGCCGAGGGCGAGGGCGCGCAGGACGCGCTGCGGCGCGCGATCGCCACGACCGACGCCGGCATGCGCCAGGTGGGCATCGTCGACGCGCTCGGCGAGGCCGCCGCGTGGACGGGGTCGAGCTGCATCGCCCACGCCGGCGACGTCACCGGGCCGGGCTTCAGCGCGCAGGCCAACATGATGCTGCGCCCCGGCGTGCCCGAGGCGATGGCGGCGGCGTACGCGCAGGCCGGCGGGCCGCTGCCCGAGCGGCTGCTGGCCGCGCTGGAGGCGGCCGAGGCGGCCGGCGGCGACGTGCGCGGGCGCCAGTCGGCGGCGCTGCTGGTCGTCGCCGGCGAGCGCGACGCGCCGGCCACCGCGCCCGCCCGCGTGGACCTCCGGGTCGACGACCACGCCGACCCGGTCGCCGAGCTGCGGCGCCTGTGGTCGCTGCACCGCGCGTACGCGCTGGCCGCCGAGGCCGACGAGCTCGTCGCCCAGGGCCGCGCCGCCGAGGCCGGGCCGCGCTACCGCGAGGCGTCGGCGCTCGCGCCCGACAGCGACGAGCTGCGCTTCTGGGGCGCCCTGGCCGCCGGCGTGCCCGACGGGGTCGCGCTCATGCGCGAGACGATCGCCCGCGACCCGCGCTGGCGCGAGCTGCTGGACCGCCTGCAGCCCGACGTGGCGCCCGCCGCGGAGGCGATGCGCGCGGCCCTCGGCGACTAGCGCTCGCCCGGCATCTTGTGCGGGAACTGCGACACCGGACGCGACAGGTCCAGCGCGGTCCGCACGATGCGCGACTGCTCCTGGGCGTGGGCGACCGGGTAGCCCTCGCCCGGGCTGGCCCGCTCGGGCCGGCCGATGTAGCCGAAGCGCAGGTGCTCGGGGAGGATCTGCATGAGGCGCGGCGACATGTGCGCGCGGGCGCCCATGTTGCGCGGCTCCTCCTGCACCCAGACGACCTCCTCGAGGTTCGGGTAGCGCCCGATCAGCTCGAGGATCTGCCCCTCCGGGAACGGGTACAGCAGCTCGACGCGGCCGACCGCGACGCGCTCGTTGTCGGCGCGGTCGGGGTGCCCGACGAGGTCGTAGTAGATCTTGCCCGTGCACAGGATGAGCCGGGTGACCTTCGCCTCGTCGACCCGCGGCTCGCCGAGCACCGGGTAGAACTGCGTGTCGGAGAGGTGCTCGATGCGGTTCGTCGCCTGCGGCAGGCGCAGCAGCGACTTCGGCGTCATGATGATCAGCGGCCGCTGCTTGGCGATGCGCGCCTGGCGGCGCAGCAGGTGGAAGTACTGGGCCGGCGTGGTCAGGTTGGCCACGCGGATGTTGCCCTCGGCGGCGAGCTGCAGGAAGCGCTCCAGGCGGCCGGAGGAGTGCTCGGGGCCCGAGCCCTCGTAGCCGTGCGGCAGCAGCAGCGTCAGGCGGGTCGTCTGGCCCCACTTGGCCAGGCCCGAGACGATGAACTGGTCGATGATGACCTGCGCGCCGTTGGCGAAGTCGCCGAACTGCGCCTCCCACAGCACCAGCGACTCGGGCGCCTCGGCGCTGTAGCCGTACTCGAAGCCGACGCACGCGGTCTCGCTCAGCGGCGAGTTGTGCAGCTCGAACGGCGCCAGCGCGCCCGGGAGCTGCTGGATCGGGCACAGCGTCTGGCCGGTCTTGGCGTCGTGCAGGACGAGATGGCGCTGGCTGAACGTGCCGCGCTCGACGTCCTGGCCGGTCAGGCGGATCGGGGTGCCCTCGGTCAGCAGCGACGCGAAGGCCAGCGACTCGGCCTGGGCCCAGTCGATGCCGCCGTCGGGCCCGACGGCCTCGCGCCGGCGCTCGAGCTGCTTGAGCAGCTTCGGATGCACCGTGAAGCCCTCGGGGATGCGCAGCAGCTCCTCGTTGAGGACCTTCAGGCGCTCGGCGTCGACCGCGGTCTTGACCTCCGGCGACGGCGAGCGGTCGAGCTGGTACTCGCCGGTGGCCTGCTCGACCTCGCCGGCCTCGGCGGCCGCGGCGATGCGGTCCTTGAGGCCCTTGTGCAGCGCGGTCAGGTGATCCCAGACGGCCTGCTGCTGGGCGTCGACGTCGGCGGCGGTGAGGACGCCCTCGGCGATCAGCTTCTCGGCCCACAGCTCGCTGACCCGCTTGTGCTTCTTGATCGCCGCCGTCATCTCCGGCTGCGTGTAGGCGGGCTCGTCGGCCTCGTTGTGGCCGAACCGGCGGTAGCCGACCAGGTCGATCAGCACGTCGTGGCCGAACTCCTGGCGGAACGCGAAGGCCAGGCGCACGGCGCTGATGCACGCGGCCGGGTCGTCGGCGTTGACGTGGATGATCGGGACGTCGAAGCCCTTGGCCAGATCCGACGCCCAGCGCGTGGAGCGCGCGTCGTCGGGGTCGGTGGTGAAGCCGACCTGGTTGTTCTGGATGATGTGGATCGTGCCGCCGACCGAGTAGCCGTCGAGCGCCTGCAGGTTCAGCGTCTCGGCGACGACGCCCTGGCCGGGGAACGCGGCGTCGCCGTGCAGGATCACCGGCACCGCGGCGTTCGTGTCGCGGTGGGCGTGCGGGCCCTGGCGGGTCGTCTGCGCGGCGCGCGCCGCGCCGACCACGACCGGGTCGACGAACTCCAGGTGCGACGGGTTGTGCTCGAGGTTGACGAGGATCGACTCGCCGTTGGGAAGCTGGTAGGAGCCCTGCGACCCGTGGTGGTACTTGACGTCGCCGGTGCCGCCCTGCGGGATCGTCGTGACGGCCTCGAGCGTCGAGGCGCCCTCGAACTCGGCGAAGATCGAGTCGTACGGCCGGCCGAGGTTGTGCGCGAGCACGTTCAGGCGGCCGCGGTGGGCCATCCCGACCACGACCTCGCGGCCGCTGTGCGCCGCGGCGAGCTGGATCAGCTCGTCGAGCATCGGCACGGTCATGTCGAGGCCCTCGATCGAGAACTGCTTCTGGCCCAGGTAGGCCTTGTGCATGAAGCGCTCGAACGCGTCGACCTTGATCAGGCGCTCCAGCAGCGCCTTCTGCTCCTCGGTGGTGAGCGGCTGGCGGTAGGCGCCGGTCTCGATCTTCTCGCGCAGCCAGGTGCGCTGGCGATGCGACGCGATGTGCTCGATCTCGTAGGCGATCGTGCCCGTGTAGGTCTCGCGCAGGTGCGGCAGCGCGTCGTGCAGCGTGGCGCCCGGCACCCCGATGCGCAGGATCTTGGCCGGGATCTTGCGCATGATCTCGTCGGTGAGGCCGAGCGGGCCCGGGTCGAGCGCCGGGTCGCCCTCGGGCTCGGTGCCCAGCGGGTCCAGGCGCGCGGCCTGGTGGCCGTGCGTGCGGTAGGCCTTGATGAGCGACGTCGCCGCCTGGACGGCCTGCAGCAGCTCCTCGTCCGGCTCGCCCGCTGGCGCCGGCGCGGCGGTGTCGCGGGCGACGGCGGCGGCCGCGGCGGGCGCGGGCTTGGCCGGCGCCGGGCCGAGCGTGACGCCGAGGTCGGCGAAGACCTGGTCGTAGAAGCCGTGCTCGCCCTGGAGGTACTCCTCGACGACCTTCAGGAAGCGCCCCGACTCCGCGCCCTGGATGACGCGGTGGTCGTAGGTCGAGGTCATCGTCATGACCTTCTCGGCGCCGATCATCTCGCCGATCGCCTCCAGGCCGACCGGGTAGGCGATCGAGCCGGTGGCGACGATCGTGCCCTGGCCGGTCATCAGGCGCGGCACGGACGCGACGGTGCCGATGCCGCCCGGGTTGGTGAGCGACAGGTTGGCGCCGGTGAGGTCGTCGGCGGTCAGCTTGTTCTCACGCGCGCGCGTGATGAGGTCGCCGAACGCGTCCAGGAACTCGGTGAACGACAGGCGTCCGGCGTCCTTGATGACCGGCACCATGAGCGTGCGGCTGCCGTCCTTCTTCTCCACGTCGACGGCGATGCCGAGGTTCACGGCGCCGTCGTCGATGCGGTACGGCTTACCGTCGCGCTCCTCGAAGTGGTGGGTCATGACCGGCATCTCGTCGGTCGCCGCCTTCGCGATCGCGTACGCGATCAGGTGCGTGAAGGAGACCTTGTGGCCGGCGGCCTTCAGCTCCTTGCGGCGGCCGTCCATCGTCGTGACGGTCATGGTCCGGAACGACGTCGCGGTCGGGATCGAGCGCGACTCGTCCATGTAGCGGGCGAGCATCGCCGCGCCGCCCTTGATCAGCTCGCCCTTGATGCCATCGCCACCCACCCCGGCCGCCGGGGCGCTGCCGCCGTTGAGGACGTCGGCCTTGGTGATGCGCCCGCCGGGGCCGGTGCCGGTGACCCGCGACAGGTCGACGCCCTGAGCGGCGGCGACGCGGCGGGCGACCGGGGTGGCCTGCACGCCGTCGGGGGCCGGGGCCGCCGGTGCGGCGCGGCCGCCGTTGGTGGCGGAGTCGGGCGCCTCGGACGGGGTGGGCGCGGCCTTGGCGGGCGCGCCGTTGGTGGACTGCAGCCGGGCGAGGACCTGGCCGACGCTGACCGTGTCGCCGGCCTCGGCGAGGATCTCGGCCACCGTGCCGCTGGCGGGGGACGGGACCTCGGCGTCCACCTTGTCGGTGGAGATCTCGACGAGCGTCTCGTCGGCCTCGATCGGGTCGCCGACGGACTTGGCCCACTCGAGGATCACGCCCTCGGTGACCGACTCGCCCATCGCCGGCATGGTGATCTCGATCATCGCACCGGTTGCATCGTCATCTGCGCCGGAGGCTTGAGCCGGGGGCGCGGGGGCGGACGCGTCGCCGTCGCCGTCGCCGCTCTCGATCTCGCACAGCACGGAGCCGACGGTGACGGTGTCGCCCTCGGCGGCGAGCAGCGCGACCACGGTGCCGGCGGCGGGGGACGGGACCTCGGCGTCGACCTTGTCGGTCGAGATCTCGACGAGGACGTCGTCGGCTTCTACGCGGTCGCCTTCCTTGACGTGCCACTCGAGCACGACACCCTCGGTCACCGACTCGCCCATCTGGGGCATCGTGACCTGCACACGGGTCTCAACTGCCATCCGAGCCCTGACTGTAGCGCCCCGTGACAGCGGCGGCGCGACGGCTCGGTCGCCGCTGCTCGCGGACGAACTCGTAGGACCCCACGAAGGGCCCGACGGCGCCGATCACGGCCACCGCGACGGCGATGCGCATGCCGATGACGCGGGCGTGCAGCGCCAGCAGCGTCGCGATGCACATGAGGATCCAGCCGATGCCGTGCGCCCACCCCAGCCAGTACTTGATCCCGTCGAGCCCGAGCGCCCAGGTGAGCAGCAGCCCGAAGTAGACCGTGGAGTGCGCGAACGACGCCCACTTCAGCCGGTTGAACGTCAGGACGCGGGCGATCGCGCCCCGCGGCGCCGGCGCGGTGGTGCTGGCCTGGGGCGGGCTCACACCAGCAGCGAGGCCATCCGGCGCAGCTGCTGGTGGGCCTCCTCCGGCCACTCCGCCGGATCGGCCGGCCACCACGCGTAGGCGTCGTGCTCGTGGTCGGGGACGACCTCCGCTCCGGCCGGCAGCCAGGCGACCCCGACGAACATGGTCATGCGGCCCGGGAGCGCGATCAGCGCCTCCCCGGTCACCCGCTCCGGCTCGACCGACCACTCCTCGCGCAGCTCGCGCACGAGCGTGTCCATCGGGTTCTCCTGCGGGTCGACGGCGCCGCCGGCGCCCAGCGCCCACTGCCCGGCCCAGGAGGCCAGCCAGGCGGCGCGGCGGCCGGCCAGCCAGCGCCCCTCGTGGTCGCGGGTGACGCACAGGGCCGAGAGGCTGTCGCACGCGTCGTCGTTGAGGCGCAGCGCCCAGCGCACCTGCTGCAGCTCGAGCACCAGGCGGCCGTCGGGGCCGACGTGGTGATCGGCCAGGCGGGCGGCGAACCCGTCGTGGCTGGGCGAGCCGCGGTCGCGCAGCGCGGCGATCGCCTCGTCGGCGGCCGTCGACTGCTCCGCGCTCGGCTCGAACGGGTCGGGCAGCCAGCGCGCCTCGACCGCGTCCGGCGACCATGGGCCGCGGGCCAGCAGAGCGGGAAGCGTCGGCGGTTGCACCACACCCGCAGCTTAGACTCGCCCCCGTGGCACGGCGGCGAAAGCACTGGGGTTGGGGCTACGAGGACGAGGCGGTGTCGGCCGCCGACGCGGCCGGCGCGGCGCCGTTCGTCCAGGAGCGCCTCGGGTTCGCCGCCCAGGAGGCCGAGGAGCCCGTCGCGCTCGAGGCGGCCGCCCTGCGCTCGCCGCGGCCGCTGCCGCCCGCGCCGGCGGGCGTCCCGTGGGACACGTCGGATCACGCGCGCGCGACGCACGCGTGGGGGAAGTCCTACCTCGACGTCGTGCGCGCCCTGCGCGGCCGCTTCGACCACGCGCCCGACGCGGTCGCCCGGCCCGCCGACGAGCGCCAGGTCGGCGTCGTGCTCGAGTGGGCGACCGAGCACGGCGTCGCCGTCGTCCCCTACGGCGGCGGGACGTCCGTGGTGGGCGGCGTCACCCCGGACGTCGACGGGCCGGTGGTGTCCTTGGACCTGGGCGCGCTCGACGGGCTGCTGGAGGTCGACCCGGTGTCGCGCGCGGCCCGCGTGCAGGCCGGCATCCTCGGCCCCGACCTCGAGGACCGCCTGCGCGAGCACGACCTCACGCTGCGCCACTTCCCGCAGTCGTTCCAGCTCTCGACGCTGGGCGGCTGGATCGCCACGCGCGCCGGCGGCCACTTCGCGACCGGGCCGACGCACATCGACGACCTCGTCGAGTCGGTCCGCGCGATCACGCCCGCCGGGACCTGGGAGTCGCGGCGGCTGCCCGGCTCCGGGGCCGGGCCCAGCCCCGACCGGGCGCTGCTGGGGTCGGAGGGGATCCTCGGCGTCATCACCGAAGCGTGGGTGCGGGTGCAGCCGCGGCCCGAGCACCGCGCCTCGCGCGCCGTGCGCTTCCCGTCGCTGGAGCTCGGCGCCGAGGCGGTGCGGGCGATCGTCCAGGCCGGGCTGCAGCCCGCCAACTGCCGGCTCGTCGACGCCGCCGAGGCGGCCTTCAGCGGCGCCGGCGACGGCCGCCACGCGCTGCTCGTGCTCGGGTTCGAGTCCGTCGACGCGCCGGTCGACGCGCTGCTGGCCCGGGGCCTGGAGCTGTGCGCGGAGGCGGGCGGCGAGTGGGACGAGCCCGCCGGCGCCGGCCACCGCGAGGGCGCGGCGGGCGCGTGGCGCGACGCGTTCCTGCGCGCGCCCTACCTGCGCGACCTGCTCGTGATGCTCGGCGTGCTCAGCGAGACGTTCGAGACCGCGGTGACGTGGGAGCGCTTCCCGGCGCTGCACGCCGCCGTGCTCGACGCCGCCCGGCGCGCCCTGGACGACGAGCGCGCGCTCGTGACCTGCCGCATCACCCACGCCTACTCCGACGGCCCGGCGCCGTACTTCACCGTCCTCGCGCCCGCGCGCCGCGGGGACGAGGAGGCGCAGTGGTGGGCGGTCAAGCGCGCCGCGTCCGAGGCGCTGCTGGCCGCCGGCGGCACGATCACCCACCACCACGCCGTCGGCCGCGACCACCGGCCCTGGTACGACCGCCAGCGGCCGGAGCCGTTCGCCCAGGCGCTGCGGGCGGCCAAGGCGGCGGTCGACCCGGCCGGGATCCTCAACCCGGGCGTGCTGATCGACCCGCTGGGGCCGCCCCCGTCATGACGCGCGTGGCGGTGCTGGGCCCCGGCGGCGTGGGCGGGTTCGTCGCCGCCGCGCTGGCGCGGGCGGGCGTGGCGACGACGGTCGTCGCGCGCGAGGAGACGGTGGCGGCGATCGCCGACGGCGGCCTGCGGGTGCGCAGCGCGCGGCTGGGCGAGTTCGCGGTGCGCCCGGCGGCCACCGCCCGGCTGGACGACGACGTCGACGTGCTCGTCGTGGCCACGAAGGCGGGGGCGCTGGACGCGGCGCTCGACCGGGTCGCGGGGACGCCCGGGCTGGTGGTGCCGCTGCTGAACGGGATCGACCACGTGGCGGCGCTGCGCGAGCGCTTCGGCCCGCGCGCGGTCGCGGCGACCATCCGGATCGAGAGCGAGCGCGTGGCACCCGGCGAGATCGTCCAGACGAGCCCGGCCTATCGCGTCGAGCTGGCCTCCGACGCGCCGGCGCCGCGCCCGCGGATGGCTGCGTTCGCCGACGTGCTGCGCGGCGCCGAGATCCCCGCGCGGCTGGGCGACGGCGAGGCGCCAGTGCTGTGGAGCAAGCTCGCGCGCCTCAACGCGCTGGCCTGCACGACGGCCGCCTACGACCTGCCGATCGGCGCGATCCGCGAGCACCCGCACCGGCGCGTCGACCTCGAGGCGGCCGTCGACGAGACGGTCGCGGTGGCCGACGCCGAGGGCGCCGGCCTCGACGCCGACGCCACCCTGCGCGAGATCTGGGAGCTGGACCCCGCCCAGACGACGTCGATGGCGCGCGACGTCGCCGCCGGGCGCGAGCCCGAGCTCGACGCGATCGCCGGCGCCGTCCTGCGCCACGGCGCCGCGCACGGGCTCGCCTGCCCGACCGTCGAGCGGCTCGCGCAGCGCATCTGGGAGCGGCTGGCGTGAGCGGCGGCGAGCGGCCGGCGCGCTGGCGCGTGCGCGCGTCGAGCCACCCGCTCGACGACCGGTGGTGCCGGGTGCGCCGCGACGAGGTCGTGCTGCCCGACGGCTCCGAGATCGACTACTTCGTCTACGAGGAGTCCGACGTGTCGGTCGTGTTCGCGACGACGCCCGACGACGAGGTGCTGCTCGTGCGCCAGTACAAGCACGGCGTCGCCGAGGTGACGCTCGAGCTCCCGGGCGGCCTGATCGACGCCGGCGAGACGCCGGAGGAGGCGGCCGCGCGCGAGCTCCTGGAGGAGACCGGGTACGCGGCGCCCGAGGGGTCGCCCCTGCGTGCGCTGGGGTGGACGTACGCCGACAGCTCCAAGTCGCCACAGCGGGTCTTCTCGTTCGCGGCGACCGGCGTGCGCCGTGTCGCGGAGCCCCGTCCGGACGCCAACGAGGCGGTGAGCGGCGTGTTCCTGGAGCGCCGGCCGGTGGCCGAGGTGGCGGCGATGCTCGACGCCGGCGAGATCGTCGCCCAGGCGTCCGTGGTGACGGCGCTCAAGGCGTTGCGTTCGGTAGCCTGACCGCGATGTCGGATCCGTCGAAGGTGGGCAAGAACCTGCGGGCGTTCCAGATGGCGCTGAACGCCCATGACCGCGAGAACCCGACCCACAACGCGTGGGGCATCGGGCTGTCGCACTTCGACATGGAGCGGCTCGGATTCGACGAGGGCGAGGAGATCCTGCCCGGCATCACGATCCAGACCGACGGCGGCGTGTCCGGCAACTTCCGGGTCCTCTGCGACGGCGACCACGACCAGGCGCTGGAGCAGGAGGAGGCCGAGGTCGTCGAGGCCGTCGGCACGCAGACGGTCGGGATCCCGGCGGGCGGCGATCAGCCCGGTCGCACTCGGGACGTCTGAGCCTCAGCAAATCCGCAGCTCGCGGCCGAACGCGCGGCCGAACAGGTCGATCTCGCGTTCGGCCGCCCACCGCGCCACGTTGACGCCCGCGCCGTCCTCGGCGCGCAGGGTCATCGTCACCGGGTCGCCGCCGTTCACCGACAGGTCGGCGTCGCGGACGATCTGGTCGCGGGCGCGCTCGATCCCCTCGGCCAGGCGCAGCAGCGTCGCGCCGCGCTCGAGGATCGCCTGGTCGCCCTTGCCCACCAGCGGCGCCAGGTCGGAGGCGAACGACGGCGTGCCCTTGCGGTGGTAGCGGGCGATCTCGGCCACGATCGCCAGCTCGCGCGGGTCGAAGCCCGGCAGCGCCGAGTTCAGGATCAGGTAGCGCGAGTGCTTGTGGTGGTCGTCGTAGTCGATCGCCATGCCGATGTCGTGCAGCATCGCCGCCGCCCACACGAGCTCGCGCTCGGCCGGGTCGCCGGGGTGCAGGCCCAGCTCGGCGAGCTGGTCGAACATCGAGAGCGCCAGCCGGGCGACGTGCTCGGTGTGCGCGTCGCCCTGGCGGTACTGGGCGGCGAGGTTCAGCACGCTCGCGCGGCGCACGTCGTCGAACAGCGGCGGCTCGGCCGGCGCCAGGTGGCGCTCGAAGAAGATGCCCTCGCGCAGGCCGGCCTCGGTCACCTCGACGCCGTCGAAGCCGCCGGCCTCGACGACGGCCTGCACCACGACGGCGCCCGCGAGGATGATGTCCGCGCGCGCGGGCTTGATGCCGCTGACCTTGCCGCGCTCGGGCGCCGGCATGGCGGCCAGCTCGTCGACGAGGTCGGCGAGCGCGTCGGCGGTGAGGTGGTAGCCCTGGACGCCGATCGAGGGGAAGCCCGCGGCGGCCGCCGCCGCGGCCGCGAGGTTGCGCACGGTGCCGCCGATCGCAACCAGCCGCGAGCCGGCGTCGGCGACCCACGACGCGCCGCCCAGGCGCTTGGCGACCTTCGCGCGCACCTGGTCGAGCTGCTTGCGCGACGCCGGCTCGCCGTCGGCCAGGAACCGCTCGGTCATGCGCACCGCGCCCAGCGGCCACGACTCCAGGCGCCGCGCGTGGCGGTCCTCGACGGCGACGAGCTGCATCGACCCGCCGCCGAGGTCGAGCACGGCGCCGTCGGCGAGCGTGGTCGAGTTGACCGCGGCCAGGTAGCCGTAGCGCGCCTCCTCCTCGGGCGACAGGATCCGCACCGGGATCGACGCCCGCGCGACGAAGTCGGCGCCGTTGGCCGCGTCGCGGATCGCGGAGGTCGCGACCGCGACGACGTCGTCGATGCCGGTGGCCTGGCAGAAGTGGTCGAACACCTCGACGACCGACCACCCGCGCGCCATCCGCTCCGCGCTCAGCTCACCCGTCTCCCCGAGCCCCGCGCCGATCCGCACGGCCTCGTAGATCTCGTCGGTTCGCTTCCACCAGCCGTCGTCGGCGGAGAAGACGACGAGGCGGAACGAGTTGGAGCCGAGATCGGCCACCGCCGTGCGCCGCAGGGCCATATGGCCGCCAGGGTACCCGCGCCGCGCCGGGGGCGAACGACCCGCCGTTGTCGCCTCGTGATCGGTATGCGATCTCGAAACGACAACGATCGGCAGGTGGCGGCGCTCGCCACCCGCCAGTACGGGCTCGTCACCCGCGACCAGGTCCTGGCGCTGGGCATGACCCCGGCCGCGATCGGTCGCCGGCTCGACCGCGGCCGGCTCATCGCGGTCCATCCCGCCGTGTACGCGGTCGGGCACGCCGCGCTCCCGCCGCGCGGCGTCTGGCTCGCCGCCGTCCTCGCCTGCGGGCCGCACGCCGCGCTGAGCCACGGCAGCGCCGCCGCGCTGTGGGAGGTCAGCCGCGGCCTGCCGCGCCGGATCCACGTGACCGTGCCCGGCACCGGCGGCCGCGACGCGCCGCGCGGCGTGCGGCTGCATCGCTACCGGTCACTCGATCCCGTCGCCGACGTGACCGTCCTCGAGGGAATCCCGGTGACGACGGTCGAGCGGCCGCTGCTCGACCTCGCGACGTACCGACCGACGCGGGTGGTCCGCCGCGCGTTCGCGCAGGCCGACGTCCTGCGGCTCCTCGACTTCGCGCAGGTCGACCGGCTCGTGGCCGCGCATCCGCACCGCCGCGGCACCCGCGCCTACGCCGGGATCGCGGCCGAGCACCGGCCCGGCGGCGGGCTGAGCCGCTCCGACTTCGAGGACCTGCTGGTCGAGCTGTGCGAGCGGCACGGGCTCCCGGCGCCGGCGGTCAACGCCGACCTGGCCGGGCTCGAGGTCGACATCTCCTGGCCGGAGGTGGGCGTCGTCGCCGAAGCCGACAGCTACGCGTTCCACCGCACGCGGGCCGCGTTCGAGCGCGATCGCGAGCGCGACGCGATCCTGACCGCCGCGGGCTACCTCGTCCACCGGTTCACCGAGCGCCAGATCAAGGAGGCTCCGCGGACCGTCATCGCCGCCCTCCGCCGATCGTTGTCGGATCGGACTCGCATAGCGAGCTCGATCTGACAACGGCGGGCGCGCCGACGTCGGCGGCGCGGTCGGACCGAGCGCGCCGAGCGGCGCCTAGATCTGGCCCTCGATCAGCTCGATCCGGTAGCCGTCCGGATCGCGCACGAAGCACAGGCGGTTGCCGCCCTCGCGGATCGTGTACGGCGGGCGCTCGGGCTCGATGCCCTGCTCGGCCAGGCGGGCCAGCGTCCCGTCGAGGTCGTCGACCATCAGGGCGATGTGGTTGTAGCCGGTCCCCAGGTCGTAGGAGTCGACCCCGTGGTTGTAGGTCAGCTCGAGCCGGTCGCCGTCGCCCGGCAGGCCCATGAAGACGTTGATCGCCTCGTCGCGGATGGGCATCCGCCGGCGCTCCTCGAAGCCGAGGGCGGTGTAGAAGGCGACCGAGCGATCGATGTCGCCGATCCGGTAGCACGTGTGGAGGAACTCCATGACCTGGCAATCTACCGGGGCATGATCGTCGAGAAGAGCATGCACCCGGACTTCCTGTCCAACACGTACCTCGTCGCCGACGGCGAGGGCGGGACGGGCTTCTTCGTGGATGCGGGTGGTCCGGTGGAGCCGCTGATCGAGGCGGCCGAGCGTCTCGACGTGACGCCGACGCACATCCTGCTCACGCACGCGCACGCCGACCACGTCTTCGAGGTCGACAAGCTCAAGCAGCGCTGGCCGGACCTGAAGGTGCTCATCGACGACCGCGAGGACTACGACGGCGACGCCGAGTCGTTCCCGGAGACGATCACGATCGGCGACCTGGAGGTGAAGGCGCTGCACACGCCCGGCCACACCGCCGGGATGCTCGCGCTCGTGGTCGACGGCAACGTCTTCACCGGCGACACGCTGTTCAAGAACTCGGTCGGCGGCGTGCGCGCGCCCAACTCCACGTCCTACGAGGACCTCAGGTCCTCGATCATGGACACGCTGATGGCGCTGCCCAAGGACACGGTCGTGCGCCCCGGCCACACCGACCCGACGACGATCGGCGACGAGTGGGAGAGCAACCGCTTCATCCGCGTGTGGCGCGGGCTCGACAAGGAGGGCGACGCGCCGTGCACCGCGCTCGGCCAGCCGGCGACGCTGATCCTGCTGGGCGACGACTACGACGGCGGCCACAAGGCGTGGGTCCGCTGGCCCGACGGCCGCGACGACATCGTCCCCGGCTCGAAGGTGCAGACGGGATGACCACGAGGTCGTGACCCCGCCGCGCGACGACGAGGGGATCCCCACCTCCCGCCTCGCCCGCAGCGCGCGAGTCGGGCGGCTCGCCGCCGGGCAGGCCGCCCGTCAGCTCGGAACCCGCGCCGCCAACGTCGCGCGCGGCGAGGAGGAGCGCCGTCGCGCGCTCGAGCGCCGGCAGGTCGAGACGGCCGAGCAGATCGTCGCCGCGCTGGGGGCAATGAAGGGCGCGGCGATGAAGCTCGGCCAGGTGATGTCGTTCCTCGACGTCGGCCTGGTGCCCGAGGAGTACCGCGAGGAGTTCCAGACCAAGCTCGCGGCCCTGCGGGACGCGGCCCCGAAGGTCGACTTCAAGGACATGCGCAAGGTCCTCGAGCAGGAGTACGGGGAGAAGCTCGACGACGTGTTCGAGACCTTCGACCCCGTCCCGATCGCCGCGGCCTCGATCGGCCAGGTCTACCGCGCGACGCTGCCCGACGGCCGCGACGTGGCCGTCAAGGTGCAGTACCCGGGCGTCGCCCAGGCGGTCCGCGCCGACATGCAGAACCTGGGGATGATCCTGCGGCTCATGCGCTCGGTCGCCCCCGGCCTGGACCCGAAGGCGATCGGCGACGAGATCCGAGCGCGCATCGCCGAGGAGCTCGACTACGAGCTCGAGGCCGCCAACCAGCGCTCGCTGTCGCGCATCTACCGCGGCCACCCGTTCATCGTCGTGCCCGAGGTCGTCACGTCGCTGTCGCGCGAGCGCGTCATCGTGTCCGAGTTCGTCGACGGGCGCGGCTTCGAGGAGCTCAAGCAGCTCCCCCAGGAGGAGCGCGACCGCCTCGGCGAGATCATCTTCCGCTTCTACTTCGGCTGCATGTACCGCCACCACCAGTTCAGCGGCGACCCGCACCCGGGCAACTCGCTGCTGCTGCGCGACGGGCGGATGGCGTTCCTGGACTTCGGGCTGTTCAAGCGGCTGCCGGCCGAGGTCGCCGAGCGGGAGCTGGCGATGGTGCGCCACTCGCTCGAGGACCGCGCCGGCGAGCTCGCCGCCGACCTGCGCGACGCCGGCTTCGTGCTCGAGTCGGCCCGCTACAGCGACGAGCAGCTCCTGGAGCAGTTCCGCGACCTGACCTGGTGGTACACGACCGACGCGGAGATCATGCTCGAGCCGGAGATCGCGACCCAGGTGATGATGGACATGAGCGATCCGCGCTCCCGCCACTTCTCGCAGATGCGCCACGAGTCCCTGCCGCCCGATCACCTCTTCGGGCGCCGCCTGGAGGTGCTCACGCTGGCGGTGCTCGGCCAGCTCCGCGCGAAGGCGAACTGGTACCGGATCGCGCGGGAGTGGATCTACGGAGCCGAGCCGGAGACGGAGCTCGGGCGGCAGGAGGCCGCGTTCTGGTCGCGGCGCGGGTGAGGCGGCTGCCGCCGGCCCTGCGACTCGGCGGCCTCGGCGTGGCGGTTGCGAGCGTGTTCGTCATCGTGGCGGTGAGCGGGTCGCTGTCGGCCGATCGCGTGCGCGACTGGATCGACGGCCTCGGCGTCGCCGGCCCGATCGCGTTCGTGGTCGTCGGCGTCGCGCTGAGCTGCATGTGCTTCCCGGGGCCGCTGCTGGCCGGGGCGGCCGGGCTCCTGTTCGGGACCGCGCTGGGCACGCCGGTGGCGATCGTCAGCGCGACCCTGTCGGCGCTCGCGGCCGCGTCGATCTCCCGGTTCGTGGCCGGCGACGCCGTCGAGCGCATCGGCGGGCGGCGCATCCAGCTCCTGGCCGCGTTCCTGGAGCGCCGCGAGCTCCTGTCGGTGCTCTACATCCGCCTGCTGCCGGGCGTGCCCTACAACCTCGCCAACTACGCGCTCGGCCTCACGCGCATCTCGATGCTCGCGATCGCCGCCGCGACCGCGATCGGCACCGCCCCGCGCACGTTCGCCTACGTCGCGCTGGGCGGCTCCTTCGGCGACTTCTCCAAGCCCGAGACGAAGATCGCCGTCGCGATCATCGTCGTCATGTGGATCGGCGGGCTGGCGGCCGGGATCGCCCAGTCGCGCGGGCGGATCAGACTTCCTGGATCTGCATCAGCGACGTCGTCCCCGGACGTCCGCTCGGAAGCCCGGCCGTGACCGCGACGCGCTGGCCGGGCGAGCACCAGCCCAGCTCGGCGACGCGGCGGACGCTGTCGGAGATGAGGTCCTCGGTGACCTCGTGGCGGCGGATCGACGCGGCCCGCACGCCCCACATCAGCCCGCAGCGGCGCACGGTCTCGCGGCCCGGCGACAGCGCGTAGATCGGGACGTTCGGCCGGTTGGCACTGACCAGGCGCGCTGAGCGCCCCGACAGCGTCGGCACGACGATCGCGTCGAGCGCCAGCTCGCGCGCCGCCTCGACGACCTTGTGGGCGACCGTGTAGGCGGGGTCGCGCGCGTCACGGCGGACGCGCACGTCGTTCCAGTGCTCGTAGGGCGCCGACTTCTCGGTCTGGCGGGCGACCGCGGCCATCATCGCGATCGCCTCGACCGGGTACTGGCCGATCGCCGTCTCCTGGGAGAGCATCACGGCGTCGCTGCCGTCCAGGATCGCGTTGGCGACGTCGGCGACCTCCGCGCGCGTCGGGCGGCTGGAGGTGACCATCGAGTCCAGCATCTGCGTGGCGGTGATCGCGGGGCGGGCCATCGCGCCGGCGGTCTGCAGCAGCCGCTTCTGCACGATCGGCACCTCCTCGATCGGCAGCTCGATGCCGAGGTCGCCGCGGGCGACCATCACGCAGTCGGCGGCGTAGATGATCTCGCGCGCGGCCTCGACCGCCTGCGGCTTCTCGATCTTGGCGATCAGCGGCAGCCGGGTCTCGCCGCGCAGGAACTCGACGTCCTCGACCCGGCGCACGAACGAGAGCGCGACGAGGTCGACGCCGATCTGCTCGCCGACGCGCAGGTGCGCGAGATCCTCCTCGGGCACCGACGGCAGCTCGTCGACCGGCCCGGGCACGTTGACGCCCTGGCGCGACAGGACGCTGCCGCCGACCTCGACGACCGCGTCGATCTCGCACTCGCCCGAGCGCACCGCCGTGGCGCGCAGCCGCACCGACCCGTCGGCGAGGTACAGCACCTCGCCGGGCGTCATCCCGCGGGCCAGGCCCGCCCACGAGATCGACATGTGCGAGGCGTCGCCGACGCCGTCGCCGTCGTCGCCGCAGGTGAACGTGACCTCGTCGCCGACGGCGAGCTCGGCGCGGTCGCCCTCCAGGCGCCCGAGGCGCAGCTTCGGCCCCGGGAGGTCCTGCAGGATCGCGACGGGCCGTCCGGCGCGCCCGGCGGCCTCGCGGACGAGGCGGGCGTTCTCGGCGTGCTCCTCGGGGCTGCCGTGCGAGAAGTTCAGGCGGGCCACGTCCATGCCGGCCTGCACCATCCGCAGCAGCACCTCGGGGTCTCGGGAGGCGGGTCCGATGGTGGCGACGATCTTCGTGCGGCGCATGGCGTGACGCAGGGTACGCGCCCGGATCGCCGATTCCGGGGCGTCGGTCGCAACCTCGACACCTGACGGGCGAACGTCAGGGTCAGGCGGCGCTGCGGGTCGGCGCGGGCCGCCCCAGCCATTCGCCCAGCCGATCGCCCGGCATCGGCCGCGCGAACAGGAAGCCCTGCCCCATCCGGCACCCCAGCGCGCGCAGGCGCTCCGCCTGGGCGGGCGTCTCGATGCCCTCGGCGACGGTGCGCATCCCCATCACCCGGCCGAGCTCGATGATCGTCCGCACCACGGCGTCGTCGCCGGCGTGGTCGTCGCCGAGCAGCGCCACGAACGAGCGGTCGATCTTCAGCACGTCGACGGGGAACTGCTGCAGGTAGCGCAGCCCCGAGTAGCCGGTGCCGAAGTCGTCGAGGGCGATCGCCACGCCGAGGTCGCGCAGGCGCAGGAGCTGGGCGAGCGCATCGCCGTGCTCGTCGACGAGCAGCGTCTCGGTGAGCTCGAGCGTCAGCGCCGAGCCGGGCAGGCCGTGGTGGCGCAGCGCCGCCTCGACGGTGCCGGGGAAGTCCGGGTCGCGGATCTGGTGGGCGGAGACGTTGACGGCCATCCGCAGCCACGGCCGGCCGCCGCGGATCGCGGCCGCCTGCGCGCACGCCTCGTTCAGCGCCCAGCGGCCGATGTCGACGATCGCGCCGACGTCCTCGGCGATCGACACGAACGTCGACGGCGCGACCTCGCCCAGCGTCGGGTGCGTCCAGCGCAGCAGCGCCTCCACCGCGACGGGACGGCCGTCCTCCAGGTCGACGAGCGGCTGGTAGGCGACCACCAGCTCGCCGTTGCCCAGCGCGGTCTGCAGCGCGGTCTCCAGCTCGACCCGCTCGAGCACGTCGGTGAGCATCGCCGGCTGGAAGGCGACGCGGCGGCCGCGGCCGTCGTGCTTGGCGCGGTACATGGCGAGGTCGGCGTTGCGCAGGAGCTGGTCGGCGTCGCGGGCGCTGCCGTCGCCGTAGGCGACCCCGACCGACGCGCCGATCAGCACGGTCTTGCCGGCGATCGAGAACGGCCGGCGCATCGCAGCGATGATCCGGTCGGCCACGCCCTCGGCGCTGGCCACCGACTTCGGCCCCTCCAGCAGCACCGCGAACTCGTCGCCGCCGAAGCGCGCGGCGGTGTCGGCCGAGCGCAGGCAGTTGACGATGCGCCCGGCGACCGCGCGCAGCAGCTCGTCGCCCGCGGCGTGGCCGATGCTGTCGTTGACGGCCTTGAAGCGGTCGAGGTCGACGAACAGGACGGCCACCTCGGCGCCGGCGTCGACGCCCTCGAGCGCCTGCTCCAGGCGCTCGACGAACAGCGCGCGGTTGGGCAGCCCGGTCAGCGGGTCGTGGAAGGCCTGCTCCATCGCCTGCACGGTCTGGGCGTCGGTGAGCGCCAGGCTCGCGTGCTCGGCGAACGCGGTGAGGAGGTCGGCGTCGCCGGCGTCGAACTCGCCCCCGTCGGGCGGGGCGGCGACCAGCGCGCCGGCGGGCTGGCCGTTGACGTGCACGGAGGCGACGAGCGCGTCGCCGGCCGGCGTCGCGCCCGACGCGGCGCGGACGCTGCGCGCGACGATCGGGCGGCCCGGGTCCAGCGCGTCGTCGAGGACCAGCGACACGCGCTCGACCCCGAGCAGCGTCGCCGCGCCCGCGGTCACCGCGTCGAGGATGTCCTGCAGCGGCGCGCGGTGGGAGATCGAGCGCTGGATGTCCAGCAGCACCTCCAGCAGCCGCTGGCGCTCGGCCAGCTCCTCGGCCTGGCGCTGGTGGGCGGCGCGCAGGGCGCGCTCGGTCTCCAGCGCCTCGATGGTGCGCAGCGTCAGCCCCAGGCCGCGGGCCATGCCGAGCAGCAGGTTGCGCTCCTCGGGGGTGAACGCGCGGTCCAGCCGCCCCACGACGAGGCGCCCCGGCGTGGTGTCCTTCCAGCTCGCGGCGGCGACGTGGCAGCGGCCCAGGCCGTCGAGGTCGGCGACGCCCAGGCCGGGCCGGATCGCGCACAGCGCCGCGGCGGGCGGCTCGCCGGCGCCGAAGCCGACCGCCGCGCCGAGCCGGTTCTCCACCACGACGGCGCCGATCTCGGCGTCGAACTCCTCCGAGGCCAGCTCGGCGGCGGCCTGCACGGCGCTCACGCCGTCCTCGCGGGCGGCGACGGCGGTGATGAACTCGACGAGCTGGTGCGGCGACTGGTGGACGAAGTCGAGCATCGGCCCCGGTCAGGCGAGCGCGAGCAGCACGAGGGTCGCGTTGTGGACGCCGCGGGAGCCGCGCGTGCGGGCGATCTCGCCGTACGTGTAGAAGCCGCCGACGGGCGCGCCGCCGAGGCGCTCGGCCATCAGCTCGACCTCCTTGACCACGCCGTCGGCGCCCAGGATGTTGCGCCGGGCCGCGCAGTCGAAGGCGACGACGCCGACCGGCGCGCGGCCGTCGAGGGCGGCGAGCGCCTCGTCGCAGGCGATCGCGGTGCCGGCCTGGATGGTCTCGGCGTCGCCCTGCATGATCCAGACCATCGTGCCCTGCGGCACGTCGCCGCACAGCAGCGCGCGGTCCGTGTGGTCGACGCCGATCACCGCGCGGACCTCCTCGCCGCCGGGCCGCGAGAGGCCGAGCGGGTGGCTCAGCGCGCGCATCTGCCACTCCTCGTCCTCGGGGCCGACGCCGGAGGGCGCCCCGAGCCGCTCCAGGAAGAAGTCGAGCGCGGGCCGGTCGTCGAGACGCAGGATCCGGTCGCCGTCGCTGGCGGTGACGACGATCGGCTCGCCGACCCGCCGCCAGCCGTGGCCCACGCCGATCCCGATCGGCGCGTCGGAGCCGATCGCCGCGGCGACGACGGCGTCGCTGAGGACCTCGTCGCCGTGGAGCTGCTCGGTGCGCGCCATCGCCAGCTCGTCGCCGGCGCACCCGCCGACGAGCGGCACGCCGGCGCCGACGACGCTGTAGGCGCCGCGCACGATCTCCGAGCGGCTGCCGGTCAGGCCCTCGGTGAGCAGCAGGAGCGCGCGATGGGGGCGATCGAGGTCCGCCACGCATGCCGCCGCCGCGATCCCCGCGGCCCGCGGCCCGTCGGCCAGGCCCGCGGCGGCGGTGCGCGCGGTCAGGCCGGGACCGCCGAGCGCGACGACCACGACGCCGCCGGAGCCGACCGTGAGGCCGGAGATCTCGCCGCTCGTGGTGCAGCCGATGACGGGCACGTCGGCGTCCACGTGCGACCGCACGCCGCGGGCGATCTCGCCCAGGTCGGCGTACGGCGTCGCGAAGACCAGCAGCAGCGCCGGGTCGGAGCCCTGCACGGCCGTGGCCGCGGCCCGGCGCCCGGCGTCCCGGGCGTCGCCGGCGGCGGCCGGTGCGTGTCCGACGCCCACCCAGCGGGTGCGCGCGCCGGCGATCGACGTGACGTCGCTCATGGCACTCGTATCGGCAGCCCCGTGCGCGGACTTCAAGGCGCGGCATCGGACACTGGTCCGCTGACCGACCGAGGGACGGGCGGTGCGTCAGCGCACGAAGCGCCCGTCCTGCTGGACCAGCTCGCCGTCGGCGGTGATGCGCCCGCCGCGGCGCAGATCGCAGATCAGGTCCCAGTGCAGCGCGGACACGTTCCGGCCGCCGGTCTCGGGGTACGAGCGCCCGAGCGCGAGGTGGACGGTCCCGCCGATCTTCTCGTCGAACAGGATCGCGCCGATCGCGCGGTCGATCCCGAAGTTCGTCCCGATGCCGATCTCGCCCAGGCGCCGCGCGCCGTCGTCGGTCTGGAGCACGCGCTGCAGGTAGGCGTCGCCGCGCTCGGCGCGGGCCTCGACGACGACGCCGTCCTCGAAGCGCAGGGTCACGCCGGCGACGTCGACGCCGGCCGGGCCGGACGGGACGTCGAAGGTGATCGTCCCGGTGGCCGACGTCTCGTGCGGGCCGGTGAAGACCTCGCCGGACGGCATGTTGCGCCGGCCGTCGGAGTTGACCCAGGTGCGGCCCTTCACGTTGAGGCGCAGGTCGGTGCCCTCGGCCTCGATGCGCAGTTCGCTCGCCCGCCGCAGGCGATCGATCAGCGCGGCCTGGAACGCGTGCAGCTCGCCCCAGGAGCGCACGGGATCGGGCTGGTCGAGGAACAGCGCGCGGGCGACGAACGCCTCGAAGTCGGCCAGCGACGCGCCCGCCTGCTGGGCGTTGGCCTGCGTGGGCCACAGCGTCGTGCACCAGCGCTTGCGCAGCGTCTGCTCGCGGATGGGCTCGCGGGCGCGGGCCACGCGCGCCATCTGCGCCGGGTCGACGCCGGTGAGCGCGCGGGTGTTCTCCGGCGCCTGGATCGACAGCGTCGCGTTGGCCTTGCGCGCCTCGACGATCGCCAGCTCGGGGAAGTCGTCGAGCTGCCAGTCCTGGGCGTGGGCGTAGAAGCCCTCGGCCTGGCCGGGGAGGTCGACGCGCAGGAGCGGCCAGGCGCCGCGCTGCAGGATCGCGCGCTGCAGCTCCAGCAGCAGCGGCGTGGCCAGCGGGGTCGAGCGGACGAGCACCTGCTGGCCCTTCTCGACCTCCAGGCAGTAGCCGGCGAGGAGGTCGGCGAACCGCGCCGCGTCGATCATCGGCTCACAGGACCCGGTCGACGGCGGCCAGCAGGCGCTCCTGGGCCTCGGGCCGGGCGCCCTCGCCCATCACGCCGATGCGCCACACCTGGCCGGCGAGCGGGCCGAGGCCGCCGCTGACCTCGATTCCGTGCTCGAGCAGCAGCGCGCGCCGCGCGGCCGCCTCGTCGAGACCGTCGGGGACGCGCACGCACAGCAGAGACGCGAGCTGCTCGCCCTCGGGCGCCAGGCGCTGGAAGCCGCGCGGCTCCAGCTCGCGCAGCAGCCGCTCGTGCGCGTCGAGGTGGCGCGCCCAGCGCGCCTCCAGGCCCTCCTCGAGCACGAGGTCGAGCGCCGCGTCGAGCGCGTAGACGAGGTTGATCGGCGCGGTGTGGTGGTAGGACCTCGCGCCGTCGCCGCCCCAGTAGCCGAGCAGCAGCGTCAGGTCCAGGTACCAGGACCGGCACGTGCCCTCCTCGAGGCGCTCGAGCGCGCGCTCGCCGGCGGTGAACGGCGCCAGCCCGGGCGGGCAGTTCAGGCACTTCTGGGTGCCGCTGAACGCGACGTCGACGCCCTCGTCGTCGATGGAGATGGGGGCGCCGGCGAGCGACGTCACGCAGTCGACCATGAGCAGCGCGTCGACCTCGCGGCAGGCCGCGGCCAGGCCGTCGAGCGGCTGTCGCACGCCGGTCGACGTCTCGCCGTGCACGACGAACAGCGCCGTCGTGCGCTCGTCGAGCGCGTCGATCAGCCGGGCGGGCTCCAGCGCGCGGCCCCACTCGGCCTCGACGCGGACGACGTCGGCGCCGTTGCGCCGCAGCTCGTCGGCCATGCGCTCGCCGAACAGGCCGTGCACGCCGCAGACGACCCGGTCGCCGGGGCGCACGAAGTTGACGACCATCGCCTCCATCCCGGCGCTGCCGGTGCCGCTGAGCGGCATCGTCACGTCGTTGGCGGTGCGCATCACCCGGCGCAGCTTGTCCTTGGTCGCCTCCATCAGCTCGGCGAACGCCGGGTCGAGGTGGCCGATCGTGGGCTGGGCCATCGCGTCGAGGACGCGCCGGGGGACGGGCGAGGGGCCGGAGCCCAGCAGCAGGCGGTCGGGAACGGTGGTCATGGGGTCTGCATCTCCGGGAAGTGCTCGGTGAGGTGCTCGCGCAGCACGGAGCGGATCCATGTGCGCTCGTCCTGCGTGGCGACGCGGAAGCGCGCCAGCAGCTCCTTCTGCTTGGTGACGGGGACGTCGTGGATGGTCCAGCTGACGGCCAGGCGCTCGAACAGGAACTCGACCTGGCGCTGCCAGGCGTCCTCGCGCACGCCGCCGATCTCGGCGTACGCGGCGCGCGTCTTGGGCGTCAGCGCGCCCCGCAGCTCGAGCTCCCCGTGGTCGGGGTGGGCGTACCGCGTGGTCGGGGCGCGGAGCTGCTCGGAGGATCGCGGGCGCCTGCGCCGGCTCAAGCCCCTGCCGCCTGCTCGAGCTGCTCCCGCACGTCGCCGGTCAGCGGCCCCAGGTGCCCGGGCCAGGCGGCGGCCGGGTCCAGGGCGGCGAGCTTGCGCAGCGACTCGCGGGCCTGGTCGGTGTCGAAGTTGAACGCGGGATGCGGCAGCCGGGGCGGCTTGGGCAGCCCGGTCTCGACGTCGATCAGGTAGAAGGCGTCGCTGGTCAGCGCGACGCGGTCCTCGTCGCGGAACAGCGCGATCATCCCCGGCGCGTGGCCGGGCAGGTGCACCACGCGGAAGCCGGCGATCTCGTCGCCCTCGGCCACGGTGTCGGCGATCGTCACCGGCCCGCCGTCCCACATCCGCAGCAGCCCCGGGTACAGGCGGCGGGCGAGCCAGTTCAGCCGCTCGAGGTGGAAGTAGCGGATGCCGCCGTCGCCCTCGGCGTCGGCGCGGTCGGCCTCGTGGCACAGGACCGGCACGCCGAGCCCGGGCGCGACGCCGCGGTGGTCGGGGTGCGCGTGGCCGAGCACGACGCGGGTGATGCCGCCCAGCCGGGCGCCGGCCTTGGCGACCCCGCCGGTCATCGCGCGGATGCCGCCGTCGAACAGCGTGACCCCGTCGTCCTCTTCGAGGAAGTACACGTTGAAGTCCTTGCCGGGGAAGCCGCCGCGCATGCGCCACACGCCGTCGGCGACCTTCTCCAGCCCGCTCACGCCCGCGCCCGCCACGCGCGTCCTGGCGTTGACGGCACGGGTGATCGCCTGCTGGGCGGTCGAGCCGTCGGGCGGCAGCACGCCGAGCTGGCGGGCGAGCGTCATGCCATCCATGTAGGCGTCGTTGGCGACGAGCAGCCCGTCGCGCACCACGAAGTTGTCGGCGATCTCGAGGTCGATGCGGGCGCCGTTGGGGCGGACGCCCTGCAGCGGCGCGGTGCCCGCGAACGTGCCGGTCATGCGCGAGCGGATCGTGCAGCGGTCGGCCTCGGCCGTGCACGACAGCTCCTCCAGGCGCAGGTCGGGGATCGCGTCGAAGACGTTGGCGAAGTAGGCCACGACCCCCTCGGGCGCGGTCGTGTCGATCTGCCCGTGGATCGTCTCCCGCCCTCCGGGCGCCCAGCACGCGGCGGCGGCATCGAGGTCGTGCTCGCTGATCGCGCGCAGGTAGGCCCGGGCGACCTTGGCCGTCGCCGCCTTGGAGACCCGCGTCGGCTTGGCCGGCTCGTCGGTGGTCGCCACGACGTGCGAGTCTAAACGGCGATGTCCGCTCCTGCGAGGAAGCGCGAGCTGGGCCGCGGCGAGCGTGTGCTGCCGGGTCTGTGGCGGCTGCGCCTGCCGTTGCCGTGGCCGGGCGTCCCGCACGGCAACGCGTGGGCGATCGCGGCCGGCGACGGCATCGTGCTCGTCGACTGCGGGCTGCACGAGCCCGGCTCGCTCGCGCACCTGGAGCGCGCGCTGGCGATGGTCAACCTGCGGCTGGACCTGGTGCGCCTGCTGGTCGTCACGCACGCGCACTCCGACCACTACGGGCAGGCGGCGACCGTCGTCGCCCACACCGGCTGTCCGCTGTGGATGCACCCCAACCACGGCCACATGTCGCGCGCCGCGCAGGACCCGGAGCTGTGGCTGGAGCAGCGCCTGGAGGTCGCGCGCCAGAGCGGCGTGTCGGCCGACGCCCTGCGCCGCTACCTGGAGCGCCGGCGCGACAGCGGCGGCACCGGGGTGGCGGGGTGGATCGAGCCCAACCGCGACCTCGTCGACGGCGTGGTGGTGCCGACCGACCTCGGCGACTGGGAGGTCGTCGAGACGCCCGGGCACGCGCCGTCGCACGTGTGCCTGTTCCAGCGCGAGCGGCGCCTGCTGATCTCCGGCGACCACCTGCTCGGCCGCGTCTCGCTCTACTTCGACTACGGCTACACGCCCGACCCGGCGGGCGAGTTCCTGCACTCGCTGGAGCGGGTGGAGGACCTCGACGCGCGCCTGTGCATCCCCGGCCACGGCCGCACGTTCACCGACGTCGCCGCCCACATCCACGCCAACCGCCGGCTGGTGGCCGAGCGCGTCCAGCGCGTGCTCGACGCCGTCGCGCTCGACGCGCTCACCGCCGTGGAGATCGTCCCGCACGTCTACGGCCAGGAGCTGACCCAGCTCACCGCGCAGTGGTGGCTGTCGGAGACGCTCTGCTACCTGCAGCACCTCGAGATGACCGGGCGCGTGCGGCGCACGGTCGACGACCCGGAGCTGCCCGAGCGCTGGGCCGCGGCCTGAGCATCAGCCCGCCTGACATACCTTGACAAGATCGTGTCAAGGTTTGCTACGCTGCCCCGGCGATGCGGATCGACGACCTGTTCGACGGCGGGGAGCCCGTCTTCTCCTTCGAGTTCTTCCCGCCCAAGACCCCCGAGGGGGAGGCCAACCTGTTCCGGGCCGTCGAGGAGCTGCGGACGCTCGATCCGTCGTTCGTGTCGGTCACCTACGGCGCCGGCGGCTCCACGCGCGACACCACGCTCGACGTGGTCCGCCGGATCCGCGACGAGCACGGCCTGGAGGCGATGGCGCACTTCACCTGCGTGGGCGCGACCGTGGAGGAGCTGCGCGCCCAGCTCGACCGCTTCCGCGACGCCGGGGTCGAGAACGTGCTGGCGCTGCGCGGCGACCCGCCCGCCGGCCAGGAGGACTGGGTGCAGACCGAGGGCGGCTTCGCGCACTCGCGCGAGCTCGTCGAGCTGCTGGCCGCCGAGTACCCGTTCGCGATCGCCGCCGCCTGCTTCCCCGAGACGCACATCCACGCCACCAGCCCCGAGGACGACCTGCGCCACCTGCGCGACAAGGTCGACGCCGGGGTGTCGTTCCTCATCACCCAGCTCTTCTTCGACAACGCCGTCTACGCCGACTTCGTCGCCCGGGCGCGCGACATCGGCATCGACGTGCCGATCGTGCCGGGGATCATGCCGATCACCGACGTCGCCCAGATCAAGCGGGTGACGGAGCTGTGCGGATCCGACCTGCCCGAGGTGCTCGTGTCGCAGCTCGAGGCGCGGGCCGGCGACCCCGAGGCGGTCGAGGACCTCGGCGTCGCCTACGCGACCCTGCAGTGCGCCGAGCTCCTCGCCATGGGCGCGCCCGGCATCCACTTCTACACGCTGAACCGCTCCCCGGCGACGCGCGCGATCCTGTCGGCGCTGAAGCTCATGCGCCCGTGGGAGTCGGAGCGCTCGCTGGCCGGCGCGCGGGCCGCCTGACCGGCGCTCAGCCCGGCGGGTCGACCTTCAGGTTCTCGGCCACGGTCGGGCGCCCGTCGGGCAGCGTGTAGCGCACGTCGACGCTGTCGTGGGCGCGGTAGGTCCCGACGCCGAACGCGCCGACCAGCCAGCGCCACAGGCTGACCTTGCCCTCCTGGGCCAGCAGGCGGCCGAACACGAGCGCGCCGTCGCGCTCGCGCACCTCGTAGTCGCGGCCCTCCTCCTGGAGGACCCCGTTGACGTACACCTCGAACGGCGGCTGGATCCCGGCGGGCAGCCGCACGACCGAACGCTCGCTCACGCCGCGATCCTATGCGCTGGAGCACGGGTGCTTCACGGTCGGCATGGCAGGAGAACCGGTTCTCGTGCTGGGTGCGACCGGCCGGACGGGCCGGCGGGTCGCGGCGCTGGCCGCCGAGGGCGACCAGGAGCCCACCGGCGACGTCGAGCGCGTCGCCGGGCGCCCGCCGACCGCGTTCGAGGAGTACGTCGCGGCGGTCGCGGCCCGGGGCGCCTGGCGCGACTGACGCCGCCGCGGTCGCGCCTAGCATGGGCGTCCGCCGTGCCCGCCGCGCCGCCCGACATCCCCTACGCCGTGCGCCGGTCCGCCCGCGCCCGGCGCGTGCGCGTGACCGTCGACCCGCACGCCGGCGTCGAGGTCGTGCTGCCGGCGCGCGCGCCCGCGCGCGAGGCCGCGGCGGCGGTCGCGCAGCTCCGCGGGTGGATCGAGCGGCGGATGGCCGAGGCCGAGGCCGTGCGGGCGCGGGTGGCCGCCCGCGGCGACACCGTCCCGTACCTGGGCGCCGACCTGCGGCTCGTGGCGCAGCCGGGCCGCACGCGCGCGCACCGCCGCGGCGACGAGCTGCTCGTGCCGGCCGGCGACGGCGCGCGCGACGCGATCGAGCGCTGGTACCGCCGGCGGGCGCGCGCGGAGATCGCGCCGCGGCTGGACGCGGCCGCCGCCGCGGTCGGTCGGCCGTACCGGACGCTGACGATCCGCGGCCAGCGCACCCGCTGGGGGTCGTGCTCGGCGACCGGCGCGATGAGCTTCAACTGGCGGCTGCTGCTGGCGCCCGAGCCGGTGCTCGACTACGTCGTCTGGCACGAGGCCTGCCACCTCGCGGTGATGGACCACTCGCCGCGGTTCTGGGCGCTCGTCGCGCGCCACTGCCCCGGCTACGAGGAGCCGCGGCGCTGGCTGCGCCGCCACGGCGCCACGCTCGTGCTCTAGGACGTCTGCTCGGCCAGCGCGCGGCGCAGGGCGTCGACCGGGCTCTCGCCCGAGCGCACCTCCACCACGCGCCGGTTGACGCGGCCCACGAACGGCTCGGCCGAGCCGTCGCCGCGCACGTCGACCCCGCCGTTGACCTTGGCGAACATCCGCTGCGGTCCGGCGATCTCGGCCCGCAGCGCCACCTGCGCGACCGGCTCGATCTCGCGCAGGAACGCGCGCGCCGTCCCGCGGCGGTCGACGTCGCCGGTCGCGAGCAGGCCGTCGAGCGCGTCGAGGGCCTCGTCGAGCGAGGCGTAGCGGTGCTTGGTCACCTTCGACCCGCGGCGCACCGTGAGCGTCCAGCGCTCGGCCATGGGCGCGATGCTACGCGGCGAGCTCGGCGGTCAGCTCGTCGAGCCCGCCGGAGTGGACCGCGACCAGGCGGTCGGACACCGCGCGGAACAGCCGGTGCGCCGCCGTGTTCTCGGGCAGCATCGACGCGGTGAAGCGGCGCACGCCGCGGGAGCGGGCGGCGTCGGCCAGCAGCATCCCCAGGTGACGGCCCACGCCGCGGCCCTGCCAGCAGTCGCCGACGACGATCGCCACCTCGGCGGTGTCCCAGTCCTCGGCGGTGCGCACCCAGCGGCCGACCGCGACGAGCTCGTCGCGGTCGTCGGCGAGCACGGCCACGAGCGCGTAGTGGCGCCAGAAGTCGACCTCGGTGAGGTAGCGCAGCTCGCGCGTGGAGAGGCGTTCGCGGTGCGCGAGGAACCGGCGCCGGATCGACTCCCGCGAGAGGCGCCGCAGGCCGTCGGCCAGCCGCGGCGCGTCGCCCGGGACGATCGGGCGGAAGCGCAGCTCGGGCAGCGCGTCGACGGTGGGCATGTGCCAATCGTCGCAGAGCCCGGCGCGGGCGCGGTGTGGCGTCCGTCACCCACGCCAGGTGAGTGCCTTCTCAGCGGTCGGTGATCGGCACGTAGTCGACGGTGCGCTGCCCCGTGTAGATCTGGCGCGGGCGCGCGATCTTCTGCTCGGGGTCCTGCACCATCTCCAGCCACTGGGCGATCCAGCCCGACGTCCGCGGGATCGCGAACATGACCGGGAACATGGACACCGGCAGTCCCAGCGCCTCGTAGATGAGGCCCGAGTAGAAGTCGACGTTCGGGTACAGCTTGCGCGAGACGAAGTAGTCGTCCTCGAGCGCGATCTTCTCCAGCTCGAGCGCGATCTCCAGGAGCGGGTTGACGCCCGTGACCTCGAAGACGTCGTCGGTCGCCTTCTTGATGATCTTCGCGCGCGGGTCGTAGTTCTTGTAGACGCGGTGGCCGAAGCCCATCAGCCGCTCGTTGCCGGCCTTCACGCCCTCGATGAACTCGCCGACCCGGTCCTTGGTGCCGATGCGCTGGAGCATCCGCAGCACGGCCTCGTTGGCGCCGCCGTGCAGCGGCCCGTAGAGCGCCGCGACGCCGGCCGCGACCGCCGAGTACGGATCGACCTGCGAGGAGCCGACCGCGCGGACCGCGTTCGTCGAGCAGTTCTGCTCGTGGTCGGCGTGGAGGATGAACAGGATGTCGAGCGCCCGCTCGAGCCGGGGGTCCGGCTCGTACTTCAGCTCGGTCATCTTGTACATCATGTTCAGGAAGTTGCCCGGGTAGGCGAGGTCGTTGTCCGGATACACGTAGGGCTGGCCCATCGTGTGCCGGTAGGCGAACGCCGCGAGCGTCGGCATCTTCGCGATCAGGCGGATCGTCTGGATCGCCCGGTTCTCCGGGTCCTTGATGTCGTTGGCGTCCGGGTAGAAGGTCGACAGCGCGCCGACGGAGCCGCACAGCATCCCCATCGGGTGCGCGTCGTGGCGGAAGCCCTGCATGAAGCTCTTGACGTTCTCGTGCACGAACGTGTGCACGGTGATCTCGTGGGTCCAGGCGTCGAGCTCGGCCTGGGTCGGCAGGTGCCCGTGGATCAGGAGGTAGGCGACCTCGATGTACGTCGACTGCTCGGCGAGCTGCTCGATCGGATAGCCGCGGTACTCGAGGACGCCCGCGTCACCGTCGATGAAGGTGATCGCCGACCGGCACGACGCCGTGTTCGTGAAGGCCGGGTCGTAGGTCATCAGGCCGAAGTCGTCGTCGTCGACCTTGATCTGGCGGAAGTCCATCGCCTTGACCGTCCCGTCGGTGATCGGGATCTCGTACGTCTGGCCGGTGCGGTTGTCGGTGACCGTCAGCGTCGGAGCGCCGGAGGCGCCGTTGCCCGATACGGCCTGGGGTGTCGTCTCGCTGCTCACGCTGGCTCCTGTCGTGTCGTCGATCGGGGTCTCCTCGCTCCTTGCCGACAGCGTAGAGGGGAGCTTTCCCGTTCTTGCACCCACCCAGTCAGCGCCGGCGCCACAGGCGCCCGAACCGGCGCCCCGGGGTGGCCCGATATTCGATCGAGCCCTTCGGATCGCGCTCCGGCAGGGTGCGCAGCTCGCCGCCGTCGACGGCGAGCTCGACCCTGCGGTTGGTGATGCGCGCGACCTCCGGGGCGTCGACGAACCGCGGGCCGTGCGGCGTGTCCAGGTCGATGCCGTCGAAGATGTGCTCGGCGGCGTTCTCGAGCACGCGCGCGACCGTGCCGGCCGGCTCGCCGTCGCTCGTCACGACGGGCGTGCCGGGCGTCAGCAGCTTGTAGGAGATCGCGTGCTCGTCCTCCACGCGCCCGCCGTCACGCGGTGATGATCGCCGTCGACATCGTGCCGGCCACCAGCACGACGGTGACGAGGATCATGAGCCGGGCCGGGCCCGCCGTGCTGGGCAGGTTGGGGCGCATGATCCCGAAGATGCCGACGAGGACGGCCCACGCGGCGAGGACCAGGCCGACGATGTAGAACGGCGCCTTCGAGGTCTCCTCGGCGGTCTCGGTGGCGGCGAGGATCGTGGAGATGACGCTCATGTCGGCAAACCGTACCGGCTCTCGGTCGCCTCGACCTGACCGTGGTAGTGGGAGCCCAGCTCGGGCGAGCCGTAGGGCACCTCGGCGGGGCGGTCGAGCTCCATGAACGAGAGCTGGGCGATGGGCAGCCCGGTGTAGAGCTTGATCGGCACGCGCGTGAGGTTGGTGATCTCCAGCGTGAGCGTGCCGGCGAAGCCCGGGTCGACGAAGCCGGCGGTCGCGTGGACGATGAGCCCGAGGCGCCCCAGCGACGACTTTCCCTCGATGCGCGCGACCACGTCGTCGGGCAGCTCGACCCGCTCGACGGTCACGCCGAGCACGAACTCGCCCGGGTGGATGACGAACGGCTTCCCGTCGGGGACCGTCAGGTGCTCGGTGAGGTTCGTCGGCGGCTCGCGCAGGTCGATCGCCGACGCGCGATGGTTGTGGAACACCCGGAACGAGTTGCCGAGCCGCAGGTCGACGCTGGCCGGCTGGACCAGCGTGGGGTCCCACGGCTCGATGCGGATCCGCTGCTCCTCGACGAGGCGCTTGATCGTTCCGTCGGAGAGGACGCTGCCCATGGCGCGCAGCCTAGTGGTCGGCCCGGTGCTCAGTGGGCGGCGCCGTGCCCGTGGCCGGCGTGGCCCGAGACGGCGCGCACGCGCGAGGGCGGGGCGGGCGGCGTGGCGCCGTGATGGGGGCCGCGGCGCGGCAGCGGGCGCAGCGGCGGCCGCGGGTGGCGCGGCTTGCGGCTGCCGCCGTCGCCCTCGTCGGGCGGCGGCTCGCCGGTCTCGGGCTTCTGCCGGATCGCCCACCACACGATCAGGAGCAGCGCGATGATCGGCAGCTTCAAGAAGACCATCAGATAGACGAAGGTCCACCCCATCCCCGACGGGAACCTACCCTCGCGGGCGAGCCTCAACAACCGGGAGGCGAGCGGGCGGGCGCCCAGCCTCAGTCGAGCGGCAGCCGGGTCATGGCGCCGAGGTGCTGCACGCGGTCCTCGATCTCCTCGCGCGTGAGGCGCAGCACCCGCTCGGTCCCGAACTCCTCGACGTTGTAGGACGCCAGCGCGGTGCCATAGGCCATCGCGGCGCGATAGTCGCCCGGATGCCCCGCCAGCCAGCCCACGAACCCGCCCGCGAACGTGTCCCCGGCCCCCGTCGGATCGACCACCGTCTCCAGCGGATAGGCCGGCAGGCTGAAGAACTCCTCACGGGTGATCAACGCCGCCCCGTACTCGCCCTGCTTGGCCACCACCACGCTGGGCCCCATCGCCAGCACCTCCCTGGCCGCCGACACCAGATTGGGCTTCTCGGTCAACTGACGCAACTCGGCGTCGTTGAGGATCACGCAATCGACCATGCCGATCGTCGCCACCAGACTCTCGCGCGCGATCTCGATCCACAGATTCATCGAATCCATCGCCACGAACCCCGCCCGCGACTGCTCGCGCACCGCCCGCTGCACATCCGGCTGGATGTTGGCCAAAAACAGCGTGTCCGCGGCCTTGGACGCCTCCGACAGCTTCGGATCGAAGCTCTCGAACACCCCCAGCCGGGTGTCCAGCGTCTCGCGCGAGTTCAGATCCCACCCATACTCGCCATGCCAGAAGAACGTCTCACCCCCCGCCACATGCTCCACATCATCGGTGTTGGACCCCCGCGTGCGCAGCACGTCCAT
>Ga0180220_1000303_pt1 | contig 62809 bp, 59 predicted proteins | sample eDN5th37CBELigBY_FD_151335 | JGI IMG/M metagenome (GOLD analysis project Ga0180220, IMG submission 151335) | Enriched backyard soil microbial communities from Emeryville, California, USA - eDNA 5th pass 37_C BE-Lig BY (version 2) (version 2) | ecosystem: Environmental > Terrestrial > Soil >...
TGTTACTCACCCGTCCGCCGCTAATCTTTGGGAGCAAGCTCCCTCAGATTCGCTCGACTTGCATGTATTAGGCACGCCGCCAGCGTTCGTCCTGAGCCAGGATCAAACTCTCCAATAAAGTGTTTGATGTAGCTCATAAAAAATTTGTACTATATAGTACGTTTTTGTTAATCGAAATTAACGTTGGCACGCTTGGTTTTGTTTAGTTTTCAAAGATCATTTTTTGGAGCGGGTGAAGGGAATCGAACCCTCATCATCAGCTTGGAAGGCTGAGGTTTTACCACTAAACTACACCCGCGAAGTGACACGTCTGGTCGGGAAGACAGGATTCGAACCTGCGACCCCTTGGTCCCAAACCAAGTGCTCTACCAAGCTGAGCTACTTCCCGTAATTTATTATGGCGCGCCCGAGAGGAGTCGAACCCCTAACCTTTTGATCCGTAGTCAAACGCTCTATCCAATTGAGCTACGGGCGCAATATGAAATTCTGTTATCAACAAGCGACTTAACTATAATAACACCTTAAAACACTTAGGTCAACACTTTTTTAAAAAATAAATCTTAAGTGTTTTTGGTGCGGCCGAGAGGACTTGAACCTCCACGGGGTCGCCCCCACTAGGCCCTCAACCTAGCGCGTCTGCCATTCCGCCACGACCGCGAAACTAAACAATGGTGCGGGTGAAGGGACTTGAACCCCCACGTCACAAGGACACTAGATCCTAAGTCTAGCGCGTCTGCCAATTCCGCCACACCCGCATGGTGTGTAAATGGTGAGCCATGAAGGACTCGAACCTTCGACCCTCTGATTAAAAGTCAGATGCTCTACCAACTGAGCTAATGGCTCATTTTATAATGAGATGTACAATCTAATTTCCTTCTTGTTTTAGATATTACTCAAAAAAGCAAAAAATGGCTGGGCTAGCTGGATTCGAACCAACGCATGACGGAGTCAAAGTCCGTTGCCTTACCGCTTGGCTATAGCCCATCGATCAATCAATATAAAATCACTAAAACCCGCAAGGATTAAATGATATCATGTTACTTGTGGAAAATCAAGTGTTTTTTATTATATTTAATGGCGGTCCGGACGGGACTCGAACCCGCGACCTCCTGCGTGACAGGCAGGCATTCTAACCAACTGAACTACCGGACCAGAAGATTGATGTTCTTGGAAATAAATAGGAGGTGGGCATTTTAACTTTCGTAAGTGCACCCACTTCCTACTTTCCAAACGATATGATATGACCCGTACGGGATTCGAACCCGTGTTACCGCCGTGAAAGGGCGGTGTCTTAACCGCTTGACCAACGGGCCATAATAATATGGCGGAGAAGGAGGGATTTGAACCCTCGCGCCGCTTACGCGACCTACACCCTTAGCAGGGGCGCCTCTTCAGCCACTTGAGTACTTCCCCATATGGCTCCGCAGGCAGGATTCGAACCTGCGACCGATCGGTTAACAGCCGATAGCTCTACCACTGAGCTACTGCGGAATGATTTCTTACAGACTTCCTTAATTATATTAATTAGGGTTTGTCCTGTCAAGACTTTCATTTATAAAAAGTTTGAAATTCAATTGCCATCAGCGACGGCTTTTATAATTTAACACAGTACCAACTTTAGAGTCAACCCTTTCTGTGAAGATAGATTTTTCCAGCGCATTTTCCACAAACAAGCCTTGTTGTATCCACTTTTCTTTTTCTTTTATACTCTTGGTGACAGTTTCTGCACCGATATATTAAGAATGCTTTCTGAACTTTTGTTTCATTATTTAATGGTTGACAAAATCTCGGAGCTCCTACCTTTTTTAACAAGAATTTAAAATCTTGATCACCATGTTTATATCCTTTACCTTCTATATGAAGATGATAATGACACAGTTCATGCTTGATGATTCCAATCACCTCATCCAAACCATACTCTTGAAAGTACTTAGGATTTATATCAATATTATGACTATGCAACATGTATCTTCCACCTGTCGTTCTAAGACGATTATTAAAATAAGCCCTATGGTTAAACTTCTTACCAAAGTAAGTTAACGATATTTCTTCAACTAATTTTTGTAACATTTGATCATTCATTAAAAATCCCCTCATTTCATGTAACACTACACTAGTTTCCTGCATACATTATAAACACCCATACTCCATTATAATAGCTAAGGAGGTATGAGCAATGCCGTCATGGTTACAAAATCAAATGCAACGAGCCTTTTTAGAAAAAAATCGTTATCAAATAAAATTACTTAATCAATGCTGGTTTTTTTATAGACAAAAACACTGCTCTTGAAGCAGTGTTTCTTTTACAATCTTAATGATCTACCATTGTAAGTGCTACTCGACCCTTTTTGAAATCCACATCATCTACCCATACGGTCACAACATCTCCTACCGAAACAATATCTAAAGGATGCCTTACAAACGACTTGCTTAACTTTGATATATGTACAAGGCCATCTTGTTTGACCCCAATATCTACAAATGCACCAAAATCGACAACATTTCTTACTGTTCCTTGTAGCTCCATTCCTTGTTGTAAATCCTCTAATTTTAGAACATCTTTTTTTAATAACGGCTTAGAAATTTCATCACGAGGATCTCTTTCCGGACGGATAAGGGCATCACAAATATCCTTTAACGTTAACTCTCCTACTCCAAGAACTTCAGCAACTTCCTTTAAATTTAAGCCTTTAATTTTTTCCTTTAGCTCATCAGTTCCTAAATCAGATAATGATGCATTTACTTGCTTAAGGAGCTTTTCTACTTCTGCATAACGTTCAGGATGAATGCTTGTTCGATCTAACGGATGATCACCATCAATTACCCGTAAGAAACCTATACACTGTTCATAAGTCTTGGCGCCTAATCTCGGAATATCCTTTAATTGTTTTCGGTTAGAAAATCTTCCTAATTCCTCTCTTTTCTTTACAACATTGTTTGCAACAGTCTTACTTAAACCAGCTACATACTGCAGAAGAGAAGGAGAAGCAGTATTCACATTAACACCTACCTGGTTAACAACTGTTTCAACCACAAATGTAAGTGAATCATTTAATTTCTTTTGTGAAACATCATGCTGATACTGACCTACACCAACTGACTTTGGATCAATTTTCACTAATTCTGCTAATGGATCTTGTAACCTTCTCGCTATGGAAACAGCACTTCTTTCCTCTACCTGCAAATCCGGAAACTCTTCTCTAGCAAGATCTGACGCAGAGTAAACACTGGCACCCGCTTCGTTTACAATTAAATAGGAAGTATCACCGTTCACTTCCTTTAACGTGTCTGCGATAAATTGCTCTGTTTCTCTTGATGCTGTACCATTTCCAATCGCCACCACTTCAATGTTAAATTTCTTTAATACATCAATAACTTTCTCTTTTGCCTGTTCTTTTTTATTAACGGGTGGATGTGGGTAAACAACACCAATATAAAGCATTTTTCCAGTCTCATCTACAACTGCTAACTTACATCCAGTTCGATAGGCCGGATCTAATCCAAGAACCATTCTACCTTTTAAAGGAGGCTGTAAAAGTAGATTTCTTAAGTTTTCTGAGAAAATATGAATAGCACGATCCTCAGCTTTCTCAGACAACTCCTTTCTAATTTCTCTCTCTACGGAAGGCTGAATGAGCCTTTTATAAGCATCTTCAATTGCACCTGCAATTATTTCATTTACAATAGTTGATTTTCTTTTAAGTTCTTCCTTCTTAAGGTATTCGACAATTTGTTCTGCAGGCGGCTGGATAGAAACCCTGATAACCTCTTCCTTTTCCCCGCGGTTTAACGCAAGTATTCGATGTGGGACAATTTTATGAATAGGTTCTTCATACTCGTAGTACATTTCATATACATTTTTTTCATCTTTTTCGACATCCTTTGCAGAAGAAGAGATCTGCCCTTTTCGAAAAGTTATATCCCGAATCCATTGACGATACTTAGGATGGTCAGATATTTGCTCTGCAATAATATCTTGCGCTCCCTGAATTGCCTCTTCAACAGAGGTTACTCCTTTTTCTTCATTAACGAATTCCAGCGCTTTTTGTTCTAAGTTCCCTTGAGCTGGAAGAGAAAGAATCCATTCAGCGAACGGCTCTAAGCCTTTTTCCTTCGCAACAGTTGCCTTAGTTCTTCTCTTTTGTTTATAAGGTCTATATAGATCTTCAACCTGTTGAAGTTTCATTGATGAATTAATCTCAGCCGCAAGTTGTTCCGTTAGCTTCCCTTGTTCTTCAATTAAACGCAATACTTCTTCTTTACGGCTTTCTAAATTTTGAGTATATGTCCATTTTTCTGATATATCCCGAATCTGCACCTCATCTAATGCACCTGTTTGCTCTTTACGGTACCTCGCGATGAATGGTACTGTATTTCCTTCTTCTAAAAGTGTAATAACATTAGCAACCTGTTTTAAACTAATATTAAGCTCTTTACTAATGTATTTCATAATTCTCTCTTGTTTTTCTATCATCTATAATCCTCCAAACGAGACATTCGTATTGTTAAAAATATGAAATGCATGTAATTCATTTTATCAAATATTTTGCGGCTATTAAAATATGTTACCTAATTCATCAATTGTTTTAACCATAAATTAATCTCACTTTAAATATTTTATTGTTTTTATTAGTTCTTTCCACAGAATGCTGTCGGTTGATTTGAGCGGAAGGTGCGAGACCCCTGTTAGAAATGCCTTGATCAGCCTAGGGCAAATACGCGACGTCAATCTCCACGACTGCACTTGCACATCCTGTGCTTCGGAGCTAGACAGGAAGCTCACCGCCCGCCCCGCTTAAGATGAGCATCCTGGAGCTCAAATCCCTCCTTCTCAACCCCTATTACAAAAACAAAATTTGCTAAAATAGCCCAATAAAAATAGCCGACCAGCTAAAGAAGTTAAAATAGCTGACCGACTATGTATGTTAGATCATCATTTCTGTTTTTGGTATAAACGTCAAGTTGTCGTGATAGATCTTCAACAGAATCTCCTCTATTCAACAATGCCTTTACCCCTGGAAATACTAAGCCATCCGTATGAATAATAAACTTTGAACCTGTTTCATAGGAATAAGTTTGTGTTCGATATTTTTGTGGTTTTCCTGATAAATAGCCTAGTATTGGAAGGGGATAAATATATGTCCCTGAAGGTATATAAAGCATAAATCGAATATTTCCGACCGAGCTATAAGTAAAGCTCTTAGTATGAAAATCCACCTTTAAGATTGAAACTGTTGCTCCGCGCTTATCTTTAAGTTCATTGTTACACAATTGCATTAGAACTTCGACGTCTTCATTATATTGTTTTTCAACTAATGAACTGATTGCAGCAGATGATTCATTCGCTCGTTCACCACTTCCGAGACCATCAGCTAAAGCACAAATCATAAAGTTATCTGTTGTTTTTATATAAAAGCTATCACCACAACATGATTTACCTTCCTTAGGTAGTTGAAAAGCTAGTGTATGAACATGTTGATTAGACTCTTTAACAATCATCTATTTAGCTCCGGCGGCATGTCTTTTGACAATGCTTCTCTCAGTTTTTGGATCGCTCTTCTTTGCAGCCTTGACACATGCATTTGTGAGATTCCTAGTTGCTCACCAGTTTCTTTTTGACTTTTATTTAAAATAAATGTACATTCGATAATTTCTTTTTCTCTCTCGGATAAAACATGCAATACACTTTGTAACATAAGCTTTTGATTTACCTTCTCATACCCCTGATCTTGAGAGCCAACAATATCAAGTATTGTGACCGTACTTCCATCAGAATCTGCTTCAATTGAATGATCAACAGATAAGGCTTGATAGCTTTTTCCCATTTCCATTGTTTCCAGAACTTCCTCTTCCGTCACGTCTAAGTATTCAGCAATTTCTTGTACTTTAGGTGAACGTTGATTGTCATTCGTTAATTTTTCTACTGCCGCTTTGATTTTTGGCCCCAATTCTTTAATTCTTCTTGGAACATGTACACTCCATGTTTTATCCCTTAAAAACCTCTTAATTTCACCTATAATTGTTGGGATTGCGAACGCCTCAAACGGCTTTCCAACAGTTGGATCATACCTTCTAATGGCGCCTAATAGACCTATCATTCCGACCTGCCTTAGATCATCATGGAAACTTTTCCCTTTTGAATATTTTTTCGCTAAAGTCTCAACTAAGCCTGTATAGTGTTCAACGAGTGCTAATTGAGCCCTTTCACATTCATTTCGCTGGAACTCAAGAATAAACTCGATTACCTCTTCATTAGTTAGTTTCATACTTTGAGATGGTTGTGCCATGATCAATTCGCTCCCCGCTTAAATACTTGATCATAAAGACCGTTACTCCAGAGTTAACAAGTACACGGACTTCATCCATGAGCGTTTCCATCAAATAGAGACCTAAACCTCCTTCTGGAAGCTGATCAACAGGGCTTGCAGCGGAATAAGGACCTAATTCGTTTTTCGTTTTTTCAAAGTCAAAGCTTTTTCCATTATCGGCAATCATCACTTCAAGGCGATCGTCATAAAGCCCAAAGCCGACAACAACTTCGCCTTCTTCATTTTTTTTATAAGCATGTTGTACAGCATTCGTACACGCTTCACTTGTTGCAATCTTTAAATCTTCTATATCATCATATGAATATCCCATTCTACTAGCAATACCAGAGAGTGTTAAACGGATAATTCCTACGTACTCTGGTTTAGCCGGAACCTTCATCTCGATATAATCTACTAATTGCTTCATTGTACCCCACCCTCTGATTTTGAAGATATATCAATGATGTCACTTAGTCCTGTTATAGTAAATAAGCGCTCCAAACGATCCGACAATTCAACTAAATTCAGCTGTCCATTATTTTTCCTCACACTTTTTAACAATCCTACAAATACACCGAGTCCCGTACTATCCATATAGGATACGTCTTTTAAATTAATCGTTATGTTTGGTTTTGAGTCTTCCGCTAGCGGTGAAATTGCTTCTCGCAACTTAGGTGCTGTATAAGCATCAATTTCTCCGGCCACGGAAACGATCGTCTGATCACCTATATTATTTATATCAACATTTAAATTCATCCGTTATCACCTCGAAAAGAACTTTTATATTTTTACTTACCCTATAAAAAGTTTCATTAAACCATTCTTTTCATTATTATTAAAGTGAAATCATCTCTTAACTGAAAGTCCTGCATTTTTTCAAAATGCCTATAAATTTTATCCACTATTTCCTGACAAGATAAATTTTTATATCGGCTAATTAAATTTGTAATGGCAGTCCTTTCAACAAAGCCTTCATCTGTTCGTGATTCTGTTACACCATCTGATAATAAGACAATCATATCACCCGGCTCTACATTTTTCCGGTATTGTTGATATTTATAATTCTGATCAATGCCTAATACAAGTCCTTTGGTATCTAAATCTTCAAACGTTTGTGCAGAGGCTTTAAAATAAAATCCCGGCTCGTGTCCGGCTGAAGCATATGTAAAAATATGATCTTTAATATTATACATTCCATAAAACATCGTAATAAACATACTTGGATCTACATTACGTTCAACGACTCTATTTAGGTTTTCCAAGATTTGATTTGGGTTTTTACGTGATTCCGGGAAGCTATCCATTGCATATTTAATCATCGACATACACAATGCCGCAGGAATACCTTTCCCTATTACATCTGCAACCGCAATGCTTATTCCCTGATCATCGTGAACAAAATGATGATAATCACCATTCATTTGCTTAGCTGGAACACTGATGGCCCCAATGTCTAACGAATCAACACAAGGAATGGATGTTTCTAATAGTGTTTGCTGAACATTTGCAGCAATTTGTATTTCAGACCGAATTTCAAGTTGTTGATCTCGTAAACTTTGATGCTCCTGATAAGCAAGGCCATAGCCCATCATAACCTCAAGTAAGAAGTCAAATGATGATAAAACATTCTTTGGTATATCTGGGTAAAGTTCTTGTAATACTTTACGATGAGTACTAATAATCTCTTCAGGAGGTATTTGATGTTCTATCGTTTTCCTACTGAATTTCTGCCCTTGGTAAAGTGCAGTTTCTGTTTGTTCATTTAAGTAATTTCTAAGTAGTTCCCGATATTTTGGTTCTAGCACATCGCGATAATCCATTTACACCCTCCTACCGAAGCCATTTCACCGCCTGAATATTAGTTCCTTTACCTACCGAGGAAGAAATATCAAATTCGTCCATTAAACGCTTTACTCCCGGTAAACCAGCTCCTAACCCGCCTGAGGTTGAGAAGCCATCTTCCATTACTTTACGAATATCAGGAATTCCCGGTCCATTATCAATGGCTATTATTTTCAAACCTTTTTTACTAAGATCTTGAATGCGTTCAATTCGCATTTCTCCTTGTCCTGCATATAGATATATATTTCGAGCTAATTCGGAAATAGCAGTTGTAATTCGCGCTTGATCAACTGTACCGAATCCGAGCTCTTTTGCAACATTCCGACCGAGTTGGCGGGCCGCTACAATGTCCCATTCGGTGACAATTTTGACACAGGATTGGTTTTCCATGCTTTACTCCCCCAACTCCTGCTGTAATGTTTCAAGACCTTTTTCTAAGTCTAAAGCTGTTTGCACATCCTCAAGCTGGATGCCTAGCTCGATTAACGTAATGGCTACAGCTGGCTGTATCCCAGTTAAAACAACCTTTGCACCCATTAATTTCGACATACTTATCACATCGCCTAAAACTTTCGCAATAAAGGAATCAATGACATCTACAGAAGTAAGGTCAATGACTACTCCATTAGCACCTGTTTCATGGATTTTATGAAGTAAATCTTCTTGGAATTGAAGTGCGGTTTGATCATCTAACTCCCATTGGATTGAAATAAGCAAACAATTATACAATTTTAAAATCGGTATTCTAGGATTCATTTGGCTATTCCCCCAAGGATACAATTTGACGATTTGTCATTTCCAGGGCAGATTCTATCCCTTTTTGCAAACTATTCTTTGTGATTACTTGACTCAGGTCAATTCCTAAATTCACGATTGTTTGAGCTATTTCAGGCCTAATACCAACTAATAAGCACTTTGCCCCAACGAGTCTTACGGCTTCAGAAGCTTGGATAATATGGTGGGCAACCATTGTGTCAACGACAGGAACACCTGTAATATCTATTAATACAACCTCAGCTCTATGCTTGACCACACCCTGAAGCAGGTTTTCCATAATTCGCTTTGCTCTCTCCGTATCAATAGTACCTACTAGAGGCATCACTGTAATATTATCAAACACCGGAATCAAAGGTGCAGATAATTCTTGTAGGGCAATCTTTTGAAGAGAAACAGTACGCTCCCATGATGATGCATATTGGTGCAGAACTTCACTACTAATTGGAGTGATCCATTTATCAAATGCCCAAACCAAGTTCATCTTTTCTTCTTCCGTATTTTCTGTTGTCATCATCTTAAACAAGATCTTATTCATATCAGATAAGCTAGTTGAAATGAAACGTAGTGACCATCCTAACTGAACAATCTTTTGTGAAAAATCTCCAATCTTTTCAAGAATACCTTCATCATCTGGATTTATAAAAGATTGTGATAGTATATTAATATATTCATTACATATAGTTGTATATGTGTGATCTGAAATGACAGATGATAGTTTTTGATCATCATTATCTTTCATTTTTTGTTCCCATTTTTCTATAAGTTCTTCTCTATTTTCTTGAATAAACGTCAAGAATGGATTAGAAGTTTGACTCATGTTTCTGATATTCCCCCTTAAGATATAAAACCATCTTTGTTAATTATACAGTCATTAGTGGTCAAAAAAAAGAAATACGCAGAATACACTTTATTAACAAACCGCATATATCTTTTTGTTCATCCACTATTCCATACATATTGTCCTATTTCGTTGTTAGAACAAAATTCAGATAGATGCAAGCGTTTGCGGTAACTTATCGCAAGTTTACTAATTGCTGAGCTTGACAGTCTAAAATCAAAATCGTTTTAAATCACCCTACTTGCACATCCTGTACTTCGGGGCTAGGCGCTGAAGCTGGATGTCGCGCGCTTAACACTGTACGAGAATTTTATCATTTTCTGGACGATAACAAAAAAGGATGCTTAAACCAGCATCCTTTTAAGGCTCTATCTTCTATTTATAACACATTAAAAATCGATAAGTCCTAAGCTTATTTGTAAAGCCTCATCAACTTTATCCATCATTTCATCATCGAGATGGGTAATTTTGTCAGTCAGTCTTTGTTTATCAATCGTTCGAATCTGTTCAAGAAGGATAACCGAATCCCTTTCAAACCCGTAACGCTTCGCATCAATCTCAACATGAGTTGGCAATTTTGCTTTTTGAATTTGGGCCGTAATTGCCGCTATAATGACTGTAGGACTAAAGCGGTTCCCAATATCATTTTGAATAATCAATACAGGACGCACGCCGCCTTGTTCAGAGCCTACAACAGGGGAAAGATCGGCAAAATAAACGTCGCCACGTTTAACAATCAAATGATTAACCCCCGCTTACTAAGCGTTCTACGGTATGGTCAGCCTCAGATTCTGCCAAAAATGCTTCAGATGCAATATTTAAATTAATCTTTGCCATTTCCATGTATCCACGTCTCATAGATTCACGAATCTGACGCTTTTTACGCTCTCTAATATACATTTTTGTCGCTTGATAAATAAGCTCGTTTCTGTTTCCGTTCTCTTGTTTCACCAGTCCATCTAATTCTGATACTAATGCTTGAGGTAACTGAATTAAAATTTCTGTTGTTGCGCTGGATTCAGACACAAACATACACCTCCACCAAACTTACCATCCTATTATATTCATTCCAAATTTAATAATAACATTTACTTCAGAAGATGCAAAGCATTTTCATAAAGAAAGCGGAAGCTTCAGTTCAGCAACATATGAACTGGAGCCCTCCGTATAAGATAAAGTGAGACTTATCCGGCTTCCTACGTGTAACGTGTAGTCAACTTATTGCCTCTTAAGGTCGTGAAAAGGAAACACAAAGAGCGCAAGCGTCTATGTTGACTTATCCGCAAGGAAGGATGAAATTCACTGGGCGCTGGCAGTCTAAATATGCAACGTCAATCTCCACCACTGCACTTGCACGTCCTGTGCTTCGCATCTAGACACCAAAACTGATTATTATTGATTAAATGTAATAAAAAGAACAAGTCCCTTGGTCACTTTCCCAGACAAAAAGGCACCATATAGGGCTATTAGATGCTTTACAAAAGTTATTGAACTAAATCATTATTGTAACATAATTACATTTGATCCTCTAATCGTGACGCAAACATCCATTCCTTTAAAGCTCATTCTCCAGCTTTTTTCTGTGGAAGTGTTTTGGTCTATACCCTTGGATTTATTTAAAAACTTAGACATGACTACCTTTAAACGTTTACCCTTCTCTATTATCGTCATGTATTTTTAATTTATTCATTTTCTTGGTGATATTTCAAAAGTAAGGGTTCCTTGGTCATATTAGTTAAAAGCGGGTTGCTCAGTTCCCAATTCCGTTTGTTTCTAATATATATACGGGGGACTCTAGTTGAGATCATACAAGTGATCTCATAGTTAATCGTCTCAAGACGATTTGCCACTTCATCTATTGAAATTTTTTGGCCTGCTTGTTCACCAATTAATGTGACATTCGTCCCTACTGGCAGTTCGTAAGGTAATCTTACCATACACTGGTCCATACAAATTCTTCCTACTAACGGCAATCGTTTACCATCAATTAATACGTCTGAGTCTTTTAATTTTCTTATCCATCCATCAGCATAACCAATTGGCAAAGTTCCAATCCATTCATCTTGTTTCGCTTCATAAGTTGCACCATAGCTAATCTTCGTTCCTTTAGGTACCTTCTTAACATGAACTAATTTTGTTTGTAAAGAAAAAGCTTCTTCTAACTCAAACGGAAGACTATTTTTCATTTCTATTGAAGGTGACAATCCATACATCGAAATCCCGAGTCTTACTGCATTATATATTTTGGAAGGAAATTTCAACCCTGTTGCACTATTTGCACAATGAACGAGCAAATCGTGATGAGGAATAAATGATAGCAGTTCCTGAAATCTTTCATATTGAGTTAAAAAATATGATGGTTCATCTTCATCCGCTGTTGCAAAATGGGTGTAAATCCCTGTAATTTGAAAGCATGGTGAGGAATCAACAATTGAAAATATTTCTTTTAACTCATTCTCTTCTCTTACACCTAAACGTCCCATTCCTGTATCAACCTTAATATGGAGTTGAATACCATGAGATACACAAGCTTTACTTGCTTCTTTAAGCCAGTCAACCGAAAAACAGGTAATGATAAGATTATACTTATCTGCAAGTTCAATATCAGTTGCACGTATAGCACCCAATACTAATATCGGGGCTTTAATCCCCTGTTGTCTTAAGGATATCGCTTCATCAATAAAAGCAACCGCAAGCATAGATGCACCAGCATGAAGCGCTGTTTCTGCTACCTGTTTTGCGCCATGCCCATAGCCATTTGCCTTGACAACGGCTATTAAACTCACTTGATCACCTATATGCTTTTTCATATTTTCTACATTATGCTCTATAGCATCTAAATTTACTTCAACCCAAGTATCACGATAAAAACCAACTTGCATAAATCCACTTCCTCATCTAATCTTCTATGATTGATTATCCCGATTATAAGACAGAAATGTCAAATCCAGATGAGAAAAAATTTTAGGAAATTGGGCAAATTAATGTCCGTAGTTAAGATTCGATAGTGTACATTCAAATGAAAAAATCGGGTGGATAATCCACCCGAATCATTTTACCCATTTCTTAACGGGCGGTAAGATCCCCCACCCAAGTTTTTGAGTTAACCAAGAGGGGAGGTGTGGGGGATAACTGCCCGTTAAGGTCCGATCGGTTCAACTAATCATCAGGTGGGATGAAGCCCCCACTGATGGAAGTATCACTTTATTTTGCTGTTTGACCTTGAACTGACTGAGCAACCATTAACATTTCTTCTTCTGTTAAATCTTCTGAAGCTAGCATATAATCTACTCCATCGTGAGACCATGTTAATGTTGTGTCTGTCATGGCGCCAATAGTAAATCCTAAATCTGCAGGGTACCCATCAACGAAGGTTGATGCTGAAGCAGATGCAGGTGTGGCAACAGCTGCTGTTTCCTGTATTAATGTGAATGATTTTTCTCCACCAAAGCTTAGGATCACACGTTTTCCATTCTCTGTTTTGACTTCAGTTTCCTCCAGAAGCTTAACACCATTTGGTTGCTCTAAAGGATATTTCACAGCAAATGGTTCGCGGTCTCCTGTTGCCATCGTAGGAACTTCAATCTGAGCACTAGACATATTTTTCTCGACATCAAATGAATTATCATCAAACGATGCATTAAATTCAAAGTTAGTAAATTCAACAACAACTAGCGGGTTTCTTTCTGTATCCATGACTTTCACCATTTTTGGAGCTAAATCTTTTTTATTGAATGTAATTTCTTGTGCAGGCAGCATTTTATTATTTTGATAATTTGTTTTTGTTTCAAACACATATTTGTCTTCAGCTGTACTAAATTTTGCTTCTGTATCTTTTACGATATCATTAACTAATGATTCAAAAAGATACGCTTGACTGCTGTTTTGAGGCCAATCACTTTGGAAACGGAAGCTCTTATTTAGTGCCGGAGTTAAAACAAATACCCCTTCATCATTTCGTAAAATCATTTGACTCTGGTCTTTTTGTGAATTTTTAAGGTTTACACGATAGTATGTTGGACCTTTGTGCCAAATTTCAATTTCATACTCCTGAGGCTCACTTCCTGTTTGAAGCGTCATCTTCCCCTTTGCTTTGTATCCTGACATTTCCTCAATCTTTTTTTCTAACGCTTGGACGACATCAGCCTGTGACTTCTCCCCACATCCCGCTAGAACTAGTACTGTTAAAAGCCCTACTAAAAATAACATCAAGCTTTTTTTCAACTTTTTCAACCCCTTTGCCTCATATAACGTTAAACAGGAAGAATGTTTCACTAGACCTCATCTCATGGAAAATCAGGCTTATTTCTGTCATTTCCAATTGCAACACTAGATGATTTCTAAAAAAACAACTTGTCTTCCCTATCGCATTACCCAATATATGAGACAAACTTTCCGAATATGCAGACTAGCCATGAAAAAGAAGAAAACCATTTGAACGGAATAAGTTTCGATATTTATAGAGGCACTGGTCGTCAAAATCTACAAAAAAGAGGATAAAGGTATTTCTCCCTTACCTTTCCTGTAAAATAACCTGGGCTGCTGCATATTGGCGTGTATGTGTAATCGAGACAAAAATGCTCGTGCTGCTGGGTGTTTCTTTTAGAATTTTGATATAGGGTTTTCCTTTTTCATCATTGTTAACCTCAATATCCTGAAATCCAATTTCCTCTCCTATCCCTGTTCCTAATGCTTTCGAATAGGCCTCCTTGACAGCAAAACGTCCTGCTAAAAACTCAACCTTTCTTTCTTTTGAAAGATTGGCAAATTTCTCAATCTCATTTATCGTTAATATCCGTTTGATAAATCCTGGTTGACGTTCAACAATTCTCCTTATGCGATCAAGCTCAATAATATCCAAGCCAATTCCTTTTATCATATGTAATACAACACCTTCCAAGCCTTTTAATAGTACTATTTACCATAACTCGTACATATTCGTGTTAGTATAAAGTGAGACTTCCATCATCGGGGGGTTCTTCATCCTCCACTGATGGTTAACGAAACTTATCACGCTAAAAACGCCACGTCCTTTGGCTTAGCCTAACTAGGACATCCTGTCCTTCGTCGGATCTTTACGGGCAGTTATCTCACTTATCTTCTTTGTTTCTCTCGAATCTTGAAGTAGGAATCTTACTGCCCGTTAAGAATGGGACAAAACTAACAGTTATTTAATATTTTGCCTTTACACGAAAGGCGCTGTTTTTTTGCCTGTTGATGTCCATCTTATCAACAGTTAATCTTTACCAAAGCATAACAAAAAAATAAAATGCTGTAAGGAGGACACGATGTTTACTAGAACAGAAAATTTCCGTACATTTCTTCAATTATATCCTGTTGTATCGATTCTTGTTGGTATTCACGTCTTATTTTGGTTGCTATTTCAAATACCTATCCCCCAACTTAAAATCCTATTAGGATTATTAGATGGTTATAACGCCGGGCTTGCAAACGGAGAGTATTGGAGGCTTATTACGCCAATCTTCCTTCATATTGGCTTTGGTCACCTTTTTTTCAATTCGATCTCCCTCATTTTATTTGCTCCAGCATTAGAGAGAATGTTAGGAAAAATGAAATTTATTTTGGCTTATTTTGGATCCGGGATGATAGCCAATATTGCAACATATATTATCGAACCGCTTCAATACTCTCATATAGGTGCTTCAGGTGCCATTTTCGGCTTATTTGGAATATACCTATTCATAGTTTTGTTCAGAAAAGGACTCATTGATCAAGCAAATACACAAATTATCATTAGTATCCTAGTCATTGGTCTTATCATGACCTTTTTTAATTCAAATATAAATGTTGTTGCACATCTATTTGGAATGATTGGAGGGTTTTTACTTGCTCCACTTTTCATCAAAAAAAGAGCACAATTCTCACATCAAACCTTTTACACACCTAGCTACAACCGTTCCAAATTCACCTTTAGGCTTCGTCTCCAAAATATCATCTGGATTATTTTTATTATCCTCATTTTATTAGGTCTTATTTTTAGGCTTTCCTAGAAAACAGACACAGCCATCAGCTGTGTCTGTTGTTTTTTTCATATGAATACCAGTTTATAATCCTCTCAACATCCTGTTGTTCAAGATCCTTCACAGTAAAATTTCGTCCTAGCAGTCCTGATTTTATTGTACACTCAAAGGTTTGCAACGAGACTCTTTTTTGAAAATACGTCGTTTTGCTTTTAATGGATTGCAGTCGGTTTCGATTTACGAGGACATGCGTTTTGGAGATAACACGAAACGCTACATTTAATTGACTCCCATCATATTTCCATCCAGCATCCTTATATGTAGCATAGCCCCACCAAGCAGCAATAGGTAATAGAATGACCGATAAATACCCCCAAGGTTGAAGAAAATAGGCTGCTGGTATAATAACAATAAGAGCAGGAATAACCTTTCGAATCACGTAGCGGAGCATGGATCTTTTAGGTAATCGATATAAGTCATTATTTTGTTTAAAATCTGGTAGAAACTCTGATAAAAGCTGATCTACATTTTTCTTTGGTACAACTGGAAATAAAATTGTAGAAAGACCCTCATCCCCAGAATTTCCTCCTGCACTTTCAATATAGATCGTTGTGTACCCCAGGAGCTGCCTTAGAGGATTTTGAACAATTTGTATTGCTTGGATCCGCTTTGCTGGAATCGTGATTTGTCGTTTCTCAAAAATCCCTCTGGAAATTTGGATTTCATCCTCACCTTTTACTACAGTAAAGTATGCATATTTTAATAACACACCAATGATACTAAGTATCCATGCAATAAAGAAGGCAATAAAAATTAAGATTGCATATAAAGTAATGCTTGCGTTTGTAAGAAATTCAAAGCGGTCAATGATTTTTTCATATGGAATAAATTCATCGAATTGAGAAACAAAGGCCGCTACTGCAGATATAATAACTCCGATTCCACTTGAAGTGCTAGCTGCTACTAACAGATCCTTTATTGTCATTTTATAATTAGGCAGATCAAGAATGACTTCCTCTTGTTCACTCCCTGCAATAGAGGACTTTGATAGCTGCTTGTATTTAGAAATTTCTTCTTGAATTCGATCTGCTTCTTGTTTCTTAATGGCCGTTAAACTTCCCTCAGCCTCTATCCCGCTGCCTGCCGTTTCAATTTGGACCTTTACAAGGCCAAAAATTTGCTGGATGATGCCTGCGGTTATATTTGTTGTTTGAATACGCTCTATCGGAATATATCTTTTTTTCTTGACGAAAACACCATGTTCAATTCTCAATTCACCGTCCACAATAATATAGGTGAATTTCCACCATTCTAATATGCTAATGACCATCACTAACAGGATAAGAAGGCTTCCTCCAACAATTAAATATAAGTTAAAGGACTCATTACTACTGACAAAAAAGAAAATGATCGCAGGTACAATATACGATTTTATCATTCTAACAAAGTTTAATATCATCCCCACAGGATGAATTCGTTTCGGTTCAAACATCATCATCCGTCACCCTTGCCAACCTTGAGATATGATCTCTTAGCTGATCTGCCTCTTCAAGATCTAATGCCGGTATTTCATGCTTAGTTGCGGCTGTTGAGATTTCAATGGAAGCTAATTTATACTTTCTAAGAAGCGGTCCTTGATGAGTATCAACATGCTGGACCCTTACCATTGGTATTAATACTCTTTTAATAACAAAAAGGCCAAATTGCAATTCAATTTCATGCTCATGGACTTCATATCTCCAAACTCGATGCCTAATTTTAGGCACCAAAAATACACTGATGATTGAGTAGATAACCCAAATTCCTGCAGCTCCAACGATATACCAATAGGAAAGCTCAAGGAAATAGGCACCAATCCCTAAACCAATTACAATTAATAACCCTACCCCCGTACCAATTAAAGCACTAATCCTCCAGACAGTAAGTGCTTTTAAACTAATCTGATTTTGCGGTTGCTTTCTCAACCTACTCTCCCCTTCAACAATGTTCATTTACGATCCATTAGAAAAGCGCAAGCTCCTTGATCCCTCAGGCAAATAAGACACAAGTGAATAGAAGTTTGTCTTCCATTCATTTGTGGCTAGAACCTAGGGGCAGTTAAATACACGACGTCCTGTCGCATCGGTGCTAGGCGCTGTAGCTCGACACAAAAACTATGTACAAATTTCATGCCTTCTCACCTATTAAAATAAGAAAATAATCCCATTTTATTATAGCACAATGGACTTGTAAGCTTGAGAAGAGATTTCAATGTATTTTGAAAGAAGCCTGATCAATCCATTCAATGCTCTTTTCCAACTGTAAGTCCTTTACTAACTGAAATAAAGCATTATCTTTTTGCTTGGCTTCAATCATACAATCAATTTGAGGAACACTTCCCTTTACAGTATGTAAAAATTCTAAGAACATGTTTGGGTCAATAAAGTCAGCATGTGCTCGAAAATCTTTTTCACTCTTCGGACTTGAAATATGCATTTTAACCGGTAATGGCGAAGCCTCCCAAGAACCAATGACTCTTTCCCATTGCTGCTCCCAATTGGGATCATTGTGAAAAGCCAAATGATGATGATAGTCGAACACTTGAGGCACTCCAAGCTTTTCAGACAAATAAAGAGCATCTTGTAAATGAAATGTAGTGTCATCATTTTCAAAAAGGAGCATCTTTTGGATTGAAACAGGAATAAGTCCCCAATTATGAATAAACTGTTCTAAGGCCTTTAACTTATCATCGTAACCACCGCCGATATGAATGACACATCTATGTTCAGGGGTCACTCCCATGCCTTTCAGGAGCAATTCATGCATATGTAATGTTTTGACTGACATCTTCATAATGTCTGGCTGAGTTGAATTCAAAACAACAAAATGATCTGGATGAAACCCAATACGCATAGGATGACGAATGATAAATTCCCCTAACTCTTTTAAAGGTTCAATAAGACTCTGCATATATCTCCAATCACGAAGCTCTTCATGATTTGCTAGAGGTATGAGTTTTGAACTCAATCGAAAAAAATGAATGTCATGTGCAAGATTATGTTTTAATAATCGCAAGCAATTAAAAATATTAGATTTTGCGATTTTTTCAAGCTTAGCAATGGCTGCTCCTCGATCTTTGATTTTTTGAAATTGAGCATATGTCATCGTTTGAGAGGGAGAACAGTTTTGTAGATTCATGCTCATTGCTACATATCCTAATCGGATGATGGTCATTTGGCTTTCACCCCTTAATATTTCTATCAACAGTTTTCCCAACAACCTTATTTCATATCAATATGGGGGTTTCGTTATTTCAATGGGGTAAAGCATGCATGAGATTTTCACCTAAAAAAAGACCGAACCTTTTTTAAGATTCGATCTTTGACATATTATTTAGTGTTAGAGTAACGACGTTTGTTATTTCCTTGACCACTTTTACCTCGGTCACGATTTCCATAGGATGAACGACTTTTTTGTCCGTCTCTACGATTGAAATCACCTTTTCTTCTGTTGTTAGAAGAACGGCCTTTGTTTTTAGATTTTGAATACAGCGGCGCTTCTTCTGTTAATTTTACTTCTACAGAGTTAGGCTCTTTTGTCATATATTTGATGGCAGCAGCCACAACTACTTGTGCATCAAATTCTTCTAAAAGCTCTTCTGCTGTACGTTTGTAGAAGGATAGGTTTTCACTTTCAATAATTGAGCGGATCTTTTCAACTGACATCTGTTGTTGACTTTCAATCGCTTCATCAAGAGTTGGCGGCTTCATACGCTCCATTTTACGTTTTGTCGTACGTTCGATGTTTTTCACAATGTCTAACTCTCTTGGTGTTACAAACGTCATAGCCATACCTGTTTTACCGGCACGACCCGTACGGCCAATGCGGTGAACGTAACTTTCTGGATCTTGTGGTACATCAAAGTTATAAACATGTGTTACACCTGAAATATCAAGTCCACGTGCAGCAACATCTGTTGCAACCAATACTTCAATTGCACCTTCTTTAAATTTACGTAATGTAGACATACGTTTAGCTTGAGTTAAATCACCGTGAATTCCTTCTGCTGTATAACCTCTTAGTGTTAATGCTTCAGATAATTCATCAACGCGACGCTTCGTACGACCAAAAACAATCGCAAGCTCAGGAGACTGAATATCAAGTAATCTTGTTAAGATATCAAATTTCTTTCTTTCTTGTGCTTCTAAATAATATTGTGTAATATTCGGAACCGTCATTTCCTTCGCTTTTACTTTTACAAGCTCAGGCTCTGTCATAAACTTTTCTGCAATACGGCGAATTGGATCAGGCATCGTTGCTGAGAAAAGTAATGTTTGACGTTCTTTTGGTACATTTGAAAGGATTGCTTCAATATCCTCAATGAATCCCATGTTTAGCATTTCATCCGCTTCATCTAATACCAACGTATGAACGTTGTTTAATCGCACCGTTTTACGATTAATATGATCAAGTAAGCGACCTGGTGTACCAACAATAATATGTGGGTTTTTCTTAAGTGAGCGAATTTGTCTATTTATATCCTGACCACCATAAATAGACAGAACTCTAGAGCGTTTATGATAACCAATTTTATAAAGCTCTTCTGAAACTTGAATTGCTAATTCACGTGTAGGAGCAACAACAACAGCTTGTATATTGTTATTTTTCACATCAATTTTCTCAATAAGAGGGATACCAAATGCGGCTGTTTTTCCAGTACCAGTTTGCGCTTGCCCAATAACATCCTTTTTCTGCAAGGCTAGTGGAATCGTTTGGGCTTGAATTGGTGAAGGCTCTTCGAAACCCATTCTGCTAATAGATTCAATCAATGACGAACTTAAACCTAAATCTTGAAACGTTAATGTCAATGTATTCATACTCCTTCTATATCGTTTGCTGTAAATATTTACAGACCTTATAGGTAATCCAAAATCGTATTCATAATGAAACGATGTTTATATTCAATCCTAATAATCTCTAGTCATTTCCCAGAAACCTAAAAATAGATTATCAACTGTTGTGTCATCATGAAAAACAGTCAGATGTTTAGAAAACATGATGTTTTCCTTATACAACCACACACTAAATAAGGTTGTACGAATAAACCGTTCTGATTATTTGCCAACAAAAAATGCCCTTTATCATACAAGGGCAGCAGTTTACCTTATTTAAAGCCCGCAAACACTTTAAATGTAATCATACCACTACCAGTACTGTATTTCAACTTAATGTCAAAAGCAGTAAACAAAACCATTTGAGAAAAACGGATAAAAAGACCTAAATAGCAATTACATAAGTACCTTTTCCTCTGCATACAAAAATTCTTCAACATAGTTTTTCAAGTCTTCATAATCATCCCCGTGGCAAACATGGTGCTTTGAGCACGGTAATAAATGAAGCTTTTTTTGTTTTGAAGGAATAGTATTATATAGGTAATAAGCACTCTTTACCGGTACAATTCCATCACACTCACCTTGAATGATCAAAACTGGTATGTTTAAACGTTGAAGATAAGGCTTCACCTTTTTCACAAGTTTTTGAAATTCAAATGTCGAGCTTATTGGTGTTTGAATAAACTTCTTTTTATACCGGTTAAATAGCTCATTATCTTTAATATTCCCATTCATTAAATCTTTTATCATTTCTTTTGCATCAATCATTAATTGTTTCGGATTCACGTAATAGGCTGCTGCGCTGAGCAAAACTAACTTCTGAATATTATAATTAGCAGCTAAATATGAGGCGATAATACCCCCCATCGAAAATCCGATCACAAACACCTCATCCACCTCTTCCATCAAGGATAGAAGCTCTTGTTCAGCAAATTTGATCCATTCCATATAGGTATGCCCCTTTAATGAAAGTGTTACCCCATGCCCAGGCAGAGTTGGTACTTTGACAACCCAGCCTGTTTTTTGGCGAATATAGCTTGCCAACGGCTCAACTTCATAAGGAGCACCAGTGAATCCATGAATAAAGAGACAGCCTTTCATTGAATGAAAAAACCTCCTTTAAACAAAAGCGCAAGCGCCTTGGTCAGACTCGGGCAATAAGACGCAAATGAATAGAAGACGTTCTTTGTCTTCAATTCATTTGTGGCTTATGATCTCAAGGGGCTAGGCGCTAAAGCTGGATGCCGAGCGCTTATCTAACAGTACAAGAATTTTATAAATTCCTAAACAAGAACCAAATAAGCAAGGTCTAAATTCATCTTAGTCTCTATAAGCAAAATTGTGTTTAAATAAATGCGTTTACTACCTCTTCAAGCTTCATTCCTCTTGATGCTTTCACAAGTACAACGTCATTCTTCTGAATCAGTGACTTTAGAGACGCGATCAATTCACTTTTGTCCTCAAAGTGATGAACAAAGTCTTGGGCATAGTTTTCCCTTGCTCCTAAAGCAATTTCTGCTCCTAAACGCCCATAGGTAAAAATATGCGAGATGTTAGGAGACTTGATCGCTCTTCCTACCTCGCGATGATATTCCTTTTCTTCCTCACCTAATTCCAGCATATCACCAAGAACAACAAACCTTTTTTCAAATCCTTTTAAGTTCTCAATTAAGTTAATCGCTGCCTTCATAGAGGTAGGACTAGCGTTATAGGCATCATTAATGATAGAAGCACCATTTTTTGCCTCGATTAATTCTAATCGCATGCCGGTTAACTTTATAGATGAGAAGCCTTCCTTAATCGCTTCCTTTTTCACTCCAAGATGAGTAGCAACAGCATATGCAGCTAAGGCATTCCATACGTTATGTTTTCCTAGAACCGGAATAAAGTATTCCTCATTTTCCACTTTAAAAGAAGTACCTGTTAGCTCTTGATTAATTTTTGTTGGGAAATAATCGTTGGTTGATTTTTCACCAAATGTAGCAGTGTTTAATGATAATGCAGGAACTCTTTCCTGTAATAAAGGCTCATCACCATGATAAATGAACAAGCCATCTTTTTTTAATCCTTTTGTAATTTCCAGCTTAGCCTCAGCAATTCCTTCCCGAGACCCCAAATCAAGTAAGTGTGATTCACCAATATTCGTAATAACCGCTACATCCGGGTTTGCAATATGGGATAGTAGTTCAATTTCTCCCTTTCCACTCATCCCCATTTCCAACACAGCAACTTCTGTATCCTCACTCATGCTTAATACTGTTAACGGCAATCCGATATGATTATTGAAATTCCCTTTTGTTTTATGTACTTTATACGTTGTTTCTAATAATGATGCAACCATATCCTTTGTCGTTGTTTTTCCATTACTACCTGTGATTCCAACGACTTTGACTTGCAACTGATGTATGTATGATTTAGCGAGTGCTTGTAATGCTTTTAGTGTATCTTCAACAAAAATAACAGGCACTCCTTTTGGAGGGTTTTTCTCTGATTTTTGCCAAATAACAGCTGCTGCTCCATCTTTTACCGCTTTTTCTCCAAACTCATGGCCATTATAAACATCTCCAACAAGTGGTATAAATAAACTATCCTTCCCAACCTGACGGGAATCTGTTGTTACTCCTGTTATGTGTAAGCTTTTATATGTTTCTTCTAATCCGAAACCATCTACCATTGTCTCGATATCTTGTAACGTTCTTCTAATCATATCCCCAACTCCTAATAAAGGATTTTTTACTTTTTTTCCAGGAAATTGTAAAATACTTGAACTGTGATTCATTACTTCGACAGCCAGCTCCGAAGCACAGGATGTGCAAGTGCAGTCTTGGAGATTGGCACGCGTTTTTTGACTTGCAATGCTGACCAAGGCGCTTGCGCTTTTGTTCTAATGGAAAAAGGAACTGATTGGTGCTTTATTCAGTCCCTCATCCTATATGATATAAACGCTATTTGGAAATTTAGAAAGAATGCTTAATTTGCTGCTTTTGCTCAAAGCGCTCTAATGCAAGGTCAACAAGCTTTTCAATAAGCTGTGGATATTCTAATCCTGTGTGCTTCCACATAAGCGGGAACATACTATATGGAGTAAATCCTGGCATTGTGTTTACTTCATTTATTAATGCTCTGCCATCTTCAGTTAAGAAAAAGTCTGCTCGAACTAGACCCGAACCATCAATTGCTTTAAAAGATCTAATCGCCATTTCTTTAATCATTTCATATTCTTCATCTGTAACATTTCCCGGAATGATTAAATCTGTATCTCCATCTTCATACTTTGCTTTGTAATCATAGAACTCTTTTTTCGGAGCAATTTCACCCACAACAGAACATGTCGGATGATCATTTCCGATTACAGCAATTTCAATTTCTCTGCCTACAATCGCTTCTTCGATAATCACCTTGCGATCATATTCGAACGCTTCTTTAATTGCCGCTTTTAATGATGCTCGATCCTTACATTTATTAATTCCAACACTTGAACCTAGATTAGCAGGCTTTACGAAGCATGGGTATCCTAATTCATTTTCGATTTCATCACAAGCAGATTCTGGTGAGTGCTCGTAGTCACTTTTAATAAAGGAAACATAGTTTGCTTGCGCTAAACCAGCTTGTGCAAAAAGATTCTTCATGACAACCTTATCCATACCTGCAGCAGATGCTAAAACACCATTTCCAACGTATGGAATGTTTAATAACTCAAGAAGTCCTTGAACCGTTCCATCCTCTCCGTTTGGACCATGCAGAAGTGGGAAAATGACGTCAATTTTCTCTTGCTCTTCTACTTTAGCAGGGAATAAATCTGAGTTAAGTGATACAGGTGAAATGAAGTCCCCATTTCCTTGCAGCTTCAACGAACTTACTTCTTTTACGGGTGCATTTAAAGCTTTACCTCTTACCCATTCTCCATCTTCTTTTATATATATTGGATGTATATCAAATTTACTCATATCTAACGCATTTATAACAGCTAAGGCCGTTTGCAAAGAAACATTATGCTCTGCAGACTTCCCGCCATAAATAAGACCTAACTTTATTTTCATGTAGATATCCTCCTCAGTTCTCTCATCATTCTTATTTTATCACTTTAAGGCAAAATTGTTATTAACGATTCCTTATTTATGTAATAAGTTTTTTATAAATTGCCACGAACACTTCTTTATATGATCCGTCCTTGACCATGTTTTTTAAAGGGTGCACACTTCAGAATAAGATAATTTGAGGAGTTCTTATTTTATCCCACCTCTTAACGGGCAATAAGGCTCCCACCTCAAGCTTCTGATTTTACAAAGAAGGTAGGTGATAACTTGCCCGCAGAGGTCCGATTGGTTCAACTAACCATCAGCAGGGGATGAGGAAAACTCGCACTGATGGAAGTTTCACTTTATTTTTGCGCTATAAAAGTAAAGACCTTTCCTTCTCGTAAATCATGTTGTGGATGTGAATAATCTTCATAAACCGTTACAGAAGAATAGCCGATTCTTTCAAGAATTAATTTAAATTCCTTGATTCCAAACCATGAATAGGATTGAACTTTACTTTCCTTCGAGAGAGCTTGACCTTCCTTCCAATGCTCAACTGATAAAGTATATGTTGCTGTTTGTTCGATCAAATCAATTTTTACGAGTTTCGATTCACCAACAAATAGAAGGTCGTTTCTTTCGAGCACTATGTCTTCTTTTTGTAAAATCGTAAATTCATTTTGTAAAAAAAGATCAACAATAAGTGTTCCTTTATCCTTCAGATGATCATGGCTATTTTTTAATACTCTTATTGCATCAACCCTTTTAGACTTCGTGGAGACCACTCCTAAAGGAATCAAGATCGCTTCATACAATGAGGCAGTTTTAAAATTTGGTAACATAGCCTGAAGCAATTTTGCAGACTGATTAATATCTGTGCACTTTTCATGACAAGCCTTTTTTCCATTATTAGATTCAATCACACCCTCCATCTTTAGACCTCGATCCAATAACATAGGAAGTAAATGTAATTGATTCTGACCTAACTCAAGTATTTTCCCTTTTGTATCTTTTAATTTTTCATAATAAAAATCCATAGCATGTACAAGTTCATATTCCTGAATATATGACTGAAATGTATCCATAACAAACCATTTAAAGCCTAACGTCATCCTTCATCTCTCCTAAATTACATAAATACGCTTCTAACTTCCCACTTATACTTGAAAATTATGTAAGGAATTAAGAAAAGTGTAGATGCCTTATTGCGCCGGAGCTAGACACTAAACTAAGAACAATTTTTCACTTTATTACCTTTAAAAAAAGTGTAGAAACCTGATCAGCAGTTCTTATAACCTGATTATTTCTACTCCACAAAAATGAAATATGAATAGAAGGTTGGTCATATTTATTGTAAAGAAGTTGTAAATCTTATGTTCATTATGCAAAAAACAATCTAAACTAGAAATTAAGAAGCTATCATACGAAGTGTATTTATCTTATGACTGATCATAGCCATTAAGAAATGGAGTGAACAAAATGAAACGAATTAGTGTATTTTGCGGATCAAGCCCAGGTGCTTCTCCTTCATATTTAGAAACAGCTGAAATGCTTGGAAGCCAATTGGCCAAAGAAGGAATCACTCTTGTCTATGGCGGATCTAAACTTGGTGTTATGGGCGCGGTAGCAAATGCTGCGCTTCAAGCAGGTGGAGAGGTTATTGGGGTTATTCCTAAAATGTTAATGGAAAGAGAGTTAGCTCACACAAACCTAACAAAACTAATTGTCGTTAACACGATGCATGAACGCAAAGCAAAAATGGAACAGCTCTCTGATGGATTCATTGTTCTACCAGGTGGACCAGGTACAATGGAGGAATTTTTCGAGGTATATACATGGGCACAGCTTGGTGAACACCAAAAGCCAATTGGGATGATCAATACCAACCAATACTATGATAAGCTGCTGGAATTCTTTGGTCACATGATTCAAGAAAAGTTTCTAAAACCAGAATATCATTCCATGATAATTGTTGAACAAAATCCAAAAGAACTGATCAATAAATTCCGTACTTATAAGCCGCCTTTACTAACCAAATGGATCACATCCGAACAAACATAGGGATTTAAAAATCCCTATATCTCTTTATTCTCATTGCCCTCTTTTTCTCTATAAGGTCATCAAAAGAATTTTAAATAGTTTTCATTCAACACATTGCATATAGTTTACATTTTGATAAACACTATCCACATAGAGGTGAGGGATAATGAATCGAGGAATCTGGACGGCTCTTTCAGCAATTGGAATTGCCCAAGGTCTTAAAATATTTACACATAAAAAAGAACATGATGTTTGGGATTGGCGCCCTATCTTCCAAACAGGCGGAATGCCAAGTTCACATTCAGCAGGAGTTTCAGCTCTTGCAACATATGTAGCATCTAAAAAAGGAATACATTCAGTTGAAACAGCTCTAGCAGTCATTTTTGGGATTATTGTTATGTATGATGCACAAGGTATAAGAAGACACACAGGTGAAATCGCAAAAATTGTAAACGATCTTGACGCAGACATAGAACTATTATCTGGCCAAATGCCAGGTCTATTTCATGTGAAACAAGAAAAAGAGTTAAACGAGCTCCTTGGCCACCAACCAGCAGAAGTTGCAGGCGGCGCTTGTTTAGGAATCTTAATCGGCTTGATTAGTTCACTTTTTGAAATAACCGGTAGTCATACTAACTAATAAAAGTCATGATGTGAGCTTTTAGCCCGCATCATGACTTTTTATTTTGTCCTGTTTGGTAAATTGAAATTTGGAACAAATTAAAAAAAAGATTTTATTCCTTGATAACCAAAATACAACCCAAACACTATTAAAGATATTCCTGAAATGAGTGAAATTGTTGTAAGCAAAGAGGGTGTTAAATACTTTCTTAAAACACTTGAAAGAATCGCCATCATAAAATCCCATAGTAAAACACCAATGAGAATAGCAGCTGAGTAAATAACCAAATACTTATCACTATTTGTTAACACTGTGTTCGCTAAGATCGATCCATATATTCCGATCCAAAATAGGATGCTTAAGGGATTAAGTAAGGACATAAAAAAACCAGAAAAATACGATTTCGAAAATCTAATACTTCCTCTTCCATTGACCATCGTATGTTTTTTGGCAGATAGCAGACTCTCAATACCCGTATATACCAAGACGAAAAAACCAAATAACCATAGAAATGTTTGTACTACCGAGATCTGAAGAATATTAACAAAACCAAGGTACACTAAACACATATACAAAACGTCAGCTGTTGTAGCCCCAAGACCAAACAGCCAGGCATGAAAAAATCCTCCCTTAATTCCCCTATCAATTTGACCTGCATTGACAGGACCAATCGGTGCTGCTAGTGAAACGCCTAAAAAAACATAGCTAAACAGACTATTCAACATCTTACCCTCCAGTATCTGAGAACCCTTTTATTATGTATGCTTGTACATCATATTCAGGTGGATTCCAGATTATGTAGGTTAAGTTTTGGTCAGTTCTTCCATCATTGGGAGGTTTCATTTTAATGTTTTTTAGAATCTATTATGTATTAAAAAGGCATCCTCTATTTAATAGAGAATGCGGCAAGCATTAATGTACTGAAACTAACTTTATATGTTCAAGATGGTGTTTACTATGCCAAGCATATAGTGCAACATTTGTTGATAACATAACATCCTGTTTTGTTTCAGGGTGATAAAATGTTTTGCTGAAGTCTGATAAAGACATAGACCTTAATAATTGACCCCAACGTGTATGCAGGGATTCCAGCAGCTGAAGAGATGATTCAACCGGCATCTGATAATCAGGTAAATTAGCCCAAGCATTCTCGTCATATGCTTTTATAGTTGGAAAATTTTCTGTAAGAGCTAATTTAAATCGAATGTAGCTATTCATATAGCTGTCAGCAAGGTGATGAACAATTTGTTTTACTGTCCAACCTCCCGGCCGATAGGATGTATCCAATAATGATTCAGGCAAAGATTCGAGCACTTTTCTAAGCTGTATAGGAGCTTCTTCTATTGTTTCAATCCACTCATCCAAATCGTTTCTTGTGATATTCTCTGGAGCTACAAATTCTCCAATGGGATATTGCAGGCTTTTCTTCATCTGCTCAACTCACTCTCCCTTATAACAAGTCGTTAATTCCATTATATTTCTTCGGGAACTTTTGAACAATACAGAAAAGTCGCACTTTAATTTTGAAATATGGTATAGTATGGTCAATCTCTTTCCATTAAATGGCTAAAATATATTATTGGGGGTGTTTACTTTGCGAGCTATCCTTCTAGGGGTTTGTTCTTCCTTCTTTTTTGCGTTTACTTTTGTACTAAATCGTTCTATGGAGCTATCTGGAGGAAGTTGGTTATGGAGTTCATCCTTACGGTATTTTTTCATGCTTCCCTTTCTCATTCTTTTTGTTATTGGGACAAAAAAATGGTCACCACTAATGAAGGAAATAAAAAAAAATCCGGCACAGTGGCTGTTATGGGGAACAGTGGGGTTTGGTTTATTTTATGCTCCTATTTGTTTTGCAGGTGCATTTGGTCCTGGTTGGTTAATCGCAGCTACTTGGCAAATGACAATCCTATCAGGCTCACTTCTGGCTCCACTTTTTTATCAAGAAATCCATACAGCTAATGGCCCCCTAAAAGTACGAGGGCAAATTCCTCTTAAAGGTCTAAGTATGTCTATGATTATTCTTTTAGGTGTTGCCATTATGCAATATGAACACGCAAGCCATCTATCACTAAAACCTGTTTTATTAACCATTATCCCGGTCCTAATCGCCTCTTTTGCCTATCCACTTGGAAATCGCAAAATGATGGCACTTTGTGAAGGAAGATTAGATGTGTTTCAGCGTGTTTTAGGTATGACATTAGGCAGCTTGCCTCTTTGGATTATTTTTGCAATAATGGCTCTATCAACCACTGGCCTTCCAACAAAAACTCAAACTATTCAATCCTTTTGGGTAGCCATTTGTTCAGGCTTAATTGCAACCTTACTATTCTTTCAAGCTACGAATATAGTACAGCATAATATGACACAGCTTGCGGCAGTAGAAGCCACGCAGTCGATTCAAGTACTATTCGTTCTAATAGGGGAAATCCTCTTCTTAGGAGCATCTTTACCAACCATACTTTCGCTTTTTGGAATGGCATTGGTCATGATTGGTATGGTATTACATAGTTATATTTCAAGAAGTGATAAAGTGAAACAACCAGTAAAAACTGATGCTTCCAAACAATTTTCATAACATATTCGTTTTATTGCCCTTTAGGATAAGCATCCTAATGTTTTGCTTATCCTAACATTTTCGTCTGGGTTTTCCGCTCCAATGATTTCAGTATCCCAATATGTAAATTAAACTTCCAGCATCATTCTGGCGGTTTTTAATGTATAACCGTCAAACACATCATCATATTCTGTCTCTATTTTAAATCCTTTTGATTTATAAAAATTTACCGCGCGTTGATTTTCTTTTTCAACATTTACATACACTTTCTTAATCTGACCTAACTCCTCTAATCCCGCCTTCAATAAGTCTGTCCCAATTCCCTTCCCCTGGAACTCCTCGTATAAATAAATGGCCCCGAGTTCAACCTTCTTCTCATCCTTAAGCGGTGTAAAGTTAGCAAATCCAATGATCTTATCGTCTTGTTCCGCCACAAGGAAAAGAGTTTCCGTTAATCTTTTTATTAACATGTCATGTGAATAAGCAGTTTTCACAAAACTTTCCTGTATATCGGTTGGTATAATTCCCTTATATGTACTATGCCAACTAGATTTTGCGACAAGCTGGATTTGCTCTATATCTTTTTTATTCATTCTCCGAATGATCATCGTCATAAAGCCCCCCATTAAAATGTCTAGTTAATAATTACAAATTATAACATTTAAAACGAACAAAGAGGAAAACGATTTCAATAATAAAATCAAACTTATCAGAAACTAGAGATCAAATCAGTTTATCCAAATTAAGTGTTTACAAAAATGTTAATAACTTCGTTGATATGTGGATAACTTGTTAATAATCCTATATGTTATCCACATACTATGTTAAATGACGCAATTCTCCATCTCTTTTATTGATTGATTTTTATTAAGCTTTTTTACTATCGCATGAATGTTATCCACAATATACAGTGCATCATAATCCATTGAAGCAACATGATAAGAATTTTCCAATTCAATAAGCAGTTTTTCAGAGCTAGAGATATTATTAAAAATATAATCTGAATTTGCAGGTGAAACAACATGATCAATTTTAGACTTAAAAATAATTGTTGGGTTTGATATGAATTTCACTTTGTCTTTCGTATTATCCATTAAATCTAGTAATTGATGGATCGCCTTTAACGGTACTTGTTCATACGTAATTTCATGAACAGAAGGTTTTTTTATATCAGGTGCACCCTCTTCAATCATTCTCGGTACATGTTCATTTCGATATTCTTTGTATGCAACATCTGTAACTGCTGCATTAATGAGAAAAATCCCATCTACCTTATTTTGGGCAGCTACCTGAAGTGTTAAGGCACCTCCCATTGATTGCCCAACAATATATACTTTTTCACATGTTTGCTTTAGTTTTTCATATGCGCTTTGAAGATTTACGATCCATTCTTCATACTTACTTTCTTCCATATCTTCCACATTCGTGCCATGTCCTTTTAATCTAGGGATGGAGACAGTATAGCCGTAATCTGCTAGATGTTTCCCTATATATTCCATGCTTTGCGGTGTGCCATTAAAACCATGACATAAAACAATTCCTGTATCATTCCCTGTAAAAAACAAACTTTCCGCTCCTAAAATGACTGGATATACTTCGTTTTTCATTATAGATTGCCCCCTTTTGATGCCCCGCTTTATTTAAACTGCTTTTTTATGTTTCCTCAATTCGCAAAGCCATAAATCAGCATTAGCTGCTGCAACAACTCTATTTTAATTTAAATAATTCATATAAGTTTACTTGGTTTTATTTTACCTTAAAATTGACTTTTACACAATACAAGAAAAACACGATGCCAATTGCTTGTAAAGGGCTTCGTTGTGAGAGCTTCTCTGAAATTTAAAGCCGTAATGACAAAAGTTTAGACAGAGCAATTGGTATATGAAGACCTAATCCCTTCAGAAAATCAGAAAAAATAGTCTTCATCAAAACGATGAAGACCAAATCTCTTTGCAAAAATAGAAGAAAATAGTTTTATCGAAAATGTCATTAGTTCCATCAACCTAAACCACCTAGGAAATTAAAAAACATAGCCTAATCGGCAGTCACATCGACAGTTAATTGGCAGTTTTTCTTATTTGTACATTGATTATTGTTCATCATAAAAAAATGATGTCAATTATCATGTCAGAACGATCAAAAATGTTCATTACCCTTGATAAATAAAGAAAATGACGTGTACCAATTTACACGTCATTTATAAAGAGTGCACCCGAAAACAGAACCATTTGAATTGCTTGACCCTCGAGCTTTTACATTATTTTTTAAGTAAAACTTCCATAAGTGCGGGGGTTTCTTCATCCCCCACTGATGGTTAGGTGAACTAACCCGACCATTACGGGTCATTAACCCCACCTGCCTTCTTGTAAACTCAGAAGCTTTAAGCAGGGTCTTACTGCCCATTAAGAGTCGGATAAATTGGATAACCAGTAAATTTAAAATCGTTTCCTATTTTAACTATATCTAAATGATCTATATTAATGGCATCCGCCATCTTCTCAATTCCTAGTCCTCCGATAAAGCCAGGTGCTTCCTTTCCTCCTATTATCTTAGGAGCCATATATAAAACCAGTTTATCAACTAATTGTTCAGTTAGAAAAGATGCATTCACTTCTCCACCGCCTTCAATTAATACGGAAGAAACACCCTTTTCACCCAGGATTTGAAGCGTATCCTTTAAATCTACTTGTTCAACCCCTGAGGTAATAAATATATTTACTCCTAATGCTTCTAAGTGATCCTTAGCCTTTTTCGAATAGCTTTTTGATGTAAAAATCCATGTTTCAGCTTGTTTGTCTGTCACTACTTTAGAATGAAGCGGAGTCCTTAAGCGGCTATCAAGAATGATGCGAATAGGATTCCGTCCATGTACAATACGAGTTGTTAATTCAGGATTATCCTTTATCACTGTCTGTACACCTACTAAAATCCCTGCGTGTTCGTGTCTTAATTGATGAACATCTTTTCTTGCTTCTTCAGATGTAATCCATTTACTATCCGAGGTATATGAGGATATTTTGCCATCTATAGTTGTTGCGGATTTCAATGTAATAAACGGAGTTTTGGTCGTAATAAATTTATTAAAGACCTCATTCATCATGATGGATTCTTTTTCACAAACTCCAACCGTCACATCTATGTTTGCATCTTTTAAAATCTTTATTCCATTCCCTGCAACGAGTGGATTTGGATCAAGAGTAGCCACTACTACTTTTTTAATCCCCGCTTCAACAATTGCAACTGCACACGGGCCTGTTCGACCATGATGTGAACAAGGCTCAAGAGTTACATACATTGTACCTCCCTTAGCATGTTCACCCGCCATGTTTAAAGCATGAATTTCAGCATGGGGACCACCGGCCTTTAAATGTGCACCTACACCAACGATTCGATTATTATTAACAATTACTGCTCCTACTAACGGATTTGGTTCGGTTTGTCCTTTCATTGCAATAGCATTGTTTATTGCTAATTTCATATAAACCTCATGTTCACTCAATCGTATAGCCTCCTCTAAAATGGCCAGCTTTCTCCATTTTCGTTTCTAAGTACTTCTGATTATAGTGTGATACATCTCCCCATAATGCTATTCTGCCTGCTACATTTGCACCTGATTTCTGAAGTGCCTCAAGTTTAAGTGGATTATTTGTTATTAATGTGACTGGTCGTTGTCTAAGAGATTTTAGTACTCTTATCGCCTCTTCATAGCTTCTTGAGTCATCTGCAAACCCTAATCCTTTATTTGCCTCAACTGTATCTAACCCTTCCTCTTGAAGAAGGTAAGCAAGTGCTTTACTAAACAATCCTATTCCTCTTCCCTCATGATTGGCTAAATAGAAAAGCGCTCCAGTACCGTGCTCTTTTATCATTCTTAACGATTGTTTTAATTGATAGCCGCAATCACATCTTTTACTTCCAAAAATATCACCTGTATGACAAATGCTGTGCATCCGAATAAGTGCTGAATCTTCCATTTCAAAATCACCATACACCAATACACTAGATTGCTGCTGTTTTGCTAATTGGAGAGTTGGTAATCGCTTTACTAATGTTTCAAAAGAAGAATTTTGTTCCCCCACTATATTCAGCCAACAGTACCATTTAAAAAATACAGTTTCATCATCTAACTGCACAGGCAAGTTAATCGGTCCTACGATATATGTCATTCCCTTTTCATAAGGTACTATTTTTGTTTTATCTTTTAAGCTTTCTAGAGGAATCTCCTTTATGGCTTCTATCATCATTTATCTCCCCTTTTTTAAACAACTTACTTATTGTAAGTTAGTATACTTTTGGAGATAAACCCCGTCAACTATTCTGATTAACCATGATCGTCCATTTCAGCTGACTCCATACTTTCCACTTAATATAGGCAAAATACTGTTTTTTCATAAAGATATGGGTAAAATAGGTATTAGAGGTGATCATGATGGAACATATAAAAACAGACAACCAATTTCAGGAACTTATCAATAGTGATAAACCTGTTGTCCTAAAATTTTTCACAGACTGGTGTCCTGATTGCAAACGTATGGATATGTTTTTACCAACTGTTTTCGAAGAGGTTGGAGATGTATCTATGTATGAGATTAACAAAGACGAACTTCCGGAAATTGCTGAAAAATATGATGTGATGGGGATTCCTAGTTTATTAGTCTTTAAAAAAGGCGAAAAGCTTGCACACCTTCATAGTGCTAACGCGAAAACTCCGGATCAAGTAATTGAGTTTTTATCAGAATCTCTAAAATAAGGACTGACTAATAAGGGTAGACTCCTAAACACAATGATTAAGTGCAAAGAGCCTACCCTTATTTATACCATAACACGATTTAATCATTTTGTTCCGTTCTTCATCCAACCATTTTAACTTCTCTTTATCAATTAAAAACATACATATACTTAAAGGTTTAACTTCATTTTTCCGCTACTCTGCTTTTGATTTTTTGCACTTTAAAAGGGAGTTATTCATTTCTATTGTTTTTTATTTGGTTTATACCCCATTGTTGCTTTAACTGCTTCCCGCCAGCCTTTATAAAGCTCATTTCTTTGATCATCTTTCATAACAGGCTTATACGATTGATCTACCTTCCACTGCATCGCAATTTCCTCACGGTTCTGCCAAAAACCAACGGCTAGTCCTGCTAGATAAGCGGCACCTAATGCAGTCGTTTCATTGATAACAGGACGCTCAACGGGGACGTTTAAGATATCACTTTGAAAATGCATGAGCATATTATTTTTTACAGCCCCACCATCTACACGAAGTTTCTTAAGCTGAATGCCAGAGTCTGCTTCCATCGCCTTTAGAACATCTTTCGTTTGATAAGCAAGAGATTCAAGTGTCGCACGGATAAAATGCTCTTTTGTCGTTCCACGTGTCAAACCCAAAATGGCTCCTCTTGCCTCACTATCCCAATATGGGGTACCTAATCCTACAAATGCAGGTACAACATATACCCCATCGGTTGAATCAACTTTTTCTGCATACTTTTCAGAAGCAGATGCATTGTCAATCATTCTCAAGCCATCACGCAGCCATTGGATAGCTGAGCCTGCTACAAAAATACTACCCTCTAGTGCATATTCTACTTTCCCATCAATTCCCCAAGCAATTGTTGTTAATAATCCATTTTCCGATGGTACTGCCTTTTCTCCTGTATTCATTAGCATAAAGCAGCCTGTACCGTAAGTATTTTTTGCCATTCCCTTCTCATAGCAAGCCTGCCCAAACAATGCCGCATGCTGATCCCCTGCAACTCCTGCAATTTGGACTCTTTCTCCAAAGAAATGATAATCAACTGTTTCCGTATACACTTCTGAAGAAGAACAAACTTCAGGTAACATTGATTTAGGTACATCTAATATTTCCAATAACTCATCATCCCATTGTAAATCATAAATATTATACATCAGTGTTCTCGATGCATTTGTATAATCGGTCACATGCCTTGCACCACCGGAAAGCTTCCAGATTAACCACGAATCAATTGTGCCAAAAAGCAATCGGCCTTCATTTGCTTTTTGTCTTGCTCCTTCAACATGATCTAGAATCCATTTTACTTTTGTTCCTGAAAAATAAGGGTCAATTAATAAGCCCGTTTTTTTCCTAAATACATCATTATACCCGCTTTCTTTTAATTTTTCACAAATATCAGATGTTTGCCTTGATTGCCACACAATGGCATTGTAAACAGGCATTCCTGTTTCTCTATCCCAAACAACCGTTGTCTCACGTTGGTTTGTAATTCCAATGCCTGCTATTTCCTTAGGAGATATATTTATTTTTGCTAATACTTCAGCAATCACCGCTAATACTGAACTCCATATTTCTAAGGCATTATGCTCTACCCAACCTGGCTGAGGGAAATATTGCGGAAATTCTCTTTGAGCGACTTCGACGATATCTCCATTTTTATTAAATAATATAGCCCTTGAGCTTGTTGTCCCCTGATCTAAAGATAGAATATATTTCTTTTCCATACTTAATCCTCCTCATCCCTATGATTTATCCCTTACATTACTTCTTGATTTTTTTATCAAATCCTTTAATTAAAAAAGAGACAGTTCTTATGTCGGTAGGTTTATACCTATGAAACATAAGCTGTCTCTTAAAAACTTATCAATTTTTCATTTACACTCTGTACATATATTAAACGTTTAATCCTGTAGTAATATTTAATCCCTCTTTTATGGATTTTAGCGTTACTTCATTTGACCATTCTGGTTTATCAGGATAAGCGAAAACTGAATTTGTTACAATTCCATCAAATTTCATTTCTCTTAATTTCCGATAGAGTGCTTTAAAGTTTACTTCCCCTTCACCAGGGTTCAAATGCTGATGAATCGTTACGTTTGCATTAGGAGGATTTACAATATATCGTAAGCCAAATGCAGCTTTATGGTTCAGAGTATCTGCAATTAGAACATGTGCGAGTAAATCTCCTGCTTCTTCTAAATGCTTTTCAACATCGCCAATACCATCATCATAAAAGAAAGCATGTGCAACAGAATAAACTAGCTTAATCCAATCTTTATCTAGTGCACGAATCATCCGAATAGCTTCTGTATTCAACTCAATAAAATCGTTAGGATGAGATTGTAAATTAAGATTAATACCCTCTTTTTCAAATAGCGGCATTAACTCTTCCATTGATTTAACAAAAGCTGCTTCACTTTCGACCGGACGGCTTTTATCACCGGCAAATTCACTGTTCATTAAATCAACACCTAATTCAGAAGTGATTTCAATACAGCGCTTCCAGTTTCTCACTGCTGCCTGACGTTCTTCTTCAATAGGTGAAGACCATTGTTGAACAGGAAGGACTGAAGAGATTTTCACGCCTGCATCTAAACAATATCTTTTTAAATCTCTAATAAGCTGCTTATCAACCTTTGGGTATTCATAAAACCAAATAAAGTCTTTACGCGGTGATAGCTCTACATATTCATACCCTAATCTAGCAACTGCATCGATCGTATCTTTTAAATTTGTATTATCACGATAATGTGACGGATCATATGCTAAACGCAATGTAAACATCTCCTTTTTCGGCTATTTAAATTAAACTGTTTTGGATATCATCTTAATTTGCACAATCTAACTACTAATTTTAAGCCCCTTATTTGGCCCAACATCCCTTTTTTCAGTCCATAATAAAGTGAAGAAACTAGCTGCAAAGCCTAAAATACCTGTAAAATAGAAACCTGCTGAAATCCCAAACTCCGAATTAAGAACTCCTGCCAGAAGCGGACCGGCAAACATACCAATCGCATATAAAGCCTGGTAGACTCCCATTGCTGTGGCTCGTTTATTAGGATCGATTGTTTCAATTGCCGTACTTAATAACAAAGGAAAGATTAAACCAAGTGCAAACCCGTTAAAACTTTGGATCACCATCAACAACACCTTTGATTCTATAAATGGTGTTAGAAATGTAAAAAAGGCTGTTCCTAAAAACGCAATCTTTAAGGAATTCCATTTTCCTAGAAAAGGTATGATCAATTTTCCCATAAATAATGTAGCAATAGCATGAGGAATCATAAAAGAAAAGACAATATAGCTTATATCACCTGTAACATAGCCAATATCCACTACATATGCCGGGATAAATCCAAACATGGTTGTAAAGATAATGCTATGAGCTAGAATCGATAGGAAAGAGACTTTTAAAATCATAGGCTCATTCATAACCGCGATTAGATCTCTGAAGCGAATAGGTTCTGTTTTAGCAACTTCTTTTGATTCAGGAATAAAAAGTGAAAGAATTGCTCCTAGAAAGCTTATACCCGCACCGATCCAGAAGGGTGCTTTCCATCCCCATTCACCCACAATAAAACCGCTTACAGTCATTCCTAAAAGCTGTGCTAATACGACAACAAAGGATATACTACTCATTGCTCGATGAACTTCTCTATCAGTAAAGTAGCTTGAGTATAACACTGTAAACACAACCCAGGTTGCTGCTGCAATCCCGGCAAGAGAACGGCTTAAAAGAACCCATCCCAAACTGTCTGTTACTGCAAAAACAAAGCAACTTACTGCTCCTATTACTAAACCAAAGACTATAAAAGGTTTTCTAAGCTTAATAAGATCTGAATAGATACCTATTGGCAACCTGCATACAAATTGCATAAATCCATAGCTTCCAAGAACAACTCCTATGAAAATATATTCACTCCCCATTAACTCCATATAGGGAGTTAAAACAGGAAGGTAGATAAAATGCGGAAACCAAAGGATAAACGAAGCAAATAGAAAGATACAGTTATGATGAACGGAATTTAAATTATTCAAAGGTTCACTCCGTCTTTTAATAGAAGGGTTTTTAAAAGGAGCAGCCCTCTTATTATATGAAATCGATTACTTCATTTTAGCCACTGCTCCTTACAACCGTTTACTCTATTACCAGCGTGCGGTTACCATCTTTTTACGTGTATAGAATTCAACACCATCTGTTCCATTTGCATGAAGGTCACCATAAAATGATTTCTTCCAGCCAGAGAATGGGAAGAACGCCATCGGTGCAGGGACACCTAAGTTAACCCCTAACATACCCGCATCAATTGTTTCACGGAATTGACGTACATTGCTTCCATTTGTTGTATAAATACACGCTCCGTTTGCAAAATCTGATTCATTAGTTAGAGCAATAGCTTCTTCTAATGTGTTCACACGAACAACCGATAACACTGGAGCAAAGATCTCTTCTTTCCAGATTGTCATTTCTGTATTTACATGATCAAAAATTGTAGGTCCTACAAAATAGCCATTGCCTGATGCCTCAGCATCTTTACGACCATCGCGTACTAATGTAGCTCCTTCTTTTTCTCCAAGTTCAATGTATTTTTCTGTTCTTTCTTTATGTGTGTCACGAATAACAGGTCCTAGGAATACCCCTTCATCTAGGCCATTTCCAATTGTGATATTGTTGACAGCACCCACTAGTTTTTCCATAAATGGCTCTGCAACCTCTCCAACAGCAACAACAACTGCAGCTGCCATACATCTTTCACCAGCTGAACCGTAAGCTGCATTCATAATTTGGTTAACAGCAAGGTCCAGGTCGGCATCAGGCATTACAATTGAGTGGTTTTTTGCACCAGCAAGTGCCTGAACACGTTTCCCGTGATTTGAAGCTGTTTTATAAACATATTCGGCAACTGGTTGAGATCCTACAAATGAAATTCCTTTTACCTGAGGATGCTCAAGTAAACCATTTACAACGTCATGTGCACCATGAACAATGTTTAAAACACCTTCTGGTAAACCAGCTTCTGTAAATAACTCTGCAAGGCGATTCGCAAGCAATGGAGTACGCTCAGATGGCTTTAATACGAATGTGTTACCACAAGCGATTGCTAATGGGAACATCCAGCAAGGCACCATCATCGGGAAGTTAAATGGTGTAATTCCGCCAACTACACCAATTGGGTATCGATACATACCTGATTCAACATTTGTCGCGATATCTGGAAGCTGTTTACCCATCATTAAAGTAGGAGCACCTGCCGCAAACTCAACACATTCAATACCACGTTGGACTTCACCGTATGCTTCGTTGTAGCTTTTACCGTTTTCCAACGTTACTAGGCGAGCTAGTTCATCCCAATTCTCTACAAGCAACTGTTGATACTTAAATAGAATTCTTGCTCTACGCGGAACAGCTGTCGTGCTCCATGTTTTGAAAGCTTCTGCTGCTACCTCTACTGCATGGTCAACATCTTCACGGCTAGAAATAGGTACATGAGCAAGTGTTTCACCAGTTGCCGGATTTGGAACAACCTCTGTCTTACCAGAACTAGATTCAACCCATTTACCACCGATGTAGTTTTTCAAATTTTCCACTGTTACTGTGTTTGACATAATCCATTCTCCTCCCTTAAATACATCCTATTATTATGCAATTTAACCTTTCTTATTACCTATTACTCTCTTAAAGGCCAAAAAGCTTATTCACTAGTAAAGATAACAATACTGAAATCGATTTCAATTATCTTTATAAAAATCATTCCCTACAAGACCCATTTTAAATGATGAAAGTTGATTTGTAAACGCTTTTCCCTCATTTTTATAAATTAATATTCCATCTACAAACTCAATAAATTCAATGATTTTTCATATATCATATAAAATAACACCTATCTTTTCATTATTGATTTTCTTTTTAGGAATATGGTTTTAACAGAGATCGGTGTTAGAAATCGATTTCAGCAGGGTTTTATAAATATATAGATCAAACCAACTCTGCTTCTGCTTCCACCTGAGACTTCCACTCTGAACAAGTCGATTCCCTAATCATTAACTTATCTTTCAAAACAATTTGTTTCTTAGGCAATTCACCATTAATTAACCTTATTAATAATTCCATCGCTTTTTTTCCAATTTCATACTTAGGTTGATCTACTGTTGTCAAATTCGGCTCAATGATCGAGGACATTTTAATGTTATCAAATCCAACAATTGCTAAATCATCAGGGATTGTAATCCCTCTTTCCTTTGCAGCTTTTATTGCTCCCATTGCCATATCATCATTAAAAGCAAAAACAGCTGTTGGCGGCTCTTCTAGTGCTAACAACTTCAGCATTTGTTGATAACCGGATTCGAAGCTAGAATCACCCTCTTGTATATAAACAGATTCTACCTCTAAATTATGGCTTAACATAGCCTGTTGAAAGCCTCGTAAACGGTCCCGACTTAAAACAACATTTATACTGCCTGTTATATGGGCGATTTTAGTGTGCCCTAAGTTAATTAAGTGTTCGGTTGCTTTTATCGCGCTGCTAATATTGTCAATTGAAACAGTCGGTATATTCAATCCATCAATATATTCACACGCTAAAACGATCGGATAATTCTTAGAGATTTCTTCTAGACTTTTCTTATTTAATCTAGCTGTTAAAAGCACCATACCATCTGCTTGTTTTTGAAGCAGTAAGTTTACATACTCCTTCTCACGTTCCACAGTATCCTCAGTATCACCTAATATCACCTGGTAACCATGCTCTATAGCTACATGCTCGATTCCCCTTAATACTTTCGAAAAAAATGCACTTGTTATATCAGGGACAACGACTAGAATGATCTTTGTTTCCTGAGTTCTAAACTGCCTAGCCACAAGGTGAGGCTTATAATTAACTTGTTTAATTACCTCCATTACTTTTTTTCTCGTCTTAACACTAACCAATTCTGGATGACTAAGAACTCTAGATACAGTTGCAGGGGATACATTTGCTAACTTTGCAACATCACTCATTTTCATCTTGATCTCTCACCTTCAACTTATAAATTCAATTTTAAAAGTATAATGTTCTTAATACCAAAATGAAAAACAAAGATGATGCTGAAAACGATTTCATTTTGGTGCGCACGTAAATATCCCCCATTTCAGAAAATGATCTATTTTAGAAATCGATTACATTCTATTATATTCTATAGTAAATGAAGATCTATTTTTTGTAAACTTCATTTTCTTATTTGTTAAGATTGCCCTGGTCGGAAAACAATCCATGTCTTCCAACCAAGGTTATTTCGCTTTTTACCTTCTCTTAGAAGATTCCCTAATAATTAATTCATCCCTCATGACAAACTTTTTCTTCTGAAGAGGTTCCCCATTAATTATTTTCAATAAAAGCTCCATTGCCTTCTTCCCTATTTCATATTTAGGTTGATTAATTGTCGTTAAGTTCGGTTCAATAATAGAAGCCATATTAATATTATCAAATCCAACTATAGCTATATCATCAGGAATTGAAAGTTGGCTATCTTTTGCTGCTTTCATAGCCCCTATCGCTACTTCATCATTAAAGGCAAAGACAGCTGTAGGAGGAGTTTCCAGTGCCAATAGCTTCATCATTTGATCATATCCTGACTCATAGCTAGCATCGCTCTCCTGGATAAAGGAAGAATCTATTTCTAAATCATAACTCATCATAGCTTGTTGAAACCCTCTTAACCTGTCTCGACTTAATATGACATTCATGGACCCTGTGATATGTGCAATTTTTGTATGGCCCAGCTTAATTAAATGTTCAGTCGCCTTTCTAGCACTACTAATATTATCGATTGAGACTGTAGGGACATTTAACCCGTCTACATACTCACATGCCAAAACCATTGGAAAATGCTCTGATATTTCCTCCAATTTTGACTTATCTTGTCTTGCCGTTAATAGCACCATACCATCAGCTTGCTTTTGAAGTAATAAATTTATATATTCTTGCTCCCGCTTAATCTCATTTTCAGTATCACCTAATATTACTTGATAGCCATGTTGAACAGCTACATGCTCAATCCCGCGCAAAACCCTGGAAAAGAAAGCGCTTGTAATGTCAGGCACGACGACAAGAATAATTTTCGTTTCCTTTGTTCTGAATTGTCTTGCAACAATATGGGGCTTATAATTGACTTTATTAATAACATCCAGCACTTTTTCCCTAGTTTCTTTACTAACTAAGTCTGGATTACTTAATACTCTTGATACTGTTGCAGGTGAAACGTTCGCTAGTTTTGCAACATCACTCATTTTCATAAAATTACTCACTCACCTTCACTCTACACAATGTAGCACAAACAAACTGTCGGGAATAAATATCCCTTATACTTCCTTCATTTATTATACTACTCACTTACAAAATCCAATTGCAAATTTTGCCCACCATCTACTATTTTACCATGTAAATAATTTCAAGAGCACTTTTTATCATTGAGTTTGTAACAAAAGCGCAAGCGCCTTGATCAGCTCTTACAATTAAGCTACAAATGAATGATTCTCACAGTATAAAAAAGAAGCTGACTCATCTAAGAATCAGCTTGTCTATTAAAAACTGTTGATTTTTGGAAAGATCAGAGAACGTTCCAAAACCTTTTTATTTTGAAGAAAGTTCTAAATTAAGATATCTTGAAAAAACCTCTAGCGTTGTTTCTTTTGCTATTTTTATCGCTTCTTCCGGATCTAATTGATAATACTCAGGTCTGAAAATCTCTACTGATGCTGGACCTGAATATCCTTTTTCATTTAAAATTGTGAGAATACTCTCCAAATCAATTGCACCTAAACCTGGCCATACACGATCTTCATCAGTTAAGAACCCTATTGGAAAATCCTCTGTATCATCAATATGGAAGATAAAAATCTTAGAGCCATCAGCCTTTTTAAGGTCCTCTAAATCAGACCCCATAGCATGGAAATGGAAAGCATCTAATACTAACCCCACATTTTCACGATCAACCGCTTCAACAATATCATAAGCTTGATCAAATGTATTAACCGTACATTGAGGGTGACCAACAAATTCTAAGGCGATCTTCACTCCATAAGGTTCTGCAAGATCGGAAAGTTCTTTCAATACTTCTATACAGCTATCTTTAATTTCTGTTTTTAAGATTTTCTTTTCCGTTACAAGAGGAACGGCTACGACGTATTGAGCACCAATTTTTCCTGCTACCTCAAGCATATTTTTAAATTCAGTAATGATTTCGTTATATCCAGCTTCATCGCGGTTATTAAAGAAAACAAGTGCATTTAACGCCAGAGGCTTAATATGATTTGATTTAAAAAAGTTAGCTAAATCTTCAATAGAGTGATTTTGCAGGTATTCTGGCAACTTATCCATCGTGCGGATCTCGATAAAATCATAACCATGCTTTTCACAATACTCTAAATCCTTTACAAGATTCGAATTTTCTAATGTTGTAGCTTGATTGAAACACAGTTTCATAGTTTATCTCTCCCTTAATTAAGCATTAATTGCTTCTGATTGTTTACTATAAAAAGCAGGTTTTTCTTTTAAAACAACGTCCTCTTTTTCACCTGAATTTTGCGCTTTAATGGCAGCATCCGCAGTTACAGCTGCAATATACCCATCCCAAGAAGTTGGACCATTTGGCTCCCCAGTTTTCTTGATTGAATCCATGAAATCTTGAAGCTCTTTATCGTAAGCATCAATAAAACGATCCTTCCAATCCATTAGGATATTCGTGCCAAAAGTGGCATTCTTACGGAATGAGATACTTTGGAATTCAGGTAAACTGACAATTCCTTCTTCTCCTATGACTTCACATTGGATATCATATCCGTATTTACAGTTAACATTAATTTCTGCAGTAATAACAATTCCACCCTTTGTTTCGAGCGTAACAATTTGCGGATCTTTAAGATTTTCATGTGCATGGACAGATTTCTTAGGGTAAGTAACCTGAACTGATTTATAATCATCATTAACTAACCAATGTAATACATCGATTTCGTGAATTAATGTATCATGAATAGCCATATCTGTTGTGTAGTTCTCTCCAACTTCTGGATTTCTATGTGCTGCACGAATCATTAAAGGTTCTCCAATAAAATTGTTCTCAATTGCCTCTTTTAATTGCACATATCCACTGTCATAACGACGCATAAATCCTACCTGTACAAGGCGCTTTCCATGTTTCATTTCCGCTTCAACAATTCTCATACAACCTTCCGCAGTAGTTGCTAGAGGCTTTTCAACAAATACATATTTCTCCGCTTCGATAGCTGCCAGTACACTAGCTTCGTGGGCTGGTCCCCAGCTTGTTACAAGAACAGCATCAACATTATCAGCAGCAAGAAGTGCTTTATCATCTTGATATACAATTGCGTTAAGTCCAAAACTTATTACAGCATCCTCTGCAGATGCTTGATTAACATCTGTTACTGCAACGATTTCTCCACCTGCTAGCTTATTGCTAATACGTTTAATATGCTCTCTGCCTATTGCACCCGTTCCTATAACTCCGAATCTAATTGTCATGACTTTTCCCTCCATTGGTTTTCATTTTGTACATCATGCTATTAAGTCAACGCTTTCATTCACCTTTACATCACAAGGCAATAGAGGCCTAAACCTCTATGCCTGAGTTAAAATACTTTTGTTTCTGTCTTTATTTTTAGAAGCTTTTCATCAATATATTTTCTAGTAAGCAAAGCATATTCTAACGGATGGGCAATTGCGGGGTCTTGTTCTGCTTCAATAACAATCCACCCTTTATAATTGTGGTCAAGCAGAAATTGATAAACCTCTGTGAAATCAATACAACCGTCACCCGGAACTGTAAACATCCCATTTAAGAATGATTGTAAAAATGATTCTCCTTTGTCTCTGCATTGGTTCAATACATCTGGGCGTGAATCTTTAAAGTGTACATGTTTTATACGACCAATGTGCTTTTTTAGAAGCCCCATATAATCTCCATCTGATACAAAGATATGACCAGTATCATAAAGTAAATGAACATGGTTAGGGTTTGTATTATCCATAAGTCGATCAATTTCTTCTAATGTTTGAACCCCTGTCCCCATATGATGATGGAAGACTAATTTTAAATGATATTGTTCTGCAATCTTTCCAAGCTCATTTAGTCCCTCGCATAAAAGATTCCATTCTTGATCAGTGAAATATGGTTTTTCTGCAAAAACATTTTTTCCTGTTCCTTGAATGCTGTATGTTTGCTCAGAAACAACAGCCACACTTGCATTTACCTCTTGAAGGTAAGCACAATGCTGATGAAATTCCTTGGAGGCAGCTTCTAGACCATCTCGGATAATAAAGCTACTAAACCACTTCCCAGCAATTTTTAAGTTTCGTAGTTTCAGTTCTTTATTTAATATCTTCGGCTCCGGGAAAAAGCCCCCTACTTCCGTTCCTTGAAATCCAGCAACAACAATATCACTTAAAAGATGTGATAATGTATTGTCCTTCCCGATCTCTGATATATCATCATTACGCCATCCGATAGGAGCAATTCCCCACAGAATATGCTGATCACTCATCTTTTTCACCCTCTATTAATATTGCTTCGCATTTTGAAGTTTTTGTTGTTTAAACTCATAGGAATTTTGGACACCCTCTTGATTTGATATCTCTGGTACACCCAAATTCCACCAGCTGCCATCATAGCCATCTGTCATTGTTTTTGGTAAGACCTTCATTTCAATTAAAGTTGACCGGTCTTGTTTCTTAGCATCCTCAAGAGCTGCTTTTAATTCTTCAACTGTATTGGCACGATATGCTTTTGCTCCATAACCTTCAGCTACTTTAGCATAATCTATGTTTAAAATTCGATTGTCCTCTGTTCTGAATTCACAGAAATAACTGCCGTTACCAAAATCCATTTGCAGGTTGTTAATACAACCATAACCTGAATTATCAAATAGAAGAACATTAATCTTTTTATTGTATTGAATGGCTGTAATAAACTCTGAGTGTAACATAAGGAAGCTTCCGTCACCGACAATTGTATATACTTCCTTGTTTGGTTCAGCTAGTTTTAACCCTAGTGTTCCTGACACTTCATACCCCATGCAAGAATAACCATACTCTAAATGATAGGTGTTCGGTACTTCTGAGTGCCATAGACGTTGAAGGTCTCCCGGCAGTGAACCAGCGGCACATATGATAATGCTGTCTGGGTTAATTGTTTCATTAATAGTCAGTAATGCAGTTGTTTGTGGTAATTCTGTATTTAACGCATCCGCATATTCATTTAATACTTCTTGAGAGAAGTGATTTTTTATTTCCGGATCAAAATTCTCTCGATTAAATGTTACTTTACTTAATCGATCACGCTCAGCCATCCACTCTTCTTGTAACTCTGCAATACTATTGCCAAAATCACTCTTATATCCTTCTAACATCGGGATTAGTGCTTCGATCGTTGATTTAGCATCTGCTACAACCGGGAAGGCATCTAACTTATACGCTTGCATTCTACTAACATTTATATTTAAAAATTTCGTTGTTTCAAAATTAAAGATTGTTTTAGAAGATGTAGCAAAATCTGTAAATCTTGTCCCTACACCAATAATTAGATCCGCTTGTTGTGCTGCTTTATTTGCTGCTAAGGTTCCAGTAATCCCCAGTCCGCCTAGGTTGTTTTTAAATGATGATTCAACAGTTGATTTACCAGCTTGAGTTTCTACTAATGGAATATCATATCTTTCAGAAATTTCAATTAGTGCTTCTCTTGCTTCTGAATACTTCGCTCCACCGCCAACAACAATGACTGGTTTTTTACTTTCCTTTATTAGCTTTACAGCACCATCTAATTCACGTTGATTAGGAAGTCGACGGTCAATATAATGAACTCTCTTTTCAAAGAACTTCACATCATAATCAAATGCTTCCCCTTCAATGTCCTGCGAAATACAGATTGTAGCTGGGCCAGCCTTTGCTGGATCTGTCAATACTTCAAAAGCACGAATTAAACTGGACATTAACTGTTCTGGACGGGTGATACGGTCCCAATACCTGGATAAAGGTTGAAGGGCATCATTAGTTGTGATGGCGATGCTGTGTTCTTGCTCTACTTGTTGTAAAACCGGATCCGGCTGGCGTGTTGCATATGTGTCTGCCGGAAGCAATAAGATTGGTATATTATTAGCAAGCGCCGTACCTGCAGCAGTAACTAAGTTTGCTGAACCAGGACCACTTGAAGTGGTAACTGCGTAAATCTTCTTTCGTAACATTTGTTTACTATAAGCAATAGCTGCATGAGCCATACCTTGCTCATTTTTACCTTGGATAATGTTTAAATTTCCCGGATTCTGTTCAAGTGCTTCACCAAATCCTAAAACGTTTCCATGACCAAAGATATTAAAAATTCCTTCCACAAAAGGATGTTCCTCACCATCAATTGAAACATATTGTTGTTGTATAAATTTAATTAACGCCTGTGCTGTTGTTAAGCGAATTGTTTCCACCTTTATTTCACCCCTGCCCTACTGAAATTGTTTCATTTTTTTCAATCAAAGCTTCAATTTCTTCTACTGTAGGCATTGCTTCTGATGAGCTATGCTTACTTACGACAATCGAAGCAGATGCGCTTCCATATTTTAATGCTGTTTCAATATCCTTCCCTGTAATTAATGCGTATAAGAAAGCTGAAGCATAAGAATCCCCTGCACCAAATGTTTTCAGAACTTTTGTTTTGTATGCTTTTCCTCTATATATATCACCTGTTTTTGCATAAGCATAAGACCCTTCTACACCATGCTTGATGACAATTAATTCAGGAGAGTGCTTAAATAAATAGTTAACAGTATCTTCATTTTTACCTTCCGATGTCCTGTTTTCAAGAGCATCATATTCGTCACGAGTTCCAATCACAACATCTGATTGCTCTGCAACTAATGAATAGTAAACAGCTGTCTCCTCTAAGTTTTCCCATGAGTATGGACGATAGTCTAACTCAAAAACTACTTTGACATCATACTTTTTAGCTAGACTGACTGCTTTTAGAATTGCTTCACGTGATGGGCTCTTCGAAAGTGCTGTTCCCGATACAAGCAGAATCTTTGATCTCTTAATATAGTCTTCATTTACTTCAGATGGAGCTAAATAAAGATCTGCCACATCTTGACGATACATGAGAATACTGCATTCCTCAGGACTTTTAATCTCTGTAAAGGCTAACCCTGTTTTGTGACCTTCTTGATCTACAACAAAGTTAGACGTATCAATTCCAACTTCTCTCATATATTTTTCGATAAAACGCCCATGCTGGTCATCGGCAAGCTTTCCAATGAAACCTGCTTTCAGGCCTAGTTTAGAACTTCCAATTGCAATGTTTGCTGGAGATCCTCCTACATATTTTGAAAATGTCATCGTCTCTTCCATTGGGCGATTATATTCCACCGCATTTAAATCGATACACGCTCGGCCAATCGCGATAATATCAAACTTTCTATCAGTATTGAAATTTAATTTCATGTTCATCCCATCTCCTTTTTATCGATTAATAATCCATTCATGGTCAGGATCGTTATGAAATTTCCATATTCGAGTTGGTCCTGCCATAACGTTTAAATAGTAAGAAGTATAGCCTTCAGGTACTCCAACTGGATGATAGCCAACTGGTACTATCACCATGTCTCCGTTTTCAACAGTCATTGTTTCATCTAACGAGCGATCATCTGTATAAACACGTTGGAACACAAAGCCTTGAGGAGGATTCATTTCATGATAATACGTTTCTTCTAAAAAAGATTCCTCCGGCAAATTGTCCTGATCATGCTTATGTGGAGGATAACTTGACCAGTTTCCGCTTTCTGTGAAAACCTCCACAACTAGTAAACTATTAGCTGACGGATCAGAATCAGGAAGAATATTATGCACCATTCGTTTATTGTTACCTTTTCCCCTATGCTCCACACCATTTTCGGTAGCACATATAAGCCTAGTTGGTAATTGTTTATTTGAAGGTGAATAACATAAAGCAACTCGGGCATTACTTACAGCTTCAATTTCGAAGGATTTGTCATTTGAGATATATACGCTATCCGTTGGCTTCTTTTCGAATACAGACTCGCGTGTACCAATTTCCTCAAATGTCTCATCTTGATCAGAAACGTTAATTTGTCCCGTAACAGCTACGATACAGCATTCTTGTTTCCCTAATGTTTCTGTATATCTTGCACCTGGAACTAAATCAATCATCTTAAAACCAACATATTCTAATGCTGAGTTATCGGATGTAACATTATGTACAAGCGTAACACCCTTTTCCAATTCATTCTGATTTGGTTTACGTAGTAAGTTACTCATACTTATCCTCCTTATTTACAGATGTATTAGTATTTTTCATTATCTTTCATTTTTATTGAAATCGATTTCATTTCTCGTTAAATTATGAAAGATAAATCTTTTACAACATTCACTTTTTTTACTGATTCTTCCTAAAGAATAATATTATAAGCGTTTTCAGTCAATACTTTTTACTTTTTTGTTTGAGTGGCAGCTTATAATTTAGAAACAGTTATACTTTGCACTGCAATCGATTTCATTTATATGCATAATATCTTACTTCATAACACTTCAAATAGAAAATGTTAAATTGATATTTTTATATTAGCATTATTATAAAACGCTTTCAAGTTAAGTTTTATTTTTTCTATAATTCCCCCTTAAATCATAGTGCGAAAATCTTTTTTATTTGGTTCCAATCAATTTTGCATCATGCAAGATCTTTAATTTTAAATTTCAGGTTGATCCCTGGTGCTATCCTAATTTAAGAACCTAATGGTTTTGTAATGGATGACATAAAAGTTAACCAAAAGTTGATCATTATATGTAGTTGAATTTTATATTAACCTGTTAAATACAGAAATACCACTATATAATTTTAATTTTATTTACTCATTATAATCCCTTAAATTATAAGGATATTTATAAAATCGACCTAGCAGTATAGGAAAAAGTTTTTAAAAACGCATTGACTGAAAGCGCTTTTAATATTATGATCATTACAAGAACTTAACTAAGAAATACTCATAATATAATCAAATATGTTGTAAAGGAGATAATCAGATGGATCAATCCCAAAAATCATTTCTTTTTAAAATCATCTTTGTCTCAACATTTGGCGGGCTATTGTTTGGTTACGATACTGGTGTGATCAACGGCGCTTTACCATTTATGTCAGAGGCACTTGGCCTTACCTCATTTACTGAGGGTCTTGTAACAAGTTCACTACTTTTGGGAGCTGCTATTGGTGCTCTATTTGGTGGTAGATTGTCAGATTACAATGGACGTCGCAACAATATTCTATTACTTGCAGTAATCTTTTTCTTTGCCACTCTTGGATGTACACTAGCTCCAAATGTAACTGCAATGGTTATTTTCCGCTTTCTACTCGGATTAGCTGTTGGAGGAGCTTCAGTTACAGTACCTAGTTATCTGGCAGAAATGTCTCCGGCTAATAGCAGAGGCCGAATGGTAACACAAAATGAACTTATGATCGTATCTGGACAATTGTTGGCATTTGTAATCAATGCAATTCTCGGGAATACAATGGGTCATCATGATCACGTATGGCGTTATATGTTAATTATTGCCGCACTCCCTGCCATCTTCTTATTCTTTGGAATGCTTAAGTTACCTGAAAGTCCTCGTTGGCTTGTATCAAAACAAAAGAATAATGAGGCACTTTTAGTATTAAATAGGATTAGAGAAGAAAAACAAGCGAAAAATGAGCTAAATGAAATCAAGTCACTACATGAAAGAGAGAATAATAGTAACAAAGCAACCTTAAAGGATATGACAGTTCCTTGGGTACGACGTATTGTATTTATAGGAATTGGAATTGCAGTTGTACAGCAAATTACAGGTGTAAACTCTATTATGTACTACGGTACTGAAATTCTTAAAAATGCCGGTTTTGAAACTGGTGCAGCTCTTATTGGTAATATTGCAAATGGTGTTATATCCGTTCTGGCGACTTTCGTTGGTATATGGCTGCTTGGTAAAGTTGGACGTCGTCCAATGCTCTTAACAGGGTTATTAGGTACGACAACGGCACTTCTTCTTATCGGTATTTTTTCATTAACACTTGAAGGCTCCGCTGCTTTACCTTATGTAGTCCTATCACTTACTGTTACATTTCTTGCTTTCCAACAAGGTGCTATCTCACCTGTAACATGGTTAATGCTATCTGAAATATTCCCTACTCGCCTAAGAGGTCTTGGAATGGGTGTTACAGTTTTATGCTTATGGTTGGTAAACTTCTTAGTTGGACTAACGTTTCCAGTATTACTAGCATCAATCGGTCTATCTACGACATTCTTTGTTTTCGTTGTTCTTGGAATCTTCGCTATAGCATTTGTTCAAAAATTCCTACCTGAAACAAAAGGGCTGTCTCTTGAGCAAATAGAACAATATTTCCGTAATCATGACAAGAAAGATGAAAGTGAACCATTAACTAAAATAGCTAAATAGATCTGGAATTTTAAGCGCTTTAAATAAAGCGCTTTTTTATTGCAGCTCCAATATACAAAATTAGCGTTCCACTGCCCATCCCACACAATCCCTTATCCCACAAGGGCTCACGTCCTATTCACCCTTTCACTCCGAATCAGAACAAAAGCGCAAGCGCCTTGAAAAGCCTAAGGCAAATAAGACTTATTTAGAACAATATCTATTAAAGCGGTGGATTTTCCACGCCAAAATGAATCCAATCTTCTTTCGGTGGTCCGTAAACTCCGAAAGGTTTTATACCTGCTTGACGCAAAAGAACAGTAATTTGTCCACGATGATGAACAATGTGCTTGATTAATCCCATTAAGATTGAAGCATTTGATTCTTTTCTTCCAAACGCAACTTGTATTTGTTTCAAAGATTCGTCTGTCCATTGCCCCTCAATAACTTCGGTTGCGAGGGAACTTATCATTTTAAAAGTCTCAGCTATTTCTTTAGCTGAGGTTGGAACATTTTCTGCATTTTCTACTCCATCTATTTCCAACCCAAAATCTGCTAAATACTCTGGAATAGTAGTCGTTAAATGCCACGCAATCCTACCCAAAGTACGGCCTTCTGGATAAACTTGTTGTTTTAATGATTCATCAGTCAAACCCTCTAATACTTTTTGAGTTAATGTGGCTTCCTTGTTCCATTCTTTAATAAAGTCTAAAACTGTTGTATACATATTTAATTCCTCCAAAAAGTAATTTAATTGTTAATTTTTTCAAATTATAATTATACATTATTAACATTTTACCCTTTTAGGACTCCCCCCTTACTCTTTATCTAATTGTGATTATATATTATAATGGTGACAATTTATGTCACTGTTATTTATTGGAGGTTTACATGTCTAAAGCAAAAAGATTAAATGAAATGATTATGATGGTTAACCGAAAAAAAAGATTCACTGTTAGGGAATTGGCACAAGAATTCGGAGTCTCAAAAAGAACCATTTTGAGAGATTTGCAAGAATTAAGCGAGATGGGTGTACCATTATATTCTGGGGCAGGTCCTCATGGTGGTTATCAAGTCATAAATGAAAGAGTTCTCCCTCCAATTGCTTTTAGCGAAGATGAAGCTATTTCTATTTTTTTTGCCATTCATACATTAAGACATTATATTTCACTTCCTTTTAATACAGAATATGAATCTATAAAAAGGAAATTTTATTTTAATCTTTCTGGAGATATAAGAGATGCGATAGACAAAATGAAGGATCGGGTTGATTTTGTCTCAGTTTACCAACAGGAAGAAATCCCTTTTTTAAAACAATTATTAGAGACATCAATCGAACAGGATGTTATCCTAATAGATTATGAAACAAACGGCAAAACCACCACTAGAAGTATTCAACCGATTGGTATTTATGCAAATGAAGGAAAGTGGTATTGTCCATCTTACTGTTTTTTTAGAAAAGATTATCGAGTTTTCAGATGTGATGTAGTCGCAAAATTAAAGTGTATTCTCCCCCCTTCTCTCAAACCCTTGTCATTCCTGCCTTTCTCCGATTTTCCCATTTTCTGTAGGCAAATGAGTTGTTCCCCCGTTCGCTCCTTTTTTCTCCTATTTTTTGTCAGAATCCTGATTTTTTAGGAAAATAAGTTGTTCCGTAGGAACAGGGATAAAAATGGGTCAGGGCTAAGGGTTTTTCCTGCTTTTTCTCCTGCCCTTTTTCTCTCTTTTCCTCTGGTTTTTATCTTGAAATCGTTGATTTATCGGGCTTTATCAGACGTTTCCTCCTGCCTTTATTCATGCCTTTCTCATGCTTTTTACTGGCTTTTTCTCCGCTTCTGGACACAAAAAAACGAGGAAAACTGGAGGCTATCCTCCAATTTTCACTCGTTTTAGGGAACAACTTATTTAACCAAGGGAACAGTTTATTTGCCTTGGGTAAAACTTCTTTTTGCTATAACAAATTTTCCCAAAATATGTTCCTAATTATTCAACTGTCACACTCTTTGCCAGGTTACGTGGCTTATCAACATCACAACCACGATGTAATGCTGCATAGTAAGAGATCAACTGTAATGGCACTACCGCAACTAATGGTGCTAGCTCTTCATGAATGCTTGGAAGAACAAAACGATCGTCTTCTTCTTCAAGACCTTTCATTGAGATGATACATGGGTTAGCTCCACGAGCAACAACCTCTTTTACATTACCGCGAATGCTTAGATTTACATGTTCTTGTGTTGCTAAAGCGATGATTGGTGTACCGTTCTCGATAAGAGCGATTGTACCGTGCTTTAACTCTCCACCTGCAAATCCTTCCGCTTGGATGTAAGAGATTTCTTTAAGCTTTAATGCACCTTCTAAGCCTACATAGTAGTCTACAGAGCGGCCGATAAAGAATGCATTACGTGTTGTTGCAAAAAATTCTTTTGCGATTGCTTCCATTTCCTCTTTTTGATCACAAAGAACTTCCATTGCATTAGCTACAATACCTAGTTCTTTTGTTAAATCAAATTCTAAAGAACGACCTTTTGCTTCTGCTGCAACAGCTGCAAGGATAGATAGTACAGCTAACTGTGCAGTATAAGCTTTAGTAGAAGCTACAGCAATTTCAGGACCTGCATGTAAAAGAAGTGTGTAGTCTGCTTCACGAGATAGCGTTGACCCTGGTACATTTGTAATCGTTAATGCTTTATGACCTAGTTCTTTAATTTGAACTAATACTGAACGGCTATCCGCTGTTTCTCCACTTTGCGAGATGAAAATAAAGAGTGGATTTGGCGATAGCAATGGCATATTATATGAGAACTCACTTGCAATATGGACTTCTACAGGAATCTTCGCCCAGTTTTCAATGAACTGTTTTCCAATTAATCCTGCATGGTAGCTAGTACCCGCTGCAATGATATAAATACGGTCAGCACTATTTACTGCCTCGACGATATCAGCATCAACTGTAATGCCTCCATCCTCATTGCGGTATTTTGCAATAATTTTTCTAGTAACTAATGGTTGTTCATCGATTTCTTTTAACATGTAGTGAGGATATGTGCCCTTTTCAATATCACTTGCATCAAGCTCTGCTTTGTAAGGAGCACGTTCAATTACATTTCCTTCTAAATCTTTAATTGTCACAGTTTCGCGTTCAACGAAAACCATTTCTTTATCCATAATTTCCACGTATTGGTCTGTTACTTGAAGCATTGCCATCGCATCTGATGCAATAACATTGAAGCTTCCATCACCTAAACCAACTAGTAGTGGACTTTTATTTTTCGCAACATAAATCATATCAGGATTTTGCTCATCTAATAATGCAATCGCATAAGAGCCTTTTAAGATTGATAACGTTTGACGGAACGCTTCCTCAACCTCTAATCCTTCTCTTACAAATTTCTCTATTACTTGAACGATGACTTCAGTATCTGTATCACTCTTTAAGTTAACACCTTGCAAATGCTCACGTTTTAAAATGGAGTAGTTTTCAATTACACCATTGTGAACAAGTGTAAATCTTGATGATGTACTTTGATGCGGGTGTGCATTCACTTGGCTAGGAACACCGTGTGTTGCCCATCTTGTATGCCCAATCCCTGTTGAAGCTTCAACTTTTTCATCTACGATTTCACGTAATTTTGCAATACGTCCTTTTTCTTTAAAAATATGAACCCCATCTTGATTCATTGCAGCAATTCCTGCAGAGTCATATCCACGATACTCTAATTTTTCAAGACCCTTTAATAAAATTTCCTTCGAGTCCTGTTGACCAATATAACCTACAATTCCGCACATACTTTTTTCCTCCCATAGTGTGAAACTAGGGACAGGAGCCAATAATAATACTTTATGGAGACATCACTGTCCCCTCACACATGTTTTTATTTTTTTGGAAGGCTATACTTTTCCCTTTGTTCAAAAAGTTACCTCTTTGGTTTAAGGAAAAGCTTACGGCTGTAACCATACCAGCCGGGAGGCATCCGCCGAAATTTCGATAACCTCCATCCTCGTCAACTAAGCTGTTAGACGTCCAAGCTTAGTTCAGGCGCTTTAGGTGAATACAAAAAAATAATCTCCTATTACTCCTTCCTTTTAGTATAGGTAAAACAACAAAATTAATGATACAACAGATGAAAATAAATCGTCAATCAATTTTTTTACCATCCTACCTTTCAAAATGAATGGTATACGTTATGTATATGAAGCTTAAGCTCTACATGTTAACAAAGTTACCCTATTTAGAGTATCTTAATAGTAAAAAAGACGGGAGTTATCCCGCCTCTTATTCCATACCCATTTCTTCCTTAACAACTGCAACAATTCGTTCTACATATTCACGGCATTGCTCTTCCGTTGGTGCTTCTGCCATTACACGGACAAGTGGCTCTGTTCCTGAAGGACGAACTAAAATACGTCCGTTTCCACCCATCTCTTGTTCAACCGCTGCGATTACTTCACTTACTTTTTCATTTTCTGTTACTTTGTGTTTATCTGTTACCTTTACATTAATAAGCAGTTGTGGGTACTTTTTCATTTCGTTTGCAAGCTCAGACAATTTTTTGCCTGTGAGTTTCATAATATTTACCAGCTGCAAGCCAGTTAATAAGCCATCACCAGTCGTATTATAATCTAAAAAGATGATATGACCTGATTGCTCTCCACCTAGATTATAGTCATTTCTCTTCATCTCTTCTACAACATAGCGGTCACCGACAGCAGTTGGGATACTTTTAATGTTGTGCTCTTCAAGAGCTTTATAGAAGCCTAAATTACTCATTACGGTTGAGACAACTGTGTTTTTCTTTAATCGTCCTTCACCCTCTAAATGTTTTGCACATATGTACATAATTTGGTCGCCATCAACAATTTCCCCGTTTTCGTCTACTGCTATCAAACGGTCACCATCTCCATCAAATGCTAAACCGATATCAGCATTTTTCTCCTTTAAGAAGGCAGCTAATGCTTCGGGGTGTGTAGATCCTACTCCATCATTAATGTTTAAACCATTTGGAGAAGTTCCCATTGTTGAAACATCTGCATCTAGATCAGCAAAAAGATGTGTAGCAAGGGATGATGTTGCACCATGGGCACAGTCTAATGCCACATGTATACCAGTAAAGTCTTCATCCACTGTTTGTTTTAAAAATTGCAGGTACTTTTGACCACCTTCAAAGTAGTCATTTACTTGTCCTAAATTTTTCCCTACTGGCCTTGGTAATGTATCCTCTTCTTCATCCATTAATCTCTCGATCTCAAGCTCTTGCTCATCTGATAATTTGAATCCATCTGGACCGAAGTATTTAATACCATTGTCTTCAACTGGATTATGAGATGCTGAGATCATTACCCCAGCCTCTGCTCCAAGTGCTTTCGTTAGGAAAGCAACACCTGGTGTTGAAATCACACCTAGTCGCATTACCTCAGCTCCAATTGACAATAAGCCTGCAACTAAAGCTCCTTCAAGCATATGACCAGAAATACGAGTGTCACGACCAATAAGGACTTTTGGCCTTTCCTTATCTTTCGTTAATACATATCCTCCAAATCGGCCAATTTTAAAAGCCAACTCAGGTGTTAATTCGCTATTCGCAACTCCTCGTACTCCATCTGTACCAAAATACTTTCCCATAGGTTTCGCTCCTTTATTTAATCCGCCTTAAGAGGCAGAAGAAATTCTCACTTTTATTTTTTCTTGTTCTAGTGACCAAGTAATATTTTGTGGACTATTAACTTGAACTTGTACCTCATGTTCACCATCACTTAAGTTTGAAAGGTTTATATAAAGCTCAATATCATCAGAAGTAATCTCATTTATTACACTTGGGGCACCATAGATTTTCACATCTATTTCTCCGATATCAGGATCTAGAAAATCAAATACCTTTCCTTCTGCCATACCAACTTCTTCAATTTTCTTATTAGAAAATGATTTTTCCTCTTGCTCGTCAACATCTACGTCAATTTTTATCGTTTCCGGACTTACCTTTTCAATTCCTTCAGGTATAGGAACATCTACTTCTAGTACAGTGTCTTTTTCAATTTCAGATAAATCCACCGTTACTCCATCTATAAATTCATAACTATCTAGCACATCCAATGGTCCATAAACCGTAATTTCCTTAGGTTCAGTTTCCATACTTAAAATGCTGAGTCCTTTTTTAAGCTCTCCTTCCCGTACCACTTTAAAAGGCAGGGTTTTACTTGGACTTTTAATAGGAACCGTGACATCCACTACAGATGGCTCCACCTCAACCGGCAATATATTTCCATCACTATCATAAATTGTAATTCTAGACTCTTTATTTATGGTTTCCTTTGCCGCTTCCAAGTTAATGGTTGCTTGTACCTTTGAAATGCGATCAATAATTTCTTTTGATGCAGTAACACGAACGCTATTTGGACTTACAATTGGTTGATCAGGTGTATAGCCTTTTTCTAACTTATCTTCATTGATATATTCCACTTCAACCGGAAAATCCTTTGATATCTTTTCTTCAATTGAAACGGTAATGACAGACGGACTTATGCTTGCTTTTAAATCACTTGATAAATTTTTGATTTTTAGATTCACGCGATGTGATCCGATTGATAGACTAGTTAACTCTGCATAGACTTCAAAATCCTTTTGCTGTCTAGCCTTTATTAACGAGCCTGTAGGGCCCTCTAAGGTTACATTCACCGTTTCCGGAACCCCTGTTACCACCAAATCTTCTTCATCAAAATACGTCACAACTGGTATATCTGTAACAACCGCTGTATCTAATGAAGAAGAGCTTAATGGTGTTGATGGTTTATTTGCCTGAGTACCTGTTTCAATATTTACAGATGCGTAAAGCATTAAAGCTAAAAACAGAGCAATGACTCTCATTACCCAGTGATTATTCATCAACTTATCCATCTTTTTTCCCCCTCCAGTGCCAGCGGTTTGAGGAAACAGCTTTTGGTTGGGTATTTAGTTCACTTTGGAGAATTTCTCTCAGTTCATCTTGAGTTAAATCTCTATGTAGTTCACTATTTCTTGCAACAGAAACATTACCTGTTTCTTCAGACACAATAATTGTTAAACTATCTGTTACTTCACTAATACCTAATGCTGCTCTGTGTCTCGTCCCTAGTTCCTTAGAAATAAAAGGGCTCTCTGATAAAGGAAGATAACAAGCAGCTGCTGCTACCTGATTTTTCTGTATGATAACTGCACCATCGTGTAGTGGTGTATTAGGAATAAACAAGTTAATCAAAAGTTCAGAAGAAATTCTTGAATTTAATGAAATGCCTGTTTCAATATAATCGCTCATACCTGTTTCTTTTTCAATTGACATAAGTGCACCAATACGGCGTTTGGCCATGTAATCTGTAGCTTTTACAATCGCTTCTACAGTGATTTCAGGATCTTCTTCTCCTGGCAAACCACTTCTAGAAAACAGCCGACCTCTTCCCAGCTGCTCCAAAGCCCTGCGAAGCTCTGGTTGGAATATGATAATAATTGCTAAGAATCCCCATGTTAAGGCTTGATCCATTAACCATTGCAATGTACTTAAACCAAGATATTGACTTAACATACGGACAACAATAATAACCGTTATCCCTTTTAACAACTGAACAGCTTTTGTTCCCCTTACAACCATAATTAATTTATATATAACGTACCATACAAGGAGAATATCAATAGCTATACCGAGGTAATGCAATATTGGTATGTCATTCAATATTGATGTAACCTCATACCCCATTCACTTGTCCTCCATGAGTAAACTCTATTTTCATTTTTCTTTGATAACTATCCTATTATATCATTTTATATAGACCTATGTAAAAAGGTCACCATATTGATGACCCTTTTCCTTACTTAACTACATCTACTACGTCCTCAGATATCGTTTTAATGTGATACCATAGCCATTCAAACATTTCATCTACCTCTTCTATTTTACCTGTTACATGACCTGCAGATGCCATATATTGTTCTCCATTAATAACTGTTACATCGCCATCAATTGTACCTTCTATTTCCAGAGTTCCGTTTTTGACAACAACATCTCCCTTTACTACTTCATCTTTAGGAACAATGACTTTATTATTTTCAACAACAAGATTTTCTTGTTTTGATACGCTGAAGTGCTGGTCCTCATTCCATGCAGAAAATAAGCTTCCCGCCATTAAAAGAAGAAAAAGAGATGCAGCTGTTAAAAGCGGGTGTCCTTTTAACCATCTATTCCATGAAACAGTTCTTTTTTCTTTCGGAAGGCTGTTCATAACTCCTTCAGTAAAATTATGTGGAGCTTCTATATGTGATGTACTCTGAACAAATGCGACTGCTTTCTCAAGTTCATGAAAATGCTGATAACAAGCTTCACAACTATGAAGATGTTCTTTTACAACTTTTTCTTCAGCAGAAGTTAGTTCCTGATCTAAATACTTATGCAAAAGTTGTACATATTCTGAAGAACAGCTCATTGTTTTTCACCTCTTTTATAAATGCCTTAATTGCTTTCTTAATGCTTCTCTACCCCGATGTATACGAGTTTTAACAGTACCTACAGGTATCGTTAAAATTTCACTAATTTCATTTAGTGACAACTCATCAATATACTTCAAAACAATGACAGATCGATATTTATCAGGTAATTTTAATATTTCATTTTGAATGGTTTGCTGTAATTCTAAAGTCTCAAGCTCATCCTCAGGTAACGATACATCTGCTGCTACTTGAGAATACATATTTAAACCATCCGTACCAGAAACCTCTGCATCTAAATAGAAATCCGGTTTCTTTTTCCTAATTCTATCAATCGAAAGATTCGTTGCGATACGGTATAGCCAAGTTGAGAACTTTTTATTCATATCATACGTATGAATATTAACATATGCTCTAATGAAAGCTTCTTGAGCTATATCCTCTGCTTCATGTGCATTACCTAGCATCCGATAACATAGTTGATAAATTTTATCTTTATAAATATCAACTATTTCAGCAAATGCATTTTGATCGCCCTTTTTAACCTGTTTAATTCTTTTTTTTATCAGTGTCTCCATATTTATCATACCCCCGCACTCTGCGGCTATCTTTTATACGTATTAGAATGCTGCTAAGTTTCATTTTTTTCACATAAATTATTTTAACAAATTTTGGTGGATGTATGGAGAAAACTTTTATTTATTTAGAAGTGCTTCAACTGTTTGTGAAGAATCATCATTTTTTTAACTTCTTATCAATTTAGAGCTGTTAGGTTTATAGAAATTATTATTGCATTAAAAAAGCGATAAACATTGTTTATCGCTTATATGTAATATACATTATATTAAATTTTGGTGGAGCCTAGCGGGATCGAACCGCTGACCTCCTGCGTGCAAAGCAGGCGCTCTCCCAGCTGAGCTAAGGCCCCAGGGTGCCGTTGGAGCGGAAGACGGGATTCGAACCCGCGACCCCCACCTTGGCAAGGTGGTGTTCTACCACTGAACTACTTCCGCAAAATGAGCCATGAAGGACTCGAACCTTCGACCCTCTGATTAAAAGTCAGATGCTCTACCAACTGAGCTAATGGCTCTAATGGCTGGGCTAGCTGGATTCGAACCAACGCATGACGGAGTCAAAGTCCGTTGCCTTACCGCTTGGCTATAGCCCATTGATTATTCATATGAAGAAATGTGTTAATAGTATCACCTTGAAATATTGAGACTATTCACAATTTATTAGAAGAATTTAAATCTATTTTTAAAATGGTGGAGGGGGGCAGATTCGAACTGCCGAACCCTAAGGAGCGGATTTACAGTCCGCCGCGTTTAGCCACTTCGCTACCCCTCCAGTAAGAGAGTGCCGGCGAGAGGACTTGAACCCCCAACCTACTGATTACAAGTCAGTTGCTCTACCAATTGAGCTACACCGGCGTAAAAAATATAAAGTAAATATTAAATTTATCGTACTTACCAGTCACCCAAATCTCAGAGAGATTATTCAAGTAGCAGCTCGATTTGTGTGCTGAAGCTAACCTTCAAAGCATATTCGGTTGTGCTCTACCAATTGAGCTACACCGGTATATTGAATATATGGTGGAGGATGACGGGATCGAACCGCCGACCCCCTGCTTGTAAGGCAGGTGCTCTCCCAGCTGAGCTAATCCTCCGAAGCACAGGATGTGCAAGTGCATGTGTTGCGACAGGAAGTCGCGCATTTAACATGCCTTCCAGAAAAATGGTGACCCATACGGGATTCGAACCCGTGTTACCGCCGTGAAAGGGCGGTGTCTTAACCGCTTGACCAATGGGCCATATACAATGTCCTCTTTAAGCTTCCAACCGGGCTCGAACCGGTGACCTCTTCCTTACCATGGAAGTGCTCTACCAACTGAGCTATGGAAGCAATGGCTCCGCAGGCAGGATTCGAACCTGCGACCGATCGGTTAACAGCCGATAGCTCTACCACTGAGCTACTGCGGAACAATCAAAGCCTGGCAACGTCCTACTCTCACAGGGGGAAACCCCCAACTACCATCGGCGCTGAAGAGCTTAACTTCCGTGTTCGGCATGGGAACGGGTGTGACCTCTTCGCCATCATCACCAGACATTTGTGACAAAAATTATTATACTAAACTAGAAGAAAATTTCAAGTGTTTTTTTCACTTTTATATTCCTTCAAAACTAGATAACGATTCACAATTCAATTCACTAAGCTTACGCTTTTACTTTGTCCAGCTACAGAAGCCAAATCCTACGGTCATTTCACTCTCTCGTACGAAGTCAAAGTACGACTT
>Ga0180220_1000304_pt1 | contig 62752 bp, 55 predicted proteins | sample eDN5th37CBELigBY_FD_151335 | JGI IMG/M metagenome (GOLD analysis project Ga0180220, IMG submission 151335) | Enriched backyard soil microbial communities from Emeryville, California, USA - eDNA 5th pass 37_C BE-Lig BY (version 2) (version 2) | ecosystem: Environmental > Terrestrial > Soil >...
CCCCAAGCATGCTCGTTTTAGGCTGAACTTCATAAGCCTTCTTGCTTTGGGCTGAAGTTGCCGGGTCTTCTTTACTTTGGGCCGAAATTGCCGAGCCTTTCTTCTGGCTGTGGATACGCGGCACCGCGACACGGCACCGCAATACAGCATCGCAATACAGCATCGCAACATAGCACCGCAACCAACACCCCGACACTATAACCGTCCCGAATGTCCCGGCCCGCGCGGCAGGCGCGCGAGGCAGGGACGGCGCAACACATATTTCAGCAGCAGCGAACGCAACAGAAAAAGGCCAAGCAAACACCCCTGTCCCAGCGACGCAACAAACACGTATCAACGCAGCGGGATGGGGGGCGGGGGCCGGACGCGGCGACGTGCGGGGCGCAGCGAGCCGTAGGCGAAGGCAGCCCGAAGGGGCGAACGAGCAAGGCGATGCGGGTTCGGCGCGCAGGGCGCCGAACCAGGCCCGAGGAGCAAGTCCGGCCCCCGCCCCCCAGCACGCGTCAGAAGAAACAAGCCAATGCTACAAATACCAGCACGCGTCGGAAGAACAAAGCAACGCCCCGCCATCGGCTTGCCGAGCCATAGAGCGGCCCGGTTCTTGCGGCGGGTATGCCCCCACCCTTACGGCATTCAGGCTATCGCATCCAGCGCCTGGGCCTGCACGGCGGTGACGGCGATGACGTTGTACACGTCGTTGGCGCTGCAGCCGCGGGACAGGTCATTGGCGGGCTTGTTCAGGCCTTGCAGCAACGGCCCGATGGCGGTCGCGCCGCCCAGGCGTTCCGTCAGCTTGTAGCCGATGTTGGCGGCATCCAGATTGGGGAATATCAACACGTTCGCCTGCCCCGCCACACGCGAGCCGGGCGTCTTGCGCTGCGCGACAGCGGGGACGATGGCGGCGTCCAACTGCACTTCGCCTTCTATGGCGAGGTCCGGCCGGCGGCTACGCGCCAATTCCGTCGCGTGGCGCACCTTTTCGACGCGCGGATGCTTCGCGCTGCCATGCGTGGAAAAAGACAGCATGGCGATCTTGGGTTCAACGCCCAACAAAGCCTGGGCCGTGTCCGCCGCAGCCAGCGCGATGTCGGCCAGTTCTTCTTCGTTGGGGTCGATCACCAGGCCGCAATCGGAAAAAATCATGGCCTGGGTGGATGTATGGAAAGGCGCGTCGCGCAGCATGATGAAAAAGCTGGAGACGAGCCGGGTGTGCGGCTGAGTGCCGACGATTTGAATGGCGCTGCGCACCACGTCCGCCGTAGTGTGCACGGCGCCCGCCACCGAGCCGTCCGCCATGCCTTGCCGAAGCATGAGCGTGGCGAAGGTCAGGGGCTGCAGCACCGCCGCCGCGGCTTCCTCGGGCGTCATGCCGCGCTTCTTGCGCAATTCCAGCAGAACCGCCTGGAATTCGCCGCACAGCGCCGAACGGCTTGGATCGACCACGTCGATTCCGCCCAGGCCGCAACCATGCGCCTGGGCGGCAGCGGTGATTTTCTCTTGCTCGCCGACGAGGATGATGTGCGCGACGCCATCATCCACGGCCCGCCGGGCCGCTTCCAGCACACGAGGGTCATCGCCCTCGCACAACACTATGCGCTTGGGCGTGCTGTGTGCCCTTGCCAGGATGCGGTCCAGCAGGTTCATGGTCGGCTCCGGCCACCGGGTTAGACGTAGTCCTTGTACTTGTCCAGGAAGCGTACGGGCTTGGACAAAGCGTCGCGGCGGAACGGGTCGCCCAGTTCGCGGGTGCACATGATCTCGACGACAGTGGTTTTGCCTTCGTTCATCTGCATGTCCACGGCCTTCTTCAGCGCCGGGCCGACATCTTCCAGCTTGTCGACGACGATGCCTTCCGCGCCCATGGCCTTGGCGATACCGGCAAAGCTCTGGTTTTCCAGTTCGCAGGCCACGAAGCGGCGGTTGTAGAAGTCCACCTGATTCTTCTTTTCCGCGCCCCATTGGCGGTTGTGGAACACCACGGCCGTGACGGGAATGTCATGGCGAACGCAGGTCATGATTTCCGACATGCTCATGCCCCAGGCGCCGTCGCCGGCGTAGGCGATGGCGGGACGGTGCGGAGCCGCCACCTTGGCGCCGATGATGGTGGGCAGCGCGTAGCCGCAGTTGCCCCAGCTCATCGGAGCGAAGAAGCTGCGCGGCTTCTCGAAGCGCAGATAGCTGTTCGCCACCGAGTTGATGTTGCCGATGTCGGTCGACACCATGACGTCTTCGGGCATGGCTTTTTCCAGCTCGCGCAGGACCTGGCGGGGATGCAGATAGTTGCCTTCTTTTTTCTGCTCTTCGATCATGTCCAGGCTGAACGGGTCGCGCTCATGCGTCCACTCGTCCAATTCCTTTTCCCAGGCCGCTTTTTCAGCCTGAATCTGCGTGGCGCGTTCGGCCTTGGTAGCGTCGCAAGCCAGCGTCTTGCCTTCCAGGCGCTTGGACAGGGCGATGGCGGCGGCTTTGGCGTCGCCGCAGATGCCCACGGTGATCTTCTTGACCAGGCCCAGCATCTTGTTGTCGGCGTCGATCTGGATGATCTTGGCATCCTTGGGCCAGTAGTCCATGCCGTGCTGGGGCAGGGTGCCGAAGGGGCCGAGGCGGGTGCCCAGGGCGACGACCACGTCGGCCTTGGAGATCAGCTTCATTGCCGCCTTGGAGCCCTGGTAGCCCAGGGGGCCGCACCACAGCGGATGGCTGGCGGGGAAGGAGTCGTTGTGCAGATAGCTGTTGACCACGGGCGCGCCCAGGCGTTCCGCCAGCGCCTTGCATTCTTCAACCGCGTCGCCCATGACGACGCCGCCGCCCGAAATGATGACGGGGAACTTGGCGGTGGCCAAAAGTTCCGCCGCTTCGTTCAGGGTGCGCTCGCCGCCGGCGCCGCGGTCCAGGCGCTGGGGCTTGGGAATTTCAGCCTTGATTTCGCCGTAGAAATAATCGCGCGGGATGTTGAGCTGGGTGGGGCCCATTTCCGACAGGGCGCGGTCGAAGCAGCGCGCCGTGTATTCGGCCATGCGGGCGGGGTGGGTGACATGGCCCTGGTACTTGGTGAATTCCTGGAACATGGGCAATTGGTTGCCTTCCTGGAAGCCGCCCAGGCCGATGCCCATGGTGCCCGCTTCGGGCGTAACGATGACGACCGGCGAGTGCGCCCAATAGGCGGCGGCGATGGCCGTTACGCAATTGCTGATGCCGGGGCCGTTCTGGCCGATCACCACGCCATGGCGGCCGCTGACGCGGGCGTAGCCGTCGGCCATGTGGGCGGCGCCCTGTTCATGGACGACGGGGATGAGGCGGATGCCGGCGGGCGCGAAGATGTCCATGGCATCCATGAAGGCCGAACCCATGATGCCGAACATTTCGGTCACGCCATTGGCGACCAGCGTTTCGACGAACGCTTCCGAGGGCGTCATTTTTTGCACGCCGGTGACCGGTGTACGAGGATTGGTAGTCATTGCGGTAGTCCTGTGTTGAAAACTGCGCTGAGAGTAGTGGGTAGAAATTAACCCTAAATAATGAAATGATTCATTCCGGATTTTGTTATTTGTTGGAATTCTATCTGCGATAAATAAAAAGTCAACTAAAAAACTTATTTCTGGAACAAGAAGTTTCATTCATTGTAGGCGGACGCCCTTGCGCTCCCTTGAAAAGCGCGTCCACATAAGGGTAAACCCCTGGGGCCGCAAAGACGGCGGAATCGCAGGAAAAAACGCAAAATCGCCGGAGCGCTGAAACACCAAAACTGCGGAGCGCCGAAACTGCGGAGCGTCGAAACATCGGCATGTACTCCTTGCCGCATCGGCAAGTCCAGAAACCGCCGAGCCTATACAGTCCCCATGTTGCCCCGTCCTCAGGGGATATGCTTCCGGTCCGCTCCGTTGCCAGGCCGGCATATTTCCGATCCGCCCCGTCGAGCGGCCATGAGGGCGTGGACGGAAGCCGAAATGCGGCGCGCTCCCATTCGCCGCGAACTGGCTCATGCGAAACGTTGCGACTGGCTCTAGACCGCCGGGGCCCTATCCCATACCTTACAGCTATCTTGCCGAGTGCGCATGCGCTTATCGTAAATCAACAGGAGAACTTAATGTCCAATGAGCAATTGATCGAGACCATCCGGGCCTTCGGCGATGCATGGAACCGCCATGACATCGACGCCCTGATGTCGTTCATGCACGAGGACTGTGTATTTGAAACCGTCGCCGGCCCGGATGCCTGCGGCGCGCGCCACCAGGGCAAGCAGGCCGTGCGCAAGGCCTTCGAAGCCGCCTGGCAGACCATCCCGGACGCCCAGTGGCTGAACGCCAAGTGCTGGGGCTGCGGCGATCGCGGCGTGATGGAATCCACCTTCACCGGCACGGCGGCCGATGGCTCGCGCATCGAGGCCAATATGGTCGACCTGCTGGAGTTCCGCGACGGAAAAATCGTGTTGAAGAACGCATTCCGCAAGAATCGCCCGCATCTGCCCGCCAAGGCCTGATGCGTGGTTTTTCCGGCCATGGCGCCCGATGCACTCGGCGCGCCGGACGCCGGCCTGTTTGCCTATATTCGGAGTCATGATGGCATCCATTCCTGCAGTTGACGGTTCCTCGTCTTCGGGCTCGGGGTCTTTCAAAGAAAGCGCCTACGATCCCCTCTATGATCCGCTGGTCAGCAAGACCGGCCACGGGCAGGCTTATGCGCCCACCTACTGGGTGGCCACCGCCGGCCCACCGCCGGAAGACGACGGGCCGGTCACTCAGGACTTCGACGCGGATGTCGTCGTCATAGGCTCGGGCTTTACCGGGCTGGTCACGGCGCTGAACCTGGCGCAGGAGCATGGCGTCCGGGCGGTCGTGCTGGAAGCCAACCGGGTGGTGTGGGGCTGCACCAGCCGCAATGGCGGCCAGGGCCAGAACGCGTCGGGCAGGCTGTACCGCTCCCAATGGATAAAGCGCTGGGGGCTGGATGTGGCCAAGCGGCTGGATGCCGAAATACACCAAGGCTTCGATTACTGGAAGAGCCTGGTCGACACCATAGACTGCGACGCGCAGCCGGGCGGCCACCTGTATGTGGCGCACCGCCAGAAGAAGATGGCCTTCCTGGAAAACGAATGCCGCGTCATGAGGGATATCTTCGGCTATGACACGCGCATGCTGAGCCGCGAAGAACTGTTCGAACGCTATGCGGCCGATCAGGAAGCGGCGGGCGCGCTGCACGAACCGGACGGCGTGGGCGTGCATCCGCTGAAGCTGGCTTTCGGCTATATCCGCAAGGCGCGCGCGCTGGGGGTGAAGATCCACCCGGCCAGCCCGGTGCTGGGCTGGGACACCATCAATGGCGTGCATCATTTGCGCACGCCGGGCGGCGTGGTGCGGGCGCGGCGCGTGGCGGTCGCGACCGGCGGCTACACGCCCCAGGGCCTGCACAAGCTGCTGTCGAACAAGATCATGCCCATCTTGTCCAATTCCATGGTGACCCGCGTGCTGACGCCCGAAGAAAGGGCGAAAGCGGGCTTGAAGAGCACGACTTTCATCACCGATACGCGTACCTTGCGCTTCTATTATCGCCTGCTGCCCGATGGCTCCATGCAAATCGGCAGCCGCAGCTCGGTGACGGGGGCGGATGCGCAGAATCCGCGCCATCTGGAATTGCTGAAAGAAGGGCTGTACAGAAAATTCCCCAGCCTGCGCGGCATTCCCATCGCCTATTCATGGTGGGGCTGGGTGGATGTCAGCCACGACATGATGCCGCGGATCACGCAGCCGGACCCGAAGGAGCAGGTGTTCTATGCCTTCGGCTACGGCGGCAACGGCGTCGCGTCTTCGGCGAACGCCGGCCGCCGGCTGGCCGAGCGTGTCGTGGGCAAAGACGGCAAGCAGTGGGATCTGCCCATCTACAACTCGCCTTTGCCCGGCCACCTGTTCGCGCCGTTCCGCCGCCTGGGCCAGGCCATGCTGTACAAGTATTACTACTTGCGCGACGAAAAGCTCTGATCCCCGCAAGGCAAGCTGCGGCCCGAAAGACGCAGTTTGCCGCCGCCAGCGCAGCCTGTCGGCTTCAGCCCCGAAGCGGGATGCACTATCCCGCTTCGGGGCTCTTTCATAGCCAGGTACGAAGAATGGCGCAGGCACCGCCCGCCATGTATGGCGTGGTACGACGCAGCCTCGGCGGCCGCCTTTCAACCATTCAAGCTCCTGTATACCTGCGCCAGCTGCTCGATGCCGGCGGGGATACTTTCCTTGCCTATGGAAGCGAACCCCATGCGTATGTAGTTGTTGTTGGCGGCGCTGGGGCGATGGTAGAACACATGGCCGGGCTCGATCACCACGCCTTGCTTCAAGGCCGCCCGGGCCAGTTCCTGCGTATCCGTGCCCGGGGGCGCCTTGACCCAGCAGGACGAGCCCCCGCTGATGGGCACCAGTTCGAATTCGGGCAGGGAGGCGCCGAAGGCTTCGGTCAGCGCCTGGGCGCGTTCGGCGTACTGATGCGACAGCCGCCTCAGCAGGGAATGGTAATGGCCCAGCGAAATAAACAGGGAGAACGCCCTTTGTATGTATGCGGACGGGTGCCGCAGCATCAAGCGGCGCAGCGCGCGCAGCTCGTGGGTGAGCTCTTGCGGCGCGACGATGTAGCCGATGCGCAATCCCGGCGCGAAGCTTTTGGAAAGACTGCCCACATAGATTACGCGGCCGTGCTTGTCCAGGCTTTTCAGCGCGGGCGTGGGATGGCTGTTGTAGCGGTTTTCGGTTTCGTAGTCGTCCTCGATGATGATGGTGTCCGACTGCGCGGCCAGAGCCAGCAGGGCTTCGCGCCGCTCCAGCGGCATGGTGACGCTGGTCGGGCACTGGTGGCTGGGCGTTACGAAGATATAGTCGCATTCCTTCAATGCGGGCGTGATGCGCAGCCCTTCGCCATCCACCGGCAGAGGCATCAGCCTTTCCGAGCGGTGCGCGAAGGTATTGCGGGCGTCGGGGTAGCCCGGATCTTCTATGCCGATGATGGTGTGGTTATGTATGAGCAGGTCGGCGAGCAGATACAGGGCGTGCTGGGCCCCCACCGTGATGACGATCTCCTCTTTTGACGCCCATACGCCCCGGCGCGGCAATACCTGGCTGCGGATTTCTTCGATCAGCGCGGGGTCGTCGTTGGTGATCAGGTCCGGAGCCCAGCTGCGTATGTCCAGGACCGACAGGGCCCGGGTACAGCATTCCCGCCATTCGGCCGTCGGAAACATGCCGGCATCGAACTGGGCATAGACGAAAGGGTAGGGCTGGCTTTGCCAGTTTTCCGGCTTGACGATATTGCGCTGCCGGGACGGATGGAACACCATCCGCTGGCTCCAGCCGACTTTCGCATAGTCCGCCGGGCCGCTGTCGGCGAGTCGCTGCCCGCCGACATGGTTCTTCAGGACATCGTCGGCGACGAAATGCCCGCTGCGTTCGCGCGATACCAGATAGCCCTCGGCCACCAGTTGCTGGTAGGCGAAAACCACGGTGTTGCGCGCGATGCCCAGGCTGTCGGCAAGCAGGCGGCTGGATGGCACCGAGGCGCCGGGGGGCAGATGGCCGGACAATATGGCCGATACCAGCATCTGGCGTATGCGCCCCTGCAGGCTCAGGCTGGAATCGCCGACGCGTTCAAAGAGGGAAGGCCATAAGACGGCCGAACTGGGGGGGGTGGGCGCGTGCATCTCGTTTTCCATGAACATGAAGCCGGACGAGCCGTCGCCGGAAGCGCCGCTGCCCCGCGGTCGGCGCCCCTGCCGCGGGCCTGTCCCGGAAACATAGTGTAGTTGGGTTGTATCTGAATAACAATGCGGCGCCGCCGCAGCGGAGCGGGCCGCAAGCGGATGCCGAAAGTGGGAGCCCGAAATGCCTCCGGCCTTGCCGTGGAGGGGCAAGGCCTGGCGGCGGCGATGCGGGAGAGAGCGGCGGGCCGCCGGCCGGCGGCCCGCCCGGATCAGACCTTGCCCTTCCAGGGTATCAGCACTTTTTCCAGATGGCGCAGCAGCAGGTCGAAAATCAGCGCGAAGAAGCCGATGACGAGAATGCCCATGATGACGGTATCGCTGGCCAGGTATTGGGCCGCGTTCAGCACCATGAAGCCCAGGCCGCGCGACGAGGCCACCATTTCCGCGGCCACCAGAGTCGTCCAGCCCACCCCTATGCCTATGCGCATGCCGGTGAAGATTTCGGGCAGGGCGGCCTTCAGGATCACATGGGAAATGATCTGGCGGCTGGAGGCTCCCATGGCATAGGCGGCGTGAATCTGCTCTATCGATACCGACTTGACGCCGGCCCGTGCGGCAATGGCCATGGGAGCGAAAATGGCCAGGTAGATCAGGAACACTTTAGGGAACTCGCCGATGCCGAACCAGATGATGACCAGCGGCAGATAGGCCAGCGGCGGCAGGGGCCGGTAGAACTCGATGATGGGGTCGAATACCCCGCGCACCAGGCGGTTCACGCCCATCAGCACGCCGATCGGCACGGCCGTGACCAGGGCCAGAAAGAAGGCGCCCATTACGCGGCCCAGGCTGGTCATCGTATGCTGCAGCAGCGTGGAGTTGGCCACGCCCTCCGTCCAGGCCTCGATGAACTTGTTGTAGACCGCGAACGGCGAGGGCAGGAAGATGGGCTTGATCCAGCCCATGCTGGTCACCAGGAACCACAGCGCAATCAGCACGACGGCGGTCGTCAGGCTGATGAAGCCGCTATAGCCGGCGCCGGGGGCGCCATATACTTTGCCGGGAGTGACCGGCTTGGCCAGGAATAGCTTGTTAAACATGCATGATTTCCGGTTGTCCGGCTGCGCGTTCGTCGCCGTAGATGATTCCGAGGATAGTTTCGCGCATTTTGATGAAGTCTGCACTTGATTTGATAGCACGGGCGTCCCTCGTTTCCAGAAAGCGTTTATTGAAATCCAGTTCATAGGTGTTGGTGATGCGGCCGGGGCGCGGCGACATGACGATCAGCCTCGAGCCCAGGAAAAGCGCTTCTTCCACGCTATGCGTGATGAAGAAAAACATCTTGTGGGTATGCTGCCAGACGTCCAGCAGAAGCTCCTGGATGGTTTCGCGCGTCAGCGCATCCAGGGCCGCCATGGGTTCGTCCATGAGCAGCATGGCCGGGTCGCAGGTCAGGGCGCGCGCAATGCCCACGCGCTGCTGCATGCCGCCGGACAGCTGATAAATCATGTGGTGGTGGAAATCCTTCAGGCCCACCAATTCCAGATTGCGGGCGGCGATGGTGCGCCGCCGGCTTTTGTCCACGCCCTGCAGCTTCAGCCCGAACTCGGTATTTTCCATGACGTTCAGCCACGGCAGCAGGGCGTGCTTCTGGAACACGACGCCGCGGTCCGAACCCGGCCCCGTGATGGGCTGGCCGTTCAGCAGCAGCTTGCCCTGGGTAGGGGAAAGAAAGCCGGCCAGCAAATTGAGCAGCGTGGTCTTGCCGCAGCCCGATGCGCCCAGCGCCACGACGAAATCCCCGGGGTTGATTTCCAGGTTGACGTCCTTTAAGGCCACCACGGAACCGCCATGCTGCAAGGCGGGATAGGTGACGTTGACGCCGCGGACGCTCAGGCTTCCCATGGGTGCTGTCATGCGTAGACTCCTTGATACGGATCGCCGCGCAGGCGCCATGGCGTGGCGCGCTGCGTCGGGTGTTGGATGATGTGGCAGCCGCTTGCGTTATTTGGCGACGGCCTCGGCATAGGAAGCATTGACGAAAGGCGTGTAGTCCGCGAGCGGCTTGTCGATCTGGCGTTGCTCTTTCAGGAACTGGGCGCTTTCAGTCAAGGCCTTTACGGCGCCGCTGTCTTTGCCGCCGCCCAGCCAGGTTTTGGAAGCCTGTTCCTTGGCGTCGGGGAAAAGCAGCAGATTCAAGGCCGAAAGAATGTCTTCGGGCTTGCCGCCTATCATCTTGCTGATGCCTTTGATATCCGCCGAATCGGCGGTCAGCTTGCCGCTGCCGGCGTTGTACTTTTGATAGGAATTAGCCAGGACCTTGGTGAATGCGGCCATGAACTTGGGGTTCTTTGCCGCCCAGTCCTTGTCGGCGACGATGCCGTCGAAAGTGGGAACGCTCTGCTTGCCGATCTGTTCGGAATCGGCGATGGTTTTACCGGTTTTCTGGATCTCCGTCAGGGCGGGAGGCCATACATAGGCGGCATCCAGGTCGCCGCGCTGCCAGGCCGCCACGATTTGCGGGGGCTGCATGTTCAGGATGTTGACTTTTTTCGCATCGACATTCCACACTTTGTTCATGCCCACCAGCAGGTGGAAGTGGGACGTCGACACAAAGGGCACGCCCACCTTCTTGCCGACCAGATCTTGCGGTTTTTCTATGCCCGAGCCGTTGCGCGCGACCAGCGCTTCGGACTTGCCGATGTTGTCCAGGATCCAGAATAGTTCCATGTTGACGCCGCGGGTGACCGCGGCGGTGATGCCGGTGGAACCCAGCACCCCTATGGGCACGTCGCGCGAGGCGAAGGCGCTGGAAATGTCGCCGGCGGAACTGAATTGGCGCCAGTCGATCTTGTAGCCCGCCTCGGCCGCGGCCTTGTCGAAGCTGCCGTCGGCGATGGCGCTGACGAAGGGACCAACGATTTGCTGATAGCCGACTACGACTTTGGTCTGCGCTTGCGCGCCGAAGGAACCCAGGCCGAAGGCGGCCGTGGCGATACCGAGCAGGGCGAACTTGCGAGCACGTCTAAACAAAGGATCCATGGTTTTCTCCAGTCAGGTGGCAGGACACCGTTTATAGGATGCATCATTAGTGTCTCTGTGTGAATTGGATAGTGCACATAGTCCGGAAGGACGACTAGGGCCAGATGGTTTTATTAGATAGAGCCAGTTTGCGGGGTAACGCTTTGATTTTTTTCAAGGAAAGGCTGGATTTACGCCGGTCTCGAGGCCCAGGGCCTCGGGGGCGGGCATCCGCGGCTTAAGGGTAAATGCCGATCCGCCGGCGGCGGTCGGAGCGGGGCAAAACAAAGCGCCTTGCGGCTCTGGCGAGGAGCCGCAAGGCGCTGCGGAAGCCGGGCGCGGGCGCGCCCGTGGATGCCGGAACAGCCCCGCCGCGGGGCTTAGATGCCGCCCAGGCAGACGTACTTCATTTCCATGAAGTCGTCCATGCCGTATATCGAGCCTTCGCGGCCCAGGCCCGACTGCTTGACGCCGCCGAAAGGCGCGACTTCGTTGGAAATCAGGCCGGTGTTGACCCCCACCATGCCGTATTCCAGGGCTTCCGCCACGCGGAAGATGCGGCCGACATCGCGGCTGTAAAAATACGAGGCCAGGCCGTATTCCGTATTGTTGGCCAGTTCGATGACGTGCGCTTCGTCCTTGAACTTGATGACCGGCGCCAGGGGGCCGAAGGTTTCTTCGCGCATGCACAGCATGTCTTCCTGGATATCGGCAAGGACCGTCGGCTGGAAGTAGCGGCCGCCCAGTTCGTGCGCCTGGCCGCCCACGGCGACTTTCGCCCCTTTCGCCAGGGCGTCTTTGACGTGCTCCTGCACCTTGGCCACGGCGGCCTCGTCGATCAGCGGACCTTGCGCCACCTTGTCGGCAAAGCCGTCGCCCACCTGCAGGGCGCCCACCTTGGCGGCGAACTTTTCGATGAACTGGTCGTGGACGGCTTCGTGCACATAGATGCGGTTGGTGCATACGCAGGTCTGGCCGGCGTTGCGGTACTTGGCGATCATGGCGCCTTCGACGGCCGCGTCGACGTCGGCGTCATCGAAAACGATGAAGGGGGCGTGGCCGCCCAGTTCCAGGGACAGCTTCTTGATGGTGGGCGCGCTTTGCTGCATGAGTATGCGGCCGACCGCCGTCGAGCCCGTGAACGTGAGTTTCTTGACGATGGGGCTTGCGCACAGTTCCTTGCCGATGGCTATGGAGCGGTCGCTGTCGGCGGTGATGATGTTCAGTACGCCCGCGGGGATGCCGGCGCGCTCGGCCAGTTCGGCCAGCGCCAGGGCCGACAGCGGGGTTTGTTCGGCGGGCTTGAGCACCACGGTGCAGCCGGCCGCCAGCGCGGGGGCCACCTTGCGGGTGATCATGGCATTGGGGAAGTTCCAGGGCGTGATGGCCGCGCACACCCCGATGGGCTCGCGCATGACCAGCATGCGGTTTGCCGGATTGGGGGAAGCCATGATGTCGCCCGTGACCCGCTTGGCCTGTTCCGCGAACCATTCCACGAAAGAGCCGCCGTAGGCGATCTCGCCGCGGGATTCGGCGATCGGCTTGCCCTGTTCCAGGGTCATCAACTGGGCGAGATCTTCAGTGTTGGCGATGATCAGGTCGAACCAGCGCCGCAGGATGTTGGCGCGTTCCTTGCCAGTGCGGGCGCGCCAGCCCTTGTAGGCCTTGTCGGCCGCCTTGATGGCGGCTTGCGCATGGCTGGCGTCCAGGTTGGCCACCTGCGCGATGACTCGCCCATTGGCGGGGTTGTCGACGGGGAAGGTCTGGCCGTCGGCGGCCTGGATCCATTTTCCATCGATGTAGGAGGCGGTCTTGAAGAGAGCGGTATCGTTCAGCTTTATAGGGAGTTGTCGGTCGGTCATGGCTGGAAAGGCTTAAAGGTCGAATGAAGAGTTGGAAAGTCGGAAAATCAGAAAATCAGGAGGCGTATGCGGAGCCGAATGAATGATTATGGCACGCGAGAGGCCAGCGGGGCGAGGGCCGCGGCGCCCGGCTCATTCGGGCAGTGCGGGAGCGGCGTCGCGCTCGCGGGCATAGTCGCAGCAGAATTGCTCTATCTGGTGTATGACCAGATCCAGGTCGTCGGTAAGCGTGATCAGATCCAGATCGTGCGGGCCGATGAGGCGGTTGCCCTGCAGCTTGTCGCGGATCCAGTCGATGAGGCCCGCCCAGAAGGTGGTGCCGATGAGGATGATGGGCGCGGGCGGCACTTTACGCGTCTGCACCAGCGTCAAGACCTCGAACAGTTCGTCCAGGGTGCCGAAACCGCCGGGCAGCGTGATGTAGGCGGCGCTGTGCATGAAGAAGGTTGCTTTGCGTGAATAAAAGTAATCGAATGAAAGGCTGTGGGTTTGATATTGGTTGTTCGAGGCTTCGCGCGGCAGCTTGATGTTCAGGCCCACGCTGCGCCCTCCGGCCTGGAAAGCGCCTTTGTTGGCGGCTTCCATGATGCCGGGGCCGCCGCCGGCGATGACGGTCAGGCCGGCCTTTGCCAGCCGTGCGCCGATTTCTTCGCTGATAGCATAATAGGGGGAATCAGGGCGCAGCCTGGCGCTGCCGAATATGCTGACGGCCCAGCCGATTTCCCGCAGTGTCTCGGCAGCCGCCTGCATCTCTGACATAATCCCGGGAATCTGCTGACTTGCCGGCATACGCACCATTTTATTGTTTGACATGAAAAAAACCTTGTTACTTGTTGATGGGTCCAGTTATCTATACAGGGCTTATCACGCCATGCCGGACCTGCGAAATGCCAAGGGACAGCCCACGGGGGCGCTCTATGGCGTCATCTCCATGTTACGGAGACTGTTGCAGGATTACAAGGCGGATTACGCCGCCTGCGTATTTGACGCAAAGGGCAAGACTTTCCGCGATGACATCTACCCTTTGTACAAGGGCAACCGGCCGTCGATGCCGGACGAACTGGCTTCGCAGATAGAGCCCATACACCAGGCGGTGACCGCCCTGGGCTGGCCGGTGCTGGCCGTGCCAGGCGTCGAGGCCGACGATGTCATCGGCACGCTGGCCTGCCGCGCCGCCCGGGAAAACGTCCATACCGTCGTGTCGACCGGCGACAAGGACATGGCCCAGCTCGTGAACGAGCATGTGGAGCTGGTCAACACCATGAGCGGCGACCGCCAGGATATCGCCGGCGTCATCGAGAAATTCGGGGTGAGCCCCGAACAAATCGTGGACTTCCTGATGCTGACCGGCGACGCGGTGGACAATATTCCGGGCGTGGCCAAGGTCGGCCCCAAGACCGCCGCCAAATGGCTGGCGGAATACCAGTCCGTGGACGGGCTGGTTGCGAATGCGGATGCCATAAAGGGCAAGGCCGGCGAAAACCTGCGCGCCGCCATTCCCGATTTTCCCATGACGCGGCAGTTGCTGACCATCAAGTCGGATTGCGACATCCCCGATCTGCCCGACGGCCTGGACGGCCTGGTCATGCGGCCGCAGGACCGCGAAGCCTTGATCCGCCTTTACGACGATTACGGCTTCCGTTCCTGGCTGCGCGAACTGACGGGCGACGCCGCGCGCCTGCCCGCGCAAGACAGCAGGCGGGCGCCGGAGATACCCGCGCCGCCCGCCGAGCTCGCTTATGAGACCATACTGGATTGGGACAGCCTGGAGCGTTGGCTGGCGGCCCTGCGGGCCGCTCCCCTGGCGGCGCTGGACACCGAAACCACATCGCTCGATCCCATGCTTGCCAGGCTGGTGGGCTTGTCGCTATCCATCGAACCCGGCAAGGCCTGCTATATTCCGGTGGGCCATCGCGGGCCCGATCAAGTGCAGCAGTTGCCCAGGCAAGAAGTGCTCGAGCGCTTGCGCCCCTGGCTGGAAAATCCGGACGCCCCCAAGCTGCTGCACAATGCCAAATATGACGCGCACGTCCTGCTGAACGAGGGGGTGCGCCTGGCCGGCATCACCGAAGACACCATGCTGCAAAGCTATGTGCTGGAATCCCACCGCCGTGTCGGCATGCAAGAGCTCGCGGAGCGCTGGCTAGGCCGGGTGGGCACTACTTACGAAGATTTGTGCGGCAAGGGCGCCAAGCAGATCTGCTTCGACGAGGTCGAGGTCGCCAAGGCGTCCCACTATGCCTGCGAAGACGCGGATTTCACGCTGCAGCTGCATCAGGTGCTGCGCCCGCGGGTGGCGATAGATCCGGGGCTGGAAACCATCTATCGCCTGGAAATCCAGGTGTCCTCGGTGCTCACCACGGTCGAGCGCAATGGCGTACGCATCGATGCGCAGGTGTTGGCCGCGCAAAGCAACGAACTGGGCCAGCAGCTGCTGGAGCTCGAACGCAAAGCCTACGAACTGGCGGGCCAGCCCTTCAACCTGAATTCGCCCAAACAATTGGGCGAGATCCTGTTCCAGCGCATGCAGCTGCCCGTGGTGCGCAAGACGGCCAGCGGTTCGCCGTCCACCGACGAAGATGTGCTGACCAGGCTGGCGCGCGACTATCCTCTGCCCGCCTTGCTGCTGGAGTACCGCGGGCTTGCCAAGCTCAAGTCCACCTACACCGACAAGCTGCCCAAGATGATCAACCCTTCCACGGGACGGGTGCACACGCGTTATTCGCAGGCGTCCGTCATTACCGGGCGCCTGGCTTCTTCGGATCCCAACCTGCAGAATATCCCCGTGCGCACGCCCGAGGGGCGCCGGGTGCGCACGGCTTTCATTTCCGGCCTGGGCAGCGTCGTCTCGGCCGATTATTCCCAGATCGAACTGCGGGTGATGGCCCATGTGTCCGGCGACAACAATCTGCGCAGCGCCTTCGAGCGGGGCGAGGACATCCACAGGGCGACCGCTGCCGAAGTCTTCGGCGTGGCCCTGGGCGACGTCACCAGCGAGCAGCGCAGGGCGGCCAAGGCCATCAACTTCGGCCTGATCTACGGCATGGGCGAGTTCGGCCTGGCCGCGAATCTGGGCATTACCCGGGACGCCGCAAAATCTTACATAGACCGCTATTTCGCCCGTTATCCGGGGGTGGCGGAATACATGGAAACGACCAAGCGCATGGCGCGCGAACTGGGCTATGTGGAAACGGTATTCGGCCGCAGGCTGTGGCTGCCGGACCTGCGCGGCGCCAAGGGGCCGCGCCAGGCCGCCGCCGAGCGCGCCGCCATCAACGCGCCCATGCAGGGCACGGCCGCCGACCTGATCAAGATGGCCATGGTCGCGGTGCAGGAGTGGATAGCATCCGAAGGCCTGTCCACATTGCTCATCATGCAGGTGCACGACGAGCTGGTGCTGGACGCGCCCAATGACGAGGTCGAACTCATCAGGCAAAACCTGCCCGGCCTGATGTGCAATGTGGCCCGCCTCAGCGTGCCGCTGAGGGCCGAAGTGGGGGTGGGGCCGAACTGGGAACAGGCTCATTAAGCCTTCCAGGCCTGTGCGGTTTCGCCTGCGCAATTCGGCTTTCACAGCCGGCCCTCATAATCCGTCCAGCACGGCGGGCTGCCTGATGCGGGCCGGCCTGCTCGCGGCAGGCGACGGCTCTTACTCCTGCGCGCCTTCCTTGTCGCGCAGACGGTTGGGCAGCAGTTCACCGTGCTTGGCCAGTATGGGGTAGGCCGCGGCTTCCACCAGGCAGGAATTCAGCGTCTTGGCGTCGCGCAATATATCCAGGTACAGGGAGCCCATTTCGGCCTGCTCCACCCTGCCGGCCTTGATGCCGCGCAGGTTCCGCTCGGCGGCCGTGGCCTCCAGTTCGCGGAAGTAGTCTTTCTCGAAAGCCAGGTAGCGGGCGCTTTTCAGATCTTCGGCGACGAAAAGCGCAGCCGTCTGGCGCTGATTGCGTATCAGCCTGTCCAGGACGGCGACCAGTTCGTCGCGCTGCGACGCGCTGAGGCTCCAGCCCTTCTTGCGCAAATTGCCGGCGTGCCCCATCAGCCCGGCGGCGATATTGGCTGCATGCGCCATATTCGAAGAAAACGTAAGGATTTCATCGCGCCGCGCATGGTCTTCCTTGTTCATCGCATCCTGGTCCAGCGTGGCCAGATAGGTGGTGATGAGCGCGTCCAGGCGGCCTATGGCGTTGTTGATGTAGCGGGCGTGGGCGCTGCGATGGCCGTTGTCGCGCAGGAAGCCGGCGCGGGCCATGCCCAGCAGGCTTTGCGCCATGTCGGCTATCCGCAGCGACTCGCGCGCCGCATTGCCCAGCGCAATGGCGGGCACTTCGTGCGCCGATTCGTCCAGGTACTGGGGCCGGGACGGATCGTTGGGGTCGACCCGCTTGGGCAGCAAACGCATGATCAGCCGCGAATAGTGGCTCAGCAGCGGCAGGAACAGCATGGCGATGGCCACGTTGAACAGAGTGTGGAAATTCGCCACCTGGCGGGCGGGATCGACGGTCAGCATTCCCAGCAGTTCCGGCAGCCAGGGCAGCAAGAGCAGGCCCAGCAGGCAGCCGACCAGGCGGGTGCCCAGGTTGCCCAGGGGCAGGCGGCGCGTGGCGGGGTCGTCGTCGCGCGCGCCTTCCAGCATGGGATTGACGGCGGTCCCCAGGTTGGCGCCCAGCACCAGGGCGCAGGCCAGCGCGGGGCCGATCAGGCCATGGCTGGCCAGGGACATGATGAGCACGACCACCGCCACGCTGGAATGCGAGGCCCAGGCCAGGATAGCCGACAGGATCAGCGCGATCAGCGGCTGCCCGGCCAGCGCATCCAGCAGGATGCGCAGCAATTGGGCTTCCTGCAGCGGCGCGAACATCAGCACCAGTTCGTGCAGGGCGAGCAGCAGCAGGCCCAGTCCGATGAAGACGCGGCCCAGATCGCGGCGGCGGCTGGGCTGGCTGCGGCGGAACAGCCAGACGCCCACCAGGATGAGCGAGGGCGCCAGCGCGGTGAAGTTGAAGGAAAGCAGCTGGACGATCAGCGTGGTGCCGACGTTGGCGCCCAGCATGGCGGCCAGCCCGGGAGTCAGCGCCACCAGGCCGCCCGCCGCGAAGCTGGTGATCATCAAGCCCGTGGCGGTACTGCTTTGTATGGCCGCGGTAATGGCCAGGCCGGTGAAGAAGGCGCGCAGCCGCGTGCCCAGCGCGCGGCCCATCCACAGGCGGAAGGCGGCGCCGAATGCACGCTGCACGCCGCTTTGCACCATATGTACGCCCCAAAGCAGCAGCGCTATATAGCCGCCGAAGTTCAGAAGGGCGAATAGTTCTTTCATGGCAGCATGATAAACCAGCCGGGAAGAATAAAGTGGCCTTGGGCGGGCAGGCTGGAAAAAGGGCGCGGCGCCGCCGCGGCTGCCTTATGCCGCGGCATGGATGCGCGCGCCGCGACAGCCGGCCCATGGGCGTTGGCCGGCTGCCGCGGCCTGCGCGGCGGCGTGGCGCGGGCCTTAGATGCGCTGGGCCGCCTGCAGCGCGTGGATGCGGGCGTTGATGGGCGGGTGCGAAGCGAACATGGCGCTGATGGCGCGCTTGCCGGAAATACCCGAGGCCTCGAAGGACTTGGGCAGTTCGCCGGGCTCCAGCCCGCCCAGGCGCGCCAGGGCGCGTATCATGGGTTCGCGCGAACCGAGCAGGCTCGCGGAACCGGCGTCGGCCCGATATTCGCGCTGACGCGAGAACCACGCCACGATAATGGACGCCAATACGCCGAACACCAGCTCACAGACAAGGACGGTGATGTAATAGCCTATGCCGACCTCGCGCTCGTTCTTGAAGATGGCCCGGTCGACGAAATAGCCCACGATGCGTGCGAAGAAGACCACGAAGGTATTGACGACGCCCTGTATCAGGGTCAGCGTCACCATGTCGCCGTTGGCGATGTGGGCCACCTCGTGGCCCAGCACGGCCGCGACTTCCTCTTCGGTCATGTTGCGCAGCAGGCCGGTCGAGACCGCCACCAGCGCGTCGTTCTTGAAGGCGCCCGTGGCGAAGGCATTGGGTTCGCCTTCATAGATGGCGACTTCCGGCCGGCCTATGCCGGCCCGGTCGGCCAGCTGATGGACCGTATCGACCAGCCAGGCCTCTTGCGCGTTGGCCGGCGCCTGCGGGTCTATGACCCGCGCGCCGGTGGATTGCTTGGCCATCCATTTGCTGATCAGCAGGGAAATGATGGAGCCGGTGAAGCCGACGATGGCCGAGAACACCAGCAGCGCATTCAAGTCCAGCCCATTGGCGGTCAGATAGCGGCCTACGCCCAGGATATTCATGGACGCGCTGAGCACGACCAGGACGGCGACGTTGGTAAGCAGGAACAGGAAGATTCGTTTCATGTTTTAGGTTTTCCGAATGGTGCGAGCGGGGAAGTTTGACCTTATATATGGAGGACAGTTCCGCTATTTAAAGAGATAGCCCGAAAACTGCCGCGCCCGCCTGTGACACGCCTGGCGTGCGCGCAAATTTTTCCGGGCATCAGAGTATAGTAGCGGCTTGTAATCTGAATTCGGTTGAGTGCATGCAGTCTCTGTGGATGTTACTGGCGAGTATGGTATTTGCTGGCATGGGGGCCTGCGTGAAAGTCGCCTCCGATTATGGCGCGACATTGCCGCATGTGGTGCTGTTTCGCGGCGCGCCGTCGGTACTGCTGCTGGGCTTCTGGGCGCTGACCACGCGCAGGACTCTGGCCCCCACGAGCTGGAAACTGCACATCTGGCGCAATGTGTCGGGCATCGCCTCCATGTGGCTGGGCTTCTACGCCATCTCGCACCTGCCTTTGCCCACCGCCATCAGCCTGAATTACACGGCCCCCTTGTTCATCGCCGGCTGGATGCTGGGCTGGGGCGGGACGCAGCGCGATCCGGTCCGCATCGCCGCGGTGCTGCTGGGCTTTCTGGGCGTGGTGGCGGTGCTGCGTCCCAGCGTCGAACATTCGCACCTGCTGCCGGCGGGCCTTGGGCTTTGCGCCGGCGCGCTGTCCGCCATCGCGATGATGCAAATCCGCGAACTGGGTCGGGTGGGCGAACCGGAATGGCGCACCGTGTTCATTTTTTCCTGTTGCGTGTGCCTGACCAGTTTCGCCGGGCTGGCCATAGAAGGCTGGCGCGACATCGATGCGCGCGCGTGGCTGGCGCTGACGGGGGTCGGTCTGCTGGGCCTGGTGGGCCAGCTCGCCATGACGCGCGCCTTCGGCCTGGGTTCGGCCCTGTTGACGGCCGCGCTGCAATATACAACCATTATTTTCGCCGCCGTGCTGGGCTTTGTTTTCTGGGGCGATCTGCCGGATATCGTCGCCTGGGCCGGCATGGCGCTTATCATTGCATCAGGCCTGCTTTCCATCTGGCGGACCTACAGCGAGGATCGCATCATGAAGGGGGAAACCGTAGTGCGGATGCAGGCCAGCAAGCTGGAAACCGTAAAACAGGAGACGGAAAGTGTTTAAGCAACTGATGGACGCGCATGAAATGCGCGACAAACTGCCTTCCCGGGAATGGCTGGTATTCGATGTCCGGCACGATCTGGCCGACCACGCGGCGGGGCGCCGCGCCTACGAGCAGGGCCACATACCGGGGGCCTTGTTCCTGGATCACGAAACCCAGCTCGCCGCTCCCAAAACCGGCCGCAACGGCCGCCACCCCTTGCCGGATCTGGCCGATTTCGCCGCCCTCATGCGCACCCAGGGGCTGACCCGGCGCGCCCAGGTGCTGGTCTACGATGCCGGCAACGGCATGTTCGCCTCGCATCTGTGGTGGATGCTGCGCTGGCTGGGCCATGAAAGCGTGGCCGTGCTGGACGGGGGCTGGCAAGCATGGCTGGACGCGGGCGGCGCCGTGGAAACCGGCGTCAACATGCCCGCCCTGACCGAAGCGCAGGCGGTGCAGGGCATGCACCTTCCCGCGCAGCCTTCCATGCCCACGGTGGACGCGCAGCAGGTGCTGGCCAATATACAGAACCCGGCGTTCACCCTGGTTGACGCCCGCGCCGCGAATCGCTATCGCGGTGAAACCGAGCCTCTGGATCCGGTGGCCGGCCACATACCGGGCGCGGTGAACCGCCCCGCCACGCTGAATGTCGCCGAGGATGGCCGTTTCAAACCGGCGGCCGAGCTGCGCCGCGATTTCGACGCCTTGCTGGCCGGCAAGCCGGCCACGGACATCGTCCATCAGTGCGGTTCGGGCATTACCGCCTGCCATAATCTATTCGCCATGGAACTGGCCGGCCTGCACGGTTCGGCCCTGTATCATGGGTCCTGGAGCGAATGGGTCAGCGACCCGGCGCGCCCGGTGGCGCGTTCGGGCCAGGGCGGCAACGGCCCGCCAACAGGCGTCTAAGCGGCGCCGGGGCCGGCCATCATGCGCCGGTACCATTCATGGAAGTGGCGCATGCCGTCTTCCATGGGGGACTGATAAGGCCCGGCTTCGTTCACGCCGCGGCGCATCAGGGCGCGCCGGCCGGCATCCATGCGCTCGGCGATCTCGTCGTCCTCGATGGCGGTTTCCATGTAGGCGGCCCGCTGCGCCAGCACGAACTCACGCTCGAAGGCGGCGATGTCCTCGGGGTAATAAAACTCGACGATATTGACGGTTTCCTGCGGGCTGACCGGATGCAAGGTCGACAGGACCACGACATGCGGATAGAGCTCTATCATGTGCGTGGGAAAATAAGTGACCCATACCGCGCCGAAATCGGGTTCCGCCCCGCTGCGGTAGTCCATCAACTGCTTGTGCCACCGCTTGTAGACATCGCTTCCCGGCTGGCTCAGCGCCTTGTTCACGCCGACCTTCTGCAGGCTGTACCAGTCGGAAAATTCCCAGCTCAAGTCGTCGCAGGTGACGAAATGCCCCAGGCCGGGGTGGAACGGCCCGACGTGATAGTCTTCCAGGTAGACCTCGATGAAGGTCTTCCAGTTGTAATTGCATTGGTGCACTTCGACATGATCCAGCACGTACTCGGAAAAATCGAATTCCGCACGCTCGAACAGGGCGGCCATGTCCCGCGCAGGGTTGCGGGGCCCCTCGAACAACAGGCCATGGCAGTTCTTCAGGCTGTAGCGCTGCAAATCCATGCAGGGTGTGTGCGGAAACTGGGGCGCTCCCAGCAGCTTGCCTTCCTTGCTGTAAGTCCAGCGATGCACGGGGCAGACTATATTGCCGCCGGTGTCGCGCAGGTTGCCGTGCGAATTCGCGCAACCGGCGACGTCGCCTGGCTGGCCGCCCAGCATGATGGCCTGCCTGTGGCGGCAGACATTGGAAATCAATTCCACGCCTTGAGGGGTGCGCACCAGCGCGCGGCCGGCGCGCTCCTGGGCGAGCGTGCGCCAGTCGCCGACTTCGGGCACGAGTTTTTCGTGGCCGACATACAGCGCGGAATTCCTGAAAATAAGCTCTAGCTCGCGGGCAAAAACGGCGTCGTCAAAATAGCTGCTGACGGAAAGTTGAGTTTGCGCCGGCGCGAAGTGCGCTGCCCGACTGATGTCGGTCATGGTTCCCCCCGCTGCAATGAAACCAGGAAAAAAAGCATGATCCTGGTGCGAAGAAAAAAACGGATTGGCCGATGAAAATAAGGAGGACGGATTGTACCCTAGTTTACTTCCGATAAAGAAAAAGGGCCCCGGCGCCGCGCCGCCTCGCGGCTCCCGGGCCGACCCGGTTCGCCAGGCGCTGGACGGTCCGCTGCGGACTGTCCAGTGTCCGGGCTCATCCTTCGGCTTGCCGCTCCATGAGCGGTGTTTTTGCTGGGGGGCGCCTAGCCGGGGGCGCCGAGCCTCAGGCGATCCGGCGATCCGGCGGCCCGGCGGCCCGGCGGTAAATAAAACGCACTCCGGCAAGCCGCGCCGGCATCCCGTACAATTTGGGGAAAGCACGCGAGGGCGCCGCGGCGCCTTGCTTATTTATCGGAACACTGTCATGAACGACACGAATACAGGCGGGCAGCCGGAACAGGCGGCCGCCAAGGCCGGCGCTGGATTGCCGCAAGATTTCGAAACAGCCCTGGCCCAGCTCGAAGCGCTGGTTTCAAAAATGGAAAGCGGCTCGCTTGCTCTGGAAGATTCCCTGGCCGCCTATGCGCAGGGCGTCGAGCTGGCGAAGATCTGCCAGCGCCGCCTGGATCAGGCGGAACTGCAGGTTCAGGTGCTGCAGGACAATCTATTGAAGCCATTGGCCGATGCGCCGCAAGCCGGCGAGGACTAGGCATGGGGCGCAGACCTTCCTCGGATAGCTTTCCCGCCTGGCTGGCCGATCGCGTCCAGCATATAGAAGGGGTGCTGGATCAATTCCTGCCGCCCGCGTCCACGGTGCCCGCCAGCCTGCACGAAGCCATGCGCTACGCCGTGCTGGGCGGCGGCAAGCGCGTGCGCGCCGCGCTGGTTTACGCGGCGGGCGAAGCCTCCCTGCAGGCGGGCACCGCCGCGTCTCCGCAGGAAATCGCGCTGAATCACGCCGCCGCGGCGGTCGAACTCATCCATGCCTATTCGCTGGTGCACGACGACTTGCCCTGCATGGACGACGATGAGCTGCGCCGCGGGCGGCCCACCGTGCATGTGCGCTTCGGCGAAGCCACGGCGATGCTGGCGGGCGATGCATTGCAGCCGCTGGCCTTCGAGCTGCTGGGCATGATGCCCATCGCCCCGGCGCTGATCGTCCAGGCCACGCAATTGCTGGCGCGTTCGGCGGGCAGCCTGGGCATGGTGGGCGGGCAGGCCATAGACTGCGAAAGCGTGGGGAAGGCCTTGTCGAGCGAACAGCTGCAGCAGATGCACAGCATGAAGACCGGCGCCATGCTCGAGGCCAGCGTCCTGCTCGGCGGCATCGTAGCCGGAGCCGGGTCGGCCGCCCGGCAGGGGCTGGAAAGCTATGCGGCCGCGATCGGCCTGGCTTTCCAGGTCGTCGACGACATTCTGGACGTGACGGCGGATACCGCCACCCTGGGCAAGACGGCGGGCAAGGACGCCGCGGAGAACAAGCCCACCTATGTGTCCATCATGGGCATGGGAGGTTCGCGGGAACTGCTCGAATCCCTGCATGCCGAAGCCCATGCCGCCTTGCTGCCCTTGGGGCCGTCGGCCGCGCGCCTGGCGGACCTGGCGGACTTTATCGTGGGGCGCGACCGCTGACTCGCGCGGCGCACCTTGCGGGCCGGGACTTGCATTCCGGCCTGCGCGCAGCGCCGCTGCCGTCAGCGGTCTAAAATGCGCTCTGGACTGAATTCATGAATCTGTATGCCTACTGTCTCTCTCGAACACATCAATAGTCCGGCCGACCTGCGCATGCTGGATCGTGCGGAGCTCAAAGAGCTTGCCACGCAGCTGCGCGAGTTCGTTCTGCAGTCCGTCTCGAAGACGGGCGGCCATCTGTCGTCCAACCTGGGAACAGTAGAGCTCACCATCGCCCTGCACAAAGTGTTCGATACGCCCGACGACAGGCTGGTCTGGGACGTGGGCCATCAGTCCTATCCGCACAAGATACTGACGGGCAGGCGCGAGCAGATGGCCCGGTTGCGCCAGCAAGGGGGCATTTCGGGCTTTCCCCGGCGCAGCGAATCCCGCTACGACGATTTCGGCACGGCGCATTCGTCCACTTCCATATCGGCCGTGCTCGGCATGGCCGTGGCTTCGCGCAACGCCGGTTCCAACCGGCAGCATATCGCGGTCATCGGCGACGGCGCGATGACGGCGGGGATGGCGTTCGAAGCCTTGAACAATGCCGGGGTGACTCCCGGCGTCAATGTGCTGGTGGTGCTGAACGACAACGATATGTCGATTTCCCCGCCGGTCGGCGCGCTGAACCGCTATCTGGCCCGCCTGCTGTCGGGCGGGTTCTATGCGGCGGCGAAGAATGTCGGCAAGGCGGTGCTGCAGCACGTGCCGCCCGTGCTGGAGCTGGCCCGCCGCTTCGAGGGCCATGCCAAGGGGCTGGTGTCGCCCGCCACGCTGTTCGAGGAGCTGGGTTTCAATTATGTGGGGCCCATCGACGGCCACGATCTGGATGCCTTGATTCCCACCCTGGAAAATCTCAAGGCATTGGGCGGGCTGCAATTCCTGCATGTGATCACGCGCAAGGGGCAGGGCTATAAATTGGCCGAGGCCGACCCGGTGCTGTACCATGGGCCGGGCAAATTCGATCCCGATGTGGGCATACAAAAGCCCAAGGCCCCCCCCAAGACGACGTTCACCCAGGTGTTCGGGCGCTGGCTGTGCGATCAGGCGCAGGCGGACCCGCGCCTGATCGGAATTACGCCCGCCATGCGCGAGGGCAGCGGGCTGGTGGAGTTCGAGCAGCGTTTTCCCATGCGCTATTTCGATGTCGGCATCGCCGAACAGCATGCCGTCACCTTCGCGGCGGGCCTGGCCTGCGAGGGGCAGAAGCCGGTGGTGGCCATCTATTCCACTTTTCTGCAGCGCGGCTATGATCAGCTCATCCACGACGTGGCTTTGCAGAACCTGGATGTCACCTTCGCGCTGGACAGGGCGGGCATCGTGGGCGCCGACGGAGCGACGCACGCGGGGAACTATGACATCGCCTACTTGCGCTGCATACCCAATATGGTCATTGCCGCGCCGTCCGATGAAAACGAGGCGCGGCTTTTGCTCAGCACCTGCTACAAGCATCCCGGCCCGGCTTCGGTGCGCTACCCGCGCGGCGCGGGCCGCGGCGCCGAGGTCGGCAGCGGGCTGGATACCGTCGAGATCGGCAAGGGCGTGCTGCGGCGCAAAGGCCGGACCATCGCCATACTGGCCTTCGGAACGCTAGCCGTTCCCGCCCTGCAGGCCGCCGAAGCCCTGAACGCCACCCTCGTCGACATGCGTTTCGTGAAGCCGCTGGACGAATCCCTGCTGGACGAGCTCAGCGAAACGCACCAGGCTTTCGTCACCGTCGAAGAAGCCGCCATCATGGGCGGCGCGGGCAGCGCCGTGCTGGAATATTTCAGCCGCAAGGGCGTCCGTCCGCCGGTGTTGCAACTCGGCTTGCCGGACCGCTTCATCGACCATGGCGACCAGGCGGCCATACTGCGCGAACTGGGGCTGGATGCGCAAGGCATAGAGCGATCCCTGCGGGAACGCTTTGGCGATCTGCTGCGTCCAATGGTGAAAGGCTGCGCATGACCTGCGGCCCCGCCGTCCTTGCGGGGCATACGGCGGCGCCGCTGGCGTGCCGCCTGGCCGCCGTTCCGCGCTTGCGAATCTTCCGTGCATGCGGATGGCCGGACAGGGCACTAAAATGATCTTGATTTGCAATAAACCCGGAATGCCTTTAGGGTTATAAGCTTGAAGGCCGTGGGTCTTTCGCGGCAATGTTTTGCCGGTAAACCCGACGCCGCCATGCCGGTGCCGTTCAACAGGTTTTTTAGTTCATGAATATTCTGATTGATTCCGCTGTGGTCATGCCCGATGTGCAGAGCAGCGTCGATACCCGCAGGCTGCCCATCCAGCGGGTGGGTGTGCGCGGTGTGCGCCATCCCATGCTGATTGCCGCGCCCGATGGTTCCACACAGCCCACCGTGGCCAACTGGGAGCTTACCGTGGCCTTGCCGGCCCACGAAAAAGGCACCCATATGTCGCGTTTCGTCGCGTTGCTGGAAGAGTACCGCCAGACGCCGATGACGCCCGCGGTGTTTTGCGCCATGGCGGCCGCCATGCTGCCCTTGCTCAACGCGGAAGGGGGCGATATTTCCGCGGCCTTCCCGTATTTCATGAACAAGCAGGCGCCGGTATCGGGCGTGTCCAGCCTGATGGATTACGAAATGACCTGGACCGCGCGGGTGCGTGGCGGAGGCGGCGCGGACGCGACAGAATTCGAGCTCGCGGTGCAAGTGCCCCTGACCAGCCTGTGCCCGTGCTCCAAGGCGATTTCAGAATACGGCGCCCACAATCAGCGTTCCCATGTCACGGCCCGTGTCGTGTTCGGCGATCCCGCCCTGGCGGATGCCGAAGCCCTGATACGCGGCATCGAGGCGCAGGCATCCTGCGAACTCTGGGGCCTGCTCAAGCGCGCGGACGAAAAATTCGTCACCGAGCGCGCCTACGAGAATCCCAAGTTCGTCGAGGACCTGGTGCGCGACGTGGCCGTGCATCTGCAGGCCCAGCGGGGCGTGCTGCGCTTCCAGGTCGCGGCCGAAAATTTCGAGTCCATACACAATCACTCGGCGTACGCGGTGATCGAGGGCTAATCGGGATTTCTTCTTGCCTGGCAAGGCGTAAAAATGCTAATATGCTTGGTTTCTTGCTCGACCATGGAAGGGGAGCGCGCTAAATCTGTAAGCAGGCGCCTACCCACTTGCTTTGTTTGTTTTCATGGCGGGCTGTCCCTTCCGGCTTTTCCAAGCGCCGGAAGATATCCACAAGGAGTGTAGTTTATGCGTCACTACGAAGTAGTGTTCATTGTGCATCCCGATCAAAGCGAGCAGGTGCCCGCCATGATCGAGCGCTATCAATCCGTCGTCACCACGAACGGCGGCCAGGTGCATCGCCTGGAAGACTGGGGCCGCCGCCAGCTTGCCTACCCCATCCAGAAACTCGTCAAGGCGCATTATGTGTGCTTCAACATCGAATGCGGCCAGGCGGCCCTGGACGAACTCGAGCATGCGTTCCGCTACAACGACGCCATTTTGCGCCATCTGATCATCAAGACGAAGAAAGCCATCACCGCTCCTTCGCTCATGATGAAGTCGGTCGAGCGCGAAGAGGCCCGCAAGGCCAGCGCCGAAGCAGCGGCTGCTCAGACGGAATAACAGAGGCCCGTGTCCCTTGGCGTCGTCGTGAACCAGCTTGTCTTGACCGCAACCGCACAGGAAGTGTCTCCCTTGAGGTACACGCCCGCGGGTCTGCCGGCAGTCGAGATGGCGCTGAGCCACGAATCGGAAGTCCAGGAAGCCGGCCATCCGCGCCGGGTCGAACTGGCCATTTCCGCAGTCGCCCTGGGAGACGTCGCCATGCTGTTGGCCGACACCCCTTTGGGGGCGTCCTTGTCGGTGCAGGGCTTTCTGGCCCCCGCACGCAAGGGCTCCAACAAACTGGTGTTGCACATCCAGCAGGCGAACCGGGTTTTCGCCGGCGGCGCAAGCGCCGTCGTCTAGCGCAAACCCAAGGCAATCAACCGCGTAGGCGCAGGGACGCGCAACGCATGGAATATACAGGCCGGGCCCAGCCCGGCATACAAGAGGCACATCATGGCTTACTTCAAGAAAGGCAAAGAAAAACGTAAATTCGCGCAACAGAACCCTCTGTTCAAGCGCCGCAAATTCTGCCGCTTCACCGCGGCGAACGTCGAAGAAATCGACTACAAGGACCTGGACACTCTGCGTGACTTCATCCAGGAAAACGGCAAGATCATTCCTGCCCGCCTGACCGGCACCAAGGCTCACTACCAGCGCCAGCTCGACACCGCCATCAAGCGCGCCCGCTTCCTGGCCCTGCTGCCTTACACCGATAACCACAACTGATCCGGGGCCTATCGTCATGCAAGTCATTCTGCTCGAAAAAGTCGTTAATCTGGGTAATCTTGGCGAAGTCGTGCGCGTGCGCGACGGCTACGCCCGCAACTACCTGATTCCTCAGAAAATCGCCCGCCGCGCCACTGAAGCGGCCCTGAAAGAGTTCGAAGCGCGCCGCGCCGAACTGGAAAAAGCGCAGGCTGCGAAACTGGCCGCCGCCCAGGCCACCGGCGAAAAGCTGGCCGGCCAGTCCGTCACCATCCTGCAAAAGGCCGGCGTCGACGGCCGTTTGTTCGGTTCGGTGACCACCATGGATATCGCCGCCGCGCTGGCCAAGGCCGGTTTCGAATCCATCGAAAAGTCGCAGGTCCGCCTGCCGGACGGCGCGCTCAAGGCCGTGGGCGAGTATCCGGTGCAAGTCGCGCTGCACGCCGATGTCGTGGTCGACATCACGGTCGTCGTCCAGGGCGAGATGGCCTAAGCCAGCAAGCTCGCATGGTACATTTCCCTTAGGGGATGCCGGCCATGCAGACAGCGAAAAAGCCGGTGCATGCCGGCTTTTTCATTTTTCATCTTTCCCGGGAGCCCGGATGTGGACAGCATAAAGTTGAGCAGTGACCCGCAACTGGACTACCTGCGCGTGCCTCCGCATTCGGTGGAAGCTGAGCAGTCCGTGCTGGGCGGCCTGCTGCTGGACAATGCCGCTTTCGACCGGGTCACCGATGTCCTCAACGAAGACGATTTCTACCGCTACGACCACAAGCTGATCTGGCAGCACATCGCGCGCCTGATCGCCCTGGCCCGGCCGGCCGACGTCGTCACGGTGAACGAGTCGCTGGCCAGTGCCGGCAAGGCCGAAGAAGTCGGCGGGCTCGCCTACCTGAACGCGCTGGCCCACAACACTCCGTCGGCGGCCAATATACGCCGTTATGCGGAAATCGTGCGCGAACGCTCCATGCTGCGCAAGCTGGTATCGGTGGCGGACGAAATCGCCGCCGCGGCCTTCAACCCGCAGGGCAAGGAAGCGCGCCAGCTGCTGGACGAGGCCGAGTCGCGGGTATTCCAGATCGCCCAGGAAGGCGCCCGCGGTTCCGCCGGCTTCCAGGAGATCCAGCCCTTGCTGGCGCAGGTGGTGGAGCGCATCGACGAGCTCTACCACCGCGACGGCGACTCCGATATCACCGGCGTGCCGACCGGCTTCACCGACCTGGACCGCATGACCTCCGGCCTGCAGCCGGGCGACCTCATCATCGTCGCGGGCCGCCCGTCCATGGGCAAGACCTCGTTCTCCATGAACATCGGCGAGCATGTCGCCATCGAGCAAGGCTTGCCGGTGGCGGTGTTCTCCATGGAAATGGGGGCGGTGCAGCTTGCCATGCGCATGGTCGGCTCGGTGGGCATGCTGGACCAGCACCGCATGCGCACCGGCAAGCTCACCGCCGACGACTGGCCCAAGCTGACTCACGCCGTCCAGCAAGTGCAGGAAGCGCAAATCTACATCGACGAAACGCCGGCCCTGACCTCCATGGAACTGCGCGCCCGGGCGCGCCGGCTGGCGCGTCAGTGCGGCCAGCTGGGCCTGATCATCATCGACTACATGCAGCTCATGTCGGCCAACTCTTCCGGCGAAAACCGGGCGACGGAAATTTCCGAAATCAGCCGCTCGCTGAAGGGGCTGGCCAAAGAACTCAACTGCCCCTTGATCGCCTTGTCGCAGCTCAATCGCAGCCTGGAGCAGCGCCCCAACAAGCGCCCCGTGATGAGCGACCTGCGCGAATCCGGCGCCATCGAGCAGGACGCCGACCTGATCCTTTTCATCTACCGCGACGAAGTGTACAACCCCGATTCTCCGGACAAGGGCACGGCCGAGATCATCATCGGCAAGCAGCGCAACGGCCCCATAGGCAGCGTCCGCCTGACCTTCCAGGGCGCCAGCACCCGCTTCCTGAATTTCACATCCAGCATGTAGGCCGCGGGCGCCTCCGACGCCGCCTTGCCCATCGGCTTGGCCCGCCAGCCGGCGTCCGGCTCGTCCATAGGCCTGGCGCCTTGCTTGAGGATACCGGCCTTGCGCGCCAATACCGCCCGCGCCCGCGGCCAGACTCGCCTACCAGTATCGATCCGAATCCGTCACGGGCTTGCGTTGATCCGCGAACCAGTCCATCAACGCATCGACGAATGCCCGCGTGCGGGCCGATATGTTGCGGCGGGCGGGAAACACCGCCACGACATTGGCGGGCGGCAGAGACCATTCGGGCAGCACTTGGCGCAAGCGCCCCGAGCGCAGATAGCGCGCGGCGTCCCATTCAGAGCGCAGCAATATGCCATGGCCTTCCAGCGCCCATTCGAGCGCGGATTCGCCGTCGTTGCTGCTGACCCGGCCTTGTACTTTGACCGTCTGTGTCTTGGCGCCCTGAGACAAATGCCAAGTGCCGTAGGTTTCGTCGCTCTCTCGAATGACGATGCATTGGTGGGATTGCAGATCGGCCGGATGGCGCGGTACGCCGGCCTGCCGCAGGTATTTGGGCGAGGCGCATAGAATCCTGCGGTTATAAGCAATGGTGCGGGCCGCCAGACGGGAATCGGGAGCATCGCCGAACCGGATCAGCACATCGAAGCCGGAATCCAGCAAATTGATTGGTTGATGGCTCAAATGCAGCTGGATGCTGACCTCGGGATATTGCTTCACGAAGTGCGATATCGCCGGCACGAGATGACGTCTTCCGAAGCCCAATGTCGCGTGGACGCGTATCAGACCGCGAGGCGTTGCGCGGCCCTCCGCGACGCTCTGTTCGAGCATGTTCAGCTCTTCGAGCAATTGGCTGCCCTGCGCGAGATAGGTTTCGCCCTCCTCAGTCAGGCTGATGCGGCGCGTGCTGCGGTTCATCAGCCTGGCTCCCAGGCGCTTTTCCAGTGCCGCCAGGCGCTTGCTCACGGTAGACGGGGTCAGGCCGAATTCCTGCGCGGCGCGCGACAGGGTCCGGTACTTGGTAAGCGTCACGAAGAAGCTGAGATCGGAAATCGGGTCCATGTGTAGTCAGCCTGGTGAAACGAGCGGGCGGAATTAACGATTATGTCGCAGAAAGAACGAATAGATTGGATTATTCGACATTATCTTGGGCGCAAGACATATTAGCATTCAGCCTAAGTCGGTCCCGGCTTGAACCGTGATACAGATATGGAGACATTTATGAAGACCTCATTCTTTGCCCGCCGCTTACTGTCCTGTGCCTTGTTCGCCTTGCCGATGGTGGCGGCGGCCCAGCCCTATCCCGAGCGCCCGATCAAGCTCATCGTGCCGTACGCTCCCGGAGGCAGCGCGGACATTGCCGCGCGCCTCATTTCGGATGAATGGTCGAAAGTCCTGGGCCAGCCTGTCGTCATAGAAAACAGGTCTGGAGCCGGCGGGAACATCGGCGTGGATATCGTCACGAAATCCAAGAACGACGGCTACACCATAGGGCTGCAGACGGTATCGTTGGCGATCAACCCTTCGCTTTATGAAACCATGCCTTACGACACGAAGAAGGATTTGGTCCCTGTTGGCACGGTGGCTACGTCGCAGCATGTGCTGGTCGTCAATAATCAGCTCGAAGCCAAGTCCGTATCCGAGTTGATCCAGGCGGCCAAGGCGGCGCCGGGAACGCTGCTCTACGGTTCCGCGGGCAGCGGCAGCACTTTCCATATGGCGGCAGAGCTGTTCAAGGCTGTGTCCCGGACCGACATCATGCATATTCCCTATCGCGGTGGCGGCCCCGCCATGCTCGATACGATAGGCGGCCACGTGCAGATGTCCTTCCCCGTTCTTTCGGCGGCCTTGCCGCAGGTCCAGGGCGGCAAGCTGCGTGCGCTCGGCGTCACCGGGCCCAAGCGGTCGCCGCTGATGCCCGATGTCCCGACGATCAGTGAAGCAGGCTTGCCGGATTACAGCTTTGAAACCTGGTTCATGATTTTTGCGCCTGCAGCCACGCCCAAGCCCATTATCGACAAGCTCAATATGTCGTTGAATCAAGTGCTCGATTCGCCCGGAACGAAGGAACGCATGATCAAGGAAGCCTATGATCCGGCGCCGTCGACACCTGAGCAGGCGCAGGCGCTGCTGCTGAACGATCTGGAGAAATGGAGAAAACTGATCGCCGCGGCCGGCATCAAGGCGAATTGACCGCGCCCAAGCGCAGGCCTGGCTATTCACGGCAAGGCCGAGCAAGGCAAGATCAATGCGGCGCTGAAGCCGCCGCTGCCTCATGGCGAAGAAGCTCGGGCCGACAGGCCGGAGCTCTTCACGAACTGGAAGACTTTTGATGAGGTGGGAAAATGGCTGGCCGGACTTTGTACCGCAAGCTTGTCGAATCGCATACCGTTGCGCAATTGGACGCGGAAAACGTCCTGCTCTTCGCCGACTTGCATTTGATGAATGAATACACCAGCCCGCAGGCATTTGCCGGGCTGCATGAAAAAGAGCGCGGCGTGGCCGTGCCGGGTCAGAATGTGGCTGTGGTCAGCCATATCATCCCCACGCATCCCGACAGGGTGCGCGTCATTGCCGACCCGGCTTCGGCGCTGCAGGCCAGCAACCTCAGGCGCAATTGCGAGAAGCATGGCATTCCGCTGTTCGATACCAACGACGCACTGCAGGGCATCGAGCATGTGGTCGCTCCGGAACATGGAATGATCCGGCCCGGCATGGTGGTGATGTGCGGCGACAGCCACACGACCACCTACGGCGCGCTGGGCGCGCTGGGTTTTGGCATTGGCACGTCGGAGGTGGAGCATGTGCTGGCCACGCAAACACTGGTCTATCGCCTGGCCCGCGACATGAGAATTCGTGTCGACGGCGAATTACCCCCCGGCACGACGTCCAAGGATTTGATTCTGATGATCATCAGCCGTATCGGCGCTCAGGGCGCACGCGGCTATGTCGTCGAGTTCTGCGGATCCGCCATCGGCGCCCTGTCCGTGGAAGCGCGCTTCACCTTGTGCAATATGGCTGTCGAAGCAGGGGCGCGAGGCGCTTTGATCGCCCCCGACGCCCTGTCCATCGAGTATGTGCTGGCGCGTTCGCCCGACATTGCCGGCCCGCTGCGACGACAGGCGCTGGATCATTGGGCGACCCTGCGCAGCGACCAGGATGCGCTCTTCGAGGTCGAGCATCGTTTCGATGCGACGGAGGTCGCTCCGTACGTGACCTGGGGCACCAGTCCGGACCAGGCGATTCCGATCGATGGGACCATATCGGCGCCTCGCAATGGAGCAGGAGAGACCGACCTATCCGCCCGTCAAGCGTTGAACTATACCGGCTTGGCGGATGGCGGCTCGCTGGAAGGCCTGCCGGTGCAGCATGTATTCATCGGCTCGTGCACGAATGCCCGGATAGAAGATTTACGCGCCGTGGCCCGCGTCGTACAGGGCCGCCAAGTCGCCAAAGGTGTCCGGGCCATGGTGGTGCCCGGGTCCGGCGCGGTGCGGGCCCAGGCCGAGTCCGAGGGCATCGCCCAGTTGCTCATCGATGCGGGTTTCGAATGGCGCAAGCCCGGCTGCTCCATGTGCCTGGCCATGAACGACGACGTGCTGAAGCCCGGACAGCGCTGCGCCTCCACCACCAATCGGAATTTCGAGGGCAGGCAAGGGCGCGGAGCCATCACGCATTTGATGAGCCCGGCCATGGCGGCGGCCGCCGCAGTGACCGGCGCCATTACAGACGTCCGCAGTTATCTGCGGAATGCGCAAAAGGAAGTGCAATCATGAGCGAGCACCATTGCATCCAGGGCTTGGCGGCGGTCATTCCGTTCGCCAATCTGGACACGGACCAAATCATGCCCAAGCAATTCCTGCGAGGCATCGACAAAAGCGGTCTGGCCCAAGGCGTGCTGTACGACATGCGTTTCGATATCGATGGCGTTCCCCGCAAGGACTTCATTTTGAACAAGCCGGAATATGCCTCGGCCTCTATTCTGATCTCCGGCCCCAACTTCGGTTGCGGCTCCAGCCGCGAGCATGCGGTATGGGGTTTACAGCAATTCGGCATCCGCGCCATCATTGCTTCCAGCTTCGGCGAAATCTTCTATTCCAACGCGATGAATAATCGCTTGCTGCTTGTGATGCTGCCCGAGCAGGAAGTGCAGGCGCTGATGGCGGAGGCTGCTCATCCCGCGGGCGGCCGCATGGCCGTGGACTTGAACGACATGTGCGTGCGCAGCGTAAAGCGGGAAGTTCCGTTCACCTTTTCCGCCCGGCATCGCGACATGTTCATGAAAGGGCAGGACGTGATCGGGGCGTCATTGGCGCTCAAGGCGCGGATCGACGCATTTGCGGCCGGCCATTGGTCCCGCCATCCCTGGCTGAAAGATGTCGCCGTCGGCCGGCACCGCGCTGCGCGGCAGCCCTGAGCCGGCGGTGGTGGAGCTTGGCTGGCTCTGAAACCCAGTGCGGTCTTGGCCCCTGAGCATAAATCTCCGTCCCTCGGGACGAGGCCCGGCGGGAACCGGCTACTGAAAGCGCTAAGCTGATACAGAAATGTCTGGCGCCGCGGCTGCGGTCATGGACAAGGCCAGGTCGTAGGCCGCGCGCAGCGAAGCAGGGTCGGCGATGCCCCGACCGGCGATATCGAAAGCCGTGCCGTGGTCGACGCTGGTGCGCACGAAGGGCAGGCCCACGGTGACGTTCACGCCTTCGTCCACGCCCAGGTATTTGACCGGGATCAGCCCCTGGTCGTGATATTGCGCGACCACGATGTCGAATTCGCCCTTGCGGGCGCGCATGAAGATGGTATCGCCCGGCCAGGGGCCGCTGGCGTCTATGCCTTCGCCGCGGGCCTGCTCGATGGCGGGGGCGATGATATTGATTTCTTCCTGGCCGAAGCGGCCGTCTTCGCCGGCGTGGGGATTCAGGCCGGCGACGGCGACCCGCGGCCGGGCGATGCCGGCCTGCAGACAGGCGCGCTGCGCGAGGCGTATGGTTTCCAGCTCCAGTTCGCGGGACAGCGCGCCGCTGACTTGCGCCAAGGGTATGTGTATGGTGGCCAGGATGACCCGCAGCTCCGGATTGGCCAGCATCATGGCGTAGCTCGATGTCCCGCTGCGCTCGGCCAGTATTTCCGTATGGCCGGGGTAGTCGATGCCGCCGGCCTGCATGGCCTTCTTGTGCAGCGGCGCCGTGACGATGGCGCGCAGCTTGCCCGCCATGGCGTCGTCGATGGCGTGGCACAGATATTCGTAGGACCCGCGCCCCGCCAGGGCATTCAACTGGCCCGGAGGCAGGTTCTCGGGCAGCGCCTGCCAGCGATTCAGGACCGGGATGACGCCCGGCCGCCCGCTTGCCAGATCAGCTTCACTGATGATTTCCACGGCCAGCGATTCCTGCAGGCCCAGCCTTTGCAGCGTGCTGTCCAGAATGCCCGCATCCCCATAGACCAGCGCCGCATGCGGCAACCCGCCCGCAAAAAGTTTGACGATGATTTCCGGGCCGATGCCGGCGGCATCGCCCATGGTGAATCCGATGGGAAGGTCTTTCGAGAAATTCATATTGCTAGTGTAAAAAATTCCGGAAAGCAGCGCGCGTTTGAATGTAAAAGATAATTATAAGAAGCGCTCTTAGAGATTTTTCAGGGGACGGGTTCGATATCCCCAGGTAAATGAGTCTGAGCATAGTCGGCCAAGTGCTGCGCAAGGTTTCTTACCAGGACTGGCAGGGCTTCCAGATGCTGCGTCACCAGAATATGTTCGCGGATGGCCCATGAATCTGCAAGCCTGATATAGCGTATGTTCATGCTGTGGATATAGCGACCTACTGAGGAAATAGGCGCGATGCCAATTCCCACGTTCGCTTCGATCATCCGGCACATTGACTCGAAGGTGCTCACCTGAACACGAGGGCGATACTCCCCTCCAAGCTGTGTAGCCACGCGTTCCATAAACCGGTTCAGCGCTGACTCTGCGGACAAGCCCACATAGGGGGCAGTCAAGGTGTCGGCGAATGTGATGGATGGGAGGCGCACAAACTCTGATTGAGACGGTAGCACAACGACCAGACGGTTTCGACCAAATGGCCGAGCCCATAAACCACCTGTTCCGACCGGCGTCGATACGACACCGATATCAACCTCGTTGGAGGATACAGCCCGAATCACATCATCGCTGAGCGCCTCTTGCAGTTCGATCTCAACGTCCTGATGCGCGGCCAGGAAGCCGCTCAGCGCTTGCGGCAGAAATTCTGTCAGCGATGTGGTATGAGCCAGGACTTTGACTTGGCCCCTGAGGCCGCCGCCAAAGTCGCACATGTCGAAGGCCAGGTGATCCATCTGCTGTATGACCTGACGTGCGTGGCTCAACAGGGAACGTCCGGCAGACGTCAACGTGACGCCTTGTGGTGTTCGATTCAGCAGCCGTGCCCCAACGGCGGATTCCATGTTTTTGATGCGGGTGGATGCGGCAGCGGGTGAAATAGCGCTGCGGCTTGCTCCTTGTGTCAGGCTGCTTGCTTCGGCTATGTGGATAAACAGCTGCAAATCAAAAATTTCAAGGCGCAAAGCCATAATGTCACCCGAAAAGCATCATGAGTCATTCATCCCGTAGACGATAGAGCCGCTTGGCATTTGCATGGAAAAGGGCAGCCTGCTCGTGCGGACTGAGGTCGGCAAAGCATTGGGCATACGCCGCCCATATTTCCCGGTAAGGTTTGACGATTCCTTCAACGGGATAATTGCTCGCCAGCAGGCAGCGCTCCGGGCGAAAATGCTCGAGGACGAAGTCTGTCAAGGGTCTAATCGATTCGGGAGTCCATGCGGAGTCGAACATTCCGAATCCCGATATCTTCACCGCCACATTAGGCATCATGGAAAGCGCCGTCATATTTCGGCGCCAGAGGGCGTGGCGTTCTTCATGTTGCATATAGGGCATGCCGACATGTGTCAAAATGAACTGCACATCGGGGTGTGCCCGCACCAGCTCTACTACCCCTTCACCCTGTTCCGGAAAGAATTGCAGGTCGAAACTCAATTCAAAGTCCCGTACCAGACGAAAGTTCCGTTGCCAGACGGGGTCAAATAATGGGTCATAAGGAACTGATTCGTCCAGCCTGCGATGGAGAGCCTGACGCAGTCCGCGCATGTTGCGATATGCCATATGGCCTTCGAGGACTTCTTGCGCCTCCGGTGCGGCTAAATCCACATTGGCCACGATAGCCTGCGGAAATCCGTGCGACTCGGGCGCATTAGCCACCTGCTGTAACCAGCGGGTTTCCCGTACGTGATCTCTGGGGTCGTGTTCCGCCTGAATGTGCACGGCCGCCAGCAGGTCGATACCGGCAGCGTCACCAAGGAAATCTGAAATGAGGTAGTTGCTCCGCAAGGAAGAATAATTGGGTACCACCGAGGAGCGATCGCCATCATTGAGCCAGGGATAGTAGTTTTCCTGGAGATCCCATAAATGAAAATGAGCGTCAATGATCTGCATAAGACTGTAGGCTGGGAGATTGGGACTCATCATTATCCCGGCTTTTTTATCTTCTCAGCAATCAGCATTGCGTAAACGCCGCATAAAGCGTGTGTGAACACCCCGCCAGCGTTAAAGCACCGTTTACAGGGAGTTCCATAAATACTGATGGCGCTCCAAAGCCATGCAATGCACCATATACGCTTCGAAAATCAGGAGGTAAGGAGTGTGCATGCAGTTGTTTGTAACGCCGGCTTCGCCGTGGGTACGGCGCGTTGTCGTGAGCATCATCGAGCTTGGCTTGCAGGACAAAATTTCCATGATTCAAACCCGCTGGCCGCACAACTGGGCTACGCAAACCATTACGTTTGATTCCCACTTTGCCCATGCTACACCCGTGGGCAGAATTCCGGCATTGATTACCAGCAGCGGGATCCGGCTTACCGATTCGATGACCATCTGTGATTATTTGAATGCCGAGTACGGGCAATATCGTCTCTTGCCACGTGATGGTGCCGAGCGCTGGGTGCTGCTTTCCCGGATATCCATTGCCAATGGAATACTCGAGGCGCAGATTTCACGGCGTGCCGAGCTTCTCCGCACCAACAATCGTTCGGTGGATTTCATCGAGAAAATGAAAGACCGCAGCCTGCGTTGCTTCGCCGCGCTGGATGAGGAGGCTGAGGCCTTTGGTGTTGAGCCAGAGCTTGCGCAGATTACCATTGCTGCGGCCTGTGGATTTGCCGATTTCCGCTATGCGCAGGATGGCTGGCGCACCGTTGCACCTCGCCTGGCCCGTTGGTACGAAACGTTTTCTCAGCGGCCGTCGATGTTATTGACGCGGCCGGCTGAAACGCCGCAATAAAACATAACCATCCCCAACTCAGGACATATCATCATGAATTCAAAACGGAAATCGCTAGTAGCCCTCACGCTGCTTGGCCTTTCATGCACCGTCGGCATGCAAGCCAGTGCGCAGGATGAATCCTTCCCCGGCAAGCCCATACGCATCATCGTAGGCCTGGCACCTGGCGCCAGTACCGATACGGGTGCGCGCCTGCTGGCTCAGTCCCTCTCGGAGCGTACCGGAAAATCCTTCATCGTAGAAAATAAGGTCGGTGCGGGCAGTACAATTGCCGCTTCCTTCGTTGCAAATTCGGCACCAGATGGTTACACACTTTTCCTGGGTACGGGCAGCTATGCCACGGGCGCTGTCCTGTACAAGAATCTGAACTTTGATCCGAAGTCCGCATTTGTACCAATCACCCAGATCAACCGCTTCCCTCAAGCCATCGGGGTCGGCGCTGCCTCCGATATCAAGGATCTGAAGGATCTGATCAAGCGGGCCAAATCGGAACCCGGCACGATTATGTATGGTTCCACAGGCCATGGCGGCCAGACTCACCTGACGGGCGAACTGTTTCAACAGCTGACGGGCGCCCAGATGACGCACGTCGCCTATCGGGGTGCGGGGCCTGCGATTTTAGAGCTTATCAGTGGCCGGATTCCCGTTGTTTTTGCTGACCTCTTCAGTTTGATGCCGCATGTGAAGCAAGGCAAGGTACGTGTGCTGGCCATAACTCAAGAGCAGCGCGCACAGGTCGCACCCGGGATCCCCACAGCGAAGGAGCAAGGGATCCAGGGGCTCGACGTATCCGCCTGGTTAGGCTTGTTTGCTCCCCGGGGCACACCTCAGGCAAATATCGACTGGATCCAGAAACAGGTCGCTGACGCCCTGGCCGATCCGGAATTAGCTCAAAAAATGGCGCAGAGCGGTGCGGAGATCGTCGCGAGTACGCCAGAGCAGTTCGCGGATTTTTTCCAGCGCGAGCTCTCGGTTTACCGTGATGTGGCGACACGCGCAAATATCTCCATGGAGTAAGTCGCATCAGCGCGCCAGGTGACTGGCGCGCAGGACAGCCTGCGCCGCGGGTTACAGCGCCTCGCTGGCGTAGTCCGCCAGCCGCGAGCGTTCGCCCCGTTGCAGGGTAATGTGCCCCGCATGCGGCCAGCCCTTGAAGCGGTCGACCACATAGGTCAGGCCGGAGCTTCCTTCGGTGAGATAGGGCGTGTCGATCTGGGCGATGTTGCCCAGGCAGACGATCTTGGTGCCCGGGCCCGCGCGCGTGACGAGGGTTTTCATCTGCTTGGGCGTCAGGTTCTGCGCTTCGTCGATGATGAGGAATTTGTTCAGGAAGGTGCGGCCGCGCATGAAGTTCAGCGACTTCACTTTGATGCGCGAGCGTATCAATTCCATGGTGGAGTTCTTGGGCCAGTCCGGGCCGCCGCCGGCGGCCATGTCCGCATTGCCGGCGCCCAGGTGCAGTACCTCTAGATTGTCTTCCAGGGCGCCCATCCAGGGCAGCATTTTTTCCTCTTCGGTGCCGGGCAGAAAGCCGATGTCGTCGCCGACCGGCACGGTCGCGCGCGTGATGATGATTTCGTTGTAGCGCTTGGTTTCCAGCGTCTGGGTCAGACCGCTGGCCAGCGCCAGCAAGGTCTTGCCGGTGCCCGCCTGGCCGAGCAGGGACACGAAATCGCAATCCGGGTTCATCAGCAGGTTCAGCGCGAAATTCTGTTCGCGGTTGCGCGCCGTGATGCCCCATACATTGTTCTTGCCGTGGCTGTAATCGCGCAGCGTCGCCAGCACGGCGCTTTTGCCGCTGACTTCCTTGACTTGGGCCTGCAGCGGCAGGTCGCCGTCGAAGTAGACGAATTCATTGACGATGAATTCCGAGCACAAGGGGCCCTTGATCCGGTAAAACGTCGTGCCGCCCTGCTGCCAGGATTCCACATCCTTGCCGTGCTTCAGCCAGAAGTTCTCGGGCAGCGGCATGACGCCGTCGTACAGCAAATCGGAGTCGTCCAGTACATGGTCGCTCAGATAGTCTTCGGCCTGCAGGCCCAGAGAGCGCGCCTTCAGGCGCATATTGATGTCTTTGGAGACGAGTATGACTTCGCGCTTGGGGTGGACGCCCTGCAGCGCGTGCACCACATTCAGGATGGCGTTGTCGGCCTTGCCGATGGGCAATTCTATGGGCAGCCTGGAATTCAGCGCCGAAGTCTGGAAATAGAGCTGGCCCAGAGCTTCCTGATTGCCCAGGCCGTCCAGGTTCAGGCCTTTGTCCAGCTTGCCCGCGGTGCTGACCAGGCCGTCCAGGAAGCGGCTGACCTGCCGGGCATTGCGCGCCACTTCGGACATGCCTTTCTTTTGATGGTCCAGTTCTTCCAGCACCATCATGGGCAGGAAGATATCGTGCTCTTCGAACTTGAACAGGGAATTCGAATCGTGCAGCAATACATTGGTGTCCAGCACGAACAGCTTGCGCTTGGCTGCCTGCAGGCGGGTTTTTTTGGGGTTGCGCGAGGCCACTACGGTAAGCGCCGGCGGTTCGGGTGTGGGCGTGACCAAGGCCGCTTGCCCGTCGGCCGTGTCGGCCTCGAGGCGGGAAGGCTTGCCCTCGCCTGCGGGGGCGGGGATTGCGGCGACGGACGCTTGTTGAAGATCGCCTTCGGCGATCACGGCACCCATGCGGGTCGGCATCTTGGGTAGCGGCATAAAAGGGGGGCTCCTTGGGGTTCTATTCGTTCATGTGGCGTGGATAAGGCGTCAGCGGGCCCTTGTCACCCCTGCGCGGCGCGTACCGACTGCAAGACTTCTTCTACGTGCCCGGGCACTTTCAGGCCGCGCCATTCTTGCCGCAGTATGCCGTCCGCATCGATGAAAAAGGTGCTGCGCTCTATTCCACGCACCTGTTTACCGTACATGTTTTTCAGTTTCATGACCCCGAACATCTGGCATAGCGTTTCGTCCGGATCGGAAATCAATGGAAAGGGCAGATCCTGCTTGTCGGTGAAGCTGGCGTGCGACTTCATAGAATCGCGCGACACGCCTACCACCTGGCAGCCGGCATCGACGAAGGCCTGGTAGCGATCGCGAAAGCCCTGGGCCTGCGTGGTGCAGCCTGGCGTGTTGTCCTTGGGATAGAAATACAGGACGGCGCAGTGCCCGCGCAGGCTGGCGGCGCTGATTTCGCCCTGTGTGCTCTGTGCGGTGAAATCGGGTATGGGTTTGCCGACGGTGATCTGGCTCATGTGGTTTCCTCTTGAAGCAGGAGGGCGACGATCACGCGCCGGCCCTCGGACATCAGGATATTGTAGGTGCGGGCGGCCGCCTGGGTGCTCATGGCTTCTATGCCTATGCCCGCCCGCAGCAAGGGCGCGGTGACATTGGCCGGCAGCAGGTGCTGCCTGGCGCCTGTGCCCACCAGCACCACCTCCGGGCAGCCCTCGGGTTTTGTTTGCGCTGCAGCATCTTCGTTCAGAAAGGCCATGGGGTCCCGGCGGGCTTCCGCCAGGCCGACCAGTTCGCGCAGCGCGTGCGCGGTGATGTCCCCCACATCGCGCACCCGCCATTCGTGCACCTCGCCCTGCGGCGCGAAATATACCGCGTGCTGGTAGCTTACCTCGTTGATTTCGATATAGTCCGTGCCATAGGCGGTAACTGTATTGAGCGCCGGATTGGATTCGCGTTGTAACTGCACAAGAAACTCCCGTAATGAGCCATGCCGGCCTTGTGGCCGCAGCCTCTTTGCCACGCAGCCGAACGGCCCCGGATCCCGGCAAAGCCATGCCTCGTCTGTGTTTGCTGCGCCGCCGGCAAGACCGCGTTCCGGCTCGTGGTCAGATCGATCATAGCGCAAAGCATTTTCCGTGCAAGGCGATTTCCTGTTTTTTTTGAATGGCTTTAAACTTAACGGTTATTTGCCGAAGATGCCTGTTTGCAGCTAGATTATCGTTTTTGTTGCACTGCACACCCGCCTTTAACGACTCCCCCTTTTTTGCCACTCAAGGACGATCATGACGAATTTTCCGCGCATAGAGCGTTTACCGCCCTACGTTTTCAATATCACCGGTGAATTGAAAATGGCGGCGCGGCGCCGCGGCGAAGACATCATCGACATGTCCATGGGCAATCCCGACGGCCCCACCCCCAAGCATATCGTCGATAAGCTGATCGAAGCCTCCAGCAGGCCGGATACGCACGGCTATTCGGTCTCCAAGGGCATTCCCAGGCTGCGCAAGGCGATTTCGGGCTGGTACGAGCGGCGTTACGGGGTGCAATTCGATCCGGACAGCGAAGCCATCGTCACCATAGGCTCGAAGGAAGGGCTGGCGCATCTGATGCTGGCCACGCTGGACCGCGGCGACACGGTGCTGGTGCCCAACCCCAGTTATCCCATACACATCTACGGCGCGGTCATCGCCGGCGCGAACATACGTTCGGTGCCCATGACCCCGGGCCTGGATTTCTTCGAGGAAATCGAAAGGGCGGTGCGCGAAAGCATACCCAAGCCCAAGATGATGATACTGGGCTTCCCCAGCAATCCCACCGCGCAATGCGTGGACCTGTCCTTCTTCGAGCGCGTCGTGGCGCTGGCCAGGGAACACAACATCCTGGTGGTCCATGACCTCGCCTACGCCGACATCACCTTCGACGGCTATGTGGCGCCGTCCATCATGCAGGTGGAAGGAGCGCGCGACGTCGCGGTCGAATTCTTCACCATGAGCAAGAGCTACAACATGGCCGGCTGGCGCATCGGCTTCATGGTCGGCAACCAGCAATTGGTGAATGCGCTGGCGCGCATCAAGAGCTATCACGACTACGGCACCTTCACTCCCATACAGGTGGCGTCCATTGCCGCGCTGGAAGGGCCGCAGGACTGCGTCGCCCAGGTGGTGGAGCAGTACCGCAGCCGGCGCGACGTGCTCGCCAAGGGCCTGCACGAAGCGGGCTGGGTGGTCGACGTTCCCAAGGCATCCATGTATATCTGGGCGAAAATCCCGGAGGCCTATCAAAGCGCCGGTTCGCTGGAGTTTTCCAAGCGCCTGCTGGCGGACGCGAAGATCGCGGTATCGCCCGGCATAGGCTTCGGCGAATACGGCGATGGCTATGTGCGCTTCGCCCTGATCGAAAATGAACAACGCATCCGGCAAGCCGTCCGGGGTATCAAGGAAATGTTCCGCAAGGACGGATTGGGTAAATGAGTTCCATAAAAGTCGGTTTGCTGGGTCTGGGCGTCGTCGGCGCGGGCACCTGGAAGGTTCTTACGCGCAACGCCCAGGAAATCGCCCGCCGGGCGGGGCGCCACATCGAAGTCACGGCGGTCGCGGTGCGCGACGTCGGCAAGGCCAGAAGCCTGGTGGGCGACGGTGTGTACATCACCCGGGACGGTCTGGAAGTCGTGCGTCGTCCGGACATCGATATCGTGGTGGAGCTCATCGGCGGCGACACGCTGGCCCGCGAATGGGTGATGGAAGCCATCGCCCAGGGCAAGCACGTGGTGACGGCCAACAAGGCCCTGCTCGCCAAGCACGGCAACGAGATCTTCGCCGCCGCGCATGCCAAGGGCGTCATGGTCACCTTCGAAGCGGCCGTGGCCGGGGGCATCCCCATCATCAAGGCCATACGCGAAGGGCTTACGGCCAACCGCATACAGTGGCTGGCGGGCATCATCAACGGCACCACCAATTTCATACTCTCGGAGATGCGCGCGCGCGGCCTGCCTTTCGAGCAAGTGCTGGCCGAAGCGCAGCGCCTGGGCTATGCCGAAGCCGACCCCACCTTCGACATCGAAGGGGTGGACGCCGCGCACAAGCTGACGCTGCTGGCCTCGCTGGCTTTCGGCATACCGGTGCAGTTCGACAAGGCGCATATCGAGGGCATCTCGACGCTGGCGCAGGAAGACATCGCCCATGCCGAGCGCCTGGGCTACCGCATCAAATTGCTGGGCATCACCCGCCGCCGGGCCGACGGCATCGAGCTGCGCGTGCACCCCACGCTGGTGCCCATGGAATGCCTGCTGGCCAGCGTGGAAGGCGCGATGAACGCCGTGCTCGTCAGCGGCGACATGGTCGGCCCCACGCTCTACTACGGCCAGGGCGCGGGCGAACTGCCCACCGCCTCGGCGGTGGTCGCCGACTTGGTGGACGTGACCCGCCTGCAGGCGGCCGACCCGGGGCACCGAGTGCCGCATCTGGCCTTCCAGCCGGACGCCATGGACGACACGCCCGTCCTGCCCATCGACCAGGTGCATTCCTCGTATTATCTGCGCATGCGCGTGCTGGACCGGCCGGGCGTACTCGCCGATATCGCGCGCATACTGGCGGATGTCGGCATCTCCATAGGGTCCATGTTCCAGCAGCCGCATGGCGAAGCCCAGGCGGACATCATCTTCCTGACCCACGAGGCGCGCGAAGGCGCCATCGATACGGCCATGCAGCGCATCCGCCAACTGCCGTTCGTGCAATCCGAGGTAACGCGCCTGCGCGTAGAGGCTCTGATATGAAATACATTTCCACCCGCGGCGGCATGGCGCCGCAATCCTTTTCAGACATCCTGCTGGAAGGACTGGCGCCCGACGGCGGCCTGGCCGTGCCGGACGGCCTGCCGTCCCTGGACGCCGCCACGCTGGAATCCTGGCGCGCCCTGAGCTATGCGGACCTGGCTGCGGAAGTATTGGGCCTCTTCATCGACGACATCCCCAAGCAGGACCTGAAGCGCCTGACGCATGCGGCCTACCAGCCCGCCGTCTTCGGCAGCCGGGAAATCGTTCCGCTCAAGCCATTGGGGCGCGGCATGGCGCTGCTGGGGCTGTCGCAAGGCCCCACCCTGGCGTTCAAGGACATGGCCATGCAGTTCCTGGGCCATGTGTTCGAGTATGTGCTGACCGAACGCCAGGCCACGCTGAACATCCTGGGCGCCACCTCGGGCGATACCGGGTCGGCGGCCGAATACGCCCTGCGCGGCAAGCGCCGCGTGGCGGTATTCATGCTTTCGCCGCAAGGCCGCATGAGCGATTTCCAGCGCGCGCAAATGTATACGCTGCAGGAAGCCAATATCCACAACATCGCTGTGAACGGCGTCTTCGACGATTGCCAGGACATCGTCAAGGCGCTGGCGGGCGATTTGCAGTTCAAGTCCAGGCACAGGCTGGGGGCGGTCAATTCCATCAACTGGGCGCGCATCGCCGCCCAGGTCGTCTACTACGTATGGGGCTGGCTGCGCGCCACCTCCGGGCCCGGCCAGCAAGTATCCTTCGCCGTGCCGTCCGGCAACTTCGGCAATATCCTCGCCGGGCATATCGCCCGCCAGATGGGCCTGCCCATACGCCGCCTGGTGCTGGCCACGAACGAAAACAATGTGCTGGAGGAATTCTTCCGCACCGGCATATACCGTCCCCGCTCGGCGGCGCAGACGCATGCCACCTCCAGCCCTTCCATGGATATTTCGCGGGCGTCCAACTTCGAGCGTTTCGTCTTCGATCTGCTCGACCGGGATCCGGCCAAAGTCAAGGCCTGCTGGCAGCAATTGGCCGCCGACGGTGAATTCGACCTGAGCGCCCTGCAGCCGTCTTTCGAGTCGCGCTTCGGCTTCGTGTCGGGCGTCAGCACGCATGCCGACCGCCTGCAGACGATCAAATCCGTACAGGACGAAAACGGGGTGCTGATCGACCCGCATACGGCCGATGGCGTCAAGGTGGCGCAGGCCTATGTCGAAGACGGCATCCCCATGCTGGTCCTGGAAACCGCCTTGCCGGCCAAGTTCAGCGAGACCATCCAGGAGGCCACCGGCAAGCCCGCGCCCGTGCCGGAACATTTGCGGGGCCTGTCTGAACTGCCGCAGCGGGTCGAAACCATGGATTGCGACAAGGAACTGGTCGCCGCCTACATCGCCCGCCACGCGCTGGCCGCCGATTAGGCCGGCCAGCGCCAACGAGCGCTGCGCCGTCTCCGTCCCTATCGGTCCAGGCCGGCGCAGCGGCCGGCGGACGGTCCCGCCGCGCCTTCCTGCGGCAACGTTTGCTTGCAATGGCCCGCGCCGCTTTTGCTACACTGGTTTGGCACTTCTAGGAGCACGATATGCCAAACGAGAATCATGCAGAAACAGAAGTCATGGAAACCCATCCGGACGGGCGCCGCGCCGTGGTGTGCCTGAGGGCCAATGGCCGCGCCTATTACCAGGCCTTCGGCCCCGACGGCTTCGGCGTGGGGGTCTACGACGTGCGCGATGAGGCCTCGTCCGCAGCCCAGTGGGCCTGGGATTTTCTAGAGGAAGAGCCGGCCATACGGCGGCTGGCGCTGATGCAGCTTATCGTCGACAAGCTCAAGCAGCAGTACCCCCTGGAAACCTCGGAAGTGGTCCTGTCTCCGAAAGGCTAGGGGGGCTGTCGATGGCCCGCCTCGGCAAGCAGCACCGGGCAGGTCGCTCCCGGCAAATCGTTCCGGCCCCTGCACTGAGGATGCCCGGTGGGAAGCCCGCCGCGACTGCGCTTCCTAGGCGCCCCTAAATAATGCATCCGCGTGCTGCGCGGCGCGCAGGCCGCTGCGCACGGCGCCTTCCAGCACGCCCGGGTAGCCGGTGTCGGTCCAGTCCCCCGCCACCCATATGCGGGGCCAGGGCGTGGCGTTGGAAGGCCGCGCCAAGCCGGGGGTGGCGGCAAAGGTGGCGCGTTTTTCCACCACGACCGCATGATCCAATATATCCGGCATGGGGGCGTGCTGCGCCGTCTGCTCCCTGGCTTGCTGGGCGGCGGCCGCTACGACCAGCCCTTGCGGATATGCCTGCATTGCCTTGGCGTCGCTGACGACGATATGCGCCAGCGCCGCGCAGGCCGGCTCCGCGGGGGTCCCCAGGGCGGGCGAACTTTTGTCGAACAGCCATTGCCCGAATCGCAGCCGCGACGGATCGTCGCGCAGCAACAGCATGGGGCGCGGAAGGCCCCAGGGCCGGGCCAATTTCAGGCTGATGGTGGCGATGGGAATGAAACGGAAGGCGCCCAGCATGGACAGATATTCCTCGCTGCCTTGGCAGGGCGGCAAGCGGCGCAGCAGCCGCAGCGTGGAAGGCGTGTTGCAGGCGACGATGGCCCCGTCGAAGGCCTCGCCGTCGACCATGGCCCCGTCCGTGCCGCAGGATAAAAGCCGGACGGCATGGCCCAGGCGCAGGCCGGCCCGGCCCTGTTTCCGCCGGGAGCGGCCGGTTTGTTCGGTCTCGTCGTCGCCCACATCAGAGGCGCAGCCGCCGCCCGCAAGGCGCTCGGCGGCCCTGTCGGGCCATAGCGCGGACAAATCCACGCGCGGTATCAGGATGTCCGAGGCGCTGCGCGGGCCGCCCACGCTATCGCGCAGGACCCACGCGAAAAGCTGCGCGCAGGCCAGCTCCATCGGGGTATTCAGCGCCGCCACGCATAGCGGCTGCCACAGCGTGCGCAGCGCGTCCGCGGATTGCCGGCCATCGGCCAGCCACTGCGCGACATTCAAGCCGGGCGCCACCCGCCACCCGTTCGACCGCAGCGCCGCAAGCAGCCGGGCGATGGCGTAGCGGTCCTTCCAGCCCAGCCCGCGCGCGCCCCACAGGGCGGCCAGCAGATGCAGGGGCGCGGGCAGGGCGGGAGCGTGCAGCCTGAATCGGCCGTCCGCGGCCTCCAGCCTGAGCGTTTCCCTGTACAGCAGGGCGTCCGGATCACGCCCCAGTTCGCGCATCAGGCCCAGGGTTTCCGTGTAGGCGCCCAGCAATATATGCTGGCCGTTGTCCATGGCGCCGCCCAGCGCCCGCAGCCGGCGCGCCCGGCCGCCGGGCGTGCGGCCGGCCTCGAACACGCTGACCGAGTGGCCCAGGCGCTGCAGCCGCAGCGCGGCCGCCAGCCCGGCCCATCCCGCGCCGATCACGGCCAGTTTCATGGGCTGGTTTTGGCGCCGGCCTGCTCCAGGCGCTTGACCAGCCCGCGTCCTCCGCCCACCCAGATCTTCCAGGCCAGCCAGAATTTGCGTATTGGAGTCAGGGATATGCGCTGATCCAGGACTTGCCAGTTGTCCCGTTCTATTTCATGCAGCAGGGCATGGTAGATCGCGGCCATCATCAAGCCGGGCCGCTGCGCCCTGCGGTCCGCCTCGGGCAGGGCGCGCATGGCTGCGCCGTAATACTGCCTGGCTCTTTCCGCCTCGAAGCGCATCAGGGCCTCGAAGCGCTCGGAATGCTGGCGGTCGAGGATCTCCGCGGGCGCGACATTGAACTGCCGCAAGTCTTCTTCCGGCAGGTAGATGCGGCCGCGGCGCGCATCGTCGCCCACGTCCCGTATGATGTTGGTCAACTGGAAGGCCAACCCCAGTTTTTCAGCGTAGACCAGGGTTTCGGGCCGCGTATAGCCGAAAATGGCCGCCGACAGTTCTCCGACCACCCCGGCGGCGTGCCAGCAATATTTGCGCAGGCTCGTCCAGTCGGCATAGCGGCTGTGATCCAGGTCCATTTCCATGCCTTCCACCACCGCGTACAGGCGGTCGGCGCTCAATCCATAGGCCTGCACATGCGGCGCCAGCGCCTGCATGACCGGATGTTCGGCGCGGCCGGTGTGCAACTGTTCTATCTGCGTTCTCCACCAGGCCAGTTTCATGCGGGCGACGGAGGGCTCGGTGCATTCGTCCACGACATCGTCGACCTCGCGGCAAAAAGCGTAAAGGGCGGTGATGGCCCTGCGCCGCTCGGGAGGCAGGAAGAGAAAGGCGTAATAGAAACTGGACCCGCTTTGGGCGGCCTTGTTCTGGCAGTAGTCGTCTGGGCTCATGCGAGTGGTGGCGGGACTGAGTCGTGTTCGGTTTGCGGCAATGCGTTTTCCCATTCGGCGGCGACAAGCCTGGCACACTAAGCCAGCGCGCGCCAGAATAGGATGGGCCAATCGCTTTTTTTCAGCGTCGGGCGTCGAAAGAATACGTCATAGTGTAATTGGTCCAGGCGTTCGAGTATGCGCAAGCCCCCCTGCACCACCAGGCGCAATTCCCAGCCTATGCGGCCGGGCAATTGCCGTGTGAGCGGCAGGCCCGACAGCAGCAGGCCCCGGGCCTGCTCCACTTGCGCCCGCATCAGCGCCCGCCAGGCGGCTTCCTGCACGGCCGCCGCAGGGCTTCCGGCGCGCGGGGCGCCGTCGGCCAGTTTGCAGCGTACGCCGATATAGGCCGGGCTGGCGCCGTGGCGGGCGAAGTTGTCCAGCGGGATATAAATGCGGCCCTTGCGCCAGTCCACGGCCACATCCTGCCAGAAATTCGTCAGTTGCAGTCCCGTGCAGATGGCGTCGGACCATGCCAGGTTGCCGGGGGAGGCGTGGCCGTACAAATGCAGCATGATGCGGCCGACCGGGTTGGCCGAGCGGCGGCAATAGTCCAGCAGTTGCGCGTCGTTGTCATAGCGCGTGGTGCTCACGTCCTGCTCGAAGGCCGAGATCAAGTCGAAGAAGGGCTCCATGGGCAGGCGCTGCGCCCGTATGGTCGCCGCCAGGGGCTCGAATACCGCCTTGCGCGCATCGCCCTGCGGAAGGTCCAGGGCGCCCCGGCCGATCTGCGCCAGGGCGTCCCGGTAGCCCGCAAGCTGTTCCAGCCGCTGCTGCGCCGTGGCGCAGCCTTCGTCGGCGATGTCGTCGGCGCTGCGCGCATACCGGTATATATCGCGCACCGGGGCGCGCAGCCGGCGCGGCAGCAGCAGCGAGGCGACAGGGAAGTTTTCGTAATGATCCACGGCCATAGCGCGCAAGTATAAGCTGCTTCACTTAACGGCCCCTGCAAACTGGTTTAGACTTCCTCAACTTTCCGGAGGAGTCCATGCCACGTCCCATTTCAGCGACGGTGTCCTTGCCGTCATTGAGCCACAACCTGAATATCGTCGCGCAACAGCTCGATCAGCCGGCGCCGCCGGCGGGCCGACCTCGGCCGCGTATTTGGGCGGTGATCAAGGCGCATGCCTATGGGCACGGCATAGACCGCGCCGTGCGCGCATTCGGCGAGGCGGACGGCCTGGCCATGCTGGATCTGGACGAAGCCGTGCGCTGCCGCGAACTGGGCTGGAAAAAACCCATCCTCCTGCTCGAAGGCTTTTTCGAGGAACGCGACATCGCGGTGCTGGAACGGTATGCGCTGACGACGGTGCTGCACTGCCAGGAACAGTTGGACATGCTGGCTGCCGCGCCGCCCGCGCGGCCCCTGGATGCCTTCATCAAGCTCAATGTCGGCATGAACCGGCTGGGGTTTTCCGAAAAAGACTATGCCGCCGCGTATCAGCGGGCGCTGGCCGCCCGCGAGCGCGGCATCTTGGGCGATATCGGCCAGATGTGCCATTTTTCCCGGGCGGACGACGACGCGCAGCTGACCGGGCGGCAGCTCGATGCTTTCATCCGCATGGCGGGTTCCCGGGGGGGCAGGGTAAGCGTGTGCAATTCCGCCGCCAGCCTGACGCCCGGCTTGTGGGCCCGGCTTCCCGCTGCGCAGGAGCAATGGCTGCGGCCCGGGATCTGCCTGTACGGCGCCTCGCCTTTCGCCGACAGGACCGCGGAGAGCATGGGCCTGCGCCCCGCCATGACTCTGGCCGCGCGCGTGATCAGCGTGCGCGACATATCGCCGGGTGCGATGGTGGGGTATGGCGGCGCCTTCGCCTGCCAGGCGCCCATGCGCATCGGCACCGTCGCCTGCGGCTATGCCGACGGCTACCCGCGCCACGCCGGCACGGGGACGCCCGTGACGGTGGGCGGCGTGCGCACGCGCTTGCTGGGCCGGGTGTCCATGGACATGCTGGCCGTGGACTTGACGCCCGTGCCGCATGCGGCGGTCGGCACGGAGGCCATACTCTGGGGCGAGGGCGGGCCATCGGTGGACGAAGTCGCCGCGGCCGCCGGCACCATAGGCTACGAGTTATTGTGCGCGGTCGCGCCCCGCGTCCCGAAGATCACCATCGAATGACGCCGGCTAACGCAAGCGGCCCGAATTGAGGTTTAATCCCAAGCTTGCAGCGGCCGGGCGACAATCCGGCCCTCCTTGCTTCATAGACAGCCAGAAAGGAACCCCACGTGAAAAACAAATGTGTGTTGGTAACCGGAGCGACCAAAGGGATAGGGTGGGCGATCAGCCAGCGTCTTGCGGACCTGGGCTGCCATGTGGTGGGCCTGGCCCGCAATACCCAGGACATCGACTTCCCGGGCTATCTGTATTCCTGTGATCTGAGCAAGGCGGGCGAAACGGAAGACATGCTGCGCGTCATCCGGGAAAAATACCCCGTGGATGCCGTCGTGAACAATGTCGGCATGGTGCGCCCCGAGCCGCTGGGCGAAGTCGATCTGGCCGCGCTGTACGAAGTGTTCGACCTGAACGTGCGTGTCGCCGTGCAGGTCACCCAGGCCTTTCTGCCGTCCATGAAGGCGCGCAAAGAAGGGCGCATCGTGAATATATGCAGCCGCGTCACGCATGGCGCGGTCAATCGCACCAGCTATTCCGCCGCCAAGAGCGCCTTGCTGGGCTGTACGCACACGTGGGCGCTGGAACTCGCGCCCTACGGCATCACGGTCAACGCGGTTTCTCCCGGGCCCATCGAAACAGAGCTTTTCCGGGCCGGCCATCCGGAAGGCGGCGAGGCCGAGCAAAAAGCGCTGGCGTCCATACCCATGGGGCGCCTGGGCCTGCCGGCCGAAGTCGCGGCGGCGGTCACCTTCCTGCTTGGCGACGAGGCGGCATTCATCACCGGCCAGGACCTGCGGGTGGACGGCGGGGGCAGCCTGGCGGGCCGCTAAGGTCCTCCGGCAGCTTCCCGGGCCGGTTAAACTTGCCTGATGGCCAAGACGACTAAAACTTTATTTGTTTGCAGCGAATGCGGCGGAACCAGTCCCAAGTGGGGGGGCAAGTGTCCGCATTGCAACGCCTGGAACACCTTGCAGGAATCCGCCGACGTCGGCGCGCCGGCGCATCGCTACGCGCCGCTGGCCGGCGCGACCAGTCCGGTGCGCCGCCTGGCCGCCATCGAGGCGCGCGAACTGCCCCGCCAGCCTTCGGGCATTGCGGAGTTCGACAGGGTATTGGGCGGCGGGCTCGTGGCGGGCTCCGTCGTGCTGATCGGCGGCGATCCGGGCATAGGCAAATCCACGCTGCTGCTGCAGGCCTTGGTATCGTTGTCGCGCGCGGTCAAAGTGCTGTATGTGACCGGCGAAGAATCCGCCGAACAGGTGGCCTTGCGGGCCAGGCGGCTGGAACTGCGCGGCGACGAGGTCGACCTGCTGGCGGAGATACGCCTGGAGGCCATCATGGCCGCGCTGGCCGAGCAGCGGCCGCGGGTGGCGGTCATCGACTCCATACAGACGCTGTATTCCGGCGAACTCAGCGCCGCGCCGGGTTCCGTGTCCCAGGTGCGCGAATGCGCCGCCCAGCTCACGCGCCTGGCCAAGCAAACGGGCACCGCCATCGTACTGATCGGGCACGTCACCAAGGACGGCTCCCTCGCCGGCCCGCGGGTGCTCGAGCATATCGTCGACACGGTTCTGTACTTCGAAGGCGATACGCATTCTTCCTTCCGCCTGGTGCGGGCCTTCAAGAACCGCTATGGCGCCGTCAACGAGCTGGGCGTGTTCGCCATGACCGACCGCGGCCTGCGCGGCGTCGCCAACCCCTCGGCGCTATTCCTGTCCCAGCACGAGCAGAATGTGCCCGGCGCCTGCGTGATGGCCACACAAGAGGGCACGCGTCCGCTGCTGGTGGAGATCCAGGCGCTGGTCGATACCGCCCACGTGCCCAATCCGCGGCGGCTGTCCGTGGGCCTGGAAGGCACGCGGCTGGCAATGCTGCTGGCGGTGCTGCACAGGCATGCCGGGGTGGTCACCTTCGACCAGGACGTCTTCGTCAATGCCGTGGGCGGCGTGAAAATCACCGAGCCCGCGGCCGACCTGGCGGTGCTGCTGGCCATTATGTCTTCGCTGGGCAACAAGCCGCTGCCCAAGGGGTTGGTGGTCTTCGGCGAAGTCGGGCTGGCGGGCGAGATCCGGCCAGCGCCGCGCGGCCAGGAACGCCTGCGCGAAGCGGCGAAGCTGGGCTTCAGCGTGGCCCTGATCCCCAAGGCCAATGCGCCCAAACAGCCCATAGAGGGCCTGGATATCTGGGCGGTGGACCGCGTCGACGCGGCCATCGCGCGGCTGCGGGCGGGCGTGTAGAAGCCCGCGTCTGCATGCTTCCTGCGCCCGCATGCTTTCTTGTTACCATGGCGATATTGCGGATCGAGGCCTGATGGCATGCATGCTGGGATGTTGTCGAATATTCTGCTGGGAATAAAAGCGCTGCGGCGTGATTGGCGCTCGGGCGAGTTGCGCCTGCTGGTGCTGGCTCTGCTGATCGCGGTGGCGGCCGTGACGGGCGTGGGTTTTCTGTCCGACCGGGTGGGGCGCGCCCTGGACCGCGATTCCGCGCAGATGCTGGGCGGCGACCTGGCCTTGCGCTCCGACGAGCCCCTGCCCGCCCATTTTCTGCAAGAGGCGGCCGCCCAGGGGCTGCAAATCGCCCAGACCTTGCAGTTTCCTTCCATGATCAGCAGCGATACGGCGTCGCAACTGGTCGCGCTCAAGGCGGTATCGGCGGCTTATCCGCTGCGCGGCGAACTGCGGCTGGCGGACGAGCCGGGCGCCACCGGGATGGCCCACAAGGGCGCGCCCGAACCCGGCACGATCTGGGTGGACGCCCAATTGCTGGCGCTGCTGGGGCTGAAGATCGGCGATTCGGCGGCGGTGGGCGATAGCACGCTTACCATCACCCGCATCATCGCCTACGAGCCGGACCGCGGCATGCAGTTCATCAATGTGGCGCCCCGGCTCATGATGAACCTGGCCGATTTGCCGGCGACCGGCCTGGTCGTCGCGGGCAGCCGCGTCAGCTACTATCTGCTGGTGGCGGGGCGGCCGGACGGCGTCCAGGCGTATCGGAAGTGGCTGGATGCCAATATGCTGCGCGGCCAGCGCCTCAGCACCCTGGAAACCAACCGGCCGGAAGTACAGCGCGCCCTGAACCGGGCGCAGCAATTCCTGGTGCTGGTGGCCCTGCTGACGGTGATGATCGCGGCGGTCGCCGTGGCCTTGGCGGCGCGCCGCTTCAACCTGCGCCATCGCGACGGCATCGCGGCCATGCGCTGCATGGGGGCGGGGCGCGCGCAGATCAGCCGCATGCTTTGGGTCGAATTCATTCTGCTTGGGGTGATCGCCTCGGCCGGCGGTTCCGCGGGGGGCTATGCGGTGCATGAAGGGCTGGCGGCCGTCGTGTCGCCATGGCTGGGCACCCAATTGCCGGCGGCGTCGTGGATGCCGGTCTGGCAAGGCGTGGCCACGGGCTTGCTGCTCCTGCTGGGGTTCGCCATGCCGCCGCTGGCTACGCTCGCCCGTGTGCCGCCCATCAGGGTGCTGCGGCGCGATGCCGCCGCGGCCCAGGCCAGGCCCTGGGCGGCCTATCTCCTGGGCGGCGTCGCTTTTTTTCTTTTGATATGGTGGATTTCGCGCGACCTGAAGCTGAGCGCGGTCATCGTGCTCGGTTTCCTTGCCGCCTTGCTGGTGTTCGCCGTTCTGGCCTATGCCATGGTGGCCACGCTGGGCCCGGCGCGGCGGGGCGCGCTGGGCCATCCGGCGCTGCGCTTCGCGCTGGCTGGCATGGCGCGGCGCCGCAGCCTGACCATTACCCAGCTTTGCGCGCTGGCCGTAGGCCTGATGGTCCTGCTGCTGCTCGGGATCACGCGCAGCGATCTGCTGCAAGGTTGGCAAAGCACCTTGCCGCCCGATGCGCCCAACACTTTTCTCATCAATATCCAGCCCGACCAGCGGCCGGCGCTCGCCCAGCGCCTGAACGGGCTGGCCGGCGGCGGGATATCGATGTCGCCCATGGTGCGCGGCCGCCTGCTTGCCATCAACGGGCGGCCGGTCCGCGCCGAGGACTATGCGGACGAACGGGCCCAGCGCCTGGTCGACCGGGAATTCAACCTGTCATACACGGACACCATGCCGGCCAGCAATCGGATCATTGCCGGCCGCTGGCTGGATCCTTCCAGGCAGGAAGTGTCGATAGAAAGCGGCCTGGCCGATACGCTGGGCCTGCGCGTCGGCGATACGCTGGGATTCGATGTCGCGGGCAGACCGGTGGAGGTCTCCATCAGCGGTTTGCGCAAGGTGGATTGGGATTCCTTCCAGGCCAATTTCTTCGCCTTGATGAGTCCGGCCGCGCTGCGGGACGCGCCGGCCACCTACATTACTTCTTTCCATGTGCCGGCGGAAGGGCGGGGGGCGCTGCGCGATCTGCTGCATGACTATCCCAACCTGACGGTCTTCGATATAGGCTCCATATTGGCGCAAGTGCAGCATGTGCTGGATAAGGTGGTGCAGGCGGTTCAGCTTTTGTTCCTGTTCACGGTTCTGGCGGGCGTGCTGGTGCTGGGCACGGCGCTGTATGCCACCCGCGACGAACGCATGCACGAGGTCGCCGTGCTGCGGGCCCTGGGGGCCACCGGGCGCCAGTTGACGCAGGCCCTGCGCATCGAGCTGCTGCTGCTGGGGGCCATGGCGGGCCTGCTGGCGGCCTTCGCCGCCGTGGCGGTCGCCTGGACGCTGGCGCGGGTGGTGTTCGATTTTCCCATGGCGCTGTCCTGGTGGCCTTGGGCGGCCGGGGTGGGCGCCGGCATGCTGGCCGCTTATCTTGGCGGCGGCCTGGCCCTGAGCGGCGTGCTGAAGGTCCCGCCGCTGGTTTCTTTGCGGAGGACGGCGTGACGAGCGCGGCGGCGGGCGACGCTGAACCCGTTGGCGCCGCGGAGCCCGGGCCGGCGACGCCCGTAAGGGCGGAGGAATTGGCGCTGCCCGGCGGCGCGATGCTTTTCGATGCGGCGGCCGTGGCGCGGCCCGGCCAGTATCTGTTCGATCCGGCGGACGATGCGAATCAGGCGCGGGCTGTCAGCCAGGGCGGGCGCCAGGCCGCCTGGTTCGTGCAAGGGGAATACGGCCAGGGCGTGCTGCGCCACTATCGCCGCGGCGGCCTGATCGCCCGCATCAGCCGGAACCGCTATGTCTGGGCCGGCGCGCAGGCCACGCGCTCTTTCGCGGAATTCAGGCTGCTGGCCTATATGCACGGCCGCGGCCTGCCCGTCCCGCGCCCCTTGGCGGCCGCCTACTGGCGCCGCGGCCCCAGCTACCGGGCCGCCATACTGGTCGGACGCATTGCCGGCGCGCGCCCGCTTGCGCAGGCGCTGGACGAAGGGCATCATGCCGCGGCCGCCGCCGCCGTGTTTTCCATGCACGAGGCGGGCGTCTGGCACGCGGACTTGAATGCCTACAATATCCTGATCGACGAGGGCGGCCGCGCGTGGCTCATCGATTTCGACAAGGGCAGGCGGCGCGCGTTGTCCATGGAATTGCGCCATGGCAACCTTGCCAGGCTGCGCCGTTCGCTGCTGAAAGTCGCCGGCGGACGGGGTTTGGCCTGGTGGGAGGAATTCGCCCGCGATTACGGTCGTTTGGACGCCACAAAGGGCCACATTTAGCGGTAAAAAAGCTTTATCATCACGCCTTTTGGTGTTTTCGTTTATTGCCGGGGAGGCTCGCAATGAATTTTGGCACAGTAAAAGGGCTGATTCTGGGCGCGGCCCTGGCGGCCGCACCATATGTTGCGCCGCAGGCGCAAGTCGTGAATGTGTATAACTGGGCCGAATACACGGCGCCCGACACCATTTCCGGCTTCGAGAAAGCGACCGGCATCAAGGTCCGCTACGATGTCTACGACAGCAACGACGCCTTGCAGGCCAAGCTGCTTACCGGCAAGTCCGGCTACGATGTGGTCGTGCCCTCCACGCACTATGCCGCCCGGCAGATCGAAGGGGGGCTGTTCCAGAAGCTGGACAAGTCCAAGATCCCCAATTGGAAGTATCTGGACCAGGACATCATGGACATCGTCGCCACGGTGGATCCGGGCAATCAATACCTGGTGCCCTGGGGCTACGGCACCAACGGCCTGGGGTATAACGTCGACAAGGTGCGCGAAATCATGGGCCCGGACGCGCCGCTGAATAGCTGGGACATGCTGTTCAAGCCCGAAAACGCCGAAAAGCTGAAAGGCTGCGGCATCTCCATGCTGGACGAGGCCGCCCAGGTCTTCCCGGCGGTGCTGCATTACCTGGGCAAGGATCCCAACAGCAGCAATGCGGACGACTACAAGCAGGCGCTCGCCCTGCTCAAGAGCATACGGCCCTACATCAGGCAGTTCAGCTCATCGGGCTATATCGATGAGCTGGCCGCCGGCGACCTCTGCATGGTCTACGGTTATTCCGGCGATGTCATGATTGCGGCGCACCGCGCCCGCGAAGCCGGCAAGTCCTACAAGATCGACTACTACATACCGCAGGGCGGCGCGCCGGCCTGGTTCGACACCATGGCCATTCCCAAGGACGCGGCCCATGTGGACGAAGCCCATGCTTTCATCAACTACATCGAAACGCCCGAGGTGCATGCCGCCATCACGAACGTGATGTTCTACCCGAACGCCAACAAGGAAGCGCGCAAGCATGTGGTCAAAGAAGTCGCGGACAATCCCATGATCTACCCGCCCCCCGATGTCGCCAAGACCCTGTATGTGATCAAGCCGCAGCCCTTGCCGGCCCAGCGCCTGCAGACGCGCATGTGGGCCGAGCTGAAGTCGGGGCGCTAGGCGATGGATAACCGGTCCGCCGCTTCGCCCTGGTCGGGCGACGCCGACGAATTCGTCCGCATCGAAGACATCGTCAAGATATACGGGGACACGGTGGCCGTGCAGTCGGTCAGCCTGTCTGTGCGCCGGCACGAAATATTCGCCCTGCTCGGCAGTTCGGGCTGCGGGAAATCGACCTTGCTGCGCATGCTGGCTGGTTTCGAGGAGGCGACATCGGGCCGCATTTATCTGGACAACGAAGACATCACCAGCCTGCCGCCGTATCGCCGGCCCGTCAACATGATGTTCCAGTCCTATGCCTTGTTTCCGCACATGACGGTCGAGGCCAATGTGGCTTTCGGCTTGCGGCAGGAAGGCGTGCCCCGGAACGAAATCCATGAACGCGTTTTCGAGGCGCTGGACCTGGTGCAGATGGCCGGCTATGCGCGCCGCAAGCCGCATCAGCTATCGGGCGGCCAGCAGCAGCGCGTGGCTCTGGCGCGCAGCCTGGTGAAACGGCCCAAGCTGCTGCTGCTGGACGAACCGATGTCGGCGCTGGACAAGCAGATACGCCAGCGCACGCAGATCGAACTGGTGAAGATCCTGGAGCAGGTCGGCGTCACCTGCATCATGGTCACGCACGACCAGGAAGAGGCCATGACCATGGCCGACAGGCTGGCCGTCATGACCGAGGGCCAGATCATACAGTGCGGCACGCCGCAGGAAGTCTACACATTTCCCAACTCGCGCTTCGTGGCCGGCTTCATCGGCTCCACCAATCTGTTCACCGGCACCATCGTGGTCGACGAGGCCGATCATGTGCTGATCGAAAGCGCCGACCTGACGCGGCCGCTGTATGTCAACCACGGCATCAGCGAACCGCTGGGCATGGAAGTGCACGTATCGGTGCGGCCTGAGCATATCCGCGTGCTGCGCGAACAGCCCGAAAGCGAATCGAACTGGGGCCATGGCATGGTCAGCCACGTGGCGTGGATGGGCAGTTACGCCCGCTACCAGGTCAGGCTGGATGCGGGGATGGTGGTCGAGGCCGCGGTGCCCGGCCAGGTGCTGGCGCAGGCCGAAGCGCCGGGGCTGGACGACGAGGTCTATGTGGCCTGGTCCAGCGATAGCGCCACCGTGCTGCCATCATGAAAAAGATCTCCTGGCACGACTTGCCCCTGCGGCGCTGGCTGACGCTGGCGCCGCCGTTCGCCTGGCTGGCCCTGTTCCTGTTGCTGCCCTTTCTGCTGGTCCTGAAGATCAGCTTCGCCGACCTGAAGTTCGGGGTGCCGCCCTACACGCCGCTGGCCGAGCTGAAGGACGAGATGCTGACCCTGACGCTGAGCCTGCGCGGCTATGCCTTGCTATTCAGCGACAGCCTGTATATCTCCACCTATCTCAGTTCGGTGAAGATGGCCGCCGTGACGACGCTGTGCTGCGCGCTGATAGGCTATCCCATGGCCTATTACATTGCGCGCTCCAGCCCTTCGGTGCGCAATCTGTTGCTGCTGGGCGTGATACTGCCGTTCTGGACCTCGCTGCTGCTGCGCGTCTATGCCTGGGTGGGCATATTGCGCAACGACGGCTTGCTGAACAACTTCCTGATGTGGCTGGGCGTGATCGACGCGCCGCTGGAAATCTATCGTACCGACCTGGCCGTATACATAGGCTTGATCTACGCCTATCTACCTTTTTTCATCCTGCCGCTCTACGCCAATCTGGTGAAGCTGGATGTGCGGCTGCTGGAAGCCGCCTATGATCTCGGCGCGCGGCCCTGGAAAGCCTTCCTCACCATTACGCTGCCCTTGTCCATGCCGGGCGTCATCGCCGGGGCCATGCTGGTCTTCATCCCTTCCGTGGGCGAGTATGTCATTCCGGAAATGCTGGGCGGCGCCGACACCCTGATGATGGGCCGGGTCATGTGGACGGAATTCTTCAACAACGCGGACTGGCCCATGGCGGCCGCGGTCACCTGCGTCATGGTCCTGCTGCTGCTGGTGCCGCTGGTCGTCTTCCAGTACAACCAGGTCAAGCAGCTCGAAGTCCAGAAGCGGAGGCGCAATGGCTAGGCCGAATTACGCCCTGCGAGCGCTGGTATTGGCGCTGGGCTACGCTTTCCTCTACGTTCCCATACTGTGCCTCATGGCATTTTCGTTCAACGATTCGGCCATGATGACCTCCTGGACGGGGTTCTCGCTGAAATGGTATGTAGAGCTGTTCAACGACCAGGCCCTGCTGTCGGCCGCGCGCCTGTCTCTGCTGATCGCGGCGCTGACGGCCACGGCGGCGGTCGTCATCGGCACCTGGGCGGGTTATGTGCTGGCCCGCATGGGGCGGTTTCGCGGCTTCGCCTTGTTCATCGGCATGGTCAGCGCGCCGCTGGTCATGCCGGAGGTGGTGCTGGGGATTTCGCTGCTGCTGATGTTCGTCGAGGTCAGCGACCTGTTCGGCTGGCCGTCGGGCAATGGCGTGTTCACCATCTGGGTGGGCCATGTCACCCTGTGCATGGCTTATGTCACGGTGATCGTGCAGTCGCGCATACGCGACCTGGACCGCTCCCTGGAAGAGGCCGCGCTGGACTTGGGCGCGACGCCCCTGAAAGTGTTTTTCGTCATCACCTTGCCCTTGATATTTCCCGCGATCCTGGCGGGCTGGCTGCTGGCCTTCACCTTATCGCTGGACGACGTGGTGATCGCATCATTCCTGTCGGGCCCCGGCTACACGACTTTGCCGCTGGAAGTCTTTTCCCGGGTCAGGCTGGGGCTGAAGCCCGAAATCAACGCGCTCGCGACCTTGTTCATACTGGTGGTGGGCATCTTCGTGGTGGTCGCCAACCGCATGCAATGGCGCAAGGAAAGGAGGTCATAGCCATGGATACTGTGCAGCTCTACGGATTGAAGCAATGCAGCACCTGCGTGAAGGCCATGGCCTGGCTGAAGCAGCACGGGGTGGCGTTCAACTTCGTCGACTACCGCGCCCGGCCTGTGGCATCGGACATGCTGCGCGCCTGGGCGGAGCAGCTTGGCGGCTGGGAAAAGCTGGTGAACCGCGCTTCCATGACATGGCTCAATCTGCCCGAGGAGCGCAAGTCGCCGGCCTCGGCCGACGAATGGCTGGCGCTGATCGCCGAATTTCCCGCCCTGGTCAAGCGGCCGGTGACGGTGGATGGCGCTGGCAGGGTCAGCGTCGGTTTTTCAGAGAAGAAATATCATGAACTTTTCCTTTGATGGCGGGCCGCTATGCTGACGCAGGCTGAGCTCAAACAAAACGTCGCCGCCGCCGCGGTGCAATTCGCGCTTCCCCTGCTTGCCGCCGATACCGTGCTGGGCGTGGGCACGGGCTCGACCGTGGATCTATTCATCGATGCGCTGGCCGAGCATAAACACCGCTTCCGCGGCGCCGTGTCCAGCTCGGAACGCAGCTCCGCCCGCATGGCGGCGCACGGCATCACCGTGTTCGACCTGAACCAGGTCGGCGGCATGCCGCTGTACATAGACGGCGCGGACGAGGTCGACCATCAGTTGAACATGCTCAAGGGCGGCGGCGGCGCGCTGACGCGCGAGAAAATCGTGGCGTCCGCAGCCGACCGCTTCATCTGCATCGTCGACGAATCCAAGCTGGTGCGGACCCTGGGGCATTTCCCCTTGCCGGTGGAAGTCATCCCGATGGCCCGCGAAGTCGTGGCAAGACGCCTGGCGGCCTTGGGAGGCAAGCCGGCCCTGCGCGAGAGTTTCATTACGGACAACGGCTGCCAGATTCTGGATGTCTCGGGGCTGCGCATCGAAGCGCCGGCCGAGCTGGAAGCGTGCATCAACAACTTCGCGGGCGTGGTCAGCTGCGGGCTGTTCGCGCTGGACGGCGCGGATGTCGTGCTGCTGTCCACCCAGCAGGGCGTGCGGCGCCTGGATCGCTGACGGCGCTTGCCGGCGGCTTTACCGCCGGTCCTTGGTCGCCTGTCATGATTGCGTCATAATGAGCGTATAAACTAGGCTGCTTATCGGGATATTCGAATCAACCAGATAGCACGCCGTCATTCATTTTTGCGCAGACCGAAGGCCGACATGTCCGAGCATACCAACAAACAGTTTCACGCCGATCTGGAAACCACGCGTTCCCTTTTTTTGCAAATGGGCGGCCTGGTCGAGGCCATGGTCAAGGAAGGCATGGAAGCGCTGGCCACGGGCGACCTGGCCTTGGTCGACAAAGTGCGCGAGCGCGAAAGGGAAGTCAACCGCCTCGAAGTCGACATCGACGAGCGCATCAGCATGATCATCGCCCGCAACCAGCCCACTGCGGTGGACCTGCGCCTGCTGCTGTCGGTATCCAAGATGCTGACCGATATGGAACGCTGCGGCGACGAGGCCGAGAAAATCGCCAAGATGGCGCGCCGCCTGCATGAATCCAACGGGCAGTACGAACCCGTGGTGGAATTGCGCCACATGGCCAATTTTGTTGCGGCCATGATCCATGATTCCCTGGACGCCTTCGCCCGCATGGACCCCATCCAGGCCGCGCGGGTGGTGCGCAACGACAAAGAAGTGGACAAGGAGTGGAAGGGCTCGCTGCGCCATATCATTACCTACATGATCGAAGATCCGCGCACCATTTCCCGCTCCATCGACCTGATCTTCATTGCGCGCGCCCTGGAACGCATCGGCGACCACGCCAAGAATATATCCGAGCGCGTCATTTACATGGTGCACGGCGACGACGTGCGCCATACCGGCGTCAAGAACACCGAACGCATGGCGCGCGGCGCCGCAGCCCCCGACGACGCGCCCGCCAACCAGAAAGACGAAGACC
>Ga0180220_1000305_pt1 | contig 62721 bp, 60 predicted proteins | sample eDN5th37CBELigBY_FD_151335 | JGI IMG/M metagenome (GOLD analysis project Ga0180220, IMG submission 151335) | Enriched backyard soil microbial communities from Emeryville, California, USA - eDNA 5th pass 37_C BE-Lig BY (version 2) (version 2) | ecosystem: Environmental > Terrestrial > Soil >...
AACCTCGTGCGCGCTCAGGACGATAAGCACAGCCTCAAGGTCCGGCGAAAACTCGCCAACCTCAATCCCGACTACCTCCAGAAACTCCTCACTCAAGACCCCGCGTTAACCTGAAGCGATTCCCCTGGCGTTTCCCTTGCCCCTCGTCCTGCTCGGGTTCGCGGCGCAGCGCTGGCGCCAGGCTTCAGGGAGAAGGGATCAGGCGATCTTGCCCGGTCCGTCTTCGGCCTCCAGTCCCTCATATTTGAGCTGGAGATAGCGTTCGCGCGTCGCAAGCTTGTCGAGTTCACCCGCGGCAAGATTGCGCGCCGCCTCGCCGATCTCGCGTTCGAGCATCTTTAGCCCTCCCACCAGCGTCTCGTCGGGCGTGCGTCCGGCGTGCGCCTCGCCGCGCAGGCCGGCGGGGATGCGCTGATAGCCCGCGACGAGTTCGGGCAAATCCTCGCCCACCAGCTTGCGGATGTTCGCCGCGGCGGGTTCGGAAGGGTCGAGCGTCTGGAGCTGCGGCGCGAGCAGGTCAAGCTGAACGCCAATTCCGTCGACGAGCTGGCGCGCCGGGGCGGGGAGCGCCGGACGCTGCGCCTCGAGCCAGATTTCGGTGCGCCCCGCGAGCTGCTTGAGATCGGTTTTGGGCAGATCCTGCTGGCGCGGCTCGGGAAAGGGCGGCCATTTGCCGAAGAGCACCGCAACGCCGATCAGCAGCAGCGTCACCGCCATGATGCCGGTGAACCCGAGGGGCCGGATCAGCGCACCGAAAAGCGCGGCCGCGATCAGGACCGCGCCAGAGCCTATCGCGATACGGCCGATCTTCTTGAAGAGATGCTGACGGCGAAGCGCCAGGCTCTTGGTGCCGACCGGGCGCCGCCTCTCGCGCGAGCGCTCGATCGCGGCCTGTCCCGCAAGGATGGTACGGTCGACCTCGCTCATCGTCATTGCGCCCTCAGGCTTCGAGCGCGGCGAGCGGGCTGTCCGCACCGCCGACACTCGCCTGCGCCTGGCTCGCGCCCTCGGCGCGCGCGATATAGCCCTTCGACTTGGCGACTTCGCCCTCGAGCGCGTTCACGGTGGTCTTCATCGTGTCGAGCGCCTTCAGCTTGAAGGTATCGATCGCATCCATCGTGTCGTAGATGTTCTGAAAGGCGCGGCTCAGCGTTTCCATCGGAATGGTACTCGACGCCGCCTGCTCGTGGATGCGCGCGGTATTGTCCTTGAGCATCTTCGACGTGCCATCGATGATATTCGCGGTCGTGGTGTTGAGCGCGGTGATCTGTTCGAGCACCAGCTTCTGGTTTGTCATCGCCTGCGCGACAGTGATCGCCGTCTTGAGCGCGCCGACGGTGGTGGTCGAGGCGCGGTCGACGCCCTTCACCAGTTCGACATTGTTCTTCTTGACGAGGTCGAGCGCGAGATAGCCCTGCACCGTCACCGCCATCTGCGTCAAAAGGTCCTGCGTGCGCTGGCGCGCGTAGAAAAGCGCATTTTCGCGAAGGATCTTCGCCTTTGCAGGGTCGGTTCCGTCGAGCTCGGCGGCCTTTGCCTCGAGCCGCTGGTCAAGCGTGTTGGCGATGTGGATCATCTGCTCGAGCTTGCCCATCGACTCCCACATCTTGCGGCGCTCGACGTCGATCGCGGCATTGTCCATCAACAGCTCGTCCTTGCCGTTGGCGAGCGCGGTCAGGATCCCCGAGATATGCGTTTGGGCGCTGCGGTACTGGGCGAAATAATTGGTGATCTTGCTCCCGAAAATCTTGTCGAGAAAGCCGCGCTTCGTCAGCAATCTACCGTTCGCCGAGGGGTCGAGCCGTTCGACCGTGGTGCGCAGCTCGATCAGATTCTGGCCGATGTCGGTGTCGCGGTCCATAGCCTTGATCGGGCGGTCGAGAAAGCGGTTCGAGTGGTTCGCCGCCTCGAGCATTTCCTTGCGGCCCATATTGGTAATCTGGTCGATCCGCTTGCCGAATTCGGGAGAATTCTCGTCCTGCGCGACGAGATCGTCGATGAAACTGTCGACGCGTTCTTCCAGCTTCGACTTCTGTTCGGTCGAGAGCGGCACAAGCCCCGCCGCCTTTTCAGGCGCCAGCGGAGGCAGCGGTTCGGGCGGGGTCAGTTTCAGCTCGTCGGTCGCGGTCGCCGTTGCGGTGTTCTCGCTCATTCCTTTTCCTTCCACCCCGATGCCGTCTGCCTATATGGCATGCGGACCTGTGTTATTCAAGCACTACACCTTCTCCGCGCGGTTGAGCCAGGGCGCAATCCACGCGGAGAGGATCAGCTGCGCCATATGATAGACGAGGATCGGCACCAGCACCATGCCGGCGGTTGCCGAGGGGAAGAGCGTCGCTGCGAGCGGAGCGCCGACCGCAATGCTCTTTTGCGCTCCGGCAAAAAGCAGCGTGATGCGGTCGCTCCTCGTCAGTCCGAGGAAGCGGCCGAGCTGCCACGCGCCGTTGAACGACAAGGCGAGCAGCGCCGCGACGGCCCCAAAGGCAATGCCGATCTCACGCGCGTCGAGGAGGCTCCAGATGCCCCCGACGACCGCAGCGGAGAAAGCCACATAGACCGCGATGGCGATTGAGCTGCGGTCCATGAAGGTCGCCGCACCGCGGTGCGCGAGCACCCACGGGCGCAGCCAGCGCTGGGCTGCCTGGCCCGCGAGGAAGGGGAGGAGAAGGATAAGCGCGATACGCAGCACCGCCGCGCCGTGGATCTGGGCAGCGCTGCCGGCGAGAGCGGCGAACAAGAGCGGGGCGGCGATCACCCCGGTGAGGTTGAGCAGCGCGGCTGCGACGACGCTCGCCGCGACATTGCCGCCCGCAAGGCTGCTCGCGGCCGTCGCTGACTGGACCGTCGAGGGCAGGACCCCGAGAAACAGAAAGCCGAGCGCAAGCGTCGCGGGCACCAGCGGCGCGGTCGCGGCCTGTGCAAGAAGGCCGAGGAGCGGCATCGCCGCGAAGCAGAAAGCAAGGTTGGCGCCCTGCAGCTTCCAGTTGCGGATGCCGTGCAGCACCTCGTCGCGCGGCAGGCGCACGCCGTTGAGAAAGAAAAGCAGCACAATGGCCGCCGTCGACACGCCTTCAGCGAGCGGAACCGCCTCGCCGCGAACGGGCAGCAGGCTCGCAAGGCAGATCGTTGCGAGCAGCACGGGCACGAAGCGGTCGGGGAAGATGCGCGATAGCATGGGCGCGAGCGATGGCGCGATGCACGGCACTTGGCAAGCGCAGCCGGACGGCCGCACGCGAATCCTTGCAGCTTGGACCGCGCTGCCGCTAGGTGGGGCGATGCACATCCTTCTCCTCGCAGCGCTGAGCGAAGAAGCCGATGCGTGTTTCCCCCGCGAAGGGACGCGCGATGGCGATATGTTTGCCGTCCGCCGTCTCGCTGCGCACGGCCACCGGCTGACCATTGCCACCACCGGGCTTGGCAAGGTCAACGCCGCGCTCGCGGCGGGCGCGCTCGGCGCAGAGGCGGACCTGCTGCTGATAATCGGCACCTGCGGCGCGCTTGGGGCGGAGGCGGGACGCGCCTATTGGATCGCCGAGGCCGTTCAGCACGATTATGGCGCGGCGCATCCGCGTGCGTTCCGCCGATACCGCGCCGGAGAGTGGCCGATCGGCGAGCCGGGAGAGACGCATTTTTCGGCGATGGCCGACCCGGGACTTGGCCTCGCTCACGCGCGGATCGCGAGCGGCGACAGCTTCATCGCCTGCCCCGATGCCGCCGCTTCCCTCGGGGCAACCCTCAGGGCATCGCTCGTCGACATGGAGGTCGGCGCCGTCGCGCAGGCGGCAGCCCGGCTTGGCCTCCCCTGGGCCGCGATCAAGGCGGTCACCGACGAGGCGAATGAAGGCAGCGGCGCCGACTTTCACGCCAATCTGGCCCTCGCGGCAGGTCTTGCTGCGCGAGAGGCCGAGCGGCTTGTCGCGATGCTGTGAAAGGCAAGGTGGCGCTCGCACTGATCGCGCTGGCGATCGTGATAGCGCTCGGTCTTCCCATTCGAGAGCGGACCGAGAGGGCCGAGGCCGACCTGTTTGAAACATGGCGCGGCGGCCCGGCCCAGGCCAAGGTTGCGGCGATCGAAGCCTATTTCGCTCGCGATAAAGTCGGCGACGTGCTGCCCCTCGCCGACATCCTGCGCAGCGACGCGCGCTGGCGAACCTGCCCATCGGCCGCGCCCTTCGCGGTTCCGCCGTCGGCGCACTGGCCCGCGATGGCGAAAACCCTCCGCTATTTGCGCGAGCATCTCGTTCCCGCCTTCGGGCCGGGTGCGCGTTGTTTCGGGCTACCGAGAGCCTGCCGCCAACCTCTGTTTCAAGGGCGCGAAAGCAAGCCGCCACCTGCGCTTCGCCGCGCTCGACCTCATTCCGGTGCGGCCGATGCCGCGCTCCGAGCTGATCGAAAATCTCTGCGCCCTCCATGCGCGGACGGGGCAACGCCATGCCGTCGGTCTCGGTATCTACAGCGCAGCGCGCTTTTACATCGACACCGCCGGTTACCGCCGATGGGACGGGGATTATCGCGCCGCGTCCTCGCCATGCGGAGCCTCCCGCTGATCCCCGGCAATTTTGTTGCGCCGCAGCAGCGCTTCTGTTAGGGGCGCGGCGTTTCGCGGCGCTCCGGGCGCTGCCCCTTTCCATCAAGGCTTATCCCGCATGTCTTTGCGCAATATCGCCATCATCGCGCACGTCGATCATGGCAAAACCACTCTCGTGGACCAGCTTTTCCGCCAGTCGGGGACGTTTCGTGACAATCAGCGCGTCGAGGAACGCGCGATGGATTCGAACGACCTCGAAAAGGAACGCGGGATCACCATCCTCGCCAAATGCACCTCGGTCGAATGGGGTGAAGGCGAGAATGCGACGCGGATCAACATCGTCGACACTCCGGGTCACGCCGATTTTGGCGGCGAGGTCGAGCGGATCCTCAGCATGGTCGACGGGGTCATCCTGCTCGTCGATGCTGCCGAAGGACCGATGCCGCAGACCAAGTTCGTGACCGGCAAGGCGCTCGCGCTCGGCCTCAAGCCCATCGTGGTCGTCAACAAGATCGACCGCAGCGACGCGCGCGCCGCCGAAGTCCTTGACGAGGTATTCGAGCTCTTCCTGACGCTCGAGGCCAATGACGAGCAGCTCGATTTCCCGATCCTCTATGCCTCGGGCCGCGGCGGCTATGCCTCGCCCGACCCCGAAGCGCGCGAGGGCACGCTTGAGCCCCTGTTCCAGACGATCGTGAACCACGTTCCCGCGCCGGGGCTCGATGAAGATGGTCCCTTCACCTTTCTCGCGACATTGCTCGACCGCGACAATTTCATCGGGCGCATCCTCACCGGGCGCGTCCAGTCGGGCACGGTCAAGGTCAACCAGCCGATCCATGCCTTGGACGCCGACGGCAAGGTCATCGAAACCGGCCGCGCGTCGAAGCTCCTCGCCTTCCGCGGGCTCGACCGCGTTCCCGTCGAAGAGGCGCGCGCGGGCGATATCGTCGCGATCGCGGGGCTGACCAACGCGACCGTCGCGAACACCATCGCCGACACGAGCGTGACGACGCCGATCGCCGCGCAGCCGATCGATCCCCCGACGCTGTCGATGCGCTTTGCGGTCAACGACAGCCCGATGGCGGGCCGCGAGGGCAGCAAGGTGACGAGCCGCATGATCCGCGATCGCCTGCTCCGCGAAGCCGAAACCAACGTCGCGATCCGCATCACCGAGAGCGCCGACAAGGACAGTTTCGAAGTCGCGGGCCGCGGCGAGCTTCAGCTCGGCGTTCTGATTGAAACGATGCGCCGCGAAGGCTTTGAGCTCGGCATCAGCCGGCCGCGCGTTCTCTACCAGACCGATGAGAACGGCCAGCGCACCGAGCCTTATGAAACCGTCGTCATCGATGTCGACGACGAGCATTCGGGCACGGTCGTCGAGAAGATGCAGATCCGCAAGGCAGAGCTTACCGACATGCGCCCCTCGGGCGGCGGCAAGACGCGTATCACCTTCAGCGGCCCGAGCCGCGGCCTCATCGGCTATCACGGCGAGTTTCTGTCGGACACCCGCGGCACCGGCATCATGAACCGGTTGTTCGAGAAATACGGCCCCTACAAGGGCGCAATCGAGGGCCGCAAGAACGGCGTCCTCATCTCGAATGGCGCGGGCGAGGCGGTCGCCTACGCACTCGGGCCCCTCGAGGAGCGAGGCATTCTCTTCGTCTCGCCGGGCGAGGCGCTCTATGAAGGGATGATCATCGGCGAGAATGCAAAGCCCGAGGACCTCGAGGTCAACCCGATGAAGTCGAAGCAGCTCACCAACTTCCGCTCGACGGGCAAGGACGATGCGATCCGTCTGACGCCCCCGCGGCGGATGACGCTCGAGCAGGCGATCGCCTATATCGACGAGGATGAAATGGTCGAGGTGACCCCGGCGAATATCCGTTTGCGCAAAGCAATCCTCGATCCGCACGAGCGCAAGAAAGCGAGCCGCAAGAAGGAAGCGGCATAAGGTTCTGACCGGCGGCCGAGCGGCCGCCGGTTTTCTTTTGGGCTCTTTCTTGACGCGCTCCCTTCGCCCTTCGGTATTTTCGCCTTTCCGCAACGAGAGGGGCCGCCCGTGAGCCGTCTCATCCTCTTCAACAAGCCCTACGGCGTCCTGTCCCAGTTCACGGACCGCGGCAGCGAGACTGCGCGCGCAACGCTGTCCGACTATATTGACGTCGCGGGCGTCTATCCCGCCGGGCGGCTCGATCGCGACAGCGAGGGGCTCTTGATCCTGACCGACGACGGCGCGCTCCAGGCCCGCATTTCGTCTCCGCGGCACAAGATGCCAAAGACCTATCTTGCGCAGGTCGAGGGCGAGCCCGATGATACCGCGCTCGCTGCGCTTCGCGCAGGGATTATGCTCAACGACGGTCCGACCCGTCCCGCGGCTGTCCGGCGCATCGATCCGCCGCCGCTTTGGGACCGCGACCCGCCGGTGCGATATCGCAAGAGCGTAGCCGATTCATGGATCGAGCTCACCATCACCGAAGGCAGAAACCGCCAGATACGCCGCATGACCGCCGCCGTGGGATTTCCAACACTGCGGCTGGTACGGTGGCGTATAGGGGGATGGGAGATTGGTGATCTCACGCTAGGAGAATGGCGCGAGGTCACGCGCTAGTTGCCTCTTCCAGGCGAGTTCGCATCTAGCGAATCCCCTTCGGCCGAGAGAAGTAAGGATAAAGGGATTTCGCCTCACTCGGCGACGCGCTCGGAGCTACCCAGTGCTGCGGGATGATCGCGGCAAATTGTCTCGACCAGGCCTTCAAGGGCAGCAACGCGCTCGCCGATCCAACTCAACTCCTCGTCACTGATTTTGAATTGAGGCGATAATGCCGAGCGCTCAACTATGCCGAGTGGGCGTTGGGCAGGCCCCGCTCCCTCTAACTTTGCGGTGATCGGCTCGGCATGGTTTTGACCTCCGATCTTGGCCCATCGATGTGGTTTTGACGCGTTAGGCCTTGCCACGGGCCGTGAATGTGCGAGACTCCTCGAATGAAGATTGACGTCGATCATCTGCCCGCGGTGCATCAGGAGGAACTCGCCCTGGCAACGCGGATTTTGATGGACGAATTTGCCGTTGCGACCTCGCGCTCTACGCAGCCGTGGAAGAAGAACGGCAAGATCCGAAAGATCGTTTTGTTCGGCAGCTATGCGCGGGGCGACTGGGTCGACGAGCCCGATAAGGGCTATCAGTCGGACTATGACCTGCTGATCATCGTCAGCCACGAAGACCTCACCGAGATCGCGGATTATTGGTATGTCGCGGAGGACAAGATCCTGCGCGATACCGCAATCGCGCGACCGGTGAACATCATCGTCCACACGCTTGAAGAGGTGAACCGCGGACTGAAGCGCGGCGAATATTTTTGGGTCGACATCGCGCGTGACGGGGTCGTTCTGTACGATCTTCCCGGCAGTGAGCTGGCCACCCCGATGCCGCTGACGGCGGCCGACGCTTATGAAATGGCGAGCGGATATTTTGCGGACTGGCTGGCAAAGGTTGATAGTGCGATCAAGCTGGCGAACTTTGCTATCCAGGAGGACGAAAGCAATGATGCCGCTTTCCTGCTCCACCAAGCGGGCGAGCGAGCCTACACCTGCTATCTGCTGGTTCGCAGCCAGTACGTTCCGCGTTCGCATAATTTGAAGTTCTTGCGTTCGCTGGCCGAGGACCGGGAGCCACGGCTTGTAGAGGCCTGGCCGAGGTCGACGAAGCTCGACCGCCGGCGCTTCGAGTTAACGAAACGCGCCTATGTCGAGGCTCGTTACTCGGCTGCATATGCCATCGACAACGAGGATCTGCAGGCGATCAAGGCAGCAGTGACAAGCTTGCGCGACATAGTCGAGACAGTGTCACGCGAATGGCTCGACGGACTCCGCCAGAAAGCGGACCTCTAATCACTGCGGCGCCGGCTACAGCCGCCGAGAAACACCAGCCGCCGATCTTTCGGTTGAAACCGCCGAGTCGCCTCACATCATACGGCTGGAGCTTGGCGAGCGTGGCGGTCTTGAGCACGACAACGTCTACTCGGCATACTTGAACGCTTGGCATACGCGAGGCGCAACAGTTCGACGCTACGGCGGCTGAACTTGTTCTCGCGCGGTCATGCCCTAGCCAGTGTGGGCGCGATCTGTGATACTGCGAGCGCAGGAAATTGAGGCGGCCTGCCGAAATTCATGCACCGTCGCGCAAGCGTTGGGCGTCACATTGACAATTGCCGTGAACTAAACCCATTCACGACAATTTTTGCGGGAGGCATTAATGGAACTCGTTCCGATTGAGCCTGCCCCGCCGCCACCAGCGGCGAACTTTTCGGACGCGGAGGTGCAGGCCATGCAGCGGGTCGTAACCCGTCTCTTCGATAATTGGGGCATCACCGATGCCCAGGCTGCCTGCCTGCTCGGCGACATGCCGATCCGCACCTATCAGCGGTGGAAGCAAGGTGTATTTGGCCGTTGGAATGTCGATCTGGCCGCGCGCCTGTCGAACCTGATCGGAATCCACATGGCGCTTCGCCTGCTCTACACCGAGAGGAAGCGGGGTTATCGCTGGATTAAGGCACCCAACCGTGCCTTTGGCGGACGTTCGGCGCTCGAGGTCATGCTAGGTGGCCAGCTTACCGATCTGATGCGCGTCCGGCGTTATCTCGACAGCTATCGCGGCGCTTAGTGATTTTCTATGCCCGATGTACCGCTGGCTCCAGTTGGCTGACCGTCGGCAGTCCGGCTGATCGAAACAAATATCCGCCCATCGACCTGTTTGAGGATCTCGTTGACCCCGAAGACTGGGCGTTGCTGGCGGCGGCCGAGGCCAAGGCCAATCCGCGGGTTGCCGAAACCATCGAGAATTTCGAAGAATTTATCGGCCGAACCCTTGTCGGCATCAATCCCATTGACCGAGACAGCGGATGGCGGCAAAGGCGATGTCTTCGATCGGCTCCTGCGAGAACCATTTTCGAAATGGCGTTGAAAATCAGGCAAGTCGTTGAAATGCGGGTGTAGCTCAATGGTAGAGCAGAAGCTTCCCAAGCTTACGACGAGGGTTCGATTCCCTTCACCCGCTCCATCTTGCTGCCCGCGCGCAGTCGCCGATGGTTGAAGCGATTAGGAGCGAACAGCCACTCTGCCAACGGAAGCTATCTCCGATTCACATTCTGAAGCAGACGGCATCCTGCCGGCCAAAGCCGGCTGCGAATTTGGCTACAGAGGTGGGTGCGATGGGTTTCAATAGAGCCCTTCGCCGATCTTCTCACTTCGCTTTTGGGCAAAGGTTTACCTCAGTGGTGTTTATCCTATGTCCTTAGGACATAGGATAAACACCACTGCATAAAAGTCAATCTTGACGAAGGCTTGACTTTTCATATCCTACCCTATACCATATGTCCTGAGGACATATGGTATAGGGTAGGAGGTAAAAATAGAAGCGGTTCGACCCTTCCAATTACGCAAGCGGATGACCAATCTTGCCGAATCGTTGGCGCGTCGTTTGGACGCTCAGGATAAGCCGATCCTCTCGAACTACGAGATTTTCGCTATCCTGACACAAATTTACAAGGACGGCGACGCGCGTTATCTGCGGGGCGACCAGCCAAACCACGATATTTTCCGCCGTACCCGCGCGTTGCTCGTGGCCGAGGGAATCATCCGAAGCGATAATGACTATCATCCGCTCTACCGCGTGATGAGCAAGTCCGACGCCGCAGCCGAGGATATCGCCTGCTCGGTCGATCCCTATTGCTATATCTCACATATTTCGGCGATGCAGCGCTACGGTCTCACCAATCGTCGCCCCGAAGCCCTGTTCCTGACCGAGCCCACCGCGGCGCTGAAGCGGCAGCTCGTCAAGGCGGAGGCGCCAAGCGGAAATATCCGGTTCGACAATGATCTCGATCGGTTCAATGGCCCCGCAGAGCGGCCCACGGCGGTGCGCCATCCGGCGAGCGTTCGCGGCCGTCGCCTCGAGATACTTTCGACCAAGCATGTGGGGGAGCATGTTGCGATCAAGGGCACCCTCGCGCGGATCGCGACGATCGGCCAGACCTTCCTCGATATGTTGGACGAGCCTGCGCGCTGCGGGGGCATGGCGCATATTTTGGAGATCTGGTCAGAACATGTCCGCACCTATCTGGACGATGTCCTGACAACGATCGACCGAGCGCCTAAGCCGATCCTCAAGGTCCGCGCCGGTTATATCCTCGACGAACGTTTGGGCGTTACCGATTCCCGCATCGCGGCGTGGTCGGCGCTTGCGCAGCGCGGGTCGAGCCGCGTGCTCGTCGCCGGCGAACCCTTCGCCAGCGAGTTTTCAGAGAAGTGGATGCTGTCGCTCAATGTCTGATCCGGTCGAAATCGAAAGCTGTACCGTCGACATCGACCAATGGATCGAAAAGGCGAAAGCTGACCCTGAAGCCTATCTCGAGCGGCAGGTCACTGAGATATTCCTCGCCGCGCTCGGGATGACGACGCCCTTCGCGCACGAAATCTTTCTCAAGGGCGGCATCCTTATGGGAGTCGTCTATGAGAGCCCGCGCCAGACGGGCGATGTCGATCTCACCGCGATCAGCGCTCCGACGAGCGAAACCGTCGACGCGCTCAAGGCCGCGCTGAGCGAAGCTCTCCCCCGCGCCGCCGTGCGCCTCGGCTATCCTGACATCCTGTGCGCGGTGCAAAGCTCGCGCTTTATGCCGTCGGAACAGATGTTCGAGAAAGCGCAGGGACCTGCGCTTAGCCTGCGGATCGGTTACGCGCGGCGCGGCGCGGCGCGGCGCTCCGCAGGAGGCGAAGTTTCGCGTCGGGCGCTCGCCGACAATCCTCGACGTCGATATCAGTTTTCGCGAACCGGTGAACGCGATCCAGCTCATCCGGCTTGGCGAGACCGGCGAAACTTTCCGCGCCTATTCGCTCATCGATCTGATCGCAGAAAAGCTGCGCGCGCTTCTCCAGCAGGAGGTCCGCAATCGGAATCGCCGGCAGGACATATAGGACATCGCTTCTCTACTGGCCTGTTTCACGCTCGACGATGAGGAGAAGCAGACCTTGCTGGACACGCTCTGCGAGAAGAGCAAGGCGCGGGCGATCGAACCCGATTCAGAGGCACTTTCGAGAGCCGAAATCAAGGAACGCGCGCGCAAGGAATGGGATACGCTCGCGATCGAAATCGGCGAATTGCCCGATTTTGATGAATGCTTTGCTTCCGTCGATGGATTTTACCGGTCCTTGCCTTGGAGCGTCGACTAAGCGAGCAACAGCTCCCGCTAGTGCGCTCAGACATAGCTCAAGACCTGAGAATTGGGCCAGCACGCATGCTCGCGAACAGGATGCTTCTTCTGTCGTTCAGCCCTGTCCCGATGCTCGCACCTGATTCAAAACGAACAGCCGTGACAGGATTTCTTCATCGGACAGCATTCCCGCGCGCCAGTCGTCGCCCCAGCCATAGGCATCGGCGACCGCGGCGTCTAAAGTGCGATGAGCATTGTCTAGCCACGCCGGGCGCGCATTGTACAAATTGGTCAGCGTTCGCCTCGCCAGTTCCTTCGCTGCCGCCTCGTCCTTCGGCAATATGCGGTCGGGATATCCCGCCACAACCTCGGGCACCCGCACCACCAGGTCCGCTGGATTCAGCCAGTTCTCGCGCAATTCGTTCAGCCGCGCCGCTGCGGCGGCAATCGCGATCGCGTGCGGATCGGTAGCATAATTGGCGGCGGCAATGTCGGGGGTCAGTCCTTCAGGAAAAGGGAAGGTTTGGAATGTTCGCGTCGCATTATATCGACCCTGATTTCCCACGCCTAGCTGATTTCCCTGAGACTTAGCCCATACGGAGTGGAACGTACTGCTAAGGATACCGAAGGCTGTCATATCGTCGATTGCAAGAACGAAGAGACTTCCGCTGAAGACGGAATTTGCCGGCAGAAATCTAAATAACAAATGCTCACTCGTTTCCGGGACCGCTATCACCCGACGGAGATCGCCAACGGCCGCGCGCAATTTTGTTCGCGGCCGTTGCATTAGCCAGTAGCTACTGAGGCGATCCGCCTCAGTAGCTTTTCCGACCGCCAATTGAGACCGATGCGCTGATACGCGCTCGCGGACGGTAGCGAAAGGTCGCTCGAAAAGTGATGCATCATCTAAGTGGGGGTAATCGGTAAAGTCGATTACCCAGCAATCAGCATCACGCATCGTCACGTCATCGTTGCCGCAAAATCGCTTCACCACGCGGTCATTTGGCAAGTTGTTGGGGTTTAAGGGCGCGCGAAGCATATTTCGCGCCTCCGCATGCGCTATTTCGAATGGACCGTTGAGCTTGACACCCTGAAAAGCTTTCCCGTGATTTGAACGAAGCGGCAGGGCTTTGCTAAGGTCTATCCCCGTCGTCAGGTCAGCGTTGATTTTTGAGACGTCGACCCCGTCCAACAGAAAGGTCGTAGGGGCTAAACCAGCACATACTATTGCTACCCGTACATCCGCTCCATCGACCACCCAAGGTTCATTCCGCCACGCGTGAAAGATATGGAAATCCGTCTTCTCCTGGATGGCCGCCAAAGGGCGATTGCTAGCGCCCTTCCCGACCGACTTGGTGGCAATCATACCAAACGAATGGAGGCGGCCTCCTTTTATCGCTGCGCAAGTCTTGGAGAACCAATAGCTAACCAAGTCAGCTGAGGCGGGAACCTCTCCCTTATATGCTGCGAACAGCGCATCAACATAGGCGTCTCCGAGGCCCTCTAGGGCAGGCTTGCTCTTGGTGGCTGGTCGTCCCTTCCTCAGATATTTTGATCCTAGGAATGGCGGGTTACCAATAATGGCATCTGCCACCGGCCACTCTGCCCGCGTGCCATCGTCATTCAACACAGCGTCGCGGCATTCAATCGTATCAAGGTTGCGCAAAATTGGATTCTTCGCCGCATCGAAACCGTTACGTCGCATCCACTGGATTTCGCCGATCCATACCGACACGCGCGCGAGTTCGGCGGCATAGGGATTCAACTCGATCCCTAGTACGCACTCGGGTCCGACCCGCGGGAACCCGCGCGGCAGCCCCAGCGCTTCTGCATCCAGATTGACGCGATGCTCGATATCTTTCAGTGCGCGCAGCGCGACATATAGAAAATTGCCCGATCCGCAGGCCGGGTCGAGGACGCGGAAATTCACCAGCCGCTCGATGAATGCCTGATGGATCGCCGCAGCTTCAGTCATTTGTTTATCGGCCCGGCGCTTTTCTGCAGGCGTCAGCAGCCGGTCCTTGGTCCGCTTCGGCGCGCTGTCGATCAGCGCCGTCATCTTGGCCAGCGATGCGGCCCACTCGCCCTCCAGCGGCTCGATGACGACCGGGCGAACGATCATCATGATTTTGTCGCGGTCAGTATAGTGCGCGCCTAGCTGGCTGCGCTTCGCCGGGTCCAGTCCGCGCTCGAACAGGGTGCCTAAGATCGATGGGTCGATCTGGGACCAGTCGCGCTGCGCTGCCTTGTACAGATCTTCGACATCGTCTCTGGTAACGGGCAGCGCATAGTCGTCCGCGAATAGCCCGCCGTTGAACCAGTCGATCCGCGTAAAGCCAACCTTGCCGCCCTGCTTCGCCATCGCGCCGAACAGCATCCCGGCATGTTCGGCAAAGCTCGCTGGATCGCTGCGGCAGAGGTCCAGCATTTTGGTGAACAGATTGTCGGGCAGCAGGCCGACATCCTCGGCGAACATGCAGAATACGAGCTGGTTTACGAAATGCGCCACCTGGCCGGCGTCATGTCCGCGATCGCGCAGGCGCTGCGCCAGCCCTGCAAACTCCTTCGCCGTTTCCTCGGTCAGCGCTTGCCGGGTCTTGCTGGGTTTAAAATGCTCAGGGTCGGTAAAGGCGCGCTTCAACCGCTCACGCACGTCGCCGTCGATCAGATCGTCCAGCTCGAAATCGTGGATTTCCTGGACCGTGTTGGTCCAGTTTGTGTGGATGCGGATACGGTTCATGTCGCTGACGATCAGCAGCGGCGGGTTTTCCAGTGCGACGCTATATTGCAGCAACTGGTCGAACGCCTTTTTCAGATCCTTTCTGGGACCCTTATATTCCCAGGCAAAACAGGACTTGCGCCAGACGTCGGCCCATCCCTCGCCGCCGCTCGCTTTCGACGCGCCCTTTTCGAAGGTGAACCATTCGCCCGCAGGGTCGGCAGCGATCGGATCAACGACGCCCAGCAATGCACACAGATCGTTGAAATGGCTTTGTGACGCCGACCGTTCTTTCAGTTCGTTATTGCGCCATTTCGCGATAAATTCGTGCGGTGTCATGCCGCGTTGCTAATCGGCGGATCGCCTGCTGGCTACCGGTTTTGTTCTGACCACTCCGTTGGGACGCCGACGGTCCATGATGGTCGCTAGCAAATTTGGGCACCGCGTGATCAGCGGTTCGGGTTTTGAAAGGGGACAGCCTTCCCCAGACGGCCGGCCTATAGTCCGTCCGTACCCCCTCCGCAGGGGCTAGCCCCCCCGACGACCCGGCATTGTACGCGGTTTCTATTGAGCGCGCTCTGTCGGCGGTTAGACTTAATGCTGACGTTGATCCGAAATTTCATGAGTAAGCTATCCAGCAAAGGGCGATTTTCCGAATTTCTCTAGGTTAAACTTCCAAATTTCCAAAAAAAAAATCGGACTTAGGCATATTTGACGCATAAAGTGGCGTATGATCGATCTGAAGCGCCGGATTTCTGCGAGAGTCATCCTCAGGCAAATCCGGCGCCCTGGCATGTTCCTGCCCGTAGGTGAGCAAAATCGCGCCTTCCAGGACATAGCCCCCGCATCCATTCGGAAATGACGACCGAGATGTTCGAAGCCGTCGCCACAAGCAGACGCACCTGCACCGTCAGATCAGAACACCTTGCGCAATTCGACAAGGAAGGTCCGACCAATCGGATCGCGGCGTATGGGCTGGTAAGCTTGCGGGGTTTCGCCCGCGAGGTTGGTCACCCGCTGGCGATTGTTCAGGAGATTGTCGAACGAGGCGGTCAAGCGCACATTCTTGAGCGCCTTGCTCCAGGGGAAGGCCCGGCCGACGTCGGCGAACGCTTTCAGGTCGATAGTGGTGAGCGCCCCGAATGCGAGGAGATCGGGATCGGCGAAGGATCCGATGACGATATTGCTCGCACCGCGGCGCTGCGCTTCGATCCGGACCCCGCTCCCGCCCTGGGTGAGAGCGATGCTACCCGTGGTGTAATGGCGCTGCTGACCGCCTGACAGCCCGACTACGCCGCCGTTCAGAAGGTCAATCTCGGGCAATCCCTCGCGAATGACCGTGCGGTTGCTCAGGAGCCAGGTGTGCGACACGTTGACCTGGAGGCGCAGCGGAATCGGCCGGGGCGCAGATGACGATCGCGGGGGCGTGCTTCCACCTGCCCCGGGCACCACGCCCGACAGGGGGAAGGCAAGCCGGAGCCCAAAGCGCAGTTGCTCGCCGCGCTGCCGCGCAAAGTTCACCGAGCGACTGTCGACGAGGATAAGCGTGCCATTTGCGTCGCGCTGGAAGCGATCGGGAAAGGCTGCAACAATAGCAGCGCTTGGCGGGGGGAGCGCGCCGATCTGGTTGCGCAGGTCGTTTCGGCTGTACTCGGTGTCGAACTGGAGGCCATATTTGCGATAAGGCGTGAGCGTAAGCGCGATGCTGCGGGTCCGCTGTTCCTCATTTTGCAGATCACCGCCGCCACCGTAGATCGCGGTCACGTCGACCGTATCCCCCGTGAGCGGATCGAAATAGGGAAGATTGGGGGTGATCACTACCGGCGCCGAGAGAAGCTCGGGCACAATCGCCCGGTCCTCGCGGCTATCGAGAGCCACGACGCGGAGCCAATCGGCGGGCTGCCAGTTGAAAGCGAAAGAATGGCGCCTGAGCGACCCGAAGCGGCCGAGGTCGGTCCGCCCGATGTCGATAGCGAGTTCGCTGTCGCCAAGGTCGGGGAGGAAGGGCGTTGCGCGGCTCGTCAAGGGAATGGTGACGCCGAGCCGGCCGCTATATTCGTGGCGATCGAGCGACCTTGGCCCCGAGGTGTCCTCGCCGCGGTAGCGTGTCCAAAGAGCGCCCGTTGCGGCGCGAAAGCGAAGCGGGCCGGCCCAAAGCTCTGCCACCGGCCCCTCGGCATCGATGAGCAAGGCGCCATTTCGTCCCCGGCTGTTGCTTCGCCGCTCGCTGATCGGAATGAGCGCGGCGAGCGAAGAACCATCGAACGGATTGACATCGGCAGGCACGAGATTTTCCCCGCCGGCAAGCGGTCCGCTGAAGCGGGAAATATAGGCGGAGTGCCGTTCATCCCACCGACCCGACAGCGTCGCGCGCCAGCTTCCCTTGTTGGCGTTGAGCGTTGCGGAGAGCGAGCGAAAGTTCGACCTGTTTTCGCTTCGCAAGGGACGCGCCGCATCGCTGAGGAGCAGGCTTGCACTGCTGTCAAACGGCGTGAGCGGGTGGAACGCCGGGATGAGGAAGCGTCCGGTCGGAAGCCCGCTTGCGCTTCGGTTGACGTTCCAGCTGAGCCTGCCGTTGAAGGAGAGCGCAAGCCAGGAGGCCAGCTCCTTATTCCCCGAAAGCGAAAGTTCGATGGGACGGTAGGAACCCCGCAAACTGCGATAGGCCCCGTCACCGACGGGATTGAGGCGATTGGCGCCCGAAGCAAGATCGGCGAGCGAGGGATTATCAATTCCCGCCGGCAAGGCAACGCTGCCCACCGGAACGCCGACGAGCGCAGAGAGCGCGGGATCGATTTCGGCTCCGAAGGCCGGAAGGAGATTGCCAAGCGGCGAATAGGGAATGGCAAGCGATCGCGGAATGAAGTCGCGCTCGGTTTCATAGAGCGTTCCCGACTGGCCGCCACGAAGCGTCAGGTTGATGCGATCACGACCCTTTATGTAGGTGACGATCGCCTCGCCGCGCGAATTGCCCCACCCGCCCTCGGTCGCGGTCTCGCGGCTTGCGGTGAGGGTAAGGCTGCGAACCGAGGGGCGCAGGACGATATTATAGGCGCGCTGCCCCGCATTGCCGCCCACGCGCTGCGCCGAGCCGCGCGGAAGCGTCTCGATCCGGGCAACGGCTTCGACGGGGATATCGGCGATGTCGTCGGGATCGCTAAGGGGCTGGCCATTGACGAGGAGCACCGGGTCGGTGTCGCCATTCTCGCTGCGGATCTGTGACACGACTTCACCGAGCGTGCTTGCAGCATAGGATGCGATCGCGTCGCTGTCGTAGCTTTGCTCGGCGGGCTCGTCCTCGATCGCGGTCACGGCGGCGCGCCGCCCGTTGACGATAATGATATTGCGGTCCGGCTGAGGGACATCGCTGTCCTGCTGATCAGCCGGCGGCTCCGGCGCGGCGACCGCAGCCGCATCCTGAGCCATTGCTGGCGACGCGAACGCCAGGACAGCGAGCGAGCAGCCGCACCCCAGCCAGGTCCGCGCTCCAAGGCGCGAAGCGCATGTCACGATTTTTCCCCCTCGAAGACGAAACGCCTCGCCGGCCTGAACCGGCGAGGCGTTCCTCAGACCATTTGGTTTGCCTTACAGCGAGTAGTTCGGCACCGAAATATAGGTGCCGTTGCTGCTCTCCGTCCCGGCGCCCCACGGGGCAACCTTGAACCAGTCGGTCGTGCATTTGTCGCCGGTATAGCCGTTCTGCTGGCGCCATTCGCCCGGATTGCCCTTCTTGCCGTTTCCGCCGCCAGTGCTCGGCGAAATGCAGACGACAACCTGACCGATATGGAATTCGCCCGTCACATCGATGCGGCCGCCATGCGCCTCGAAGCCTGGAAGAGTGTCGGTCTGCGCCAGGTCGACAGGCGTACCGGCAGCCGTTGCATAGAGAACCGGCAGATCATAATGCTCGTCGATGACTTCATCGTAAGCGGGTGTACCTTCGAACCGGCAACGCGGGTTGTTATCATTCGGGATGTAGAGCTGTCCCCACCACGGCTGGCCATTATCGGTTTGCTGTTCGCAGTTTCTGCGGATGGCTTCTTCGTCACCGCCGGTACCGTCATCGTTGAAAACGTAGACGCCGACGGCGCGGTGATGGATGACCTCGGCCGGATAATATTTTTCGAAATTGATGTTGCAGCTGAAGTCGTAGCGGAAGGTCGATTCAAAATCGGCGGTGTAATTATAGCTATGATCGGGCCAGTAGCCCGCCGTCGACCATTGGTCGCCAAACAGGTTGACGCTGCCGCCGATCCGGAAGGGATCGCCGCGAATCTCGGACGTTGCCGGAACATAGGGACCGATGAGCACGATCGAGCTTTCATCGATCGTGCGCGAGCCGGTTTCGGTCGGACCGCTCACCAGCGTCGCACCGCCCAGTACGACTTCTCCCGTCCAGACATCGCCATTGCCCGTATCATAGCTGGCGGCAATCGCGTCGCATTGCGACTGCATGTCCGCGAGCGTTCCCGCGTCCGGCCCTTGCGGCATTGGCTCCTGGGTCGGAACCGCCCATGCCGCCGTGCTCGCAATCGACGCGAGTACCATCGCGCTTGCCGCGGCAAGCGATGCTATTTTCCTGGTCATGATATTCTCCCACTCGTGTCCCGCGCTGCGGGCTTGGTCGCTCATACGAAGGCTCGATGCGACCCGAGTCGCCTTCATGCAACCTTGATAGTTTAATAGGTTATTTTAGTTAAGCCCAAAAGTTGCATGTCTCAGGGTGAGACGCCCCGCCCAGTATATATGAATTTGCAGGGGCGCGGAACGCGGCTCTTGGACATATCTCTTTAAAATTGTGTCATTTTTAAAAAGCGCACCTTGGACGCTGCGGGAGATTTCCGGCGCCGTGCGCACGCTGTTGGCAGCGGGGTAGCGTTGCATTTGATGAAACCGGTTCTCGCCAAAGCCCGCCAGGGTTTGCAGCGCGCTCAAGATCAGTTTGCCGAGACTTTTCCCGGGGAAGGATCGCTGTACTCCTTCTCCCCATGCCCCGCGTCCGCGAGGCAAATCCTGGCGCTAGGACCGGACGGCGTAGACCTTCGCGCGGGGGGAGCACGGGCTGGACGGCATTAAGAGGACAAAAAGGCGCGGGGGGAGCGGGTCCGGCCAGCCGTTCATCCGCTTCCGACGCTTTCGGCTGCGCCTAGGCGGCCTTCACGCTCACCCGCTGGTCGACGAGCTGCGCCTCGCCATAGGCGGTGAGAAAGGAGATGTCGGCGGCATCGCGGCCGGCCGCGATCTTGATGAGCTCTCCCGCGCAGGCCATTCCGGTCGGGTCGATCAGATGCCAGTTGCCGCCGACAAACACCTCGGCGACGGCGTGGAAATCCTGCGGCTCGACATGAGGCGCATAGGCGCTGACGACGCGCGCTGGGAAATCGGCGGCACGGGCGAGGGCGACAAGGACATGCGCATAATCCCGGCACACCCCGCGCCGCGCGAGGAAGCTGTCGATGGCGGTCGTTCCCGTATCGCTCGTGCCCGCAGCATAAGTGAAGCTCCGCGCGATCCAGTCCCGCATCGCCGCGATCTTTGCGCCGCCCGCGATGTGGCCGAACTCGGCCTCGACAAAGGGGACGAGCTGGTTCGAGGGGCAATAGCGCGATTCGTTGAGATATTGCACCACGCCCGGAGGCAGGCGGTGAAGCGGCACCTGCGCGAGCGGTTCGAGCGGCCGGTCGCAGCGCTCGACTTCGACGATTGCAGAATAACGCGCCTGCAGCCGCCCGCCGCAGCGAACCCAGATCCGCTCGCCAATCCCGTCGGGGGCGGCGATACGGGCAAAATGTTCAGGCGTGCCCGCATCGAAACGCGAGCGCGCGACATGCTGCTCACCCGGAAGCGCTGCGGCCTCGACCTGAAGCATCAGATAGATGGGCTGGGAGAGACGATAATCGAGGAGGACGGAGATCTGGAACTTCATCGAGAGATAACGCACGGAGGGCCATTCGGTGGCGCGCCGCAGCGAATATGGCGGGCCACACGCAAATGCAAGGATGCGCAAAGCGCCTTGAGGCGATATGGGGGCGCCCGCGCGCCCAGCGCCGTCCACTCCAAAGGTTCAGCATGACTGCCTCGCGCACCATCCCCTTCATTGTCGCCACCATCTTCATGGACGCGGTGGGTTTCGGCATCATCATGCCGGTGCTGCCGCAGCTGGTGATGGAGGTCGGGCGCATCGACCTGCCGGACGCGATCGAGGTCGGCGCGTGGATCGGCCTCGTCATGGCGGTCGCGACCTTTTTCGGCTCGCCGCTGCTTGGCAATCTGTCGGACCGCTTCGGGCGGCGGCGCGTGCTCCTGCTCGCGCTCGCCGGGCTCGCCGCGGACTATATCCTGTTGACGGTCGTCGACACCCTGCCCTGGCTGTTCATCGCTCGGGCATTGTCGGGCTTCTTCGGGGGGAGCTACGCGGCCGCGCAGGCCGCGATCGCCGACGTCACGCGACCTGAAGAACGCGCGCGCAACTTCGGATTCGTGGGCGCGGCCTTCGGGATCGGCTTCGTTGCGGGGCCGGTCATCGGCGGCCTCCTCGGGGAGATTGGGCCGCGCACGCCGTTCGTGGCCGCAGCGGTGCTTGCGGCGGCGAACATGCTCTATGGCCTCTTCATCTTTCCCGAAACGCTGCCGGCGGAGCGGCGCCGCGCCTTCGACTGGCGGCGCGCCAACCCGCTCGGCGCCTGGCGGGCGATGCGCGCGCTCGCCGGCATGGAGAGCGCCGCGCTGGTCCTGCTGCTCTGGCAGATTGCGAGCCTCGTATATCCGATGACGTGGAGCTTTTACTGCATCGCGCAGCTCGGCTGGACCCCGGGGATGATCGGCGCCAGCCTCGCCGCGGTCGGGGTGATGATCGCGATCGGCCAGACCTTCGTCGTCGGTCCCGCGGTCGCACGCTTCGGCGAGCGCGATGCGGCCACCTTCGGTCTGCTCGTCGCGGTCGCGATCTTTGTCGGCTTCGCCTTCGTCAGAACGACGTGGGGCGCCTTCCTGCTGCTCGTCCCGACCGCGCTGCAAGCGCCGGTGCAGCCCGCGCTGATGGCGATGATGTCGCGCCGCGCATCGGCCGATACGCAAGGCGAGGTCCAGGGGATCTCGGCGATGGTCATGGGCTTTGGCCAACTCGTCGCGCCCCTCCTCCTGACCGGGACGATGGCATGGTTTACGGGACGAAGCGCGCCCGTCCATTTCCCCGGCGCGGCCTTCCTGGTGGCGGCCTTCTTCGGACTGCTCGCGGCCGCAATGCTGCGCCGCCTGCCGCGCGCCGCGCGGGCCGAAGATTCAGAGATGCCGGCTCAGATGCCCCCGTCGGTCACCGTATAGCCGGCGGCCTCTATGCCCGCAGTCACCGCCGCAACGCAGGCGGCGACGGCATCGGCGTCGGTCGAGCGGATCACGAAATTGGCGCCGGTTCGCCCCTCGCGAAAGAAAGGATAGCTGCCGATCGCGACGCCCGCATGAGCGATCTCGGCCGCACGCAAAATGTCGGCAACTTCGCTTTCGGGCGCCCAGGCGCCGATCGTGCGGGCGACGAGCGGGGCGCCGCCCTCGAGCTCGCCGGTGAGCGCGTCGAGCATGCCCGCGGTGATATGGGGAACCCCCGCCATCACGAAGAGATTGCCGATGCGGATGCCCGGCGCGCCCGACATGCGGTTCGGGATCAGCTCGGCGCCGGCTGGAACACGCGCCATGCGCAGCCGCGCCTCGGTGAGTTCGCCCCCGCGCGCCGAATAATAGCGCTCGAGGATCGCGCGTGCCTGCGGGTGGATCACCACCTCCACGCCCAAGGCCTTTGCCACCGCATCGACGGTGATGTCGTCGTGGGTCGGACCAATGCCGCCGGTTGTGAAAACATAATCATAGCGTGCGCGCAGCGCCGTCAGCGCGTCGACAATCTCTTCCTCGACGTCGGGAACGATCCGCACTTCGCGCAGGCGAATCCCCTGCACGTCGAGCCAGGTCGCGATCTGCGCGACATTCTTGTCCTGGGTGCGGCCCGAGAGAATCTCGTCGCCGATCACCAGCACGGCGGCGGTCCAGATGCGTTCGTCGCTCATCGCTTTGCCTTAACCCGCTGCCGTGACAAAACAAGCCCGCTGGAAGCCTGAGCATGTTCCTGATATGTTCCAGCCGAATCGACGGGAGATGATGGATGGCCGACAATCTCATATTCTACACCAACCCCATGTCGCGCGGGCAGATCGTGCGCTGGATGCTCGAAGAGGTGGGCGCCCCCTACGAAACGCGCTTGCTTGATTTTGGTACGACGATGAAAGCGGACGATTATCTGGCCATCAATCCGATGGGAAAGGTGCCCGCGGTCGTCCATGGAGGCAAGGTTGTGACCGAATGCGCCGCGATCTGCGCCTACCTCGCCGACGCCTTCCCTGCCGCGGGCCTCGCCCCGTCCCTCGCCGATCGGGCCGATTATTATCGCTGGCTCTTTTTCACCGCCGGCCCCGTCGAGCAGGCGATCACCGCCAAGTTTTTCGGGATCGAGCCCGACGCCGACCAGCAACGCTCAGCGGGGTTCGGGACGCTCGAGCTCGCGCTCGGCGCGCTCGAGCGCGCGGTTGCGGGCAAGACCTATGTCGCCGGCGAGCGCTTCAGTGCCGCCGACGTCTATGTCGGGAGCCAGATCGACTGGGGTATGGAGTTCGGCACCATCCCTGCGCGTCCCGCATTCGAGGCCTATGTCGCACCGCTGCGCGAGCGCGCGGCTTACAAGCGGGCCAAGGAGATCGACAACGGCCTCATTGCCGAGATGCAGGCGGCGAACCCCGCGTAGGAGGCGTCTCGCCATTCAGTATCAGCCCTTCATCGCCGCTGAGGCCGCGCCCTCAGGGCAGCGCGCGAAGGAGGCCGGCGGCGAGCGGCGCGAGCCGCGCAATTTGCGGGTCCTGCGATTCGGCTGCACTGACGTAGACCGCCTGGGCAAAGGCGGTGCTGTTGTGGACCGCGGCGAGCTTGGCATCGCTGTCAAGGGGCGGCTGAAGACGCTCGGCTCCGCCGGCGGCGAGCGCCTCGAACCAGGCGTTCCACGCCGATAGGTCGATGTCGGCGCGGCGGGCGAGGAAGAGTAGGGGCCGCGCAAGCCGGCCGGGCTCGCCATAATGATAAAAGACGGGTTCGCCGGGCACCACCTGTGACGCGATTGCACTGAGGAGCAAATCGGCATCAGCGCGCGTGAGCCGCGGGTTGAGCGCGAGCTGCAGCATGAGGTCGGCGCCGTGCGCGACGCCATGCCGCCACCCCTCGCCTTCTTCAAAGCCGCGATAATCGGTCACGCCGCTCAAATAGGCGCTCCCGGCTTCGGCGAGCGCGTGAAGCTCCGCCTCGGTAAGCCAGGGCGCAATCCGGTCGGTGCGCGCGATCTCGGACAGCGCCAGCACCGCAAATGGCCGGCGGAACCCCCGTGCATCCTCTGGCGCCGCCATCGCGGCCGTCAGCCGCCGCAGCGCCTCGCGCATTTGGGAGGCGGTCAGATGCCTTGCGCGCAGGCCCTCGGACCAGAGCATGTAGGCGAAATCGTCGCGCACTGCAGGATCGGGGTCGCCGAGGCAACCGGCGAGGGCATCGAGATCGGCCTCGCCCGCCTTGGGAAAAAAGGTGGCCGCATAGCTTTTAAGATCGCCATCGGCAGGCGGCGCGATCGAACAGACCGCCTCATTTGCGGTCGCCGCCGAGGGCGAGGCCATGACCAGCGCGGCCAGCAGACCCAATTGTTTCACCTGTCCCCTCCCTCAATGAAAAAAGCCCGGCGAGTGTTTCGCCGGGCTTTCGTGCCGTGTCTCTGCCGGTGCGCTTATTCGCGGCTGCCGAGCAGGTTGAGCAAAAAGGTGAACATGTTGACGAAGTCGAGGTAGAGGCTCAGCGCTCCCATTACCACCGACTTGCCCACGAAATCGGTGCCGCGGACATAGAAATACATGCTCTTGATCTTCTGCGTGTCATAGGCGGTGAGGCCCGCGAAAACGAGCACGCCGATGACGCTGATCGCAAGGCTGAGCGCCCCCGACTGGAAGATGAACGCGTTGAGCAGCATGGCAACGAGAATGCCGAACACGCCCATGATCAGGAAGGTACCGAAGCCCGACAAATCCCTCTTGGTCGTATAGCCATAAAGGCTAAGGCCGAGGAATGCGGCGGCAGTCGCGAAGAAAGTCTGCGCGATCGACGTCTGGGTGAAAGCGAGGAAGATCGTCGACATCGACAGACCCATCACCGCAGCATAGACCCAGAAGATCGCCTGCGCCGCGGTCGTCGACAGCTTGTTGATGCCAAAGCTCAGCACCATCACGAAGGCCAGCGGTGCAAGCATCACCACCCACATCAGCGGGCTGCCGATCATCGAGGCCGTGAAGCCCGAATTATAGGCCAGCATTGCGACGATGCCCGTCAGCAACACCCCTGAACCCATATAGTTGTAAACCGACAACATGTACGACCGCAGACCGGCATCAACGGCTCCGTCTGCCGTACGGACGGCGCCAAAACCGGACGCCGCCACATTGGGGTCGTTCCAATTCGCCATTATCAAATCTCCATCACTGGCCAGACCATACCGGCCGTACGGGCAATATCGGCATTTTATCCGCGGCTTTCAAGCGAAACCGGTAAAAACGGGAAATGGGGCCGAGCAAGCGTGACCCAGCGCGGCGGGGCGCCTATGTTCGCCGCGCCATGCCCAAGCACCGCCTGTTCGTCGCCCTCCGCCCGCCGCGCGCCATTCGCGCCGAGCTCCTTGGCGCGATGCATGGACTGGCGGCGGCGCGCTGGCAGAGCGACGAACAGCTCCATCTCACGCTGCGCTTCATCGGCGAGGTCGACCGCCACCGCGCAGAAGACATCGCCGCAGCGCTCGGCGTCCTCCACGCCCCCGCGGTCACGGCGCGCATTTCCGGGGTCGGGATATTCGAGCGGCAGGGCCGCCCGCACACGCTCTGGGCGGGGGTCGAACCGCACGCACCGCTCGCTGCGCTCCACCGCAAGGTCGACCAATGCCTCATGCGCGTCGGTATTGCCCCCGAGACGCGCGCCTTCACGCCGCACATCACGCTCGCGCGGCTCAACCGCTCGGCAGGGCCAGTCGCGCCCTTTCTCGCGCTTCACGGCGATCTTGCAAGCGCGCCCTTTCTCTTCGGCCATGTCATTCTCTTCGAAAGCGAGCTCGCGCGCGGAGGCTCGCGCTATCACCCAGTCGCGCGCTACCCGCTTGAGAATTTGGACACGAGCGCCGAGGCGACTGCGCTGACGTCGGCCCAGGTCGCCGCGAAGCCCCCCTCGTCGCCATAATAGGGATCGGCGACGCTTTCACCCGCGCGCCCCGGCACAAGATCGAGCATCAGCATGAGCTGCGCCGTCGCATCGGAAGGCCGGATCGCGCGCGCATCGCGCAAATTCTGGGTGTCGGCAGCAAGGATGAGGTCAAAGCGCCGAAAATCCGCCACGACAAGCTGGCGTGCGCAAAGAGCGCCGATGTCGGTTCCGCGCCGCCGCGCCTCGGCCTGGGCGCGGGGATCGGGGGCCTTGCCAACATGCCAGTCGCCGGTGCCAGCCGAATCGAGCCTCCCTGCAATCCCCGCTTCGGCGAAGGCCGCACGCGCGGCGCCCTCTGCGAGCGGAGAGCGACAGATATTGCCAAGACACAGGAACAGGATGGCCGGGACATCGGATCGGTCGTGATTCATGGGTCCTATCGTTGCTCCAAAAAAGTTGAACCGACTTTCAACTTGCGCTGCTTCGCGGCTCTGCTAGCCATGTCGGCCAACGATAATGGGCGAGGGAGCGCGGTGCCAGATGGCTGACACGATAAATGAGGCAAGGGCGGGAGCCGAAAGCGCAGAGGCAGAGCCGCGCGCAACGGGCTACAGCTGGTATGTCCTCGGCGTCCTCGTCATCGTCTACATCCTCAATTTCATCGACCGCCAGATCATCAGCATCCTTGCCGTCGACATCAAGGCCGACCTCGGGCTCAAGGATGGCGACATGGGCTTCCTCGGCGGCGCCGCCTTTGCGGTCTTCTATGCCTTGTTCGGCATCCCGCTCGGGCGCCTTGCCGACAATTGGAGCCGCGTCCGGCTGCTGTCGATCGGTCTGACCTTGTGGTCGGCCATGACCGCCCTGTCGGGCTTTGCCTATGACAAGATCAGCCTCACCTTCGCACGCATGGGGGTCGGGGTCGGCGAGGCGACCGCAAGTCCCACCGCCTATTCGCTGATCTCGGACTATTTCCCGAAGCGGCAAAAGGCCACCGCCCTCGCCATCTATTCCTCCGGGCTCTATCTCGGCGGCGGTGTGTCGCTGTTCATCGGCGCGCTGATCGTCGAGGCGTGGAACAAGGCGTGGCCGGCGGGCGGGCCGATGGGGCTTGTCGGCTGGCAGGCCGCCTTCCTGGCGGTCGGCATTCCCGGCCTCATTCTCGCGCTGTGGGTCGCGAGCCTGCGCGAACCCGTCCGCGGCGCAATGGACGGCGCTCCCAGCGAGGGTTCACCGACGCCATTTCGCGAATTCGGCAAGGATCTCTCGATGATCGTCCCGCCGCTGACGCTGTGGGGCGCGGCAAAGCGGGGACCGAGGGCGCTCGCGGTCAACATCGGCTTTGCAGCAGCCGTCGCCGCCTTCGCCTTGTGGATGATCCGCCTGACGGGCAATGTCCCGCAATGGAGTGCGGTCGCGCTTGGCTATTATGCGGTCTTTTCGTGGGCGAGCGCGCTTCGTGCCAATGACCCTGCGACCTTCCGCCTGATCTGGGGTACGCCGGCGTTCATCTGCACCACGCTCGGCTACGGCCTCGTCAGTCTCGCCGCTTATGCGCTGGCTTTCTGGTCGGCGCCCTACGCCGAAATCGTGCTCGGTCTTCCCAAGCAGGAGCTCGCCATCATCCTCGGAGGCAATGGCGCGCTCAGCGGCTTCGTGGGCGTGATCCTTGGCGGATGGGCGGCCGATCAGCTGCGCAAACGCAATCCGGCTGGCCGCATCTGGATGATCATCTTTGGCGTCGTCGCGCCGATCATTCCGATCTGGATCGGCTACACGACCGCAGACCCGACGCTCTTCTATGTCATGAATTTCCTTGCAGGACTTTTCGGTGCCGCAGCGCTCGGCGCTGCGGCGGCGACGACGCAGGATCTCGTGCTGCCCCGGATGCGCGGAACGGCCACCGCCGCCTTCTTCCTCGGCACGACGCTCGTGGGCCTTTCCTTCGGCCCCTATATGGTCGGGCAGATTTCAGATCTCGCGGGCACCCTTGTCGACGGCAAGCTCATCGGCGACCTGCGCACCGGCATTTTGTCGCTGATCGGCGTTGCGCCGATCGCGCTGGGCCTTCTTCTTTATGCCTATCGCGCCGTGCCGCAGGCCGAGGCGACGATCGCTGACCGAGCGGCGCAGGCGGCCGATACCTAAATCCAAGCCGGTCGCAGTGCCGCCGGAGCGTCGCGACCAGCCCGTCAGTTCGCCTGCGGGGTGACGATCACGCCGCAGGCGATGCGATCGCCGCTGTTGCCACTCGGGTCGCTCCGGTAATCGTCGGGCCCCGCATGAATGACGAAGGCCGCGCCGTCGGCGTCAAGAAGCGCATTCTCCCCCGCGAGGGGCGTGCCGACAAGGTGGAGCGATGCGCGGCCGATCGTGTCGGGCTCGATCACCAGATTGGGAAGGTCGCCGTGATGCGCGCCCATCGGGTTGTCGCGGCCATGCTGCGCACCCGTCGGGTTCCAGTGCGGTCCCGCGCTGGTGAACCCCGGCGGCGTGCACTGCCCTACAGCGTGAAGGTGCATCCCATAGGTGCCCGCTTCGAACCCGCGCGCGATGACCTCGATCCGAAGACCGCTGTCGTCCCTGAAGATGTCGACGCGGCCGCGATCCGCGCCGCGGGCGTCATGGAGCTGTGCGGTCGCGTCGGGCACCGGCAGCTTTTCCGTGTCGCCTCCCGTCGTCGCGCACGCTCCAAGTCCCAGCGCCGCGAGCGTGACCGCGGCAATGCCCGCCAGCCGTTTTGAACCGATCGTCATCATCGAGCTCCCCATTTTATGCTGGGCTCGCTGCCTCTCGCCGCGAATCCACGAAGGGGATGATGCCCCTAATCGCTGCGGGTTCCAATAGCTATGTGTCTGAAACCGTGGCGTGCGACCTCTTCGCGGCGGTAGATGTTGCGCAGGTCGACGAGGAGCCTGTCGGTCATCGTGGCGCCGAGGCGCGCGAGGTCGAGAGCCCTGAAGGCGTCCCATTCGGTGACGATGGCGACCGCGTCGGCGCCTTCGGCCGCAGCATAGGCGCTGTCCTTCATCTCGACCTCGGGCATCATCGGCGCTGCGATCGCCATGCCCTCAGGATCATAGGCAGTGACGCGTGCGCCGGCGTCGAGCAGGGTCTGGACGATCGCAAGGCTCGGCGAATCGCGCATGTCGTCGGTGTTCGGCTTGAAGGTAAGGCCGAGGAGCGCGACCGTCTTGCCGCGCGCATTGCCGCCCATCGCGGCGATGATCTTGCGTCCCATGGCGCGCTTGCGAAGATCATTGGCCTGCACGGTCGCCTCGACGAGCCGCAGCGGCACGTCATTGTCCTGCGCGGTCTTGAGCAGCGCGAGCGTGTCCTTGGGAAAGCAGCTGCCGCCATAGCCGGGACCGGCGTGAAGGAATTTGGCGCCGATCCGGTTGTCGAGCCCGATGCCGCGCGCCACGTCCTGGACGTCCGCGCCCACCGCTTCGCACAGGTCCGCAACCTCGTTGATGAAGGTGATCTTGGTCGCGAGAAACGCATTGGCCGCATATTTGATCATCTCCGCGGTGCGGCGGCGGGTGACGAGGATCGGTGCTTCGTTGAGGAAGAGCGGGCGATAGATTTCGCGCAGCACGGCCTCCCCGCGCGCATCCTCGGCCCCGATGACGATCCGGTCGGGGCGTTTGAAATCACCGATCGCGGCGCCTTCGCGCAGAAACTCGGGGTTCGAGGCGACGCTGTGCGTCCGCCCCGGCGCCTGACCCCGCAGAATGCGCTCGACCTCGTCCCCCGTGCCAACGGGCACGGTCGACTTGGTGACGATCACGCAGTCGTGGTTGAGCGTCGCGGCGAGCTCCTCGGCAGCGCCGAAGACGTAGGACAGATCGGCATGGCCATCGCCGCGGCGCGAGGGCGTGCCGACCGCGATGAAGACGGCGTCGGCCTCTGCCACCGCCGGCGCAAGGTCCGTGGTGAAGGAGAGCCGTCCTGCCGCGACGTTCGCCGCGACGAGCGCGTCGAGCCCCGGCTCGTAGATCGGCATCCGTCCCGCATCGAGCGCCTCGATCTTCCCCGCGTCCTTGTCGACACAGACGACATCGTGCCCGAAATCGGAGAAGCAGGCCCCCGACACCAGGCCCACGTAACCGGTTCCGATCATGGCGATTTTCATGGCGCACCTTCTGCTTGCGCCGCGCACGGCGGCGATGCGTCCTTAAGGACAAAAGACCCAATGGAAAAGGGCCGCGAATTGCTTCGCGGCCCTTTCCGACAATCGCGTTAAGGATCGATGATCAGAAAACGCGGGCGTATTGTTCGTTCCCGACGAAGCCGAGCTTGCCGACCCCGCTGCGCTTGATCACCGCCATGACATTGTCGACGATGTAATAGCGCGCAAAGGGATCGGGCTGCACCTGCAATTCGGGTTCGACCGGCAGTGCCTTGGTCTCTTCCAGATATTGCGCAAGCTGCGCCAGGTCGATTGCGGTGCCGTTCCAGCTGATCGTGCCGGCGGCGTCGATCATCACCTTGTTCTTTTGCGGATCGACATTGTTCTGATTATCCGACGGAACGGGCAGATCGATCTTCACCGCGTGAGTCTGGACCGGAATGGTAATGATGAACATGATGAGGAGCACGAGCATGACGTCGATCAACGGCGTCGTGTTCATGTCCATCATCGGTTCATTTTCGTCCCGATCGCCAACGGCCATGGCCATAGGATTATTCCTTCAATCTAGCGGGCGATGCCCTAGAGGCGGCCCAGCGTGCCCGAACCAGGCGCAGGCTCCGAAATGAACCCGATCTTCTGGAAGCCGGCATATTGCATCGTATAGATCACCCCGCCGATGCACTGGTACGGCGTGTTGATGTCGCCGCGGATGTGCACTTCGGGGAAATTATCTTCGGTGATATTCTGCGGACCGCCGATCTGCGCGAGAAGATCCTCAAGTTTCTTCTGGCCCTTTTCGAGCAGCTGCCGCGAATCGACCGGCGTCTGGCCCCAAAAGACTTCGCACGCCGTGCTATCAGCATTGGGTTCGCCGTCCCCGTCCGTGTCCGCCGAACGCACCGAGAGGTTCACATTCTCCGGCTTGGTCGTCGTCGGCTCGAAGACCACTGCAGGCAGCTTGAGGTTCACCGTCTCCAGCACCACGGGAACCGTGATGAGGAAGATGATGAGCAGCACCAGCATAATGTCCACGAGCGGAGTCGTGTTGATGTCGGACATCGGGGCATCTTCGCCCTTGTCGCCTACACTCATCGCCATAGGATTAGCATCCTGTCACAAAATTTTCATCATGGCCCGGCGGGGCGCCAACGGGCAGCCGCGCCGTCCTGGAAATCCGCCCCGGCCGACTTAGGCCGGAGCGGCTTTCCCGGAAAAATCAGGCCTTCTTCGGCGCCGCGGCCGGAGCAGCCGGCTTCGCAGCGGCAGCGGCCGGTTTCACCTGGCCGTTCGACATGATCGAGCCGAGAACGTCGTTCGAGAAGGTCGAGAGGCGGCGGGCGATCGACTTATTGCGGCTCTGGAGCCAGTTGAACGCGAGCACCGCGGGAACCGCCACGATCAGACCGATGGCGGTCATGATGAGCGCTTCACCGACCGGACCGGCGACGGTGTCGATCGAGGCCTGACCCGACGCACCGATCTTCACGAGAGCGCGAAGAATACCGATAACCGTACCGAACAGACCTACGAACGGAGCGGTCGAACCCACGGTCGCGAGGAAGGCGAGGCCCGAATTCAGCTTCGAGTTGATGTGGTTCTGCGAACGCTCGAGCGTGCCGTGCATCCAGTCATGCGCTTCGACGGGGTCGGTCAGCTTGTTATGCTCTTCGCTGGCGCGAAGACCGTCTTCGACGACCTGGCGATAGGCACTGTTCTTCTCCAGCTTCGCAGCGCCATCAGCAAGGCTGGGCGCGCGCCAGAAATTGGCGTCGACCGCCTTGGCCTGGCTCATGACCTTGTTCTGCTCGAACAGCTTGGTGAACAGGATGTAGAGCGTTCCGACAAACATGATCAGCAGCACCAGGAAGGTGATCTGCGAGACAATGCCGCCTTCGCACAGCGCGGGGATGAGGCCGTAGGGGTTTTCGCCTTCGGTCTTCACACACATCGAAGCGGGCATGAGGGACAGCCCCGCATCGTGGCTGCCCGCCGCAGCAGCGGCATTTGCGATCAGATTAAACATATAGGTTATTCCCTCTCAAAAAAGTCAAAGTCTTGAAATGGCAGGGCCCGCAAAGAACCCTAGTTGTTGAGTTTCCAGGTGAACCGGCTCGACCAGGTACCCGTCGTGGGGTTGCCATCGCTATCGAGCGGCGGCGAGAAACGTGCGCGGCGCATCATCAGACGGCACGCCGTTTCGTCGAGGTCGGAATGTCCGCTGGAAGATGTGACGTCACAGCCCGTCGGACGGCCATCGGCGCCGACCGTCAGGCGAAAACCGGTGGTTCCCGCGCGTTCCTCGCGCTTTGCGCGCGCCGGATAGTCGTCGTCGGTCACCCAGCGACCGGGCGAGCCCTTGGGCTTCGCAGGCGCTGATTTATTGACGGCGGGAGGCGCCGGCGGAGCCGGCGGAATGTAGACGGGCGGCGGCGGCGCCGGGGGGGGCGTCGGAACCGACTGCACCGTATTGGTCGTCACCGGGGGGGGAATCGGCGAGGGCGGCGTCACCACAGGCGGCGGAGGCGGCAGCTTGTTATCCGGCGGCGGAGGCGGCGGCGGCTCCTCCGGCGGCGGCGGCTCTTCGACGTCTACGACGTCCAATTTTTCGGCGATTTTCTTGACGATACTGATATTCAGACCGTTAACCAGACCATAGCCCAGCACAGCAGTAAACAGACCGACCAAGACAATCGCCACTACCCTGTTTTTAGGGTCGACATTATCACCATAAGCCATTCAGGGACGACGCTCCTTGCTAGATCATCCTGACACCAATCCATACCGCGCGGTTCGGTTGCCAAAACATGCCCGGATGATTTCCGATGCGTTCCGCGAGACCCGGCGGTCAGCTTCCGGCTGTTATATTGTTCCGGGCGCTTCGCCGCACGTCCTATCGCGGTGGCGGCAAGTTCGCAAACCCTTTATCAGCGGTTAATGTGCCCTGTCCCATGATGGGGTTTCGGCGCGCAACCGCGCCTTTGCAATGACGGAAAGTGACCCGATGACACGCCTGATCCTCCCCGCCGCGCTCGCAAGTCTTAGTGTCCTAACCATCGGGAATTCGGCGGTTTCAGCCATGCAGGCCGCCGCGCCGGCCAGCGCGGCGTCCGCGAGCCCTTATACTTACGCAGACCTTGCAGACCTCGCATCGATCGCCCCCATCGTGCTGCACGCGCACATCGCCGACAGCACGGTCCTGAAGCCCGAACGGGCGCCGGGACTCGCAGCCGGCCGTGCGCGATTCTATGTCGAAGCCGAGGTTGTGAGCCTGATTCGCGGCTCTGGACCGCTTGCCAAACGTATCTCCTATCTCGTCGATCTGCCGCTCGGTGCCAACGGGAAGCCAGTGAAACTCAAGCGCAAGCAACCCGTCCTGCTCTTCGCTCGCCCTGTCGCAGCCGGCGCGGCGGGTGCCACAAGCACGAGCAGCGTACAGCTCGTCGCCCCCGATTCCCAGATCGCCTGGGATCCCGCGACGGAGGCGCAGCTTCGCGCGATCCTGACCGAGCTCGTAAAACCCGGGGCACCGCCCAAGGTGACCGGCATCGCCAACGGCTTCCACGTTCCCGGGACGCTTCCCGGGGAGGGAGAAACCCAATTGTTCCTCGAAACCGCAACCGGCGAGCCGGTTTCGCTCGTGATCACCACCCGCGCGGATGGGTCGCGGACCTGGGCCGCGGCCTTTGGTGAAATCGTCGAGGGCGCCGGGGTGCCCCGACGCAATACGCTTGCCTGGTATCGCCTCGCCTGCGGCCTGCCGCGCAGCCTGCCGCTCTCCAAGCTCGCCGGCACGCCCGCCGAGGACCGGCGAAAGGCGGCTGCCGATTATGCGGTCGTACTCGGCGCGCTCGGCGACTGCACCCGGACGCGCACGCCCCCCAAGGGATAAAGCCTGGCTTGGCCCCGCCGAAGCCCCGCCGGGCTTGTATCCGTCCAAAAAGCCGATAGGTGCGCTCGCACCCGCGGGCGCCGCCCGCCCCGCCGAACCGGAGTGCCAGCATGTCGCCATCGCCCACCCCCACCGCTCCCCGCCCGCCGCTGCGTGTCGCGCTCGCCGGGATCGGCGTCGTCGGCGGCGGCGTGGTACGGCTGCTTGAGGCGAATCGCGAGCTGATCGCGCGCCGCGCCGGCCGGCCGATCGAAATCGTCGCCCTCTCCGCGCGCGACCGCCACAAGGATCGCGGCGTCGACCTGTCGGCCTATCGCTGGGAAGACGACATGGGCGCGCTGGTCGCGGCCGAGGATGTCGATGTCGTCGTCGAGATGGTCGGCGGCGCCGACGGCCCCGCGCTGACCCTTGCGCGGCAGGCGCTTGGCGCAGGCAAGGCGCTGGTCACGGCGAACAAGGCGATGATCGCGCATCATGGACTCGATCTTGCCCGTCTCGCCGAGGAAAAGGACACGCCGCTCAAATATGAAGCCGCGGTCGCCGGCGGCATCCCGGTCATCAAGGCGATCCGCGAGGGCGCCTCGGCGAACGAGATCGCGCGCGTCTATGGGATCCTCAACGGCACCTGCAATTATATCCTCACACTGATGGAGCGGGAGGGAGCAGGTTTCGCCGACGCGCTCGCCGCTGCGCAGGCCGAGGGCTATGCCGAGGCCGACCCGACCTTCGACGTCGACGGCATCGACGCTGCGCACAAGCTGTCGATTCTCGCCGCGCTCTGCTTCGGTACCCAGCTCGACATCGGCGCCGTCGCCGCGACGGGCATCCGCGGCCTCATCGCCGCCGACATCCGCGAAGCCGAGGCCTTGGGTCACCGCGTCCGCCTGATCGGCATGGCCGAACGCGATCCTGCGAACGGGGGCGCTCTCTATCAGCATGTGCAACCCTGCCTCGTTCCCGCCGACCATCCGCTCGCTTACGTGCCGGGCGCGCTCAATGCCGTGGTCGCCGAGGGCAATTTCGTTGGCCGCCTCTTCTTCGAGGGCGCAGGTGCTGGCGCGGGACCGACGGCCTCGGCCATCGTCGCCGACATCATCGACATCGCGCGCGACGAATATGGGCCCGCCTTTGCGATGCCGGTCGACGCGCTCGACCAGGCTCCTGCTGCGGATGCGGGGGCGCGCGTCGGAAAACATTATGTCCGCCTGATCGTCGAGGACCGCATCGGCGTACTCGCCGAAATCGCGACTGCGATGCGCGACGCCGGCGTGTCGATCGAAAGCTTCATCCAGCGCGGCGACGAGGCGGGCGGCGGCGTCTTGATCGCGCTCGTCACCCACGAAGGTCCCGCGCGCGCGATCCACGCGGCGCTCGCCGCGCTCGCCGCGTCGGACCATGTCGTGGGCGAGCCGATGCATATGCCAATCCTCGCGCTCTGAGGAGCTTGTTGTCGCCGGCGCCCCTGCTACCACTTGACCGGGGAACGAGAGCGGAAGTCGCATCATCGCCATGCGGACAAGGCCGACCGCTCTCTCATTTCGCTTGTCGACTGCTGGGCAGGAATGCGCCTGTGCCTTGCTGGGGCCAGCATGGGGGAAGGCGGCAGCCTCAACCCCTTTTGACTTACGCCGAAGTCCTGGCCTAGGGCTCCCCCTCCCCGGGCGGCGCAGACCCTTGCGTTTCGGGGTCGGTGCGGCGCTTTGCCAGTTCATAAAGGGCATTATATTCAGGGCCGGGCGGATAGCGCCCGCCGATGGGAATCCAGCTATAAGGCAGCCTGTCGAGGCTCATAGCCTTCGCTTCGGCGCGCGGCAGTTTGGGGGGCGCTTCGCGGCCCTCATTGCCGATCGCCCGCAACTCGGGGGGCAGCCGATAGCGCTCGGTGTCGCTGCCGCAAACGACAATCTCATCACCCTCGGCGGGCTTGCAGCGCCGGATCGGGTCGACGAGTGCCTGCGTATTGGCGATTGCGGTATCGGCGCTGACCACCGGCTCCTCGGCCGCGTGCGCACCGGTCTGTGCTCCCGTCACGCCCGCAAGGCACAGCGCAGCCAAAGCGGTGCTCGATCGGGCGATGCATTCTCGACAAGCGCGGCAGTGGGCCATATGGCGCGCACCATGCCCGAAGGGCGCGGCAAGACAACAGGGAATTGGAGATCAGCGATGACGAAAAGCGGCAGCAACCTCGACCGGGTGCTCGTGCTCGAAATGGTGCGCGTCACCGAAGCCGCGGCGATCGCTGCTGCCAAGCTGATCGGTCGCGGGGACGAGAAAGCCGCCGACGCCGCTGCCGTCGAGGCGATGCGCGCTGCCTTCAACGACCTTTACATGGATGGAACCGTCGTCATCGGCGAGGGCGAGCGCGACGAGGCGCCGATGCTCTACATTGGCGAGAAGGTCGGCAATGCGCCCGGCAAAGGCCCCAAGATCGACATTGCGCTCGACCCGCTCGAAGGCACGACGATTACCGCCAAGGCCGGCCCCAACGCACTCGCCGTGCTCGCGATCGCCGAGGAGGGCTGCCTGCTCAACGCGCCCGATGTCTATATGGACAAGCTGGCGGTCGGGCCGGGATATTCGTCCGACATCGTGAATTTCGACAAGAACGTGCGCGAGAACGTCGAGGCGGTCGCGCGGGAGAAAGGCGTGTCGCCGCAGGATATCATCGTCTGCGTGCTCGATCGCCCGCGCCACGAGGGCATCATCGCCGAGCTGCGCGCAATCGGGTGCGGCGTCGCGCTGATTCCCGACGGCGACGTTGCGGGCGTGATCGCGACGACCAATCCTGAAACCAATATTGACATCTATATGGGATCAGGCGGCGCACCCGAAGGTGTGCTCGCCGCGGCAGCGCTGCGCTGCGTCGGCGGCCAGTTCAAGGGACGCCTGATCTTCCGCAACGATGATGAACGGCTGCGCGCGAAGAAATGGGGCATCGAGGATCTCGACCGCGTCTATGACCTTGAGGACCTCGCCAAGGGCGACGTCATCTTCGCCGCGACCGGGGTCACTGACGGATCGTTGCTGCGCGGGGTCAAGCATCGCCGCGGAGGCATCCTCACCACCGAAAGCGTGGTCATGCGCGCCTCGTCGGGGACGGTGCGCTGGGTCAGGGGCGAGCACCGGATCGGCTGAGCCAAACCCCGCGCAAGTGGCGTCTGAGCGCGCCGCTTAAAAAATTCCCGCATCGAGCCCCTCGGCCAGCGCCGCGCCCAGCGCGCGCGCTTCGGCAAGGCGGCCTGGGGAAATCGTCTTGGGGGCGAGGATCGCCTCGGGTGTCTGCGCGGCGGTGTTCACGATTACAGGCTCGGCGACGCGCCTCAGCCGCCAGCCCGTCGCGATGCGGTCGAGCTGGCGCTGAGCGCTCTCCCCGTCCGACCCCGCGCATATGATCGTCGCATAGGGGCGGCCCTCGATCCGGCCGAGACAGGGATAATAGCAGCGGTCGAACATCTCCTTCATCGCGCCTGACAGCGCGGCAAGATTTTCAGGGCCGACGAATAGATAGCCCGCGGCCGCGAGCAGGTCGGCGGGTTCGGCGGCGCCCGCCGCCATCAACACACCCGCATCGCCCGCGCCTTCCGCCGACGCACGCGCGAGCGCTTCGCTGCCCCCGGTACGGCTGTGCCAAATGATAAGAAGTTTGCAGTCTGCCGCCATCTCATTCCCTATGCTGCCCGCTTGCCAAGCCCCGGCCCGGGGCGCAAGCCGTTCGGCAAGAGGGAGGGAATGCGATGAAAAAGGCGTGGATGGCGATGGCGCTTCCGGTGCTGCTGGCGGCTCCGGACGTCAGGGCGCAGGATGCGGCGTCGGCTGCGACGCGCGCGGCGCAGGCCGAGCTTGCCAAGCGGCTGCCGCTGGACGACCCTCAGGATTTCAAGAACGCTGTGCGCGGCAAGCTCGCCGAAATCGCAGGCGGGCTGATCACCGGCAAGGATGGCCAGATCATCTGGGACCGCCGGGCCTATGCTTTCCTGGACGCCGAAGAGGCGCCCGACACGGTCAATCCGTCGCTGTGGCGGCAGGCGCGGCTCAACGCGGTCCATGGGCTCTTTGAGGTGGTGCCGGGCAAGATCTGGCAGGTCCGCGGCTATGATATTTCGGTGATGACGATCATCCGCGGCAAAAGCGGCTGGATCATCGTCGACCCCCTCTTGTCCGAAGAGACCGCGGCAGCGGGTTGGAAGCTCTTCGCCGACACGGTCGAGACGCAGTCGGGCAAGCGGCCGATCAAGGCGGTGATCTTCAGCCACAGCCACAGCGACCATTTCGGAGGCGTCGGCGGCATAGTCTCCAAGGAAGAGGTCGCGCGGGAGAAGATCCGCATCATCGCTCCGCACGGTTTTTCAGAAGAAGCCACCGCGGAGAATGTCCTCGCCGGCGGCGCGATGGGGCGGCGGGCGCTCTACATGTTCGGCGCGATCCTCGCCCCGGGGCCGACGGGGCAGGTTGACACCGGGCTCGGCCCGAAGCTCTCGTCGGGAACGATCGGCTATATGGAGCCGACCGAAACGGTGCCAGCCACGGGCGCGAGCCTGACTATCGACGGGCTCGCCTTTGAATTTCTCGACGCGGGCGGGACCGAAGCGCCCGCCGAATTCGTCTTCTACATCCCCCCCTACAAGGCGCTGCACACGACCGAAGTGGTCACCCATAATCTGCACAATATCCTGACCTTGCGCGGCGCGCAGGTGCGCGATGCGCTCCACTGGTCGAAGGTCATCGACGCGATGCTGCTGAAATGGGGCGGATCGGCCGAGGTTGCTATGGCATCGCATCATTGGCCGACCTGGGGTGCGGGCGAGGTAAGCCGCCTCCTCTCAAACCAGCGCGGCGCCTATCGCTATGTCCATGATCGCACCCTGTTTCTCGCCAACCAGGGGGCCACGCTGCATGAGCTTGCCGACCAGACGGCCGAAGCTCCGGTGCAGGGCGCGGATTTCTCGACCCGCAGCTATTATGGCACGCTCAATCACGGCATGAAGGCAACCTATCAGCGCTATTTCGGCTGGTGGGATGGCAACCCGGCCAATTTCAACCCGCCCCCGCCTGAACAATCGGCACCCAAATATGTCGCGCTTGCAGGCGGCGCCGACAAGCTGCTCGCCGCGGGCGAGGCGGCGATCGCGTCGGGAGATTATCGCTGGGCAGCCGAGCTTTTGAACAAGCTCGTTTTCGCCGAGCCTGCCAATTTTGCGGCGCGCAGCGCGCTCGCCTCGACCTATGATCAGCTCGGCTATCAGGCGGAATCGGGAGCGTGGCGCAACTATTATCTCGCCGCCGCCGCCAGTCTGCGCGGCGCCGAGATCCCCGCCTCGGCGAGCAACGGTCAGAGCCGCAGCTTCGTGAGCGCGATCCCCACCTCGGTCTTCTTCGATGCGCTTGCAACGCGCTTCGACGCCGCGAGCGGCTCGGGTCTGAAGGGCGTGTTCCAGTTCGTGCTTCCCGATAGCAAGGAGGCGGTCGCCGTGGTCGTGGAGGGCGGGGTCGAATTCCCGCGCTACGGCGTCACCGATGCAGCGCCGACCGCGACGATCACGATCGATCGAAGGACCCTCGACGACGTCATGACGGGGCTGGCGCAATTTCCCGCGCTGATGCAGTCGGGCGCTATTCGCATCGAAGGCGACCGCACGGCATTCCTCTCATGGTTCGCGCTCCACCCGCGCGCCGACCCACGCTTCAATATAGTTGTGCCCTAGGGGTCAGCCGGACTATCGAGGAGGAATGACCGACACCGTTGCCGCTCGCCCCGTCGATCCCTTCGATGCGCATGCACTGAACGCGGCCGAGGGGCTCGATCCGGTCGATCCTGCCTTCCGCCACGTGCTCCGGATTTCAGCGCTGTTCAACATGCTGCCGATCGCGATTGGCGCAACCCTGCTCGACATGTTCGTGGTGCGCGAGGTAGGCGGACCCTACGGATTGCTGAGCGTGCTCGCCTGGCTGTTTGCGCTGTTCGCCATCATCGCTTTTCCAGCCCGGCGCGCGCAGCGCTGGGGTTTCAAGATCGGCGAGGGACAACTGCGCGTCGCACGCGGCTGGCTCTTTCGTACCGACACGATCGTTCCCTTCGTGCGCGTCCAGCACATCGACGTTGGCCAGGGGCCCATCGAGCGCTGGTTCGGGCTGTCGCACCTCGTCGTCCATACCTCGGGCACGCACAACAGCACAGTGACGTTGCCTGGCCTGCGCGCTGACCTTGCCGCTGCAATGCGCGAGGAGATCCGCCGCCACATCCAGACCGACTTCGCATGACAGGGAGCGCCGCCGCTCGTCCTGCCGACGCCGCGCCCCAGAGCGCTGAGTGGCAGCGACTGCATCCCGCGACGCTTGCGCTCGCGGTCGTCAGGCTCGGCCCGCGCACGCTCAATTTCCTTCCCGCGCTCGCAGCGATCGGTATTGCAGGAAAATGGGTTTATGTGCTCCCGGCATTCGGCGCCTTCCTGCTGATCTCGCTCGTCACGGCCTGGATCGCATGGGCGCGCTTTCGCTTTCTCGTGGGCGCGAACGAGATTGTGATCGAAAGCGGCATATTGTCGCGCCAGCACCGCACCATCCCCTTCGACCGCATCCAGGACGTGAGCATCGAACAGGGGCTGATTGCGCGCGCGCTCGGCATTGCGAAGGTCGGGTTCGAGACCGGTGCGGGCGGCGACAAGAAGGATGAGGCGCGGCTTGACGCGATCGGGCTCGACGCGGCGCAGGCGCTCCGCACGACGATCCGCGCGCATCGCGGCGACGCAGTCCCCGCCGCCGCAGAGCCTCTCGGCCGCGAAGGCGATGCGAAGACCAAAACGCCTGCGACCGAGGACCGGGTTCTTTTTGTCATGTCGCCGGGCCGGCTGCTTGTCGCCGGGCTGTTCAACTTCTCACTCGCCGCGCTCGCCGTGGTCGCCGCCGGCATGCAGCTTTTCGATGACCTGCTGCCCTTCGACTTCAACATCTTCAATCCGCTCGACTGGTTCGACCTCGCCGAGCGCTACGGGTTTGAGCAATGGATCGTCGCGCATCGCTGGGTTGCCGGCGTCGGCGCACTTCTTTCGCTGCTCTTTATCGGCTTTGCGAGCGGGGTGCTGATGATGGTGCTTGCCAATTGGGATTTTCGTCTGACCCGCGAACCCCGCGCTCTGCGCCGGACGCGCGGATTGACGACGCGTACCGACGTTGCCCTGCCGGTGCGCCGGGTGCAGGCGGCGATACTTGTCACCGGATGGCTGAAAAAGCGGTTCGACTGGCACGAACTGCGCCTCCAGAGCCTTGCAAGCGACGGCGAGAAGGAGAAGGACCATCAAGTCGTACCCTTCGGCCACCTCTACGAAATCGACCCGGTGCTCGCTGAAATCGCAATCCATCGCCCCGACGCCAGCCAACCTTGGGAGCATAGCCACCGGATTATCGCCGCCGGCGGCCTCTTTGGCGCGCTTAGCGCCGCGGCTGGGGGAGCAATCGCGATGATGCTCGGCCAACCGCTCGGCGGACTCGGCATCGCTGCCGCCGCGCTGATCGCCGCCGCCTCGCTCTTCAGCGCGCGCTTTCACAGCTGGACGGACCTGCCTGGCATGGTCGCGATCCGCCGCGGCTGGCTCAAGCCCAAGACGACCTTGCTCCCTTATGCTTCGGTGCAGAGCATCGACCTCAAGACCGACTTCATTCTCCGTCCCCTCGGGCTTGCGACACTCGTTTTCGGGGTTCCCGGGGGCAGTTCGCTCGGCAGCCATGAGATCCCGGCGATCCCGCTCGCGGCCGCGCAAGCGCTGCGCGCCCGGATTCTTGCCGCTGGGACCCGCGCATGAACGAGACCGCAAGCAGCCTTGCTCTCGGCATCGACCGCTCGATCCTCGGTCAACCGTGGCAGTGGCGCCGCGCGAGCGCCGATATGGGGAGCGAGGGTCTTGCCCCCGATGACCTCGTCACCCAATTGCTGCTCGCGCGAGGGGTTGCCCGCGACGATGTCGAGCGCCAGCGGCTTCCGACCCTGCGCAGCTTCATGCCCGACCCTTCCCTGTTCCGCGACATGGAGGCGGCGGCGGCCCGCCTGGCCGATGCGGTCGAAGCCCGCGAGGCGGTGACGATCTTTGGCGACTATGATGTCGACGGGGCGACCTCGGCGGCGCTCCTGGTGCGGCTGCTCCGCGCGCTCGACGTTCCGGTCGGCGCCTATATCCCCGACCGGCTGATGGAGGGCTACGGCCCCTCGGGCGCAGCGCTGGTCCGTATCGGCGAAGCGGGGTCGAGGCTCGTTGTTACCGTCGATTGCGGGGCGCAGGCCTTCGACGCCATCGCCGAGGCCAAGGCCGCCGGCGTCGAGGTGATTGTCGTCGACCATCACCAATGCGCAACCACCCTGCCCGACGCCTTCGCGGTCGTGAACCCCAACCGGCTCGATGAAGCGGAAGAAGCCGCGGCCCACGGCAATCTGGCCGCGGTCGGGGTCGCCTTCCTGCTCGGCGCGGCACTGCTGCGTACGCTGCGCGCACGCGGATATTTCGGCCAGCGGCCCGAGCCCGCGCTCATCGAGCTGCTAGACTTGGTCGCGCTGGGCACGGTCGCTGATGTCGCCCGGTTGACCGGCTTCAATCGCGCGCTCGTGACGCAGGGCCTGAAGGTGATGGCGCGGCGCGGCAATATCGGCCTTGCAGCACTGATGGACGCTGCGCGGCTCACCAAGCCGCCGAGCGCGAGCGATATGGGCTTTGCCCTTGGGCCGCGGATCAATGCAGGGGGCCGCGTCGGCAAGTCCGACCTCGGCGTCCGGCTTCTCACCACGACCGACCCGAACGAGGCGGCCGAGATTGCGCAGGAGCTGAACCGGCTCAACGAAGAGCGACGCGCGATCGAGGCCGCGGTGCTCGACGAGGCGATAGCGGCTAGCGCCGCATGCGCCAATGCGCCGGTCGCGATCGTCGCGGGCGCGGGCTGGCACCCCGGCGTCATCGGAATCGTCGCCGGGCGCCTGAAGGAAAAACTCTACCGTCCCGCGATCGTCATCGCGCTCGGCGAGGATGGCATCGGCAAGGGCTCGGGCCGCTCGATCTCGGGCGTCGACCTTGGCGCTGCGATCCTCGCTGCAAAGGAGACGGGACTGCTGGTCGCGGGCGGCGGCCATGCGATGGCGGCGGGGCTGACCGTGGCCCCCGGCAAGCTCGACGCACTCGGCGCCTTTCTCAACGAGCGGCTTGCTGCCGATGTCGAACGCGCGAGCGGCGGCAAATCGCTGCTGATCGATGCGGTGCTCGCCCCAAGAGGCATCAGCCCGCTGTGGTGCGATGCGATCGAGAGCGCGGGCCCCTATGGTGCCGGCTGGCCCGCGCCGCGCGTCGCGACCGGACCGGTGCGGATCGTCGAATCGGGCATCGTTGGCACCGACCATGTGCGGCTCATTGTGTCGGGCGATGACGGCGCGCGCTTCAAGGCGATCGCGTTTCGCAGCGCCGAAACCGAACTTGGCCAGGCGCTGCTCCACGCGCGCGGTGGGCGCAAATTGTGGCTCGCGGGGCGCGCCAAGCGGGATGATTGGGGGAGCCGCCCGGCGGCCGAACTCCACCTTGAGGACGCGGCCTGGGCCGATTGAAACGCCGCGCTCCAATATTTTTGCCCTAAGGACAGACCCCGCGCTTGACCACGGGTGCGCGCCCGTCTAAGGCGCCGCTTCACCGATCGACGGCCCCTTCGTCTAGCGGTCTAGGACGCGGCCCTTTCACGGCTGAAACACGGGTTCGAGTCCCGTAGGGGTCACCACCATGTAATCCATCGAGATTCATGGATTTTTCTTATGTCGGCGAGTTCCAGAACGGGATACGTATTGCGACTCCGTGCGGCCTCGTGCGGAGTTGCGCACGATGCTCCTCTCCTGATTTATCATTAGTTTTCAAATGCTTATGGGAATGCAGATTTGAGGCGGTCGATGCCTCATGGGGTGGGAGATTGGCGTATCCCAGGGCAGGAATAAAATACTCCAGAATAAACCCATGGAATCATAGACTTGCTTAAAAACCGGTGTTTTCAGGTTGAAAGGGCGACTTTTATATCGCGCGCCGAAAAGTGGCTCGGTGCGCGCCGTAGAAGAGTGCGTTTCGGGTAGACATTGCGCCGGAATTCTGACATCGGCTCCAGCGCATTAGGCTTCTTGCCGGCCCCTTCGTCTAGCGGTCTAGGACGTCGCCCTCTCACGGCGAAAACACGGGTTCGAGTCCCGTAGGGGTCACCAGTCAACGAATTTATCGCAAATAGTCTCGAATGGACGCATCGCCAGTCGGCCAAATGCTTTTCAACGTGTCCTCGATCATGGGGGCGAGTTCAGAATTATCGCTCATGCTACGCCCTGCAATCCCTTACGCTGGATGATGGACAGCAAACGCAACGCGGGACCACCAGGGCGCTTTATGCCGCGCTCCCAATCCGATACCAGATTGCGCGATACGTTGAGATAGGCCGCGAACACTGGCTGCGAGACATGCTCGCGCTCGCGGATCGCGCGGATTTCATCGCCCGCCAGCACCGGGGCCGGGGCAAGACACGTCTCGTCAAAAGTGCGAAGCGTCGCGCGCGATACCACACCCGCGTCGTGCGCGTCGCTCATCATCTCATGGATCGCGCCCGCGATCTCGCTGCGATAGCCCTTATCCTTCGTCATCGTTGCCATCTTCGATCTCCACCAGCGCTCCCGACGTCACCAGCCGGTCCAGTTCCTCACCGCGCCATTCCAGCGCTTCGGTTGCCGCGTCACGCAACAGCGCTAAGTCGGCTTTCGATATGTTCGCCTGCGTGCTCTTGGCGAACCCGAAAGCGAATATCGCGCGGTCGCCATGCCGGAACAGGATCAACGTGCGATAACCGCCCGACTTGCCCTTGCCCGGCACGCGCCACGCGCTGCTTGATAACGCCGCCGCCAAGGTCGGCGTCCATCAGCCCGCTTTCGGCCCGTTGCACAGCGTCGCAAAGAGCCGAATCAATTATTCGCTCCTTCCGCGCGAAGCGCTCGAACCAGCCATTCTTGAAAATGCGCGTTATGGCCGGTTCTGCTGCTTCGCTGCCGATATATAACACATAGCGTTATAGTTCAATGCCGTCCCTCAGCGTCGCCGCGTGCCGAAAGCGAAGCCCCCTGCCATCCACATCGCGACCGGGCTTTGCGTCCTTCACCTTCAATACCGTGAGAGCCATCGGTTCGATTCCCTGCCTGAAATGATCCCACAATCGTTCCCACATGGATGGGAGTTCAGGCAAATTAGGACGACCGCCTGCGAACGCAATACGAGACAAATCGCTGATTTTACAGTGGAGTTAAGGACACCCTGAGCTTACTTGACACAAAGTTTCCACACTCGCAGGGGGCACTATCGCGACACATTTGGCAGCAATCCGCATCCCAGGATCTGATCCCGCGCGCGCGGCACCAAGCCTATTTCGACAGGTCGCGCAGCAAGCTGTCCCAATGCGCAAGCGCCGGGACGATCGCGGCGACGGGGATGCGTTCGTTGAGACCGTGCGCAAAACTGTCGCTCGCCTTGGAGAAGAGGCCCGCGACCCCGTAGCTCGGCACGCCGGCGGCGCGGAAATGGAGACTATCCGTTGCCCCCGCGCTCATCGCCGGAATGATCGGCAGGCCCGGCGCGCGCGCATGCACGGCCTTCGTCACCGCCGCCATGACGTCGGCGCGGAGCGGCGAGGCGTCGCTCGCGGTCGCCTCGGGGTCAGTCTTCACTGCAACCGCGGGATCTGCGATCACTTTTTCGAGCTCGGCGCGCACCGTCTCGACGCTCACGCCAGGAAAGATGCGGCAGTTGATGTTTGCGGTGGCGCGTTGGGGGAGCGCATTTTCAGCGTGGCCGCCCTTGACCATCGTCGGCACGCAGGTGGTCCCGATCTGCCCGACATACTCGGGCTCAGAGCGAATTGCCGCAATTGCCTTTGCATCGGCGGGGTCTGCTGCAAAGGCCTTGAGCGCATCGCCGATTTCCCCGCCGACCTGATCGGCAACGATCGGCATGCCGACCCTCGTCAGCTCATTTTGTTGCGGAGCAAACCGGTAGGCCCCGACCTTCGCCAGCGCGTTTGCTAGCTGAACGATCGCATTGGTGTCCGACGGGCGCGAACTGTGGCCACCCGGGTTTGTCACTTCGAGCGTGAAATCGGCATAAGTTTTCTCGCCCGCCTGGAGCGCGTAATATTTGGGCTTGCCGTCCTCACCGATCAGCCCGCCACCGCCATCGCCGTTCAGCGCGAATTCGGCGTCTTTATATTTGGCAGCGAGCGCCTGCGTCGTCACCATCGCGGTTTCCTCGTCGCCCGAGAGCAGGAGGATGATCGATCGTTTGGGCGTGAAGCCCTCCCTCTTGAGCTGCGCGAGGGTCGCAACCATCATCGCGACATCGAACTTGTTGTCCTCCGATCCGCGGCCGAAAATATAGCCATTCTCCTCCACCGGCACGAAGGGATCCCGCGTCCAGTCCTTCGCATCGGCCTCGACCACGTCCATATGACCAAGCAGCAGGATCGGCTTTTCGCTGCTCGCTCCCTTCAGCGTCGCTGCAAAGCTCGCGGTCTCGCCGATCGGCGTGATCTCGATATCGGCATCGGTGAAACCGGCCGCCTTGAGCACCCCGGCATAATAGGCCGCAAGCTCGGGCACCTTGCCGCGACCTTCGACCGTCGGAATCGCAATGCTGTCGATCAGGATCTTCTTCGCCGCACCCGGGTCGGCAGGCTTGGCGTGGACCGGCGCCGCCGCGAGAATCGCAGCGGCAAGGGCGAACGGAGCGGTGAAGTGGCGCATGAGGGGACTATGGCGCGTGCCGGCCGCTTCGCAAGAGGGGATCGTCGGGCGGCTTGCGCCTCAAGCAGCCAGCGCCTGCGCCAGAGTGCCGCCGGCAAGCCGCGCGGTGGCGAGAAGGCGGGGCAGATCGTGACCGTTGCGCGCTTTTGCCGAAAGCCCCGACATGGTGGTGGATACATAATCGGCCACCGAAGCCGCGCTCTCGGGATGCCGCGCCGCGATATAATCGCGGATCCTGTCCTCTGCCGCGCGGTTCAACGCGCACGCCGCTTCGCGGGCCTTGGCATCATTGCAGCGCGTGCCTTCAATGACGAGGCAGCCGGTCGCCCCAGGGTCGGCAGCGTAGCGCCGCGCCGCCTCCTCGAGCAGGGCTGCGAGCGCGTCGGCCACCGGCACGTCATCCCGCAGGATCTGGTCGAACGGGATGGCGCCCGTGCCCGCCCAATGATCGAGCACGCGTGCGTAGAGACCGGCCTTGCTTCCAAAGGCTGCGTAGAAACTCGGCGGATTGATCCCCAGCGCAGCGGTGAGGTCCGACACGCTGACCGCGTCGTAGCCCCGCGCGTGAAATAGCCGCTCGGCTACCGCCACAGCGGCATCAGGGTCGAAGCGCCGCGGCCGCCCGCGCGTGGAAGATTTATTTGTAGTCATCGTTACAAAAAGCCTTGACGAAAGGATGTCGGGTTTTATGTAGTGCTCCATACATTATTTAGCAAGGAGTTCCCCCATGTCGGCGTTCGATGAAAAATCGGTTATGATCCTGGGCGGCAGCCGCGGCATCGGCGCCGCGATCGTTCGCCGCTTTGCGGCCGAAGGCGCAAAGGTCGTCTTCACCTACAATGGCTCGCGCGAGGCAGCTGAAGAGGTCGCGGCCGAGACCGGCGCCGCTGCCGTACCGACCGACAGTGCCGACCGGGACGCAGTGATTGCGCGGGTGCGTGAGTGCGGCCCGCTCGATATCCTCGTCGTCAATTCCGGCATCGCACTCTTCGGCGACGCTCTCGATCTCGACCCCGACGAGGTAGACCGGCTGATCCGCATCAACGTGACCGCTCCCTATCATGCCGCGGTCGAAGCCGCCCGGCACATGCCCGAAGGGGGGCGCATCATCGTGATCGGTTCGGTCAATGGCGACCGCATGCCCGTCCCGGGCATGGCCTCCTATGCGCTCAGCAAGTCTGCGCTGCAGGGCATGGCGCGCGGGCTTGCGCGCGACTTCGGACCGCGCGGGATCACGATCAATGTCGTGCAGCCGGGCCCGATCGATACCGATGCCAATCCTGAAGACGGTCCGATGCGCGATATGTTGCACGGCTTCATGGCGATCAAGCGCCACGGACGTCCCGAAGAAGTAGCCGGAATGGTGGCCTGGCTCGCCAGTCCCGAGGCAAGTTTCGTCACCGGCGCGATGCACACGATCGATGGCGCATTCGGCGCTTGAGGTGGCGGAAGGGGCGGCCCCTCGCGGCCGCCCTTCATCGACAGGCTCTTGGACGATAGGAGCAGGGCATAGATCCGCGCATCCCGGGCGCGCTTCGCCCCTGGGAGATTATACCCTTTTTCCCGGTGGCGCCGGCGTCTTGGGCTTGAAGCGGCAGAGGTCTGCAACCGGGCAGCGCCAGCATTCGGGGGTGCGCGCCTTGCAGATGTATCGGCCATGGAGGATCAGCCAGTGGTGCGCGCCGATGCGAAAGGGACCGGGGACCTTCTTTTCCAGCTGCTTTTCGACGGCGAGCACCGTTTTTCCAGGCGCAAGGCCGGTGCGGTTGCCGACGCGGAAAATATGGGTGTCGACCGCGAAAGTCTCGGCCCCGAAAGCCGAGTTCATGACGACATTGGCGGTCTTGCGACCGACGCCCGGCAATGCGACCAGCGCATCGCGGTCGGCGGGAACCTCGCCGGCATATTCGCGCACGAGAATCTCCGACAGCGCAATGACATTCTTCGCCTTTGCGTTGAACAGCCCGATCGTCTTGATGTGCTCCTTCAGCCCCTTTTCGCCGAGGTCGAGCATCTGCTGCGGCGTCTTCACCAGCTCGAACAGCTTGCGCGTCGCCTTGTTCACCCCGACGTCGGTCGCCTGCGCGGACAGCACGACGGCGACGAGCAGCTGATAAACATTACCGTACTCAAGCTCGGTCTGGGGGTCAGGATCGAGATCGGCAAGGCGGCGGAAGAACTCGAAAACCTCCGTCCTGGTCATCGTCTTCACGATAGCCCCAGCACCTGCGGCATGGTGTAACGCCCCGGCTTCTGATGGATCAGCCACAAGGCTGCCTTCACCGCACCGCGCGCAAAGATCATGCGGTTTTCAGCGCGGTGCGACAGGGTGATCATCTCTTCAGGGCCCGCAAAGATCACGTCATGGTCTCCCGCGACGGTACCGCCGCGCAGGCTGGCAAAGCCAATCTTGCCATGGCCGCGGGCGCCGGTGACACCGTCGCGGCCGCGCTCGGAGCATCTGGAAAGCTCGGCGCCGCGGCCCCTGGCCGCCGCCTCGCCCAAGAGGAGCGCGGTCCCGCTCGGCGCATCGACCTTGTTGCGGTGGTGCATTTCCAGAACCTCGATGTCCCATTCGGGGTCGAGCCGCGATGCCGCCTCGCGCACCAGATGGGCAAGCAGGGTGACCCCGAGCGAGGTGTTTCCCGTCTGGAGAACGGCTATGTCCCTTGCCGCATCGTCGATCAGATAATGGTGGCGCTCTTCGAGACCGGTCGTGCCGATGACGATCGGCTTTTTCACCGCAACGCAGGCATCGAGCGTCGCCTCGAGCGCCCCCGGCGATGAGAAATCGACGAGCACGTCAGCTGCCGCCGCCAACTTGGCGACATTACCGCCCTTGTCGACGCCGCAGCTCCGCTGCCCCGCCTCCGATATCGCAGCGGCAAGCGCAACGCCCATCCGGCCCTCGCTCCCGATGATACCGATGCTGGTCATAATGCGTCCCCTCTCTTTCCTCCCCTTTAGCCCCCCGCCTCGGGCGAAGTCGAGACGCACGCCGGAAATGATCATCGCCAGGGAGCGAGAATGACGGCCTTCTGCGTCTCTCGACTTATCGAGACGCGAGAGGATATGGGGGCCGCATGTCTTCGACTCGGAACATCGTCATTCTGACCGGCGCCGGCGTGTCGGCCGAAAGCGGCATCAATACCTTTCGTGACGCGGGCGGCCTTTGGGAGGAACATCGCGTCGAAGATGTCGCGACCCCCGAGGCCTTCGTGCGCGACCCCGACCTTGTCCATCGCTTCTACGACGCACGCCGCGCTGCGATCCAGGAAAAAGCCCCGAATGCCGCGCACGAGGCGCTCGCCCGGCTCGATGCCGCATGGCCGGGCGAACTGCTGATCGTGACCCAGAATGTCGACGATCTGCATGAGCGCGCGGGCGCGAAGCGGCTCATCCACATGCACGGTGAGCACCTCAACGCCTGGTGCACCGCGTGCGACCAGCGAAGCCCTTGGACCGGCCCGCTGATCAACCGCCCCGGCTGTCCCGCATGCGGCATGGCGGGATATCTGCGCCCCGACGTCGTCTGGTTCGGCGAGATGCCTTACCGGATGGACGAGATATATCGCGCAATCAACCGCGCCGATCTCTTCGTCTCGATCGGCACATCAGGCGCCGTCTATCCCGCAGCGGGCTTCGTACGCGAGGCCCGGGCCAATGGCGCGCGGACGCTCGAGCTCAACCTCGAGCCGAGCGAGGGGAGCTATTGGTTCGACGAGGCCCGCCACGGACCTGCCACCGCGCTCGTGCCGGCGTGGGTGGACGAAGTGCTCGGCGGCGAAGGGGTGTGACAGTTCAGGAAATCCTTGCAACAACAGGCCCCCGATCCCTCGTCCCCTGATCGAGGTTCCATTTCCGGACAGACCGAGCGGGCCCCTACCGCCGCTGTGCAAAGAAATCGCGCAGCAACGCCGCAGCCTCGCCCGCACCAATTCCGTCGTAGATCTCGGGGCGGTGGTGTATCGTCGGCTGCGCGAAGAGCCGCGGGCCGTGGACGACCCCGCCGCCCTTCGGATCGTCAGCCCCATAATAGAGCCGGGCGATGCGGGCGTGGGCGATCGCGCCGGCGCACATTGCGCAAGGCTCGAGCGTCACATAGAGGTCGCACCCGTCGAGGCGCTCATTGCCGAGTTTTGCCGCAGCGGCGCGAATCGCAACGATCTCGGCATGTGCGGTCGGATCATGCGATTCGCGGGGACGGTTGTGACCTTCGGCAATGATTGCGCCGTCCTTGACCACGACCGCGCCCACCGGCACTTCGCCCCAGTCGGCGGCGATCCGTGCAAGATCGAGCGCGCGGCGCATCGGTTCGGGCATGGGAAAAGGGGACATTTCCCACCGCTAATCGCTTGACGAATCTCCGGCAAGCCGATAAGCGCGCGCCTTTCCCGGCCCATCCGGTCCTGCCCTTCCCCGTTTTTCGGGAAGCGCCCGGACGCCGACCCGAATTTTTTTGACGAGGAAGAGCATCATGTCGCGCATTTGCGAACTGACCGGCAAGGGCCGCCAGGTTGGCCACAATGTCAGCCACGCCAACAACAAGACCAAGCGCACCTTCCTGCCCAACCTGCAGAATGTGACCCTGCTTTCGGACGCTCTCGGCCGCGGCGTGAAGCTTCGCGTGTCGACCCACGGCCTGCGCTCGGTCGAGCACAACGGCGGCCTCGACAACTGGCTGCTCAAGACCAGCGACGACCAGCTGTCGACCAACGCCCGCAAGGTGAAGAAGGAAGTGGCGAAGAAGCTGGCCGAAACCGCCGCCTGAGCCTCATTCAGCCGCTAAAGCAATCAGGCCGCCGGACTACCGCGCGGCCTTTTTGCTGTCGGGCAGACCGACGAGTTCGAACTCTAGCAGCAGGCTGCGCTGCCAGCTGTTGAAATTGTCGTCCGAGACCAGCCAGAGCCAGGTGCGGCCGTCGCGAACCTCGACCGCTGCGCCTTCGAAATTATCGGCCAGCGGCTTCGGGACCCGCCCGATTTCGCGCGAGCGCACGAGCGTGTCGGGGCCGATGTTTGCGGGATCGAGAATGCCGATGATCGTCGTGAACACGGGATCGACGCCCAGCCTGCGATGGACGAGGAGGATTCGTCCATCGGGAAGGGCGGCAGCGTCGCTGACCGAGCCCTTGCCTTCGGCATCGTAGAAAAAGCGGACGGGCGGCGGGCCCTCCATCGCCGGATCGCCCGCGAAGACAAGCACCTCGGATCCGCGCATTTCCTTATCCGGCGCCTCGCGAAACAGGATCGTCCGGCCGTCGGCAAGACGGGCCATCGCTTCGCCTCCTGCATAACCCGACCAGCGCCGCATCGCCGCCGGAGCCGCGCGCGCCTCGACCCGGGACAGCTCTCGATCGAAGCGCCAGATCTCGTTCGTGCCCTCGAACGCCACGAGGCTCTTGCCGGTCAGAGGGTCATAGATCATCGCCTCGGCGTCAATCATCGACTTCTTGCGGCGCCGGCCGTCGGGGGTGGGCAGCGCAGCAATATGGAACGCCGCAACGCCGCCATCGGGGTGCAGGGTGAGCCGCGACCAATAGCCCGTGTCGGCGACGAACTGGAACCGGCCCACCGCCATCACCGCCACCGCCGACAGGCCGCCAAAGCGGCTGTGCGGGCTCGTGAGATGCCAACCGCGCACGAAGCGGAGCATCCCCGTCCTTTCCTCTGGAAAGCCGAGCGGGCGCGCCGTCACCTCCTGCCTGTAGTCGTTCACCGGAAAGCGCATCGCTGTGCCGGGCATGGGACCAAGAAGGGCAAAGATCAGAACGGCGGGTAGAAGGCGGCGCATCGGCGCCGACGTAGAGGGGCCTGCTGCCAATGAAAAGAGCGCATGCCCCCTTTGCGAAACTGAACCACAGGCAACCGAAGCTGAACGAACGCCGACAGCGATGTTCAGGCCTGGCTCAATGCGAATCGCGCAGAACAGTCTCATCGATTCACCGCCCCCAGGAAGGGCCCACCAAGGAAGAAGGAGAAAAACGATGAAAAAGATGATGACGATCTCCATCGCCGCCCTGATGTCGACCGCGACGCTGGGAATGGCGACCCCCGCCGCTGCGCAGACCGGATATTACGACCGCAACGGCTACTCGAACTATTACGCCGGCTACGACCGCAACGATCGTCGTTATGACCGTCGCTACGATCGCCGCGCGGACCGCCGCTATTACAACAATCGCAATTACCGAAATGATCGCCGTAACTATCGCCAGTGCGACAATGGCACCGGCGGCACGATCATCGGCGCGGTCGCAGGCGGGCTTGCCGGCCATGAAATCGCGGGCCGCGGCGACAAGACCGTCGGCACGATCATCGGCGGCGCGATCGGCGCCCTTGCTGGCCGCGCGATCGACAAGGGGAATGACGGCTGCCGCTAAGGGCTGACCCGACCCCCAAGAACTACTCCATCCCTGCCCCCCGCCCGCTTTAGCGCGGCGGGGGGTTTTCTTTGCGCGCCCAGCATCCCGGCGATGCAACTTGCCATCGTCGCCCGCCCCGCCTAATCTCGCTGCCAAGTGCACGTCCGCGACCATGCGGGCGCGTGAGTAGACAGGTCAAAATAGCCATGCGGCAAATGGCAGCGCCAACAGGGCGACCGCCGCGCACCGGTGCAGCGGTGACGAAGAACCGAAAGACGGGTGCCCCCGGGCTCCGCCCCACCGCCTTCACGCGACCAAAAAGCTATGCGGCAATCGATCTCGGCACTAACAACTGCCGACTCTTGATTGCGCGGCCGCAGAATGGCGAGCTTGTCGTGATCGACGCCTTTTCGCGCATCGTTCGCCTTGGCGAGGGGCTGCACTCGAGCGGGCGGATCAGCGAGGCCGCGATCGACCGCGCGGTCAGCGCGCTCGCCATTTGCGCCGACAAGCTCCGCCGCCGTCACGTCACGCTGTCGCGCGCCGTGGCGACCGAGGCATGCCGCCGCGCCGCCAATTGCGACGAGCTGGCAAACCGGGTGCGGCGCGAAACGGGCATCGTGCTCGATGTGATCTCGGCGGCCGAAGAGGCGCGACTTGCAGCGCTCGGCTGTCACAATCTGATGGAGCCCGGCGACGGCCCCGCGCTCATTTTCGACATCGGCGGCGGGTCGACCGAATTGATGCACGTGGACTCGGACGGCCAGGAGATTGCGATCCGCGACTGGATCAGCGTGCCTTGGGGCGTCGTGTCGCTGACCGAACATGTTCCGCCGGCCGAGGACAGTCTCGAAGCCCGGCAGGCAAGTTATGCCCAGATGCGCGCGGTGACCCGCGATGCCTTTGCCGCCTTCGCCGAGCGCGCGTCGCGCTTCGCCGGTGAGCCGCTGCGCCTGCTCGGGACCAGCGGCACGGTAACGACGCTCGCCAGCGTTTTTCTCGATCTTCCGCGCTACGACCGGCGCGCGGTCGACGGACTGGTCGTCCCCGCCGATGCGATGCGGGCCATCAGCCGCCGGCTCGCGGAGGCAAGCCTTAGCGACCGCGCGGAGATCGGCTGTATCGGCCGAGAGCGCGCCGACCTCGTCGTGGCGGGCTGCGCGATTCTCGAAAGCATCATCGACCTCTGGCCCGCGGCGCGGGTCGGGGTAGCCGACCGCGGCATTCGCGAGGGCATCTTGCGTACGCTGGCCGGACAGGGGCGCACGGTCCCGGTGATCCGCCGCGAGTATCGCAAATGAGCCGCAAGGGGGGCAGTGGGGGCCGAAGCGGGCGCGGCGGATTGCACGAGCGGGTAAAGACCGCGCGGCGGCGCACCGCGTCGTCGACGCGCTGGCTGCAGCGGCAGCTCAATGATCCCTATGTCCGCCGCGCGCAGGCCGAAGGTTATCGCTCGCGCGCGGCCTACAAGCTGATCGAACTCGACGAGAAATTCGCCTTCCTCAAAAAATCACGCGCGGTCGTGGACCTCGGGATCACGCCCGGCGGCTGGTCGCAGGTTGTGCGCAAGACAAACCCGCGCGCGCGGGTGGCGGGGATCGACCTTCTGGCCTGCGAGCCGATCGAGGGGGTTGCGATCCTCGAAATGGATTTCATGGATGACGCCGCCCCTGCTGCGCTGATCGACGCGCTCGGCAGCGCGCCCGACCTTGTCATTTCGGACATGGCCGCGAACACGGTTGGACATCCGCAAACCGACCATCTGCGCACCATTGCGCTTGCCGAGACCGCTGCCGATTTCGCGGTCCAGAACCTGCTGCCTGGAGGCGCCTTTGTCGCCAAGGTCTTTGCAGGCGGCGCCGACCGCACCCTTCTGACACTGCTCAAGCGCCATTTTACGACCGTCAAGCACGCCAAACCGCCTGCGAGCCGCAAGGGATCGCCCGAACTTTATGTGATTGCCCAAGGTTTCAAGGGGCGCAGCGACGCAGCCGAAGGAGCCGAGGCAGAGGAAAGCGCCCGTTAGCTCGAGGAGGAGCGGCGGGCCGGACTGGGGAGAGAAGGAATGAGTGGGCCGGGCAAATCCGTTGCCGCCGTGACGATCGCGGCGCTTATGCTGGCATCGTGCAGCGGCGGAGGCGGGGGAGGCAGCAGCGCACCGCCGGTTACCGTCACCCCGACGCCTTCGCCGACCCCCACGCCGACGCCGACCGCCGGCTGCAGCCTCTCGTCGCGCCAGGCCTTTGCCAAGGCGGTGATCGACGAATGGTATCTGTTCCCCAGCGATGTCGCCTCCAACGTCAACCCCGCGAGCTATGGCGACGTGCAGACCTATATCGATGCGCTGCTCGCCCCCGCGCGTGCGCAGGGCAAGGACCGTTATTTCACCTACATCACCTCGATCGCCGAGGAGGATGCCTATTATGCGAGCGGGTCGAGCGCCGGCTTCGGCGTCCGTCTCGCCTACAACCCGTTCACCCAGCGCATCGTCATTGCCGAAGCCTATGAGGGCGCGCCGGCACTCGCAGCTGGAATCGACCGGGGCACGGAGATCTCGGCAATCGGGACGAGCAGCAGCAATCTTCGCACGACTTCGAGTATCGTCGCGGCCGAAGGTACGGCGGGGCTGATCAACGCACTCGGCCCTGACGAGGCCGGGGTGACGCGTGTGCTGAGGATCACCGATGCATCGGGGACCCGCAACGTCACGGTCACCAAGGCCGAATATGACATCGACCCTGTCTCGGACCGCTATGGCGCAAAGATCATAACCGAGGGCGGACGCCGCTACGGATATGTCAATCTGCGCACCTTCATCACTTCGGCGAACGCCCAGCTTCGCGCTGCTTTCCAGAATTTCCGCGACCAGGGCGTGACCGACATCATCATTGACCTGCGCTACAATGGCGGCGGACTCGTCTCGGTCGCCGAGCTGTTCGGCGATCTTCTGGGGCGCAATCGCAACGCGAGCGACCTGTTCGACGAGATCAAGTTCAGACCCGAAAAATCAGCCGAGAACAGCCAGCATTTCTTTACCGCACAGCCCCAATCGGTCGCACCGACACGGCTCGCCTTCATCGGCACAGGCTCAACCGCGTCGGCGAGCGAATTGGTGATCAACGGCATGCTCCCCTATCTCGGCACCAACATGACGCTGGTGGGCAGCGACACCTATGGCAAGCCGGTTGGCCAGATTGCCCTCGACAAGGCATCGTGCGACGACCGCATGCGGGTGATCGCCTTCGCGCTGACCAATGCCGATGGCCAGGGCGATTACTATAACGGCCTCGCCTCCAAGATCCCGAACAGCTGCGCCGCCGACGACGATCTCGGCTTCCCGCTCGGGGACCCGCGCGAAGCCTCGGTGCGCGCGGCAATCGACTTCCTGTCGGGGCAAAGCTGCACTGCGCGCATCGCGGACACACGCTCGGCTTCGGCGAGCCGCATGACCGGCAGCCCCGCGCCCGCGCCGGAGATGCTCGTTCCCGCGAAGCCGACGACCGCCCAGCGCGAACTGCCCGGACTGTTCTGACGGATCGAAAAAGGGCGCAGCCTTGTCGAAGGCGGCCTGCCTTTTTCTGGAATCCTTCCGCCAGTGCGGGGCGCGCCTGCAAACCTTGCCGCGGTGCCGCCGCGATCGATTGTCATTCAACCCCGCTAGCTGCCACGCTTTTCAGGGCGTCCACGAGGGCGCGAATCTTCGGGCGACCTTCTTCAAGGCGCGTGACCAGATAGTGCCCGCGGTCCGGGACGAATTCGGCAAACGGCAACGCCGATAGCGAGCCATCGGCGAGCGCCCGCGCGGCGAGCGGCAGCCGGAGCAAGATCACCCCAAGCCCCTGCCGAGCGGCGTCGACCGCCAGATCATAATCGACAAAGCGGCGGCGCGCGCCAGTCTCGGTATATTGCACCCCGGCCGCGCGGCACCAGTGCCGCCAATCGGCGCCGTCACCGTCGACGATCAGAGTTTCATTGAGAAGGTCGGTCGCGCCGCAGCCCGCGAGTGCCTTCGCGATGGCGGGCGCGGCGGCGGGGACGACGTGATCCCGAAACAGGAGTTCCGCCGCGCATCCGGACCAGGTGCCGCTGCCGTAACGGATCGCTATGTCGGCCTCACGCGCGTCCAGGCGAACGACGCGATGATCCGAGACGATGTCGACGATCCCTTCCCCCATGCGCGCCTCGATCAATCCAAGATGTGGCATCAGCCAAAGGCGCGCGACCGAGGGAAGCGCGGAGATGCGGACCGGTCCGCGCGAGCGCTGGGTGCTGAGTTCGCCGCGCAGTGCCGCAAGCGACCCAAGCGATCGCTCGGCGCGGCGAAGAAAGATCTGGCCTTGCGCCGTCAGTCTTACTCCGCGTCCGAATCGCTCGAAGACGGGCGCCCCCAGCCAATGCTCGACATGCTGGATACGCCGGCTGATCGCTCCGTGGGTTACACCGAGCTCGGTCGCCGCAGCGGCCATCGACCCGGCCCGCGCGGATTCAATGACAGCAATGACGGCGTCGGAGGAGGGGATATCAATCATGACTGACCTTTCACCTGTCGGGTCACCATAAAGCTGTGATCCAGACACACAGGAGTTTGTCGATCGATAATATAGCGAGGGCGCGATCGAACCGATAGCTGAGGGGCGGATCGGAGAGTCATCATGGTTGAGCCCCGGGGATTGACCCCCATCGCATTCGAAAGCTGCACGCCGATCCTTGTGGGTCCGGGCTGTTTCCGCCGCGACCTGCCTTCGCGCGAGGGCGTACGTATCTGGGTCGTCGAGATGGAACCCGGCAGCGAGTGGCCACGCGTCGATGAGCATGACGAAAAGGGCGAAGATGTGTTCGTCGTCGAGGGCGAGGTGATCGAGGGCGGGGAACGCTATGGCCCCGGAACATATCTGCATTTCGGTCCCGGCAGCAGCCACCGGCCGCGTACAGAGGTCGGCGTGCGGCTCGTCGGCTTCAATCTGCTCGCTTGATTGCTCCCCATGCGCCAACTCCTCATCAGCCGCCGGGACCTGGTCGCCGGCAGCATCGTCTCCTCGCTGTGCGCCGCGATTTCGCCCGCCACGCCCGCCGCCCCGACGCTGCGTATCCAGCGCCTCGCCTGGGCGGGCATCCGGCTTGAGCTTCCAGGTGCAACGCTGTTCATCGACCCGCTCATCGACAAGGAATTTTGGGGAGAGGCCCTCTCCGCCCCGATCATCCCGGTCGATGACGCCAAGGGTGATGTATTCGTCCTCGTCACGCACCGTCATCCTGATCATAGCGACCCCAAGGCGATCGCCTCGGCGCTTCGCGGCACGGGGACGATAGCCTATCCCGCTGCGACCCCGCCATTCAACGGCCTCGCGCCGGGCGTCCGCGAACGGCCGAGCCCCCTCTGGGAGCCGCAGATTCTCGGGGACTTTACCGCAACGCCCGTTCCCGCTTCCGATGGCTATGGTGATCCGCAGGTGTCGTGGGTCGTCGCGGCCGGAGGCCGCCGGATTTTCCATGGCGGCGATACGATGATGCATGGCAATTGGTGGCGAATCGGTCGCCAGTTCGGTAGGTTCGACGCCGCCTTTCTTCCGATCAACGGAGCGCGCTTCTCCTGGCGCCAGCCCGCGAGTGATGCCCCCGCAGTGCTCACCCCGCCTCAAGCCATCTCGGCGGCGACCATCCTTGGCGCAGCCCGGATCGTCCCCATACATTACGGTGTTCGCGGCGCCGACGGATATGCCGAAGTCGACTCTCCGCTCGAAGTCCTCACGGCGGCGGGAAAGCCTGAATCGCTGCGCATTGATGCACTGGCGCCCGGCGACTGGCTCGAGTGGTGACCCGCTTTCAAGTGCTCGGCCGGGCCAGACGGGACTGGCGATACCGCTCGGTCTCCGGTCGGCTCGGTGGATTTCCGCGCGACCATCAACGGCGCCTGCGCGCGAGGCTCGTTGACAAAGGTCAAAGAAAAAATTGTGCCCGATCAATGCCCTCATCGGCTCCTGCCTCCATGGGATCTCCGTCAACAGAGGAGAACCCCATGAAAGCCATCCACCTCCCCTTCGCAGCCCTGATTGCTGCGATGATGGTGTCCGGCAGCGCGACGGCGAAAGCCGGCGATGTGCAGGTGAAGATCTTCGCAACCTATGTCGCGCCCGACGGCAAGATTACCGCAATCAAGACCGACGAGATTGGCCTTCCCGCCGGAACCCAGTCCAAGGCCGACGACAATGTCACGCCGACGGTCGCGATCGAATATTTCCTGTCAGATGCCGTCTCGCTCGAAACCATCGCCGGGGTGACCGTGCACCACGTGGACGGCCGCGGTGCGCTCGGCGGCGCGACGCTCGTGTCCGACGCGAGCATCGTTCCTGCGACGCTCACCTTCAAATATCATCTCGGCAAGGAAGGGGACATCCGGCCCTATGTCGGCGCAGGACCGAGCTATTTTATCTTCATCGACGAGAAACCCGGTGCCACGACGCGGGCCCTCGGTGCGACGCGGCAGAAGATGGGCGACAAATTGGGCGCAGCCTTACAAGCCGGGGTCGACATTCCGCTCAACGATCGCGGATTTGCGATCTCGATCGACACGAAACGCTATTTCCTGCGCCCGACGGCCACTTGGTACGCGGGCAGAACGGAGGTGCTCAAGACGCGTCACAAGCTTGACCCCTGGGTCGTGAGCGTCGGCGCCGCCTTCCGCTTCTGACCTCGGCATTCCCCGCGCCGGATTGCGGCCTGAGGTCCCGCCGGCGCTACGTCCTGCAAAATGGGCGGTGCCGAACGCGATGCCGGCTTTCGCTCCGGCTGCTGCCATCGGCGTCGCCCTTCTCCACTGCGGAGGGGGCGACAGGGGGCATGGCTCCGAAGCGCCGGAGGCCCCTGATTATTGCCATTTCCAACAGACGGTGACGGTGTCGACGCCCGCTTGAAACGACTCTGCCCATTGTATTCATACGGACCAATTTTCGATCTTGTCTCAGGGGTGAGATATGACACGGATCGACTTCGCCAAACGCGCGATCCTCAAGGGATCGCGGCCCCTTCCAGCAACGCTCGGCTGGGTTTTCACCGCATTGGCAATTCCCACGCTGCTTCGTGTCGCGATGAACCCCATCTTCGACGCGCGCCTTCCCTACCTCGTTTATTTCCCGGCGGTGCTGCTGGCAGCGGTATTTCTCGGTTGGCGTCCAGGAACCATCGTTGCGATCGGGTCTGCGATCCTCGCGAACGTCGCGTCTGGAGTTTGGCTCGCGACCAACTGGAGCGGCCCGCAGACGCTGCTGAGCGCGGCCTTGTTCGGTCTCGCTTCCGCGCTGATGATATTGGTTGCGCAAACGTTGCGCCGTTCGGTCGTTGAACTGGAAGCCACGATCGAGCGCGAACGCAATCTTGCCGCCGAGCTTGGGCATCGGGCGAAAAACCATCTTGCTCTTATCGAGGCACTGGCGCGGCAATGTGAGAAGCAGGGGGAAAGCGCCGATACGTTTTTCCAGCGCCTGCTTCCGCGCATCCAGGCGCTCGCCCGCGCGCAGGATCTGCTCACGCGCACCGGCTGGGGTCCCTGCCCGCTGGCATGGTTGGTCGAAGAGGCGCTTCTGCCCTTTTCCGATCATGGCGGCATCACACTGGAAGGACCCGACGTCTCCATCCCGCCGAGCCATTGCACGCCAATGATTATCGCCGTTCACGAACTTGGAACCAATGCTGCGAAATATGGGGCGCTGTCGCAGCCATCGGGGCAAGTTGCCATCCACTGGGAGGATCCTGCTGACGGATCCGGGATCCGCTTCCACTGGAACGAGCACGGCGGTCCCGAAGTGGCAGAACCCCAAAGGCGCGGCCTCGGAACAAGGCTACTCGCGCGTCTGCCGGTCTTTGCGGATTTTGCGCATGAGTTTCCGCCGGGCGGCGTTCGCTGCCGATTCCGTCTGAAGCCGGAAATCGCATGACCTCAACCGCTGTCCGGTCACGCTCGCCCTACCCGCCTTGCATGATCAATGCGCCGACACGGCTGCGTCTATTGGGAATGCCCTTCACGTGAAATCAAAGCTACAGCTTTATCTGCTGATCAGATCGTAGCGTTGGGATCGATCAACTCGCGCAGTGGCCACTTCGAGCAAACGGCATTGCCGGAAAGGCTCGAAATAGATCGTCGGTTAGCCTCGTCGTTTTATGTTTGGAAATGAGAAGGCCCCAAGGTCCTCATTTTATCGGCCCCTTATCGCCGGGCTGTCGCTACTTGGGACATTCGATCGGCGTTCCAGGACATTGGCGCCACAGCCAATTTTCAGAAATACTATTGATAAAGGGGGTGCCCTTCCCGAGAGATGGGTGACATTCCGTACCGGACAGATGGGTTACACTTCTGGCCTTTGCAGGAGGGCAAAGTGCCGTGGAAGGAGTGTGACAAAATGGACGAGCGTCTCCGCTTTGTGGCGCGCCTGTTGGACGGCGAGAAGATGGCGCCGCTGTGCCGGGAGTTCGATATCTCCCGCAAAACGGGCTACAAGATCTTCGAGCGCTACAAGGACTGCGGTCTGTCAGGCCTGACAGACCGCAGTCGCCGGCCCTACCGCCAGGCCAACCAGCTTCCGTTCCAGATCGAGAAGCAGATCATCGAGCTGAAGCGCGAATGGCCCAGCTGGGGCGCTCCCAAGATCCGTGAGAAGCTCAGGCGCCATTATCCTGAGCTCCAGTGCCCCGCGATCAGCACCGTTCACGCCGTGCTCGACCGCAATGGGCTGGTGAAGCGAAGGCGACGCCGGCGCTACAAGGCCGAGGGAACGCCGCTCTCCCGGCCGCTGGCACCCAACGATCTTTGGTGCGCCGACTACAAGGGCGAGTTCATGCTCGCCGACAAGAGATATTGCTATCCGCTGACGGTGACCGACTCAGCCAGTCGATATCTGCTCGGCTGCGAAGCCCTCGCAACCACCAAGGAGGTGTTCGCAATCAGTGTGTTCGAGCGCATCTTCAAGGAATATGGCCTGCCCAAGGCAATCCGCACCGACAATGGGGTGCCCTTTGCCAGTGCTCACGCCTTGTTCGGCCTCAGCCGTCTCTCCGTCTGGTGGCTGCGCCTGGGCATCGGGATCGAGCGCATCAAACCCGGTTGCCCCCAACAGAACGGGCGACACGAGCGCATGCACCTGACCCTTAAACAGGAGGCCACCAGGCCTGCATGCGCAAACTTCCTCCAGCAGCAGGGCCGCTTCGACCGCTTCGTCGATATCTACAATCATGAGCGCCCTCACCAGGCGCTGGCAATGCGCTATCCAGCCGAGTGCTACACCCGATCAGACCGAAGCTATGAGGGGCTGCCCGACCTCGAATACCCGTTCCATGACAAGACCGTCATCGTCACAACCTGCGGGCGAATCTGCTTCGATAGCAGGAAGGTCAACCTCAGCACCGTCTTCGCCGGACAGAAAATCGGAATCAAGCAGGTCGACGATCAGATCTGGCTCGTCACCTTCATGAATTACGATCTCGGCTTCTTCGACAATGAAACATGCCGGCTCGAGCCGGCACCTACCCCCTTCGGAGCAAAACTGTTACCTATGTCTCCGGAATAAACTGTAACCGATGTGTCCGGTACGGACCGGGGAAATCTGGATGCCCCGCGAGGATTCGAACCTCGATAGACGGAATCAGAATCCGTAGTCTTACCATTAGACGACGGGGCAATGAGGCGGGCGCAATATGATTGCGCGGCGCGCCTGTCAAGGCCGTGTCCGGGTTCAGTACATATGAGACTGCTGGAGATTTCCGCAGCTGATGGACTGGAGGTACTCGGCGGGGGTTTTCATGTCGAGAGCCTCGTGTGGCCTGACGTGGTTGAAGCGGTGTGCGAAGGCA